>Ga0224495_10001636_pt1 | contig 15564 bp, 14 predicted proteins | sample SF_Jul11_sed_USG_FD_168128 | JGI IMG/M metagenome (GOLD analysis project Ga0224495, IMG submission 168128) | Sediment microbial communities from San Francisco Bay, California, United States - SF_Jul11_sed_USGS_4_1 | ecosystem: Environmental > Aquatic > Marine > Sediment | place: USA: California... | reverse complement strand
CGGCCCCATCGAGGTTACCGAGCGCTGGCCTATCCACCGCGAGGCGCCGAGCCTGGTGGACCAGTCCTCCACCCTGGAGCCGCTGGAAACCGGCATCAAGGTCATCGACCTGCTGGAGCCTTACCTTAAGGGCGGCAAGACCGGCCTGTTCGGCGGCGCGGGCGTGGGCAAGACCGTGTTGATCACCGAGCTTATCCGCAATATCGCCATGGAGCACTCCGGTCTGTCCGTTTTCGCCGGCGTGGGAGAGCGCACCCGCGAGGGTAACGACCTTTTCCACGAGATGAGCGAGTCTGGGGTTATCGACAAGACCGCCCTGATCTTCGGCCAGATGACCGAGCCGCCAGGCGCCAGGCTTCGCGTCGGCCTGACCGGCCTGACTGTGGCCGAATATTTCCGCGACACCCAGGGAATGGACGTGCTTCTGTTCGTGGACAACATATTCCGTTTCTCCCAGGCCGGTTCGGAAGTTTCCGCTTTGCTGGGCCGCATGCCGTCGGCGGTGGGTTATCAGCCCACCCTGGCCACGGAGATGGGCAACCTGCAGGAGCGGATCACCTCCACCAAAAAGGGCTCCGTCACCTCGGTGCAGGCCATCTATGTGCCCGCCGACGACTTGACCGACCCCGCCCCGGCCACCACCTTCGCCCATCTGGACGCCACCACCGTGTTGAACAGGCGCATTTCGGAGTTGGGCATCTATCCGGCGGTGGACCCGCTGGACTCCACCTCCCGCATCCTCGATCCCAACATCGTCGGGAAGGAGCATTACGCCACCGCCCGCGGAACACAGCTGATTTTGCAGAGATATAAGGAGCTTCAGGACATCATCGCCATCCTTGGTATGGAGGAGCTTTCCGAAGAGGATAAAGTGACCGTGGCCCGCGCCAGAAAGGTGCAGAGGTTCCTCTCCCAGCCGTTCTTCACCGCGGAGACCTTCACTGGCACTCCTGGCCGGTATGTAAAGCTGAAGGATACCCTGGAAGGCTTCAAGAGGCTGATTGATGGTGAGTGCGACGAAGTGCCGGAGCAGGCGTTCTATATGGTGGGCGGCATGGAAGAGGTCTACCAGAAATGGGACAGAATGAAGAAGGGTAACGCGTAATGAGCGAGACTCATACCGGCGAAGATAATATCGCGCTGGAGATCCTTACTCCAGGCAGGATGGTGGCCCAGCTCTCCGTCCCCATGGTCACCCTGCCGGGGATGGAGGGATATTTCGGAGTTCTGCCCGGCCATATGCCGCTGATCACCAGGCTAAAGCCTGGCGTCATCACATATGAAGAGGGTGGCATGCCCCGCCGGGTGGCCGTATCCACGGCGGTGGTGGAAGTCATCCCGGAGCGGGTGATCGTGCTGGCCCGCAGCGCGGAGCTGGCCGGCAAGCTGGACGCCGAAAGGGTGAACCGGGCTCTGGAAGAGGCCCGGGCCAAGCTTGCCTCCCTGGCCCCAGGCGCCGAGGGAATAGAGGACGCCCAGGCCGATCTGGAACGGGCGCAGGCTCGACAACTGGCTTTGGAGGAGGAGGGGTAACTCTCCCATTTCGTTTTTTTACATTCCGGGGCTGTCAGGCCCCGTTTTTTTTGCCCTTGTTAGCACGATTTAGGCCCGCCAGTATTGACAACACCTTGGTGAAATTCCACAGTGGACATCAGTGGGATTCTTATGGCCATTGTCGTCGCCTCGCTGCGGTGGATAAATGTCGCCGGGAAAAATCTGACCAACCGGTGGCCTCGTTATTCTCTTTGTTGCAGGATTTTGGCCCAATATCTCTGAATTAGGCTATAATCTCTGGTTTTACCATTTGTTGAGAGTGTTCTTTTGCGAATTTGTGTCATCGGAACCGGCTATGTGGGCTTAGTGACTGGGGCGGTCTTCGCCGACTTGGGCAACGAGGTGTTTTGCGCCGATGTGGACGCAAAGAAGGTGGAACGGCTGAACCAGGGGATCATGCCCATATATGAGCCGGGTCTGGAGGAGATGGTAAAAAGGAACATGGCCGAAGGCCGTCTGGAGTTTTTCACCGACGTGCCGGATTGCGTGCGCCGCTCCGAGATCATTTTCATCTGCGTGGGCACCCCCTCCAAAAACGAGGGGGAGACTGACCTGGGCCAGGTGGAGTCCGCCGCCAAGGTGGTTGGGGAGAACCTGGACAACTACAAGGTGGTGGTGAACAAAAGCACGGTGCCCGTGGGCACGGGTGACCTGGTGCGCAGGATAGTCTCCGCCAACCTCACGGCCAAGGTGGAGTTCGACGTGGTCTCCAATCCCGAATTTTTGCGTGAAGGCTCCGCCATATACGACGCGCTGCATCCAGACCGGATAGTCATCGGCGCCCCTTCCAAGAACGTGGCGATGAAGCTCATCGAGCTGTACGCCACCCTGGGCGCGCCCATGCTGATCACCGACGTGGCCTCCGCGGAGCTGATCAAATACGCCTCTAACTCCTATCTGGCCACCAAGATATCATTCATAAACGCCATCGCCGACCTGTGCGAGCTTTCCGGGGCCAACATCACCGACGTGGCCCGGGGCCTGGGAACGGACAAACGAATCGGCCACGAGTTCCTGAGCGCCGGGCTGGGCTATGGCGGCTCCTGCTTTCCGAAGGATATCTCCTCGCTGGAGCACACCTCCCGCAAGCTCGGCTATGATTTCGGACTGTTGCGGGCGGTGATGTATATCAACGACGCCCGTTCCTATCGGCTGGTCTCGAAGATAGAAAAAAGGTTCCAGAACCTGGCCGGGCTGGCCATCGGCATTCTTGGGCTGTCTTTCAAACCCAACACCGACGACATGAGAGAGGCCAAGAGCCTGGAGATAATTGAAACCCTGGTCAGCCTGGGGGCCAAGGTGAGCGCTTACGACCCGGTGTGCATGGACAAGGCCAGGCTGCTGGTTCCGGGGATCGAATACAAGGAAAATCCTTACGAGGCGGCCACCGGCGCCGATGCGCTGGTATTGGTGACGGAGTGGCGCGAGTTTTTGTCATTGGATATGGAACGGCTGAAAAAGGTCATGAAAACCCCGATCATTTTTGACGGAAGAAACGTTTACGACACGGAAAAGCTCAAACGCATGGGCTTTGAGTATCACGGCATGGGGAGGTATTGAGGGATGTCCGAACGGGTTCTTGTCACCGGCGGCGCCGGTTTTGTGGGGTCGCACCGTTGCCGCCGGCTGCTGGCCGAGGGGATGGAAGTTATCGCGGTGGACAACCTGTTGACCGGGTTGCGCAAGAATCTCGATGGCATTACGGACAAAGGCTTCACCTTCGTGGAGAAGGACGCCCGCGAATCCTTCGATTGGGTGGAGGGCCCTCTGGACTATGTTCTTCATTTCGCCTCGCCGGCCTCGCCTCCGGATTATCTTAAATATCCCATACTCACATTGCAGACCGGGTCCATCGCCACTCACCAGCTGCTGGAGCTGGCGGAGAGGAAGAAAGCGGTCTTCTTGCTCGCCTCCACATCGGAGGTTTATGGAGACCCCGACCTTCATCCGCAAAGGGAGGACTACTGGGGCAACGTGAACTCCATCGGGCCGCGCTCATGTTATGACGAAGCCAAGCGGTACGCCGAGGCGGCCACCATGGCGGCGCACCGGGCGTTGGGGGTGGATGTCCGGATAGTGAGGATATTCAACACCTATGGGCCGATGATGCGGCCGGAGGATGGCCGCGCGGTGACCAATTTCTTGAAGCAGGCCAAGGAGGGGGTGGCGATCACCGTATATGGGGATGGAACCCAGACCCGCTCCTTCTGTTATGTCTCTGACCTGGTGGAGGGGATTTTACGGCTTATGCGCTCTTCGGAGACGCGGCCTGTGAACCTGGGCAACCCGAACGAAATAACGATTCTGGAATTGGCCCAGATGGTGAAAGAGCATGTGGGCTCCAAAAGCGAGATACGGTTCCTCCCCTTGCCCGAGGATGACCCGAAAAAAAGAAGGCCCGATATTTCCCGGGCCAAGCAGACGCTGGGATGGGAGCCAAAAGTCAGCCTGAAAGAGGGGTTGGGGCATACTTTGGACTATTTTCTGTCCATTATGTCCTGATATAGCCATGAAACCCCGACGGTACGTCCTCAAGGAGGCCATCAAACAATGGCCGGAGAGCGACCGGCCCAGGGAGAAGCTGAAGGAAAAAGGCCCTGCGTTTCTATCCGACTCCGAGCTTCTGGCCACGATTATCGGCTCCGGCTCCGGGAGCAAAAACGCGCTGGACCTGGCCCGCGCGCTTCTGTTGCGGTTCGACTCCCTGGCGGGCATCGAAGCGGCCTCGCTGGACGAGTTGCGATCTGTGGCGGGCATCGGCTTTAACAAGGCGGCCAATATCCGCGCAGCGCTGGAGCTGGGGCGCCGGTTCGCCATGACCGCGGGCTCGGCCAAGAGCGCGCCGATCCGCACGGCCGAGGACGCTTTCAACCTCTACCGCGGCTCGGCGAAGAACCTGCGCAAAGAGGTGTTCTCTGTGATGCTGCTAAACTCCAAACATAAACTGATAAAAACGGTGCTGGTGAGCGAGGGGGCGCTGAACGCGGCGTATGTGGAGCCGCGGGAAGTGTTCAACCCGGCCATCCGCGAGTCGGCGTTCGGAGTGATTCTCACCCACAACCACCCCAGCGGCGATCCAGAGCCCAGCGACCAGGATATCACCCTCACCCGGCGGCTGGTGGAAGCTGGCAAGCTGATGGGAATCCAGGTGATTGATCATCTGGTCATAGGAGACAACAACTATTTTTCCTTTTCTGACAACGACCTTTTATAGCCTTTCCGCAGTTGGATTTTTCATATGAGACAAAGACTTTATAACCTGTTGGAATCGGTCCAAGGCGGCCGGGTGCTGGTGATCGGCGACGTGATCCTGGATTGTTATCTGGAAGGAGGCGTGGAGCGGATCTCCCCGGAGGCGCCGGTGCAGGTGTTCGAGGTGGAGAGCGAGACGATGAAGCTCGGCGGCGCCGCCAACGTGGCCGCCAACGTGGCCGCTTTCGGCTGGACACCCGTGATGATCGGCCCAGTGGGGGCGGATGCGGACGCGGACCAGATCCGCGCCCTGATGCGCAAGGATGGGATCGACCCAAAATATCTGGTCACGGACAAAACCCGGCCCACCATAAGAAAGACCAGGGTAATCTCCATGCGCCAGCAGATGCTGAGGCTGGACAAGGAGAAGCGGGAGGACATCACACAGGTGGCGGCGGAGAGGCTGTTGAGCATGATCCGAGCCCAGGCGCCCGGTTGCCTGGGGGTGATAGTCTCCGATTATGGCAAGGGCGCCCTGCCCAAGGCTCTATTGGCCGAGATATTCAAGCTTTGCCGTCAATTTGGCAAGATGTCGGTGGTGGACCCAAAGGGGAAGGACTATTCCAAGTACCGGGGCGCCGATATCATCACGCCGAACAGAAAAGAGGCTGAGGCGGCGTCGGCAGTGGAGATAAAAGGGGAGAAGGATTATCGCGCCGCGGCCCAGCGGCTGCAGAAGGTCACCGGCGCCAAAAGCGTGGTGATCACCCGGGGGCCGGAGGGAGTGTCCATATTTGAAAAGAACCGGAAAGGTGGGTTGCATCTGCCGGCGGAGGCTCTGGAAGTGTACGACGTGACCGGCGCTGGAGACACGGTGGCGGCGGTTCTGGGTTCGCTGCTGTTTTCCGGATTTTCGCTGGAGGACGCCGCGCGGGTGGCCAACGTGGCCGCCGCCATCGAGGTGGGCCATGCGGGGGCTTACGCCGTGCCCAGGAAGGCCGTGATGGAACGGCTGGAGGGGGAGAAGCCGGCCAATGGAAAGCTGATGACCGTGCAGGAGGCGGCCCGATGGGCCTCCGGAATGAGGGCCCAGGGCAAAAAAGTGGTGTTCACCAACGGATGTTTCGATCTTCTGCACGCCGGGCACGTGCGGCTGTTGCGCAAGGCCGCCTCGTTTGGAGACCGGCTGGTGGTGGGGTTGAACTCGGACGCCTCCATCAAGAAGCTAAAAGGGCCCGGCCGGCCGCTGTTGCATGAGATAGACCGGCTGGAGATCATGGGCGCCATCGATTGCGTCAGCGTGATCATCATTTTTTCCGACAAAACCCCCATCAAGCTGATTACCGCCGTCAAGCCGGATGTGCTGGTGAAGGGCAGCGACTATGACGTGTCGGAAGTGGTGGGAAGGGATGTGGTGGAAAGCAACGGCGGAAGGGTGGAGCTCGTGAAACTGGTGGAAGGAAGATCCACCTCGAATATAATAGAGACAATATTAAAACGCCACGGCGGCGGCTGAGACCGGCCTGTTGGTGGGGCGGCCCGGTTCGCCGGGTTCCATCGCCCACCGCCAGTGGAGACTATAAATGAGAATGGACAGAGCATGGCCGGAAAATACCCTTTCAAACCCGCGGATTTTTCCAGAATAAAATCCCACTCCATCCAGGGGCGCAAAAGCCTGGTGAATGCCGGCATGCTGGCCGACCTGGCGGGTTACAGAAGCAGCGGCCGGCTCGCGGACCTTCTGCCGCCCATCCTCAAAGGGGCAGACCTGCTGCGGCTGGCCAGGGCCATAAAGCAGGCCCGGGCTCAAGGGAAGACCGTCGTGGCCGCCATGGGCGCCCATGTGATCAAGTGCGGCCTCTCGCCGATAATCATCGACCTGATGGAACGGAGGGTGCTTTGCGCCCTGGCGGTCAACGGGGCGTTTTTAATCCATGACCTGGAGTTGGCGTTCCATGGGGCCACCAGCGAGGATGTGGCCCAGGAGATAAAGCAGGGACGCTTTGGGATGGTGGGGGAGACTTCCGAGCACTACAACCGGGCCATAGCCGCCGCAGGACCGGGCATGGGATTGGGCGCGGCCATGGGCCGTTATATAAGCGAGGGTAAAATGCCCCACACAGCGCTTTCCGTTTTGGCCGCGGGCTGGCGGCTGGATATTCCCATCACCGTCCATGTGGCCATGGGGACAGATATCACCCACGCCCACCCTGGCGCCGACGGAGCCGCTATAGGCCAGGCGTCGCTGGAGGACTTCAGGTTGTTCACCGGCGTTGTCTCTTCCCTCTCCGGTGGGGTATACCTGAACATCGGGTCCGCCGTGGTGATGCCGGAGGTTTTCATCAAGGCGCTATCGGCGGCCCGGAATATCGGAACGAAAGTGGAGGATTTCACGGCGGTGAACATGGACATGATCCAGGGCTATAGGCCCAATGTGAACGTGGTGAACCGGCCCGTGGAAGGGGCGGGGCAGGGTTATTCCATCACCGGCCATCACGAGATCATGATACCGCTTCTGTATCACCTGCTACGGGAGGAGGGGGCGTTTTGATGGAGCTGTGCGTCCTTGGGTCCGGTTCCTCCGGCAACTGCGCCTGGATCGGCCATGATGACGGTGCGATCCTGCTAGACGCAGGATTTTCCCTGAAAGAGATCACCGCCCGGATAAAAATCGCGGGTCTGGATATAAAGAAACTTAAGGGCGTGCTGGTGACTCATGAGCACTCCGACCATACCCGGGGCCTGGGGCCGCTTTCCCGGGGTTTAAAACTACCGGTATTCATAAACAGGCTGACATTTGAGAAAATACATCGCATAATAGGTCAAGTTTACAGGGTGGAACTGTTCGAGACCGGTTCTGATTTCGTGGTGGATGGGATCAAGGCGCATCCTTTTTCCACTTCCCACGATTCGGCGGATCCTTGCGCCTTTGTGTTTGGCGCGGGGGGTAAAAAGATGGGATTCCTCACCGACTTGGGCCACGCAACCACCCTGGTTAAGAGGAGTTTGACAGGTTTGGATTACCTGGTAGTGGAGTCGAATCATGACATGGAGATGTTAATGGCCGGGCCATATCCCTGGAGCCTGAAGAAGAGGATCGCCTCCCGCCAGGGGCATCTTTCCAACGCCGATTGCGCCGCGTTGCTGGAGGAACTGGTCCATCCTGGCTTGCAGGGGGTCACCCTTGCCCATCTTTCCGAGACAAATAACAATCCTGACCTGGCGCGGCTGGAAGCCAAAAACGCCCTGGGCGCTCGAGCGCCGTTCGACGTTGCCTGCCAGGGCCGTCCGCTGGGCGTCAGGGTAATCGAATAAGGAGCTAAAATTGATTTCACGTTACACACGGCCCGAGATGGAAAAGCTATGGAGCCTGGAGAATAAATACGCCTCCTGGCTGAAAGTGGAGCTTTTGATATGCGAAGCGTGGGCCGAAGAGGGGTCGATCCCCCCGGAGGCGCTGAGAACCATTAGGTGGAAAGGCTCGTTCGACATGGAACGGGTGGCGACGCTGGAGGGGAGCCTGCGCCACGACATGCTGGCCTTCCTGAGCAACCTTGCCGAGAACGTGGGCGAAGAGGCGCGCTTTATCCATATGGGCGTCACCTCCTCCGACGTGGTGGACACCGCCCTGAACACGCTCATGGTGGAAGCCATGGACATGATCCTGGAAAAGGTGAAAATCCTCCTGGCCACGCTTAAGACCAAGGCGGTGGTTTACAAGGACACCGTATGCATCGGCCGCACCCATGGCGTCCACGCCGAACCGACCACTTTCGGCCTCAAGCTTGCCCTCTGGCACGCCGAGATGCAAAGAAACCTGGAGCGGCTGCTGCGGGCCAAAGAAACCATCCGCGTTGGCATGATCTCCGGCGCCGTGGGAACATACGCCACCATCCCGCCGCGGATCGAGGAATATGTTTGCGACAAATTGGCATTAAAACCCGCCCCCATCACAAGCCAGGTGATCCAGCGGGACCGGCATGCCGAGTATCTTTCCGCCCTGGCCATAACGGCCGGAACGATGGAAAAGATCGCCGTCGAGATCCGACACCTGCAGAGAACCGAGGTTCTGGAAGCGGAGGAACCCTTCCGGGAAGGGCAGAAAGGCTCCTCGGCCATGCCCCACAAGCGCAATCCCATCGGGTCTGAAAACCTGACCGGGCTTGCCCGGGTGGTAAAGTCCAACGTGCAGGCGGCGTTTGAGAACCAGGTGCTCTGGCATGAGCGGGACATCTCCCACTCCTCCACCGAGAGGGTGATCATCCCGGACAGCACCACCCTGGTGGAAACTATGCTGTACAACCTGAACAGGATCATCGAGCATATGAGCGTATACCCGGACAACATGCTGATGAATATAGAAAGGACCAACGGTCTGATCTTTTCCCAGCGCATCCTTCTGGAGCTTACCCGCAGCGGCATGAGCCGGGAAGAAGCCTACCAGATCGTCCAGCGGGCGGCCATGCGTTGCTGGAAGGAGAAGGCGCAATTCATGGATCTTTTGCTGGCCGAGCCTAAAATCCGGGGCGCCATGAGCAAGGAGGCGATTGAAGAATGCTTCGATATCAATTATTATTTGAGGCATGTGGACCAGATTTTTCAAAAAGTATTCGGATGAAATAAAATGAGCGCAGATAAACTTTCGAAGGTGGAGAAGCTGTACGAGGGGAAGGCCAAGGTGCTGTACCAGAGCACCGACCCGTCGCTGCTGATCACTTTTTTCAAGGACGACGCCACCGCCTTCAACGGCCAGAAGAAGGGAAGCATCGGAGAGAAGGGGGTTTGCAACAACTCCATCTCCTCCAATATATTTATGATGCTGGAAGCCCACGGGATAAAAACCCACTTTGTAAGCAAATTGTCGGAGCGGGAAATGGTGGTGAAAAAGGTGACCATCATCCCCATAGAGGTTGTGGTGCGCAACAAGGTGGCCGGGTCCTTGGCCAAGCGAATGGGCGCCCCGACAGGAAAAGAGCTGCCCGAACCCCTGGTTGAGCTATACTACAAGGACGATTCGCTGGGGGACCCCATGATAAACCGCGGCCACGCAAAGGCTTTTAACCTGGCCACGGACCAGGAGCTGGAGCATATAGAAACAGAAGCGCTGAAGATCAACAAGCTTCTGGTGGAGTTTTTCAAGGGGATCGGCCTGGACCTGGTGGACTATAAGCTGGAGTTTGGCAGAAGCCCCGAGGGAGTGCTCCTGGCCGACGAGATCAGCCCAGACGGATGCAGGTTGTGGGACATTAACAGCGGCGAGATCCTGGATAAGGACCGGTTCCGAAAGGACCTGGGGAAACTGACAGAAACATACCAGGAAGTAAACCGCCGGGTATCATCCATGGTGAAATAATATGAAAGCCACAGTTACAGTCCGATTGAAGCCCGGGATCCTCGATCCTCAGGGAGACGCCGTGCGGGGCGCGCTTCGCGCGCTGGATACGGCCAAGGTCGCCAATGTACGCATCGGCAAGATCATCGAGATCGACCTGGAGGAGAACGACAAGAACGCGGCGATGACCTCGGTGAAGGGAATGTGCGAGAAGCTTCTTGCCAACCCGGTCACCGAAGATTACCACATAGATATCACCGGGAAATGAGCAAATGAAAATCGCCGTTGTCAGGTTTCCTGGATCCAATTGCGACCATGACCTGCTCCACGCCCTGAAGTTCCGCCTGAAGATGGACGCGGAGATGGTGTGGTGGGGGAAAAAGAACCTGGACGACTACGACGCGGCCTTTCTGGCCGGTGGATTCTCCTTCGGAGACTATCTGCGGGCGGGCGCCATCGCCCGGTTCGCCCCGGTGATGGAAGGTGTGGCCAAGCTGGCCGACAGCGGCAAGCCCGTGCTGGGCATCTGCAACGGGTTCCAGATCCTGGCCGAGGCCCGGCTGCTGCCCGGCGCACTGATGCACAACAAATCCATGAAATTCCTCTGCCAGGATGTATTCCTGAAAGTGGAAGCGGCCAACAACGTCTTTACCGGCAAGCTGCACAAGGGGGAGGTTCTCTCCATGCCCATTGCCCATATGGAAGGCAGGTATGTGGCCGACGAGGCCACCATAAAACAATTGGAGGCGCAGGACCGTGTCCTGCTGCGATATAGCCAGAAGGATGGATCGTTAAGCGACGACTCCAACCCCAACGGCTCCATGGGCGCCATCGCCGGGATTTTGTCCGAAAAGCGAAACGTGGCGGGCCTGATGCCGCACCCGGAGAGGGTATGCGAGGCCCTGCTGGGCGGCGGCGAGGATGGCGTCAAGTTCTTCACCTCGTTCATCGAGGGAACGAAGCGCTAGGCCTTTCTTGCTTCTATCACCTGGACGGCGTCTGGGTGATGGCGCGGCCTGTTCCTTTCTCCTCCCATTCCAAACCTATTATGTAATTTTATTTCGGATAGAGATTCCCCCATTTTTTTCCACCGGCAGCCTTTCCTTTTAGTGACGGGATTTAAATTGCCCACTCTTTGAATTTGGTATCAGTCACCGGATTAATCGATCAACCGAAGTTCAGATTATTTTATTTACTCTGGCTTTTTCTTGTCATACCATGAGGCATGGTTGAAATATATAGTTACCATACTGACATGCTCGGGTCTGCTCATACCATTTTAATTCCTCGCACATAGCATCCCGTCAGCTTTTTATTAAATTTTGGAGTATCGACAATGAATCTGGGATTTTCTGGAAAAATTTTCGCTGGCATAGGCGCTGTGATTCTTCTGATGGCGCTAAACGCCATTTTCGATTATGCGTCGCTGGACAATACTCTCAATGGTTATAACCAGATACTCGACCGGGAGAACCAGGCCATTTTTAAACTGCATGAGCTCAATCTGGAAATGGGACGCGCGGAATTGGCCGAGAACGAATTCAACCGGACCCTGGACGAGAAGAGCGCCCTGGAGCACAGAAAAGCCACCGCCGCCATGGCAAAGAAAACCCGGGAATTGGGGCAATTGTGGGCCGCCATGGGAGACATCAATGCCGAGTCTGAAAAGTCCAAACTCCTGCGGTTGATTGAGGAATATGAGATCAGCTTTGCCACGGAATTTCAGGCCATGACCCAAAAGGGGCGGGATGACATGGGATTGATAGGAGAGTTCAGAAAATCAGTCCATGACCTGGAGGATATGCTGGAGGGGGCCAATGCCATTGAGATAGAAAGAGACCTGCTCATGCTTCGGCGCCATGAAAAAGATTACCTGATGCGCAAGGAAGCCAAATATGTGGAAAAGGCTTATAAACAGCTTGATAGGCTGAGAGCCTCCTGCGACAGATTTTTGCAACGGGATCAGGCGGCCAAAGCCTCGGCTCTGTTGGACGATTACGCCGCGAAATTCGCGAAAGTAGTGGAAATGGAAGCGCAGGCTGCCCAGGCCCGCGCCCAGTTGGTCACATATGACAAAACCATGAGCGGATCCATCGCAATGAAACTATCGGCGGAGAAGGAGCGGTTGGAGAATAATGTGACCCGGGTAAAACAGTCCGCCGAATCGGCCAAGTTCTGGACTCTGGCGCTTTCCTCCGGCGGCACCATTGTTGGGGTGCTTCTTGCGTTTTCCATTGTCAGCAGCGCCATAAGGCCAATCACCGCGGCGGCGCCTGTTATTGGCCGGATCGCCCAAGGTGATTTCACCCAATCGGTGGCCGTCACTTCCAAAGATGAGATCGGCCAACTGGCCAGCGCCATCAATCAAATGTCTCTCAATCTGCGCAATACCATGACAGCCATCAATCAGAACGCCAGGGAGCTTGCCGCCAGCTCCAAAGAGATGGCCGATGTGGCATCCCACATGGCCAATGGTTCGGGCCACATGAAAACACAATCAGAAGAGGTGGCCGCCGCCACAGAGGAACTTTCGGCCAATATCAGCGCCATGGCGGTGTCCGTGGAGGAGATCAGCGCAAACGTCTCATCCATCGCCACTGGTGCGGAGAGGATGTCCACAAATATGAACTCCGTTTCCGCCGCGGTAGAGCAGATGTCCACCTCCATAGAAGACATCGCCAAGAGCGCCAAGAACGCCGGCGCCGTGGCCGGCAAAGCCCAATCTATGTCCTCGAAGGCTTCCGGCGCCATGAACAACCTGGGTGACGCCGCAAAGAAAATAGGCGAGGTTACCAGCGTTATCAAGCGCATCGCCGAGCAAACAAACCTTCTGGCGCTCAACGCCACCATCGAGGCGGCCAGCGCCGGGGCCGCCGGCAAAGGATTTGCCGTGGTGGCCAACGAGATCAAAGAGCTGGCCAGCCAAAGCGCCAACGCCGCGGAGGATATCGCCTCCCGCATAGACGGGGTCCAGGGCAATACCAAGGAAGCCGTGCTGGTGATGAAGGACGTCACCGATGTTATAGGCGCCATTAACAACGCCGTGGAATCTATCAACGCATCCGTGCGTGAGCAGACCCAGGTGGCCACCAGCATCTCCGGCAACGTAAACCAGGCCGCCGATGAGGCTTCAGGTATCGCAAAATCCATCGCGGAACTGGCCAAGGGCGCCAACGCTGTGGCCCAGAACGCCGGCGAGGCGGCCAAGGGGTTGAGCGAAATATCCCGGAATATCAACCAGGTCAACCAGGCCGCCGGCGCTCAGAGCGCGGGAGCCCAACAGGTGAGCCAATCCTCCGGCTCACTCAAAAGGATCGCCGGTGAAATGGACGCGTCGGTGAAACAATTCAAAGTGGCCTGAACAGGGATCGGCAGAATATAAACAACTCAGTCTTCTATGAAATAGTCGCTATCCATCCTTTTAATCTCATATTTTTCCTTTATGGCCACGCCGATGTCATAGTCAATCATTAGGTTGGCCAGCCGTTCACCATCTATCAGTATCACTCGAGTGTCTATATTGGCTGCATACTTCACCGCATCCTTGGTGAAACTCGAAGTGGTGATAAAGACTCCTTTCTTGGCCCGCTTGCCTTGCAGAGCCCCGACAAATTTCTGGATTTCTGGCCGACCGATAACGCTCTCGCTCCATTTTTTAGCCTGTATATAGATCACGTCTAGACCTAGTTTATCCTCATTTATGACTCCATCCACACCTTCGTCCCCCGATCCTCCCAGTGCCTTTGCGGAGGATTCGCGGGATTCACCATACCCCATGGCCAAGAGAAGATCGATCACCAACCTCTCGAAAAATTGCCAGGAGCTGTTTTTCACCTGCGTCAGCAACTCAGAAGATAGTTCCTCTCTAATGATTTTATATCCCTCGGCAATTTGCTCGTCTGGTGTTTTGTTGACTTCGAGAATGGATTCTGGAATATCTTCCTCCTTTTGGATAGAAGATATTTGGTTCGCAATGCCGCGGGTTTTGTTAAATTCATCGAATCTCATTAAATATTTGATATTTATCTGACCAGGATTTTCCTTAAGTGTCGTGGCGCCTTTTTTGGTGATTTTAAATACGCCTCGTTTTACCGGCTCGATCAATCCAGCTTTCTGAAGATAAGTTTTCGCCCACGCGACCCGGTTGTAAAATAGAGGCGCCCGACCACTGGGCAAAAGACTTTTTTCCTCCTCTTGCGACAATTTGAATAGCGCGGCAAGCTGCGGCACTATTTCTTTATATGATTTTTCCTTCCCATCCGCACAGGCGTCAAGTAAAGGCAGCATGCAGGACTGGAAATCGGGTATCGCCATTCTCGCTCCATATTTATATGAGCAATAATATATAGCATGGGTAATAATCCATCAACCCGGCAATGGGGAATATCGAATTAAATCCAACTGTGATATTCTTTCCTTTCCAGCAGGAGAGAAGATATTGAACGACCGCCCGAAACTTTGCGTCATCGGCGCTGGCGCCTGGGGCACGGCCCTGGCCTGGAGCGCCGCCCAAAATGGCGCCCCCGTCAGCCTCTGGGCCCTGGAGCCGGAGGTTGTCCACGACATCAACACCGTTCACGAAAACCGGAGCTTCTTGCCCGGCGTCATCCTTCCGGATAACCTTTCCGCCACTTCCGATATGTCCAAGGCGGTGGCCGGATGCAAAGTCGTGCTTTTCGTCACTCCCACCCAGTTCATGCGGCAGACCCTGCAGAAACTGGCCGCCGTCATTCCTCACGAGGCGGCCCTGGTCTCGGCCAACAAAGGTATAGAGAACAACACCCTGGCCTTGCCCCATCAGATCGTGGCGGAGGTGATGCCCATGGAGGTGTCCAACCGGTTCTGTTGCGTATCGGGGCCATCATTTGCCAAGGAGCTGGTGAAGAAGCAGCCCACCGCCGCCACCGTGGCCAGCCTGCACGAGGCGGCCCTTCATGCGGCCCAGGACGCGTTGTCCAACTCCTTCTTCCGCCTGTACGCCCATCAGGATGTGGTGGGGGTGGAGTTGGGTGGAGCTTTGAAGAATGTCATCGCTATCGCCGCGGGCATCAGCGACGGGCTCGGCTTCGGCCACAACACCCGGGCTGCCATCATCACCCGGGGCCTGGCGGAGATCACCCGCCTGGGGGTGGCCATGGGGGCGGAGGAAAAGACTTTTTCCGGCCTTTCCGGCATCGGAGACCTGGTGCTCACCTGCTCTGGCGACCTTTCCCGCAACCGCACCGTGGGCCTGCGCCTGGCCCAGGGGGAGAAGCTGGAGGCTATCACCGGTGGATGGAAAGCCGTGGCCGAGGGGATCGCCACTTCGCTCTCTGCGTATCATCTGGCGGACAGGCACCGGGTGGATATGCCGATCGTCACCCAGGTCTACAGAACCCTGTACGAAGGCAAGTCTCCCAAGGAGGCCGTGACAGACCTGATGGGCCGAGAGCTGAGGCCTGAGTTCTGGAGCAAATAGCGGTCATATTTCCCCTTTTCCGACCTGC
>Ga0224495_10001635_pt1 | contig 15571 bp, 8 predicted proteins | sample SF_Jul11_sed_USG_FD_168128 | JGI IMG/M metagenome (GOLD analysis project Ga0224495, IMG submission 168128) | Sediment microbial communities from San Francisco Bay, California, United States - SF_Jul11_sed_USGS_4_1 | ecosystem: Environmental > Aquatic > Marine > Sediment | place: USA: California... | reverse complement strand
TGAGCGGATTGTTGTTCGCGGCCGTGCCCGCCATCCTTCTCATCGTCATGGGTTTCGTCGTCCTCTTTGCCGTCCTGGGCGAGAGCCGGGCCGTGAGCGCCGCCTCCGTCCTCCGGGACTGGGCCGGCCTGGCCGCCCGGGACGAGCGCGTCTTGCCGCTCCTCTCTCAGCGCGTCTACCGGTATGCCCGAGACGGGGGCTCCGAAACAAAGGAAGGGCCGGAGACACCTTTCCTCGAGGAGATCTGGGCCGGGTTGAAAGCCGACCCGAAGTTTTTCCGGGAAATGGAAGCGGCTAACGAGGCGCGCTTTTTCCTGAGAGGAGAAGAGTTGTGGCTCATTCGGGCCAAGGCGGGAAGCGGCGGCCAAGCGGTCATAGCGGCCGCCCCAGTCGACCGGTCGCTGCTCGACCGTGTGTCCCGTCTTGTCCGGGCCGATGTCCTCCTCAGCGCGTCCAACCCGGTCAGTCTGGATAATCTCCGCAAGGGGACATCCCCCAACATTGCCTTCGACCCCGATAAGGAAAAATTCCTGGTCGGGACCTACGTCGCCGCCGAATCAAGCGCTCCGGAGCCGCCGACCGGAGGGACCTCTCTCTGGCAGAGACGGTTCTATTTCGGAATGACTCACCTCGACGTCGTCATGCTCGACGAAGACGGCTTCCGGACCTATCAAGCCCTGCTCATCCTCAGGTCCAGTATCGCCGATATCTGGAGCGACGTCTTCTCCCGCCGGAACCCCATGGGGGCGGCCTTCCTGGCCGGGATCGTCGCGACGGCCGGCCTGATGGTCGTTCTGGAACTGCTGACCCTCATCCTCGGGCTGCGCATCACGAAGGGGATCACCTCGGCCGTCAAGGCCCTGCACCAGGGCACGCGCCGGGTCGCCAAAGGGGACTTCGACACCAAGACCGTCGTCGAGAACGAGGATGAACTGGGCGACCTGGCTCACGCCTTCAACGAGATGGCCGCCGCGGTCAAGCGGGGCCGCGAAGAAGCCGTCCGGCGCCAGACGATCGAGCGGGAGCTTTTTGTGGCCCGGGAGATCCAGGAGCGGCTCCTGCCCCACGTGATGCCGCGCGTCCCCGGGTTCGAGATCTCGGGGACGAGCCTGCCCAGCCAGCATGTGGGCGGCGACTATTTCGACTTCCTGGAGATGCCGTCGGGCCGGCTGGGGATCGCCATCGCCGACGTTTCCGGCAAGGGGATCCCGGCGGCCCTGCTCATGGCCAACCTGCAGGCCAGTCTTCACGGCCAGGCCATCGAATCGGGAGACGCGGCCCTCATCGTGGGCAGAATCAATAACCTGCTGGCCCGCTCGACCGACGCCAACATGTTCGCGACCTTCTTCTATGGGATCCTGGACCGCACGCTCTCCGAGTTCACTTATTCCAACGCCGGCCACAATCCGCCTCTGCTCGTCCGGGCGGGCGGCTCAGTGGAGCGCCTGCAACCCTGCGGGCTTATCCTCGGCTTCATGATGGACCAGGCCTACGACCAGCGGACGGTCGGGCTCGGGCCCGGGGATATCCTGGTCCTTTTCACCGACGGCATCACCGAGGCCGTCCGGCCCGGAGAATCAGCCGAGGCGAAATACTTCGGCGAGGAACGGCTCCTGCAGGCCATTTTAGCGGGGGCGGGCGCCGGTGCCGCCGGGGTCCAGAAATCGATCCTGGACACCGTCGCTTTCCATACGGGCGAGGCCCCCCAAGAGGACGACATCACCCTGGTCGTCATCAAAAGGCGGGCGGCATAGCCCCTTCCGGAGGCCTTCTTCTCTATCAGACACTAGAAGAGCATCTCGAAATCTAGCCCCCGGCGGCCTAGAGCCGTGGCCAAGAGAACTTTCTGAGCGGCGAAAAATGACTCCCTCAGGAACGGCTCCAGGCCGTGGCGGGCATAGAAGGGGCGAACCGCAGGAACGTAGTTCAGCCGGTCGATAAGGACATGGTCCACATGGCCGGCGAGCAGGGCAGCTAGGCGCTCAGGGTCGGCCGGGATGAGAGGGCCGATGAAAGCGAAGGTCGGAATTCCGCGGCGGTGCAACTCGCGAAGCGCCTCGATGCGTTCTAGGATAGGAGAAGCATGCGGTTCGAACAGCTGGCGCATCCCCTCGTCGTCCGTGGTTACGGTGAAGCCCACCGTGATCTCCTGGAAGCGGGCGAAGAGGTCGAGGTCGCGCAGGGCCAGGGCGGACTTGGTCTGGATCTGGACGGGCATCTGACAGCGGAGGAGCTCCTCGAGACAACGGCGCGTCAGCCCATAGCGAGCCTCAGAGGGCTGGTAGGGGTCGCAGACGGAAGACACCCAGACCGTCTCCGGGCGGGCGCGCCGCAGCTGACGCCTGAGGAGGTCCGGAGCATTGACCTTGACGTCGACAAAAGAACCCCAGGGCTCGATATGGCCCGAGTACCGGGGGATGAAGAGGCGGGCATAACAATAGGCGCAGCCGACTTCGCATCCGGTGTAGGGGTTGAGGCAATAGGGGTGGATCTTAGAGCGGTTAAGGATGCTCTTGGCCTGAACTTCCCTGATCAGTAGCATAGATCCTCGGGACCAGGGTATAATAGAGGAAGGAGTTTTAGAAGTCGAAAAGAATGGAGGCCGCCCGACGCGCAGGGGAGGCTTGCTTTTTGCGAGGATAATCCTATAATAACAGTAGGCTTTAAACGCCCCTCGTGAGGGGGGTTCTCTCAGGGAACGACGGGGTCACGCCCGGCAGAGGCCGGGCGGAATAAGATACTGAGAGCGCAAAGGAGGACTCTGATGGGGCGCACAATCCTGCGACGTGCAGCCGCAGCCGTTTTGTTCGGTTTTCTGGCACTTTTCTTCCTGACCCCCCGGGCCGGAGCCCAGTATTTCGGCCGCAACAAGGTCCAGTACCAACCCTTCAATTTCAAGGTCATGAAGACGCGTCATTTCGACGTGTATTTCTATCTTCAGGACGAGGAGGTCGTCAAACAGGCGGCCGTCATGGCCGAACGCTGGTACGAGCGCCTAGCCCGCATCTTCAATCATCAGCTCAAGGGCCGCCAGCCCCTCATCCTGTACTCGTCCGGACCGCAGTTCCAGCAGACGACGGTCATCTCCGGCGAGCTCGGCGAGGGGACGGGCGGGGTCACCGAATCCTTCAAGCGGCGGATCATTCTGCCCTACGGGGCGACCCTCGGGGAAACCGACCACGTCATCGGCCATGAGCTCGTCCACGCCTTCCAGTTCGACATCATGGCCCAGGGCCATTCCGGCAGCGCCCGGGGAGGGAGCGAGGCCGGTCTCCGGATCCCTCTCTGGTTCATCGAGGGCATGGCGGAATATCTGTCCATCGGACCCGTGGATCCGACGACGACGATGTGGATGCGGGACGCGACCCGGCGCAAGAAGCTGCCGATGATCGACAAGATGGATAACCCGTACAAGTATTTCCCCTACCGATACGGCCACGCGCTCTGGGCGTACCTCACCGGCCGTTATGGCGACGAGATCATAGGCAAAATGATGAAGACCGTCGGCCGAGCGGGAAGCTACGAGCCCGTCCTGGAAAGCCTGACGGGGGTCAAGCTCAAGCAGCTCTCGGCCGACTGGCACAAGGCGATGGAGGAGGCCTACCTGCCCCTCGTCGAGAAAACAAAGAACCCCGGCGACTACGGGAAAGTGCTCATCAAGGGCTCGGAGCAGAACCCCTATAACATTTCCCCGGTCATCAGTCCGGATGGCAAAGAATCCGTCTTCTTCTCCAGCCGGGACCTTTTCTCCATCGACCTCTTCCTGGCCGACGCCTCCACCGGCAAGATCCAACGGAAGCTCATCTCGACGGCCGTGGACCCGCACTTCGAGAGCCTCCAGTTCATCCGCTCGGCGGGCAGCTGGGACGCGAAAGGAGAGCGGTTCGTCTTCGGGGCCATGAGCAAGGGCCGGCCGCTGCTGACCATCGTCAACATCGCCAAGGACAAGGTCGAGCGGGAAATCGCCTTCAACGAGCTCGACGAGATCCTGAACCCCTCCTGGTCCCCGGACGGCCGCTGGGTCGCTTTTTCGGCCCTGGCCGGCGGTGTTTCCGACATCTTCGTCTACGACCTCGAGCAGAACGTCCTCAAGCAGCTCACCCGGGATTCTTACTCCGACCTGCATCCGGCCTGGTCGCCGGACGGGAAGCGGCTGGCTTTCGTGACCGACCGCTTCACGACGAACCTCCAGTGGATGGACGTCGGAGAGTGCGAACTGGCCCTCCTCGATCCCGAGACGGGACGCATCGAGAAGCTGCTGGCTTTCCCGAGCGGTAAGAACGTCTCTCCTCAGTGGTCACCAGACGGCCAAAGCCTCTATTTCCTCTCGGACCAGAACGGGAAGACAGACCTCTACCGGCTCGAACTCGCAAGCGGCCGGATCTTTGAGGTCACAAACCTCTTCGGAGGCATCAGCGGCATTACCGAGCTCAGCCCGGCCATGTCCGTGGCCCAGGTTTCCGGACGCATCCTGTACAGCGCCTACGAGGAGGGCAGCCACTCGGTCTATGCCATTGACGAGCCCGACGCCCTGCAAGGCCAGGCGTTCCTGGCCCAATTCCCGGGCCTCAACCTGGCCGTGCTGCCCCCCCGCAAGGCTCCGGAGGGAGCGCTCCTCGGCCTCCTGAAGAACCCTCTCTTCGGCCTGCCCAAGGACACGAACTTCCCCGTCGCCGCCTACAAGCCGAAGTTGACCCTGGATTATGTGGCGCCGCCGACGGTCGCCGTCGGGGTCGACCGCTACGGGACTTACGGCGGGGGCGGCATCGCCGCTTTCTGGAGCGATATGCTGGGCTATCATACCATCGTGACCGGGGCCTCGACCGGCAACCGGCTCATCGACTCTTCGGCCCTCGTCGCCTACATGAACACACGCCATCGGACGAACTGGGGAGCCGTCGTGCAGCGGGTGCCCTATATCATCGGAGGCTATTACAATGTCTATATCGACCCGAGCGGCCGCGTCGCCGGCGAACCCGCTTACATCGAGCAGGAAGAGCTCATTCGGCAGATCAATTATGAGGCGGCGGCCTTTGCCTATTACCCCTTCAATCAGGTGCGACGGGTCGAATTGAGCGGGGGGGTTCGTTATATCCAGTTCAACGACACCTTATACACGCGGGCGTACTCGTACTATACCGAGATGCTCATCCTGAACGAAAAGGAGTCGCTGCCCGTGGCCAAAGGCCTGGCCCTCGGCTATCTGACCGGCAGCCTGGTCTACGACAGCGGCATTTTCGGCGCCACGAGCCCCATCCTCGGTCAGAGCTATCTCCTTCAGGTCCAGCCGACGCTCGGCTCCATCAACTACGCCGGGGTGCTGGCCGATTACCGTAAATATATTATGCCCGTCCGGCCATTTACGCTGGCCTTTCGCGCCCTCCACTACGGACGCTACGGAAAAGGCGCCGAGGACAAGCGGCTGTGGCCTCTCTACCTTGGCTACTGGGACCTCGTCCGCGGCTATGAGTCGTTCACGTTCCAGGAATACCAGGCGGGCGGCGAATTTGATATCTCCCGCCTCTACGGCAGCAAGATGTTGATGGCGAACTTCGAGGTCCGATTCCCGCTCCTGCGTGTCCTGGGGCTGGGGAAAGGCTTCTATGGGGCGTTTCCGATCGAGTTCTATGGCTTCTACGATATCGGCATCGCCTGGTGGGATAAGTTCGACGCGGAAAACTACTATCTTCTTTCCGCAGATGACCCGCGGCCGTGGTTCGTTTCGGGTGGCGACCGTAAGCCGATCTCGAGTATCGGGGCGGGTCTGCGCACCAACCTCTTTGGATTCCTCATCGTGGGCGTCCATTACGTTTATCCCTTTGACCGGCCCGAACGCGGCTGGCACTTTCAGCTCAGCCTCTCGCCCGGTTTTTAAGTAAGAGCGAAAGAGAAGGGAGCGCTGTTTCGGCGCTCTCTTTCTTTTTAGCAACGGCCAGGAGGCTTGGGATCCCCGGCGTCGGGCGCGAGAGCCGAACTGAACAGGCGCAGGCAGCGACCTTCCGGCCGACCTCAAATCGTCTTTTACTTTCCCCTCGCCAGGCCCAGGAACCTGTCTTTCCTTTTTCGGATATGGCGACATATTCGACCGGGGTTCATCGGTTTGACAATCCCCAACCGGCGTGTTAAGAAGCTGACGATTCTGTTCGTCGCCCGCCCAAGGAAAGGAGACCGAAATGAAGGGCCTCTCGTCCCGCCGCTATGGCGTGTCATTTCTAGCTCTAGCCTTTGCTTCCGTCGTCGTTCTCGCCGGCCCGGCCTGTAAAAGAACCGGGGAAACGGCTGCTCCGCCGGCGCCTCCGGTGGCCAAGAGAGTTCCCCATGCCCTCACCGAGCACGGCGAGACGCGCATCGACGACTATTTTTGGCTCAATGAAAGGGACAATCCCGAGGTCCTGGCCTATCTCAAGGCCGAAGACGACTATCGCCGGCAGATGCTTAAGCACACGGAGCCACTCCAGAAGAGCCTCTTTGAGGAGATGGTCGGCCGGCTGAAGCAGGACGACTCCTCCGCGCCCTATTTGCTGAACGGATATTACTACTTCAGGCGCTATGAAACGGCGAAGGAGTATGCCCTTTACGTTCGGAAGAAAGGGAGCTTGGCCGCCCGCGAAGAGGTCATGCTGGACGGGCCGCGGATGGCGGAAGGGCAGTCGTTCTTCAGCCTGACGGGGTTATCCCCCAGTCCGGACAACCGGCTCTTGGCTTACGGGGTCGACACTCTCAGCCGGCGCTTGTATGCGCTCCGTTTCAAGGACTTGACCTCGGGCGAGACCCTGCCGGACGCCATTCCCAATACGGAAGGAGGGGCCGTCTGGGCCGCCGACAGCCGGTCGGTTTTCTACATCGTCAAGGATACGACGACCCTGAGACCTTTTCTTGTCCGGCGACACATCCTCGGGACCGACCCGCGCGAGGACGGGAATGTCTATGAAGAGAAAGATGTGACCTTCGAGGTCGGCCTCTATCCGTCCAAATCGCGGGAATTCATCATGATCGCCTCCGAAAGCACGCTGACCGACGAGGTCCTCTTCATTCCCGCCGCCCGGCCGGACGAAGCGCCGCGGGTCTTCCAGCCGCGGGTCACGGACATGAAGTACGCCGCTGACCACGCTGGTAGCGCTTTTGTCATCCTGACCAACTGGCAAGCCCGCAGTTTCCGCCTGATGGAGGCGTCAATCGCCGCGACGGGCCGGGATGCCTGGCGGGAGATCGTCCCGCATCGTGAGGACGTCCTGCTCGAGGATTTCGACGCTTTTAACGATTATCTCGCCCTCCAGGAACGCCGGGACGGCCTGACCCGACTCCGCGTCCTCGACCGCCTCGGGCGCGAGGGCCGGAGTCCGCAGTTCGCCGAAGCCGATTATGTCGTCGCCCTGGAGAACAACCGCGAGGCGGCGACGAGTCGCCTCCGCTACACCTACACCTCGCTGGCGACACCGGACTCTGTCTTCGAATTTGACATGGCTTCGGGTGATAACACGCTCATCAAGAGAGACGAGGTCCTGGGCGGCTTCGACGCAACGAACTACTGGACGGAGCGCTTGTTCGCGACCGCCCCGGACGGAGTTAGAGTGCCTATTTCGGTCGTCTATCGGATCGGATTCGACCAAGATGGGCGCTCGCCGCTTCTCCTTTACGGCTACGGCTCGTACGGCGCGAGCACCGACGCCGAATTCAACGCTTCGCTCCTCAGCCTTCTCGACCGCGGCTTCGCTTTCGCCATCGCCCACATCCGCGGCGGGCAGGAGATGGGGCGGTGGTGGTATGAGGACGGTAAGCTGCTCAAGAAAAAGAACACCTTCACGGACTTCATCACCTGCGCCGAATTCCTTATCGCCCAAAAATATACCTCCCCGGATAGATTATTCGCCCGGGGCGCGAGCGCGGGCGGGCTCCTCATGGGGGCGGTGGTCAACCTCCGGCCCGACCTTTTCCGGGGCGTCATCGCCGGCGTCCCCTACGTGGATGTCATCACGACCATGATGGACGCCTCGATCCCCCTCACGACGAGCGAATACGACGAATGGGGGAATCCGGCCGACAAGGTTTATTACGATTACATGCTCTCCTATTCTCCCTACGACCAGGTGGCCCGCCAGGACTATCCGGCCCTGTTCGTCACGACCGGGCTTAACGATTCGCAGGTCCAGTACTTCGAGCCGGCCAAATGGGTGGCCAAATTGCGGGCGCTCAAAACGGACCGCAACCCGCTTGTTCTGTATGTGAATTTCTCGGGCGGCCACGGCGGTGCGTCCGGCCGCTTCGAGCGGCTCAGGGAGACCGCGATTCTCTACGCTTTTGTGCTGGACTTGGCGGGGGTTAAAGACTAGCGAAGCCGAGCGATCGCCGGGCTGAAGAAGGGGGGGTCCCGGCCGGACAGATTCAGATGACGCCCGCCGGCTCCCCCGAGGTGTCTTTTTTGGGAAACCAGGGAAGAAAGGCATTTGTCCGCCGTGCGTAGGCGGCGAACTCCGCATCCCCCGCGTATTTCTTCTCCAGCATCGGCACCCCGGAAACCCAGCGGAGCAGGACTGTGATGGTCACGGGGCTCACCACGGCCAGCGGGCCGCCCGGGACGGCCAGAGCCATCAGAAATAAACCCCACCACATGGTCGCCTCGCCGAAGTAGTTGGGGTGCCGCGTCAGTCGCCAGAGGCCGCTCGTGATGATGCGGCCACGCCGGCCCGGGTCCTTCTTGAAGCGAGCGAGCTGGCGATCGCCGACCACTTCGAAGAAGAATCCCAGCAGCCAGACGGCGAGGCCCGCGAAGTCCAGCGGGCCGAGCGGCGAGGCCGAGGCGCGGCAGATAACCATAACCGAGGACGAGATGAGGAGCATGAAAAGGCCTTGCAGCATGAAAACCTGAAGGTAGCTCCGCGGGATAAACCAGCGACCCCAGGCCTTTCTCCAGCCCGCGTAGCGGTAGTCTTCGCCCCGTCCTCTGTTCCGAAAGAAGATATGGACTCCCAGGCGAAGCCCCCAGACGGCTGTGAGAAGGGTGGCCAGGATAGGCCGGGCCGTGGCATTTCGCGTCGCTGCCAGGGCCGCGACGGCGACGACGAGGAAGCCCGGACCCCAGGCGATATCGGCGATGGAGTTATCGCGCCGGACGAGGGCCGTGACAAACAGGATGGTCATGTAGGCAAAAATGACCAGCGCACAGACGGCCAGGAGTCCGCCCACGGGCGCGCCTCAGTCGCTCAAGAGCCCCAAGCCCAACGCACCGACGCCGTTGTGGATGCCCACGACAGGCGCGAGGTCGACGACGAAGGCAGGCTTTCGACCCAAGACGGCCGCGAGACGTTCTTCATAGGCCCTGGCCCGACCGGGGATGGCGGCGTGGACGATGGCGTAGTTCCAAACCTTTCCGTTCGCCGCTTCCGCTCGCATCAGGCCGATGATCTTGCGCATGATGCCGCGGCGGCTGAAGGCCTTGCCGATCGGAACGGCTTTTCCCTGGTCGTTCAGGGCGATGAGGGGCTTAATGTTCAGGGCTTTGGCCAATAGGCCTTTGAGCGGGCTGACCCGGCCGCTCCGGACCATGTACTTGAGGGTCCGGATATCGACCCAGAGACGGGTCGAAGAAATCCAACGCTCCGCCGCGAAGACGATCTCATCATGACTCAGGCCGGAGCGGATGGCCTCCGCGATGCGCAGGACGATGAGGCCCTGAGTGACGGAGATATGTTTTGAATCGAGGATGGTGATCTTCTTGCCGGGGAATTCCTCCCGGACCTTCTGGGCCAGCCCGTGGAAGCCCGACAGACCGCCGGAAATCGTCACCATAATGATGGACTCGTAGTGAGTCGCCAGGAAGGAAAGGACGTTCTGGACGGCCTGGGGAGAGGGGATGGAGCTCGTCGCCCGGCTGCGGCTCGTCCGCATGAGCTCGTAAACGCGGGCCGGAGTGACGCTTAACTTATCGAGGTAAAGGTGGTCGCCGAACGAGAGGAGAAACGGGACAACATGAATCTGATGCTCGTCGAGGAGCGACGGCGGCAGGTCGCAGGACGAATCCGTGACCAGGGCGATCGGCGAGCGCCGGGCGTAGCCGGCTTCATACTGCCGGAGCATGTCGTCGACCTTGACCTCGACGACATGGCCGTACGCGTCCAGCGGCTCGAAAACGGCGGCCGGCCGGTCGGTGTGAATATGGAGACGGACGTTCGTGTCCGAGCCGGCGACGATGACGGATTCGCCAAGGTCCTGGATGGCGGCTTTGATCCGGTCGGCGTCAAGTCCGCTTCCCGAAAGCAGCGCTTCTGCGCAGTAGCGGCGGCCGAGGAGGTTCTTATGCGTGTGGGGGAGAACCGGCACCTCAGCCGCTTCGACGCGGGTCTTGGTGATCGTCCGGATATTGCCGCGGCGGATGAATTCGGCGACACCCTCGATGAAGTCGAAAAAGCCCTTGGCTCCGGCGTCCACGACGCCCGCCTTGGCCAGGACGGCGAGCTTGCGCGGGGTCTCCTCCAGCGAACGCTTCGCCGCCTGGAGCGAGTGGGTGAGGAGGTCGGCGAAGTCGGCGAGGCGGTGCCGTTCGGTGAAAACGGCATCTGCCCAGTCTTGCATGATCGTCAACATGGTCCCCTCGACCGGGGTGACGATCGAGCGCCGGGCGTGGTTGACGGCCTGCCGCAGGGACTCGGCGAAGTGGCGGGTCGTCAGCCGGCATTCCTCGCGGACCTCGCGGCTGAGGCCGTAGACGAACTGGGCGAAAATGAGACCCGAGTTGCCGCGGGCCCCGAGAATGGCGGCGTCGGCGATCGAGCGGAGAGTGTGGCGGGCGGAAGCCGAGGCCCGGGCCCGCTGGGCGATCATGCGCATCGTCGAAGCGAGGTTCGTCCCCGTATCGGCGTCGGGAACGGGGAAAACGTTGATCCGGTTGAGATAGTCCTTGTCCCGGATGACGGCCTCGCCGCCGGCCAGGAAGGCGTAATAGAGCCGGCTGCCGTCGAGATATTTAATCTTCATTTTGGCCGTCCTCCGCGCCTGTCCCGCCCGATGGGGCTTAGATTATTATTATACCATCATCCCCGAACGGAGCTATTTCAACTCCTTGATCCAGATCTCGCGGAAATAGACAGGCGCGACGCTGTCATGGTTCTGGAGACCGATGTACCCCTCCGCCGAGAAGTCGCGGACCTTGCCCCGCGGCTCCGCCTGCCAGTCCAGGACGACCTTCCCGTTGAGCTCGACCTTCAGGCTCCGGCCCTGGAACGTGATCTTGAAGTGATTCCACTCGCCCGTCGGCTTGGAGGCCAGGAGCTTCGCCGGCTCGGCGTCGAATGCGCCGCCGGTCATCTCCGTCCCGCTTCCGGCGTCGTTGATCTGGACCTCGAAGGAGTGGTAAATATAATCGTTGTTCGTGACGACCCCGGGAACGCGGAGAAAAACGCCGGAATTGGTGTTCTTCTGGGCGCATTTGAAGTCCAGCTCGAGGACGAAGTCCTTGAACGTCTTCCGACTGTACCACAGAAGCCCCATGCCGCCCTGGGACTTGAGAACGCCGGTTGATTCATCGAGCTCAAAGTATCCGGGGCCGTAGTGGTTCCAGCCGTGTTTATCGTAGCGCTCTCCGGAGCGACCGAGAAGCTGCTCGTAACCTTCGTACGGATTAACGCTCTCGGCCAACGCGCCGAGCGTCAACACGGCGAAGATGACGACGAAGGCGGATTTTTTCATGGCTCCTCCTCAGGTTCTTTTTCTTTTCTTGACCTTGGGATTCCACCTCCCCTTGGCCACGGCCGGGACGTAGGTGTCGAGCCCCGGGGGCGGGAAGGGCAGCGTTTTCTCCTGTTCAGCGCTCATATAAGCGGTCATCAGGAGTTCGGCGACATTCACTCCGTCGCTGAAGTTTTCCGCCGGCCGCCGGTGGTCGAGGAACGACTGGACCATGTGCCGGTTCTCGGCTGTATAGCCGTACTCGATCTCCTCGGCTGCGACGACGGGCATCAGCCCGACCTCGGCGTTCTGCTTCTCGACGAGGTCCTCGCCGGCCTTGCCGCGGACATTCCGGCTAAAGAACACCTTGAGCCCGGCGTCGAGGGTGTTAATGGACATCGAATATTCGGGGCCGAGGAGTTCCATGCTCAGCCGGAGCCCCGCGCCCACGTAGCACCACGAGGTCGTCGTTTCCACGACGAGGGGCCGGCCTTCCAGATCCTTGTACTCGATGAGAGCGCGCGCGAAGTCCTCGGCCGGGCTGCGCAGATAATCGTTTTTCCCGCCGCTTTGATCGAAGAGGAGCTTGGCGTATTTCGGGTCCTGCCACTTGAGGCAGGAGGCGTAGGCCGTGACCTTGACCGGTTTCAAGACCTCGCGCGGCTTCCCCGGCGGCGTCAGCATGAACCTGGCTTCCTCGACGGAGTGGCACATCATGTCGTTGAGGACTCCGCCCCCCTGGAGGGTCCCGTTCCAGAACCAGGGCATGTGCGGACCGCTGTGCTCCTCGGCTGCCCGGGCCAGGTAAGGCGGGCCGCAGAGGCCGGCGCCGCGGGTCCAGATGATCTCCTTGCCCCGCGTGACGGCCGGGGCGAAGACCTGGTTCTCCAGGTAGCCGTCGAGAAGCTTGGCCTTGCGGACGAGTTCCAGCATCGCCTTGGCTTCCTTGACGTTGCGGCCCAGGGGCTTCTCGCAGGCGACGCCGATCAAGGCGGCCTTCCCGGACGTGACCGCGCGGGCGATCTCCTGCATGACCTCGAGCCGGGTGTAGTTCGGCGAACCGATCCAGATGGCGTCGATGGCCGGGTCGGAGGCCATCGCCGTGATGGATTTGTAGATCTTGGGCTCGCCGACCCGCAGGTCGCGGGCGAGTTTGGCCGCCTCTCGGGCCCGCTGCTCGACGGGGTCGACGATCCCCAGGACGTCCGCGTTGCGGACCCCCGTCCAGGAGCGGATGTGGAAGCGGGTGATGAAGCCGGCGCCCACGAACCCGATCCCCATCATGATCTTGTTTTTCATGCCCGGTCTCCCTTCGTCCCGCGGCTTCAGGCGTCAGGCGGGGGCCCGGTCGGCGGCCGCCTTTTGCTCCCGGAAGAAAACCCCGAACGCCAGAAGACAGAGGAGCGTCAGGACCGTCGGGACGAGGAAGGTGGAGCGCCAATTCGCGACCCCGTCCTTGGAGAAGATCTGCTGGATCCAGCCGGAGAAGAGGCTGCCGAGGAAGTTGCCGAAGCCGAGTATGATCGTGGCGATCAGGCTCTGGGCCGAGGCCCGGATATCCTTAGGCGCCACGTTGTCGACATAGATATAGGCCGCCGTAAAGAAGAAGACGTAGCAGAAGCCGTGCAAGGCCAGCGAGGCGACGACCAGCCAGGACGGCGTGCCGATGACGAAGATGATGTAACGGATGGGCCAGGCCAGGATGCCCAGGACGAGGGTTCTCCGCATCCCGAACTTTTTCAGGGCCCAGGAGAGCATGAAGGCCATGACGAAGATCTCGGCGACTTGGGCGATGGTCATGACCAAGCCGACGTATTTTTGACTGATCCCCACCTGTGCGGACGTGAGGAACGGCGAGGTCAGGACATAGTAGAACTGGAGCTCGGTCGCGACGACGAAGGAGATGAGGGCGAAGACCAGGAAATTCTTTTCTTTGAGCATTTTTAGGGCTTCGAGGAAAGCCCAGGGCTTGGCCCCTTCCTTATTGGGAGGGGTGTGGGGCAGGCTGAAGGACTGGAGGCCCATGATGATCGAAAAGACCCCGGCCAGGACGAGCATATCGCCCTTGAGAGCCACCCCTTCGGGCGACTTGGCCAAAACCCGCCAGCCCGTCAGGAGCCAGCCGGCGGCGATCCAGCCGATCGTCCCCCAGACGCGGATGGCCCCGAATTCTTTCTCCGAACTGCGGAGGTTGACAAAAGCGATGGAATTGGTCAGGGCCAGGGTGGGAGCGTAGACCAGGCAGTAGAGGAGCATGAGCCACATCATGGGTGTGAAGGCCGTTATGTTGGCGATCAAAATAAGGATGACGCCCCCCAGGAGCTGCAGGATGGCGATAACCTTCTGGGTGGGAAAATAGCGGTCCGCAAACTGGCCCCCGACGAAGGGCGAGATGATGGTGGCCAGAGGCAGCAAGGCGAAGATGATCCCCAGCTGGACGCCTCGGAAGCCCAGGTTATTGGTCAGGTAAGCGGAGAGCACGGGTGCCCAGGAGCCCCAGATGGCGTACTGCAAGAACATCATAGCCCCAAGACGGAATTTGACGCTCATGGCACCTCCTTCGGCCGTTAAATATTAGAAATAGGGGGAATTGTCAATGAAGAAGTCGCCTGCGGACCGATTTTCCCCTTTTTATCCTGGATCCTGGGGGAGAAATAAGGAAGGGAGGTTAACGATATGTCTTTTTCTCGTATACGGGACAACTTCTTCGCTTGAACGTGAGGTTGACTCGTTTGGGCCGGCCTGCTATTTTAGGCCCTGCCAAGAAAGGGGTAACCCGATGGTCAGCCCGGCTAAGGCACTCCGCCCGGCCGTCATCTTGGGCACGCTCGGCCTGTTCATTGCGGCCCTCAGTGGGCCGGCCTCTCAAAGCCGGAAAATCTCCCGCGATGTTCTCCTGGACAAGATCAAGGGCGGCTGGGCCGGCCAGGTCATCGGCTGCACGTTCGGCGGCCCGACCGAGTTCCAATATCGCGGCACATTTATCCCCGACGAGCAGCCTCTCGGCTGGAACGAGGCGGCCATCCCCGAGGCTTTCGCCAAATCGCCCGGGCTCTTTGACGATGTCTACATGGAGCTCACGTTCCTTGAGGTCCTGGCGAAGAAGGGGCTGGACGCTTCCGCCGCCGAGCTGGCCCGCCCCTTTGCCGAGGCGCCGTTTCCCCTCTGGCACGCCAACCAGGCCGCCCGCTGGAACATCCTCAACGGCCTCCTTCCGCCCCAGTCGGGGCACTGGCTTAACAATCCCCACGCCGACGACATCGACTTCCAGATAGAGGCTGATTTTATCGGCCTCGTTTCGCCCGGAATGGTCAATGCGGCCTCCCGTCTCTCGGACCGGGTCGGCCACATCATGAACTCGGGCGACGGCTGGTATGGCGGGGTCTATATCGCGGCCATGTACGCCCTGGCCTTTACCACGGACGACGTCGGGCGCATCGTCCGCGAGGCGCTCCGGGCGATCCCTCCGGAAAGCGATTTCGCGCGCTGTCTCGCCGACGTCGTCCGGTGGCATGCCGAGTCCCCCGCCGACTGGCGGGAAACCTGGTTCAAGGTCCTCAAAACATGGGGGCGGGACGTCGGCTGTCCCGAGGGCGTGTTCTCCAGCTTCAACATCGATGCCAAAACGAACGCCGCCTGGGTCGTCCTCGGCCTCCTTTACGGAAACGGCGACTTCGACCGGACGCTCTCGGTCAGTACCCGCTGTGGCGATGACTCCGACTGCAACCCGGCCAGCGCCGGCGGCATCCTCGGCACCGTCCTCGGCCGGAGCCGCATTCCGCCGGCCTGGATAAAGGGCGTCGAAGACGTCGAGGCGGAGAAATTCCCTTATACGTCATTATCCCTTATCGAAGCCTGCGACCTGACGTTCGAGCTCGCTCTCGATTCTATTCGCCGGCAGGGCGGCCGG
>Ga0224495_10001634_pt1 | contig 15573 bp, 14 predicted proteins | sample SF_Jul11_sed_USG_FD_168128 | JGI IMG/M metagenome (GOLD analysis project Ga0224495, IMG submission 168128) | Sediment microbial communities from San Francisco Bay, California, United States - SF_Jul11_sed_USGS_4_1 | ecosystem: Environmental > Aquatic > Marine > Sediment | place: USA: California... | reverse complement strand
CGTAATTGATAAACTTTGCGCTCATTTCTGTTCAACCTCGCTACGTGCGATTGAATAGCTGAGCGGACTATAACATATTTGATTTAGTCGGGAAAGTCCGACAGACTCCTAGACGGGGATATTCTGATCGGCGCGAAGCAGAACCGCTCGGTGACCACGACGATCATCATAGCTAAACACTCTGAAATGGTGGTTGATGTTAACTGTGTTGAGCAAGGGCGGTGGTCCTACAAAAGCCAAGCCTTTGGCGCCAGCGAACGACCGGTCTATGCCAAGCTCCGCAGCATCAAGGCAAAGTCCGTGAACTTCAGCTTGAAGGAAAAGAAATCCTTTGCCGCAGATCAGGGAAAGGTTTGGGACGATATTGAGGAGAAATCCGTGAAGTTCTGCACTGCCGATCCCAAGTTCAGCTTTGGCCCCACCAGGGCAGCGGACGACATGTATGGATCCTTTGAAGAGCGGACCAGGGACTATGAAAAGGCCTTCCCTGCTGCCAAGGACCAGGTCGGGTTCATCGTGCTGATCAACGGGAAAGTGGCAGGCTGCGATATTTTCGGGAATCCCGGTGTGCTCAAACGCACCTTTGCAAAGGGGCTTCGCTCCTACATCCTGGACGCCATCGAGCAGTCCTATGACAAGAAAGCGAAGAAGCCCGCTGGCGATCCGCGGCGCAAGGCCTCGCTCTTTCTCTCGGGCATCAAGAAACTGAAGGCTGCGGCATACCCGGCAACGGGCAAGGGCGTGAACCTGCGGCTTGAAGGCAAGACCTCGGCTGGTTTCGCTGCACTGGACGGAGACCAGGTGGTGCATATGGCGGCGTTTGCGTAAATACGGAATTCGGAAAGCCGAATACAACTGCCGCTGAAAGGAGCGGATTGTCATGGTACGGCGAACCTACGACAAGCAGCGTGCTGAGGAATATGAACACCTGCTGCCGGAGTTCTACCCGGTCAAGCTGATCGGCGCCTTCATTTCCCTGGACTTCGTCTCCGGCTGCTCCTTCAACTGCAGTTTCTGCATTTCCAAGCGTCATCCCTCGCGTGAGGAATTGTATCAGGAGGGATTGCTGCTGGACAACCGCGTTTCTTCCGGCAAGATGCTGAGTTGGCTCAGGTCAATGCCGTCCTATCACGCCGGCGTACAGGTCCGGATCGGCCATGATACTGACGCAGGCCTTGAATTTGAGAAGAGCTCAAAGCTCATCGAGATGGCCGATCCCGGACGATCGATCGTCTATCTCACCAGAAAACCCTTAACCGCGCCGGAAGTGGAGTTCTTCCGGACCTACCGAAGAAATCTTCTGCTCAAACTGACCGCCACGCCACGGAGCAAATCGCTCAATGTGACACGGAACCCTATGAACCTCGTGCGATCCGCCGAGCCCCTCGATAGCCGCATGCTCTACTGGGTCCTGGGACCTCTTGCAGCCGACAGTTATGGCGATGCTGTGGAGATCATCGAATCCCTTCCTGCAGGCAGCAGCCTGTTCCTGAAACCGCTGAATTGCGAAGGCCTGCCGCACCTGGCAAACGTGAAGCCCCTGAGCAGGGAGCTGATTGCTCATCTTGAGGATCTGGCCCTTAAACGGGGACATGTGGTGACCGAATGGTTCTGCAGAAGCGGCCTGGCGAGGATAGACAGAGGATTCTTTGATGTGGACAAGATCACCGCTCAAAAGGACCCGGCTAAGCGGGAGCGGGAACTGTCCTACTGTACTGCCTGTTCCAGCAACGGTCTTTGCCACGGCGAGCTCGATGAGCCGAGTCTTCGGCAAGCACTGGTCATGAGCCTCGCTGAGCTGGGGCTGACCCTTTCCAAGGAGCCTCACCGGACCGGGCCCCGGTCCTTTGAGGTGGCGGTCGATGAGCCCGCATCCCGGGGGGAAGAGACCTATCTGAACAACAGCCTCAGCCAGGCAGTGAGCATCACGCTCACTACCCGGGAAAAAGGCAGGAGCCAGGGAGGCAGCTTTTGCAACGTTGACCGGGAGGTGCTGAAACGGTGGTACGAGAACGGGTTCTTTCCCGTGACCGAGCTGAACACTGTGGCAGAGTATGTGCTCCGGGACATCAGGCGTCTCTTCACCTCGAACGGCTCATCGCCAGTTCATCTGAGCAGATGCAGCATCGTGAAGGATCAGGGCATATGCGCGTAAAGATCGATCCCCTTGAGGTGCAGCGCCAGGTGGTGACGGCATTCGCGATTGAAGTGACGATGCCCAAACCTGCCTGCACCTCCCGGTTTCGTGATGTGGGTCCGAAGCAGCGGTTCGAGTATTTCCTGCTGTCAGCCATAAACAGCGGGAGGTGGTTCCACGACCTTGCGGAAAGGATCGGCATCCTGGGACGCCAGCCTCCCTTGATCTATGACCTGGCTTATAAGGCATTGATGACCAGCCAGCAGGGGAGAACAGGCAAGATCGTGAACTACGGCCTTCTGGAAGCAATGTTCCCGGTAGTTGCTGCCAGGTGTCTTTACCCCGGGACCGGGTACGATATCCTGAGACGTATCCAAGATGTGCTGCAGCAGACATCCCGCGAGGATGTGCGCTACCTGGCACAGATGCGCAAGGAGATCTATTCCCGGAGCGACAAGGAGTTCAAGCGAAAGTTCAGGATCACGGTCGACGGTGAGAATGTCCTGGAGCATTATCAGATGCACGCGAAGCGCTGCCACGAGTCGTCGAGGCTGTTCGTCAACGAACTTGCGAACGGACTGCCGCTCACGACGCTCATGTACGAGCATCTGAGACTGCCGGGGCTGCCGCTCAAGGAAAGGATCTGCAAAGGCTTCAGCCGGATGCGCAGGGCATCAAAAATGCCTGCAGGAGCACTGGCGGACTTCACGGCCGCGGCGATTTATCTGGCCATATCGGATGATCCGGAAGGGGAATTGCTGGATTGAGGCGTACGGCGCCTGGGACATCATCAATTTGCCGTCGTTGAATCCAGCAGCGAGCGCATTCCCCGTAGCTTGCTGCGGGGAGCGTCAATCGTAGTAGAATTTTGCGCCAAGGCCGAATCAGCGGAAACACCGACTTGGTGGTTTGTCTAGAGGTTTAGCTCGAAGCCTGAAATATACTTCATACTTCCGAGTAATCGATAAAGTGAAAGCTCATTTCGCCTCGATGACCGTGAAATCGATCGTCCTTGCAGGCTTGTCATTGATCCAGATGTCGATCTTATACTGTCCCGGAGGATCGCCACGATCGAAACGAAGAGAGTAGGTGAACGCAGCGACGGCCTTTTTGACGGTCGATTGAATCGCTTTGCCGCCTTCTTTCTTGTCGGCATCCTTGAATTCGCCGGTATACTTCTCAAAGGCAGACGGGGCCTGCATGATCATGTATGTGGTAAAGGGCCGATCGGATGCAGTCTTTATGGAGTATCCGAACCGAAAGTCGGGATCCATGTCTTTGTAGGTCAGGGGGATCGTGGTGGTCTCGGAACAGACGTAGTATTTTCCCGCCGCGTCCTTTTTCATCAGTCCGAATTTGATGTCGAAGTCACCCGCAGGAGCAGAAACGGCGTGCAGCGCGATCATGAGAAGAATCACAATCGTCAGTTTTAGGGATTTTATCATTTTTCCTTCCACATCCTCGCATCAAAGACAAAAGGCATGGGGTCGCTGATGCGGATCTTCTTAAAGTCGCGGTGGCCGGGATTGAGCAGGTAGTTCCAGCTTTTGGGGACCAGCACGGAAGGGACCCGAAAAACCGCTGTGTCCGATTTATTCGCCCAGGCGGAACCGATATCCTTTGTTGAATCCTGCGGCGGTTCCGCGGTCCAGTCATCGGGGAGATCGGCGCTTTTCAGCTTTTCAACAAGGACGCTGTCCGGAATCTCGATTTTGAAGTACACGAACTTGATATGAGAAGCATCGAACCCCAGGTGAACGAACTTTTCGACCACGGACAGCGCCAGAGACTCGCTTGCGTAGATCATTGGTATGCCCTGATGGTGCCATCGGCCGCTTACGCGGCGGGCCCCTTCGCCGGTAAATGCTTCCTTGGCGCGTTTTGCCTTATCAAGGCGCCATGCAGTGATCACGAAATGACCCCGTACTCAATGCGCCAGAGAAGATTTTCGACCTCCTTTGATCCCGCCTCGGTATGCAGCAGGTCAAGGGGCGCTTTGCCGCCCAAGCCCACCTGATGCCGACGCAGCCATTCCCTGGCTTTGTCCTCGTCCTCCAGGACCTCGCAGGCGATCGAGAAGATCCTCGCCAGCCGGTAAAGCCGGTCGCTGGCGACGGCCGACAGGCGCTGACCCGGAGAGTTGCGGACCCGGGCCAGGGTCCGTTCGCTTACCTCGATAATGCCGGCGAAAACGGGGAGGGGAAGGTTCAGCAGGCCCCGGACGTGGTTGCCTGCCTTATAGGGGAACCCTTCGCGGATGAGCTTGTCCAGGTCAAGGGTGCTTTTGATCTTGCGGCCAAGAGAGGTCTGGCCGCCGAGGACTGATACGATACTCTGTTCGGTAAACATTGAAGCTGCCTCCTGTCATCTGGCATAATATTAACAGACAACTGGCAGATTGTCAATCGAAATGGATTTGAGGCAAAAGCTGCTTGCTTGCGACGATCACGTCTTCCGCAATTTGCGATAGCGTTGAAAAGACTTGACGTTTAACGCAACGCGTTATATTATGCCACTGTGATTAAGACGTTTAGCGATGCAGAAACACAAAAAATATATCTCCGTGAGCATTCGCGGAAGCTGCCGTCCGATATCCAGCAGGTTGCGTTGCGAAAGCTGCGAATGATAAATAATGCGAAGAGCCTCCATGATCTTCGCATCCCCCCGGCGAACAGGCTGGAAAAGCTTTTCGGCAACAGAACAGGTCAATACAGCATCCGTATAAATGACCAATGGCGCGTTTGCTTTGCATGGAAAGACGGAGACGCGATAGACGTTGAAATCACAGATTATCATTGAGAGGTTGATGAGCATGAAGAAAAAAGCACTACATCCTGTGCATCCTGGCGAGGTTCTTCTTGAGGAATTCCTTATTCCCTTGGGTTTGAGCCAAAATAAACTCGCGGTGAACATCGGAGTCCCGGCACGGCGTATCAACGAGATTGTCCTGGAGAAAAGAAAAATATCCGCTGATACCGCCCTCCGGCTTGGGAGGTTCTTCGGGATGTCTTCAGAGTTCTGGCTTGGTCTTCAGTCGCAGTATGACCTCGATATTGCTGCCGATGCCCTTGGAGCCCGCCTAAAAAAAGAGGTCAAGGAATATTCAAAAGTTGCTTGATTGAAGGCTGTGGCATGCAGGTTGCCTCATCCCGGCCCAGCAAAATCGACCATCTGTTCTTTATCATGATTCTTGTGTTTCAGGTACCGACATGTCGGCAATTTGCTGTCGTAGAATTGTCGTAGTTTTTGCTTCGTTCCGGCATCTATCGTTGTTTTCATAAAGTCGGCACATCACCGCTCCTCTCCATAACTCCCTGTCATGTGACGCTCGTTTTGTGTCTCCATTGCTCTTGATCACGGAAGCCAGGGACGAAATAGTTCTTGCTTATTTTAAATATCTATATATACTTTAAATATGCAAGGTAAATATAAAGAATATATGCGCAACATGGAGCATGTCCTCGGCCAGATCCTTAGAAAAGGACAGTCAGCCCTCATCTTGGGGCCGCGGCAGACAGGCAAGACTTTTCTTGCAAAAGCATGTCTGACCGAAGTAAAGAAATTAATGGAGTATCCTTTGCAGGACCCAGGTATTCGCATGGAGATGGAACGTGACGCGGGAGTCCTTATCAGACAGGTTGAAGCGCAAGCAGGAAAACCCGTGGTATTTGTCGATGAAGCGCAGAAAGTCCCGGAACTGTTTGACAGTGCCCAGTATCTGATCGATGAAAATAAAGCGTCTTTCATCATCACGGGATCCTCCGCCCGAAAACTTCGGAGGAAGGGCGTGAACCTGCTCCCCGGACGTATCAGGACATTCAGGCTTGATCCCCTGCAGTGGAACGAATTCGGCTGGCAGACGGACCACGACGCGGGATTGTTCCGTATGCCGAATATCAATGCGATCAAGGGGTATTCTTTTGAACATTCTCTCATTTACGGATCGCTCCCCGGCATTGTCAATCAGCCGGACGACAAGGAGCGTGTCGGCTTGCTTAAATCGTATACGCAAACGTACCTGGAAGAAGAAATTCGGGCTGAAGCGCTCAGCAGGAAAATCGGTCCGTTCAGCCGTTTCCTGGAACTGGCCGCACAGGAGTCCGGTACCAACCCCAACCTAACCAAGTTGTCGCTGGAATCAGGCGTCAGCGTTCCTACCATCAAGGAATACTTCAACATTCTGGAAGATACGCTCGTCGTTGAGAAGGTCGAGCCTTATCTTAAAAACGCCCGGAAGCGGATACTTACTTCGCCACGCTACTATTTTTTCGACCTCGGTGTGAGAAATGCCCTTGCCCGGGTCCCCTTGACCGAGGACCTGTTGAATGTGGATAAAGGCAGGCTCTTTGAACACGCTGTTATCCTTGAGCTGATTCGGCGGATACGGACGCAGAATCTGGACTACAAGGTCCATTATTGGAGGACCGGCGGCGGCGCGGAAGTGGATTGCGTGATCGATACGGGGGCGACGATCATCCCGATCGAGATCAAGGCAGGTTCCAAAGTAACGTTGACCTCTCTTCGGGGTTTGTCGAGCTTTCTGGAAACCTATAAAGGAAAAGTGAAGAAGGCCTACGTGATCACAACCGGAAGGATGCCGGAAAAACTGACGGACACGATCACGGCCCTGCCGTGGAAATATCTGTAGAAAAGAAGGCGAACTTGCTCTGCTTGGAACGGCAGCGCTCAACGCAGAAAAAACATGGATCACGACTATATACGCTATATCAAGGAACATAATCCCACCGTACGGGTGCTCAAGCTCGACAACGCGCCCCTGATCATCAGCTTCCTCTTTCGCCGGTTCAAAAAGAACAACCGCATGACCGCGGCGGCGGGGGAGCTTACGACGGAGCTCGCCGATTACCTGCACGCGCTACGGGAGCAGGGGGGCGATGCGGTCTATCCCGGAACGGCCCAGGATTATCTTGCCGCCTGGACAAACGACGGATTCCTCCGGAAATTCTATCCGCCTGAGAGCGACGAGGCCTTGTTCGAGCTTACGCCGGCGATGGAGAAGGCACTGGACTGGATTCGGGATCTTGAGAAGAAAGAGTTCGTGGGCACGGAATCGCGGCTTCTCAAGCTGTTCGACCTCCTGAAAGAGATTATATACCGGAGTTCGGCGGACCCGGCGCGGCGGCTGGAAGAACTGGCACGGCAGAAACGTGAAATCGAGGCCGAAATCGAGAAGATCGAAGCAGGTATCATCGAGCGTCTGAACGAAACGCAGGTGAAAGAGCGCTTTTTCGAAGTCCAGGATTCTGCTCGGAAGCTGTTGTCCGATTTCCGCCAGATCGAGTACAATTTCCGCGAACTCGACCGCACTGTGCGGGAAAAGCAGATCGACGCTACTCTCCGGAAGGGGAGGCTCCTCGACGATGTCTTCAAGAACCGGGACTTGATACGGGACACGGATCAGGGCCGGAGCTTTCGCGCTTTCTGGGAATTTCTCATGTCCCAGGCAAAGCAAGACGAGCTGGACGAGCTGATCGGAGCAGTGCTCGCGCTTCCCGAGATCAGCGACATGGATCACGACGAATTCCTCGACCGGCTCAAGGTCGGGCTTATCGAGTCCGGGGATAAGGTGAACAAGACGACCCACCGTCTGGTCGAGCAACTCAGGAAATACCTGGACGATAAGGCCTATCTCGAGAATAAGCGTATCATCGAAATCATCAACGAGATCAAGGCCCTGGCCGTGCAGGTAAAAGACAGGCCGCCTGCGAACCGGGACTTTTTCGCCATCGACGATAAGCCGCTGGTCGAACTGGTCATGGAGCGGCCCCTCTGGGATGTGCCGAAGAACCCGGAGCTCAACGACGCGGATTTTTCCATCGGCATTGCCGACGGGATCGATACTGAACTTTTGTACAAGCAGCTCCATATCGACCTCGAGGAGTTGCGGGCCAGGATCCGGGAACTGCTTAAAGCGCGGCCCCAGGTGACGCTCAGGCAGATGACCGAGGCCTATCCGATCGAAAAAGGGCTTGCCGAGTTGATCGCGCTCCTCAATATCGCTTCAAAGGACCGGAGCGCGGTGATCAACGAAGAGGCGATGGAAAACGTTCTGGTATCGAACAAAGAGACGGACAAGCTCTTCGAAGTGAGCGTGCCGCAGGTGATATTCTGCAGATGACGACGGACCAATCCAACATACCGCCTTACGCGGCGGTGATCATCCGGCTGCTCCAGGGCGTGGTCTACGACGACAACCGGGAGATCTGGAACGCCCTGATCGATCACCAGGCCCAGGTGAGGGAATACTTTGCTCTGATCGGCGTTGACGTGCTGATCCACGAATCCGAAGGTTTCGCGTTTCTGAAGCAGCGGGAAGCGGAGGAAGACGGTGAATTCGCCCTTCCCCGGCTCATCGAAAAGCGGCAGTTGGGATACACGGTCACGCTCCTCTGCGTACTGCTCGTGGAAAAGCTGATCGAGTTCGACGTGCGGGGCGGGGATTCAACGCGGCTCATCCTGGGCAGGGATGAGATCAAGGAGCTGGTCCGGATCTTCCTGTCCGACAAGACGAACGAGGCGAAGATCATGGACAGCCTCGATGCGCCGATCAACAAGCTCGTGGAATACGGGTTTCTCCGGAAGCTTGCTTCCGGAGAAGACAAATACGAAGTGAAGCGGATCTTAAAGGCCAAGATCACCGCCGACATGCTGCAAGACATCAAGCGGAGACTGGAAACGCATGCACAATCTCTCTCTTGAATTCTCCGCGGACAACAGCCGCACGGGTTTCCGTCTCGAGCGGCTGGAAGTCCTGAACTGGGGCACCTTCGGCAACCGGGCGATCTGGAAGATCGAGCCCGGGGGCGCGAACTCCCTTTTGACCGGCGACATCGGTTCGGGCAAGTCCACGCTCGTGGACGCGGTCACCACCCTCCTCGTTCCCCATCAAAAGATCGTTTACAACCGGGCTGCGGGCGTGGAAGCGCGCGAGCGGACCATCAAGTCCTATGTTCTTGGCGAATACAAGAACATCAAGAGCGAATATGATAACCGGGCGCAGGCTGCGTGCCTGCGCGACGATGGCGAATACACGGTCCTGCTCGCCTCATTCCTGAACGAGGGCTACAACCAGAAGACCGTCCTGGCCCAGGTGTTCTGGCTCAGGAGCGACAAACCGGAGAAGTTCTTCGTCGTTTCCGGCCTGGAACTTTCGATCGCCGAACACTTCACGAAATTCGGCAAAGACATCCTGCAGCTCAAGAAGCGGCTCAAGGGGCTGGACCGTACGCAGGTGTTCGAGAATTTCACCGATTACTGCACATCCTTCCGCAACCTCTTCGGAATCCGCTCCGAAAAGGCGCTCGAACTGTTCTACCAGACGGTTTCGATCAAGTCCGTGGGAAACCTCACGGAGTTCGTGCGGAACCATATGATCGAGAAGAGCGACGTGAAAGAGAAGATCGAAGAGCTGAAACGTAACTATGAAAATCTCACGCGGTCCCACGAGGCGGTGCGGAAGGCGAAAAAACAGGTGGAGGAACTCCAGCCCCTGGCCCGGGATGCTGAGAATTTCGAGGCCGCGAGCGCCGAGGTGAGAAGCTTACAGGGTTCTCTTGAGGCCTTGCCGTCGTTTTTTGCGTCCCGGAAAGCCGAGCTTCTCCAAAGGGCGATCAGAGAGTTCAGCGAGCAGACGGCCATAGCCGAGAACAGGCTTAAAGAAGTGAAGCGCGAGCTTGATGGGCTCCGGGACCAGGCTGAGGACGTGAGCGCGGCAATCAGAAACAATGCCGAGGGCCGTCGTATCGAAGAGCTCGAACGGGAGATCAGAAATCTCGAAGTCACGCGGACCGGAAAACAGGCCAAGGCTGATGAATATGACCGGCTTGCAACCGCTCTTGGGCTTCCTGCGGCGCCGAAGGAAGAGGCATTCTATCAGTCGCTCAAGCAGGCCGGCGAGCTGCGCGAGGCCGCGGCTGCCGAGTCTTCGGAATTGATCGAACACCGCGACGGACTCAAAATAAACCTGAGCGGGCTCGGCGAAACCGTGTCAGCGAACGAGCGTGAGCTTGAGTCCCTGCGGCGCAGAAAAACGCAGATTCCCGAAGCAAATCTCAAAATACGGGAAACCCTGGCCAGGGACCTGGAAATTCCGGAGCAGGAGCTTCCCTTCAGCGGGGAACTGCTCAAGGTGAAGGACGAAGAAAGCGCCTGGGAGGGCGCCGTCGAGCGGGTGTTGCACAACTTCGGCCTTTCCGTGTTCGTACCCGAGGAGCACTACAAACGCGTGAGCGTGTACGTGGACCGGACGAACCTCAAAGGCAGGATCGTCTATTTTAAAGTTCCCGCCACGGGGAAATATGAGGAGGCGCGGCAGGTTTCTGCTGCTTCGCTCGCCAACAAGGTAGAGATCAAGTCCGGCACGCCCTTCTTCGACTGGCTTGAACACGAACTCCGGGAAAGCTTCAATTATGAATGCTGCGAGACCATCGAGCAGTTCCAGCGCGAACCCCGGGCGCTCACGAAAAGCGGCCAGATCAAAGGCGGGAAAGCGCGCCACGAAAAAGACGACCGCAGGAGCATCCTGGACAGGAAGTCCTATATTCTCGGCTGGAGCAACAGGGAAAAGATCAAAGCCATTGAAAAAGAGCTCGTCGGGCTGGGCAGAGCCGCGGAAAAGGTTGAGCAGGAAATCCGGGCCGTGGAGGAGCAGCAGAGGAAATTGAAAGAACGGGAAGCAAACCTGCGCGATCTGGTGAAAATCACGGATTACAGCGAGATCAACTGGAAAAAAGACGCCCTTGAAACAGAGCGTCTGCTTTCAGAAAAAGAGGCGCTGGAAAAGAGTTCGGACCAGCTTCAGGCTCTGAAGAACCGCCTTGCCGGGCTCAGGGGCGAGATCGGGCAGAAGGACGCGGAGCGGGAAATAAAAGAGAAAAAACTGGGAAAGCTCGAAGAGTCAACCCGGCGGGCCGAAGAAGAGCTCGGAGCTTGCGGTCAGATCGCAGGAATGATCACCGATGCGGAGCGAACTTCCTTTTTTCCGGCAATTACGGAGCAGGTGCAGGACAAAGAGTTCTCCCTCTCCACGATCGACCGGCTCCAGACGGAAACGAGAAAGGGTTTCGAGAACCGGCGGAACAGGAAGACCGAGGAAGAGAAGAAACTGCGCGATACCATCATTTCGCGGATGCAGAAGTACAAGAACGCCTATCCGGAGGAGACCGTTGAGACGGACGCGGCTGTCGAGGCGATCACGGAGTTCAAAGGATTCCTGAAAAAGCTCGAAGACGAGGACCTGCCGAAGCACGAGAAGCGCTTCAAGGAGCTTCTGAACGAGGGAACGATCAACGACATCGCGATCTTCAAGAACCAGCTCGAAAACTCGGCAAAGGACATCGAGGACAAGATCAAACAGATCAACCGGTCTCTGCGGGAGATCGAGTACAACCCCGGCACGTTCATCATCCTGATCGCGGACAAGACCGCAGACACGGATGTCCGGGATTTCCAAGTCCAGCTCCGTAACTGCCTCGAAAACATGGCCGGCGACACGGAGTTGTACAACGAAGAGAAGTTCGGCAGGGTGAAACTGATCCTGGACCGGCTCGGAAGCGCTGCCCAGGCGGAACTCAACTGGACCAGCCGCGTCACGGACGTGCGGAACTGGTTCGCTTTTTCAGCGAGCGAGCGCTACAGCGAGGACAACGCGGAAAAGGAGTTTTACAGCGACTCGTCGGGAAAATCCGGGGGCCAGAAGGAGAAGCTCGCCTATACGATCCTGGCCTCGGCCCTTGCCTACCAATTCGGGCTCGAATGGAAACAGACCCGGTCCCGCTCCTTCCGGTTCGTTGCCCTGGACGAGGCCTTCGGCAGGAGCTCCGACGACAGCACGCGCTACGCACTGGAACTCTTCAAAAAACTCGACCTCCAGCTCCTGCTCGTGACCCCGCTCCAGAAGATCAATATCATCGAGAATTACATCAACGCCGTCCACTTCGTGGCGAACGACGGCGGCAACAATTCCGTGGTCCGCGACCTGACCATCCAGGAATACCGCGAGGAAAAGGCGCGGTATCTGGGCAGGGCGGAAGCGGCGCAATGATATCGCCGGAAGAGATACGAAGACAGGCGGAGCGCTGGTATAAGGACGTTCTTGCAGCAACCGTCACCGGCCGGGCGTTTTTCCCCAAAGACGTTCGTTTCGGGAAGATAAAAGCGGCAGAGACTCTTGCCGGCTATTCGCGGATCAAGAGAGATATTTCGGAACTGGCCGTGAACTCCCGCGAACGGCTGGGATATGGATATTCGATCGAGTTTGTGCGGCGGAAAGACCGTAAAACCGGGGAACAACGATTTCCACAGCGAATCTTTTTCCCCGGCGAAGAGGATTATCTTCGGTTCATCGGGAAAGACAAAGAAGCCGCAGTTTTTAGGCGCGACAGCGAGAAAATCCTGGCTGCTTTTCCGCAACTGCGCGAGTGGGTCCTTGCCAATCCGCTCAAGATCATCGAACATGCGGGCAGGTGGCCGGCGTTGCTCTCTGTCTGCGCGTACTTTGTCGATAATCCGAGGCCGAACCTTTACTTTCGGGAACTTCCGCTGGAGCTTCCTACCAAGTTTGTCGAAGAACAGAAAACAATCCTGAGGCAGCTTCTCGACGTTCTCATCCCAGACGAGGTGAACGGCGAAGAATCGGAATTCGAGAAGCGCTTCCATTTGAAGTACGACGAACCCCTGATCAGGCTGATGGTGCTGGACCGCGTCCTGAGCCGGCAATGCTTCAGCGGGCTCCGCGATATGAGCATCCCGCAGTCCTCGTTTCTGTCCCTTTCTCCTGAGTGCGATTCGGTCCTTATTCTGGAAAATAAAACGAACTTTGCGAACATCTACAACTTCCTTGCGCTACCGGAGATAAAAAAGTCCATCGCGGTTTTCGGGAAGGGATTTCAGCTGGGCCTGCTCAAGAATGCCGCCTGGCTGACCGAGAAGCGGATCTTTTACTGGGGCGACATAGATGTCCACGGATTCCTGCTGCTGTCGCAGCTGCGGTCCTATTTTCCTCATGCGACATCGCTTATGATGGACGAGGAAACGTTCGAAGCATTCAAACACTATCGTGTAACCGGCGCAGATGCGGACTTTGCGGACTTGCCGCGCCTCACTTCGGAAGAACATGCGCTTTTCGAAAGACTGATCAACCTGCGAAGTCATAACCGTCTTGAACAGGAAAAGATCAATCACCGCTTCGCGGTGAAGAAGATTCGCCAGGCGCTCTTCGCAAATGACAGGCGATGAAGCAGACGTGCTCCTCCCGAATTCGCTGTCGTAGAATCGTCGTAGAATTTTCCTCCAGGGCCGGAAATGACGGAAAATCCGGAATCAGCGGAAATGCCGACTTGCTTGTTTATCAAGAGGTTAGCTCAAAACCGTTGCGCGTCGCCCACTTAACAAAAGCACTGCTAAAAACTTTCACGGCGATAACGAGGGTTCGAATCCCTCTGGGGACGCCAATCAAATCAAAGGAACTGCTATCGCAGTTCCTTTTCTTTTTCCCTGATTCTGAACAAATCCCGGACTATTTCGTCCAATCACAGCTACTTACCCCCGTTTGTCGAGTAACTTACGATTTGAGTTCGATAAAAATCTGCACACTGCAAGCCGCGCGGCTGCTATTAGCACCGCTTCTATCCACCTTTGCTCGGCTCACTGGAAAAGCCGAACGCACAGTGGGCCGTGCAGCACCTGAGATAAGTTGATCGACAGGCAACGTCGCATACCTCTTTGACGCGCATAGATCATGCCACAGTGCGGCGTTCTGTCATATGCTCTGCATCTCGAAGGGGAGGAAATCTCGTGACGCTTGCCCCCGAAATGACAATCCTCGGCTTTCCGATAAAAATGATATAATAAATCTATTCTGACTCTAGTCTAACCTCCCTAAAAAGTATTCATCTATTTCACTGACGAAACCATCACGTCCCCGCATCTATTTGACTGGGACGCGTACGGAAGCGGCTAATGCGAGACCTTCTTCGTGTCACCGCCGGCGCATTGTTATATATTTTGATCATCGCTCCCCGAGTCCGGGCGGAGTATGTCCTCAATTTCCAGGGTGCCGCCGTCTTTACGCAGAAGAACGATATTCGCATACCCGGGGACGACGGTACGAAATTCTCGCTTTCCAAGGACCTCGCAGCCGAAACAGCGTACACCGGCAGGCTGGAGGCCGGGTACATCCGCAAGGAGCTGGACTATTTCGGCATCGTCGTTGCCCCGCTCACCGTGGACTCCCAGGGTCCGGTCAGCAGAGATGTCCGGTACGCGGGAGCGACCTTCGCCGCAGGTACGGATCTCGACGCTACGTTCCGCTTCGATTCCTACCGGATCACATGGCGACGAAAGCTAGTGACCGGGGACAAGGTCGATATTTGGCTGGGAGTGTCCGGCAAGATCCGGGACGCGGAGATCACGATCGAAGGAGGAGGACAGCAGGCGGAGAAAACCAATACGGGATTCGTGCCGCTGGTCAACTTCCTCGTAGATTGGCGGTTCGCGCAACCCTGGTCGCTCCGCGTTGCCGGGGATGCTCTCGTGGGGCCGCAGGGCAGGGCCGAAGACGTGCTTTTCGCACTATTGTGCGACATTCGCGCATCGACGAAAGTCTTTGCTGGGTATAAGGTCCTCGAAGGCGGGGCCAACAACGACGAGGTATACACCTTCTCGCTTTTCCATTACGCGGTGTTTGGCGTCGAGGTCAGGTTCTGAAGTTTACTGGCGTTCCGATCGAATGCAGTTCATGCCGCAAGAGAGGAGTACAGATGCTTGATGATACCGTTAACCAGCCGCTTGTGCAGGCCTACCAGCGTGATGGCAGCGATGTATTGCGGTCACTCGCTTCGTCGGAGCAGGGGCTGTCATTGCCCGAGGTCCGGAAGAGACTCGCCGAACACGGTCCGAACCGGCTCGGGGAGGAGGACCGGATCAGCAAGATGAAGATCCTGGTGGGCCAGTTCACGAGCCCGCTGATCTACATCCTTCTCATCGCCGCCGTGGTGACGGCACTGCTTGAAGAGGTTGTCGACTCGGGCGTCATCCTGACGGTCGTGGTCCTGAACGCTGCGATCGGTTTTTTCCAGGAATACCGGGCAGAGGAGAGCGTCCGGGCGCTCAAGAAGCTCGTCGTGCCGAAGGCTCGGGTGGTCCGCGACGGCCGGGAGCACGAGATCGACAGCGCGGATCTGGTGCCCGGCGACATCGTCCTGCTCTCCTCGGGGGTCAAGGTGCCGGCGGACATACGGCTCGTGAAGGCGCTGGAACTGAAGACCGACGAGTCCATGCTGACCGGAGAGTCGCTGCCCGCGCAGAAGACCGTGATGCCCATTGCCGAGCAGAACCTGCCGCCCGGCGACCAGCGGAACATGGCCTTCCTGGGTACCGTCGTCGTGAACGGGCGGGGCCGCGGCGTGGTGGTCGCC
>Ga0224495_10001633_pt1 | contig 15580 bp, 9 predicted proteins | sample SF_Jul11_sed_USG_FD_168128 | JGI IMG/M metagenome (GOLD analysis project Ga0224495, IMG submission 168128) | Sediment microbial communities from San Francisco Bay, California, United States - SF_Jul11_sed_USGS_4_1 | ecosystem: Environmental > Aquatic > Marine > Sediment | place: USA: California... | reverse complement strand
ATGGGGCTTCTCCTCAATACTTGTTTTGGCTAAATCAGCATTGATTGAAGCCCCGTTTTCAGAGCAACAAAAAAGTAACATATCTCCCCGGACTGAATAATTACAGGTCTAATTTCATTTGTTTGCCCGCATGTTTTTCCCAAAAAGTCACCCATCACTGAGCATCACCATGTATAAAGCAGTATATTAAAAAATAATAGTATAAAATCAAAAATCATATATTTATTTTTTTCATTTTAAAAAAAATTGACTTATTCTACCTATTGTTATATCATGACTGATAACATGATTTCCATAGGCACCCTGATTATCTACGACCGACTCAAAAATACCCAAAACACAGATTCTCTGGCTCATGAAATTGCTGAAATCTTCAAAGAGTTTACAGAAGATAAACTTACAACAAAATCTGTATAGAAACAAAGCGGTTAATGTTACAGACAGATTTAAAAAACACTGAATCCAGACTACAAGCAGATATAAAAAATACCGAAGCAGATTACAGATTGAGTTGAAAAATCTTGAAATAAAATTACAATCTGATCTGAAAAATACCGAGCTAAAGCTTCAAAAATAGATGCAGTCTCTTCATTTAGAAATTTCTCATTTCAAAGCTGCTATAATAAAATTGGTCGCAGAAATGCTTTCCTTTCCTGATTTGTGATTCATAACCGGATACTTCACGGATCTTATTTCCGGTTTCATCAACAGTAAAAAATGGCGATCTTTTCTTTGCCGGTAGAAAAGAAAGGTGGCGGAGCCTGAGCCTATCACCCCCGGATGCTTCTTAAAATCTGGCTTCTGGTATTTATCTATCGAATTTACAGCACACTGCAATTGGCCAGAGTCACCCGGGAACATATTGCCTTTATCTGCTGGAAAAAATGCGGAAAGAAATGCCGAACGTATTGCACAAGAGCTGGATAAAATATTTCGCTGCGTTAAAGAGGTAGATGCGAAAGAAACCGAAATATTTAGCAACAAGATGTACCTCTCCAGGGCAGAATTCACCAAAGAGAATATATATGTATTGATTAAAGAAGTAAACGATGGTCTCAAAGAAAAACAAATCCCCAGAGAGAAGGCAACGGATATTAAAAATTCCCTGCGTCGCAGAAAATAACTGACGGATCGAAAAGAGAATTATTAGAACAAAAAAGAAGCGCTGGGCGATCGCAACCGTTTTTTAAAGACCGATCCTGATGCCACCATGATGCGACAAAAAGATTATGTCTCGGTGAAGCCCGGGTACAATGTGGGCGTTATCACCCAGAATCAGGTGGTCTTGAAATATGGCGTTGCCAGCACGGTTTTTGGCGATCAAATGAACAATAACAAGAAACGGAGGTTTCTCTTAAGGAGCCTTCGCAAGGTTGATATTGAGGCGGGAATTTACTTTAGCAGTCACAACATTCGCAAGATGTATCAGTTTTTGATGAAGCTGAGCGCAGGGTATAAGTAAAAACTTCTTCCTTGTCCATAGCGAAGCATATGTCCATGATTTCGGCTGTAAAAGCGCCTACTAGATTGTGAGATCCGGTTTTGAGTCTATCTTATAATTCGCCTCTTCGTGTACAGCGTGGTTAAATTTCTTTTTTTTTTAGACAACCCCAAAAAATGCAATGCCAATTTGCATTGTTGTGTATTCAAGGCGATATGAGTACCGTTCCCGCTGCACCAACAGCGGCAAATTGCGACCCGTTCCACATTACATTTTGAAGATCATTCGTTGTGCCAGACGTACGGCTTGTCCAGTTGATTCCATCGGCAGAAGTAAGGATGATTCCAGATCTACCTACTGCGACAAATTGCGACCCGCTCCATGTTACACCTTGAAGCCAATTTGTTGTGCCAGACGTACGGGTTGTCCAGGTGATTCCATCGGCAGAGGTAACGATGGTTCCGAAATCTCCCACTGCGACAAATTGCGACCCGTTCCACGTTACACCTTGAAGACCATTTGTTGTGCCAGAATTACGGCTTGTCCAGGTGATTCCATCGGAAGAGGTAAAGAGGATTCCAGCATTTCCAACTACGGCAAATTGCGAACCGTTCCACGTTACATCCCAAAGAGTATTTGATGTGCTAACCGTACGGGTTGCCCAGGTGATTCCATCGGCAGAGGTACGGATGGTTCCATTATCTCCAACAGCGACAAATTGCGAACCGCTCCACGTTACATCTTGAAGTGCATTTATTGTGCCAGATGTACGGCTTGTCCAGGTGATACCAAAGATTGTAGAAGTGATGATTACTCCGCCACTGCCAACTGCGACAAATTTAGTCCCGCTCCATGTTACACCGTTAAGTGCATAAAATGTGCCTGACGTACCGGGTGTCCAGTCGACACCATCAACAGAGGTAAGGATGGTTCCGGAATTTCCAACCGCGATAAACTGGGACCCACCCCACGTTACACCTTGAAGCATATTTATTGTGCCAGAAGTACGCACTACCCAGTTGATTCCATCGGCAGAGGTAAGGATAGTACCCACATTACCAACGGCGACAAATTGCGACCCACTCCACGTTACGTTTTGAAGATTATTTGTTGTGCCAGACGTACGGGTTGTCCAGGTGATTCCATCGGCAGAGGAAAGGATGGTTCCGGAATCTCCCACTGCGACAAATTTTGTCCCGCTCCACGTTACACCTTGAAGAAAATTCGTTGTACCAGACGTACGGGCTGTCCAGGTGATTCCATCGGCAGAGGTAAGGATGGTTCCCACATTACCAACGGCAACAAATTGCGACCCACTCCACGTTACACCTGAAAAAGGAATTAATGTGCCAGACGTACGGGTTGTCCAGGTGATCCCATCGGCAGAGGTAAGGATGGTTCCTTTAACGCCAACAGCAACAAATTGCGACCCACTCCATGTTACAGCTTGAAGATTCTCCGCAGTGCCAGACGCACGGCTTGTCCAGGTGATTCCACCGGTAGAGGTAAGGATGGTTCCGGTATCTCCCACTGCGACAATTTTCGTCCCGCTCCACGTTAAGCCTTGAAGATTTTTTATTGTGCCAGACGTACGGCTTGTCCAGGTGATTCCATCGGCAGAGGTAAGGATGGTTCCCAGATTACCAACGGCGACAAATTGCGATCCGTCCCATGTTGCACCTTGAAGAATATTTGTTGTGCCAGATGTACGCAATGCCCAGGTGTTTCCATCGGCAGAGGTTTTGATGGAACCGTTATCTCCAACAACTACATACAAATTATTTCCAAATGTACCCCCGTTTAAAACTGGAAATCTCTTACTCCAGTTAACCCCCGGCGCATCAGTAATGATAATGCTGATACTGGCCGTTCCTGATCCATACGCATTGCCTGCCGTTATCGTATAGGGTGTCGCAGCCTGCAGCGCAGTCGGCGTTCCGGTTATAGCGCAAGTCGTGGCGTTGATAGAAAGACCAGAAGGCAAGGTCGGCGACGAGGTACAACTGGTTGGCGCACCGCCCGCAAGGGTTGGCGTGTTGGTCGTCATTGCAATGCCTTGATAAAGTGTGAATGGCGAACCCGCAAAGCTCACAACAGGCGACAAATTTGTTGTAAAACCTGTCGTGTTGCCGGGCGAGGCAAAACCATTGCCGGCCATATCCAGTACTGCGTTTGTTACGGTTACGGTGTAGGCGCTGTTGTGGGTCTGTGTCGAAGTAGTCAAAGAGACAATGTCGCTGTTTGTACCCGCTGTCGGATGCATCGATGCCGCGCTTACTGTCAACCCGGTTATAGTATACCTGGCAGCTGTCTGTGCGCTGGCAGAAGTAACAACCTCCGAAAAGGTCACGTGCGCAGTGGTTGCATTATAACTCAGCGCCGAGGCCACAAAAGGAGCGGCTTTGTCGGTCTCAACAACCGTTGCTGTCTGTATCTGCGCTATGGCATTGGCTGCCAGATCCGTCAAACCTGGCGTTGTGGTGGTGGTGAAGTCTGGTTTTGCGCCGGTATCAAAAACTGCGCCTTCGGTAAATTTGACATAGAGAATATTATCGTTGGCGGTGTCCACAGCAGGAGCCACAGACCCATGGGCTAAAGCAGCATTTAGATACCCGCTTACCAGCCAGGCAGTCTGGGCGCTTCCAAAACTATCTAAAACATAACCCGGAAAACTCGAATCCCGCACAGGTTTGGAAAATGTAACCTTGTAGTGATCAATTTTGCCATTGCTGTTTGCATCCATGGTTTCTACTGATACAATGGTTGGCAGCGTTGTATCAATTGCAAAAGTATTATTAGTGGGCGCGCCTGCAGTATTGCCCGCCAGGTCGCTGACCGGGCTCAAACTTACGGCTGCGGTTCCATCAACATTCGTAGTTCCTGTTTTTGTTACTACTGTATAAGAATAGGTATAAAGTGACGTTGATACCTGGGTCATAGAAACAGACACCACATCCGTAGTACCCGGTTGGTTAATCGAGATATTGGGTGTTGCAGCCACTGGCTCGGAATAGGTGGCAGTTATTGTCACTGTACCTGCTTTGAACGGACCGGTTGGGTTTACCCCCTGAAGATAGCTGATCGCTACCGTCGGAGCAGTTGAATCAATTGTATAGGTAGCGCTCGCAATGCCTGAGGCTGTATAGCCTGTTAAACAGGCGATGGCCTTGAGCGTCTGGGTCGATCCTACGGCGACCTGGGTTGAGTACTGGATGCCTGTCGTACAGACTGCGCTGGTGTTGCAGGCCGGGTTGACGCCATTCGTGGTATAGCAAACCGTCGCCCCGCCCGTTGTTGAACCAATCGAAACATTTTGTACGCTATTATAGATGCCGCTAATCGGAGTGTAGGCAGGTGAATTGACAATTCCCAGCGAATTGGTCGTGGCGCTCACTTGAGCAGTTGGCGTACTGGGATTACCAACGCCGTCTTTGGCTCTGATTTTAAAGTAATAGGTAGCTAGTGCGTTTAAACCTGAAACGCCATAGTTTATAGAATCTGCTGCTGTGACATAAGTCGCTGCAAAGGTATTGCATCCGCCGCTGACCGTTGTCTGACAAATTTCGTACACGATTTGATTTTGAGCGGTTATGTTGTCGGTAGAAACTGTCCACGAAAGATTGATCTGGCTCGTGCCTGCAGTTGTTGCAGCCAGCGTTGCGGGGGTTGTGGGGACTGTAGTGTCAAGGACATAGGCTGCAGTAGATACGCTGGAATTCGTATAACCTAAAAAACACGCAATCGCATTGAGAGTCTGGCTTGCGGCAACACTGACAGGGTTTCCGCTTGTGTACTGGGTACCAGTGGCACAAGCCGGGGTTGCATTACAAGCAGGCATTGTTCCGTTGGTAGTGTAACAGATAACTGCGCTAGACGTCGCAGAAGAGATCACCACGTTTTGCGTTACCCCATAGGTTCCGGCAATGGGGGTGAAAGCAGGAGCATCCACCGTAGTGGCGCTGTTGGTCGTTGCCGTTATTTCTGCAGATGCAGCGCCGATATTGCTTAACGCATCTTTGGTTCTGATCCTGAAATAATAGGCCGTCAGGCTTTGCAGTCCCATTACCGGATACGAAATAGCTCCGGCCACAGTTGCATAGGTTGTCGTAAAGGTATTGCAGCCATTGGCAGCCGAAGTCTGGCAAATCTCATACACTATGGCACTTTGCGCCGTGTTTGCATCTGTCGAAGCAACCCAGGATAAATTGATCTGGCTGGTTCCTGCTGCTATTGCCGCAAACGTTCCTGGTACAGTCGGTCCTGTGGTGTCGATCGTATAAACAGCGCTGGCAATGCTTGATGGCGTATAACCTTGTTTACAGGTTATCGCATTTATGGTCTGACCATCCGCCGCATTGATAGCCGGGCCATACTGGCTGCCGACAGTACAGACTGCGCTGGCATTACAGGCAGGAGAAGAGCCATCAGTTGTGTAACAAACAGTTGATCCCGTTGTAGTAGAGTTTAAACTCACACTGGCTGAAGTGTAGATTCCGGCAGGAGGGGTGAACGTGGGCATACTCGCCACCCCGGAAAAATCGGTTGTTCCCGCCGCCTGGGTGGATACCATGCCTGCATTGCCCAAGGCATCTCTGGCCCGAATTACAAAGTAATAGGTCGTGGCCGGTAAAAGTCCAGACACACTGAGTCCGGTTGTTCCCGGTAATGTGGTATAGGTTGGGATAAAAATATTGCAATCGCCTGTGCCCGTCCCCTGGCAGATTTCGTAGACAATCTGGTTTTGCGCAGAAAGGTTATCGGCTGATGCCGCCCAGGAAAGGTTGATCTGACTGGAACCTGCCGCTGTGGCTGTAATAGATCCCGGAATGGTCGGGCCGGTTGAGTCTATGACATACGATGCAGTGGCAACCTCAGAGTCAATGCTGCCGGATACACAGGCCATGGCCATGAGTGTCTTGCTGGAGGCTATGGAAATCGAAGTAGTGTACTGTGTTCCTGACGTACAAGCCGCGCTGCTGCAAGCCGGAACAGTCACCCCGTCGGTAGAATAGCACACGGTAGCTCCGCTGGTTGCTGAAGCCAGAATCACATTCTGGATGGAAACATAAGTGCCCGATGCGGGGTACATGATCGGCGTATTGAGCGTACCTGCCACACTTGTCGTGGCATTTACTTCAGCCGAAACAGTACCGGCATTACCCAGCGAATCTTTTGCACGTATGACAAAAAAATAGGCTGTTGATGCGCTTAATCCAGTGACCAGATACGAACCTGACCCGGCGGCAGTTGTATAGGTTGGCGCAAAAAGAGAACATCCGCTGCTGGCCGATGCCTGGCAAATTTCATATACAATCAGATTTTTGGCGGTGGTAATGTCTGTCGAGGTATTCCAGGCCAGATTGATCTGGGTGGCCCCGGTTGTTGTGGCCGTAAGAGCTCCCGGCGTTGTTGGTCCGATATTGTCAACAATGTAAGAAACGGTTTCTACATTTGAATCCATGTTGCCATTTTTACATGCAATGGCTTTCACAGTTTGCGAAGAAGCAACTGAGATCGCTGCTGAGAACTGGGTCCCTGTGGTGCATACGGGTGTGGCATCACAGGCAGGGGCAACGCCATTGGTTGTATAACAAATAATGGAACCGGCTGTGGTTGAACTCATACTCACTGAAGCCAATCCGGCGGAAGTATACGTTCCGCTAACGGGTGTAAACGCCGGTGTATTCACTGTGTTTGCATTGCTTGTTGTTGCCATAGCCTGGGCAGACACCCAACATGAATTACCCAGTGTATCTTTTGAGCGTATAACAAAATTGTACGAAGTAGCCGGGTTTAATCCTGTAACAGAATACGAGAGGGAGCCTGGCGATGGAACATGCGTGGCATCACAACCTCCGCCAGCTGCTACCTGACATAGCTCATAGACAATCTGACTTTGGGGTGTTGTATTGTCGGTTGAAACTGTCCATGAAAGATTGATCTGGTTGGATCCAGCTGTGGTTGCAGTAAAACCTCCTGGTGTTGTCGGACCAGCAGTATCAATAGTATATGCCGCCGTTGATAATGGAGACGGAGTATATCCGGTCTTACAAGCGATAGCCAATATTGTTTTATTGGCAGAAACGGCAATACTGCTGCTCGATGTAGCGGAAGCGCCAATGGTACAAACGGCATTGGTGTCGCAGGCTGGTATCGAGCCATCAATTGTATAACAAAAATTCGAGCCTGTTGTCGAGGAATTTAAAAACACATTTTGCGTAGCACCATAAATTCCTTCGGCAGGAGTAAACGTCGGGCTGTTAACACTCCCTGCTATATTTGTTATTGCAGTTGCCAGACCTGATGCGCCGCCAGGATTACCAAATGAGTCCTTTGCTCGAATTACAAAATTATAGGTTGTTAAAGGGTTTAAGCCGGTAACAGAATATGAAACAACACCAGCTGTAGTTGTATAATTTGGAGAAAAAGTATTGCAGCCAGTTCCGCTCAGACTCTGACAAACCTCGTAAACAATCTGGTTTTGGGCAGTGGTATTATCCGTCGATGCAATCCATGAGAGATTGATTTGATTTGGGCCTGCCGCTGTTGCTGTAAAAGTCCCAGGTACAGAGGGTCCTGTCAGATCTATGGTATAAGCGGCTGAGTTGACGGGCGACTGGGTATATGTTTCTTTGCAGGCAATGGCTTGAATAGTCTGACTTGTGGCAACAGATATCTCCGCAGAGTATGCTGTTCCCGTCGTACAAACAGCGCTTGCACTGCATGCCGGTGTTGTTCCATCAGATGTGTAGCATATAGTAGAACCCGAGGTCGAAGAACTCAGTGCAATATTTTGTGTTGCGCCATAAATTCCGACGGCCGGGGTAAAGGTCGGGCTGTTGACAGTTCCTGCAGAGCTGGTGGTTGCATTTGCTTCAACACTGGCTGCTCCTGTATTGCCAGCCTCATCTACTGCCCTGATTTTAAAATAGTATGTTGTATTGGGCGTTAAACCAGTAACAGAGTACGATACAGCTCCGATTGATGTTGTGAAATCGATAGAAAATGAATTGCATCCCCCCGATACATTGTTCTGGCATATTTCGTAATAAATTTTATCAGCAGGAGTGGTATTGTCTGCTGCCGCACTCCAGGAAAGATTGATCTGGCTGGCGCCTCCAGGAGTAGCGGTAAATGATGCAACTACCGAAGGAGCTGTTTCATCGGTACTGCCCAGACCGGCAATCAATTTAGGCAAACTCCCGGAACAATTCATCGTAAAAAAAGTGGATAAAATCGACAATAGAATTGCCATCAGTGGCGATGCGCCTTTTTTATAAAATTTAAATCCATTTTGAATCTGTACAATTTCCATAGTAATCCTTTTTTTCTTTCTATCCATGCTTCTCTATTTTTTAAAAAACAAAACTAACTGAGGGACCGGTTCCCCAAAAATGCAATGGCGATTCATTGTCATTGTGCATTCTCCAGTACAATTGCAGACCCATGGCTGATGAAGATGTAATTAAAAAATCACTTCCGAACCTGGCTTCGAGTAACATGTTTCTCGCTACGCCAACATTAAACGTGGAAAAATATCCGGCACCAAAACCGACATGCGCCGCCAGACGCCCAAAATGAAATCCATACCCGGCATATACAACAGCGTTGATCAATCCAATGGTATTATTGCCGCTGGATACCGACCCATCCCAGAGACGTGTGTAATCGAGTTTTAGCTCCCCATGAATGTTGCGAACAAACGAAGTCGAGGAATGAAAGGGACGGTAGCGAAAATCCAAAGCCAGAGGAATTTCGCAAAGGTCGCAGCCCACGGAATTATGTATAAAAAAACCAGGCAAAAAGGCGACAGAAAACTTTTTATCATTCCAGTTTTTTGATCCACCCTGAAAAATGATCTGGTTTTTTACGATGACAGATTGTTCCACTGGAGGAAGTTTTTCTGTCATTTCTGCAGCAAGCTCATTGGCCAGATTATCAATGGAATCAAACATGGTACTGTCGAGCACTGCTTTTTCCCGCCGGTTGATCATGACCCGCCTGCTTTCCACTTCAAAAACTTTGGCAAAAATCTGCATCTTGCCTTCCTGCGCTAAAAAAGACCCCACCAGAACAACATCTGCGCCGGATTTTTGAGCCAGCTCAATAGCCTTGCTCTCATCCATAGCGTCATTTTTCTGATAGATTCCTTTTTTAACTGCCTCATTCCAGATGCTGCGGCTTAAAAGCGTGAACTTTCTGGATTTATCCAGCGAGCTGGAAATGGACTCCGGCAATGAATTTTCGAGGTATTCATAATCTGCCAGATTTTTCATATTCACAAAGTCCAGAATCAGTACCTTGCGGTTTATTAGTTTAGGTTTGGCGTTTGGGTCTTTATTTAAATTTGTGTTTGTATTTGTGCCAGTATTTGTGCTTGGGGGTTGAAGAGAAAAAGCCTGCGATATCAGACTTATCAATAGAAATAATAAAAATGAACACAATACTTTGTTCGTATCATTTACAAATAACCAATATACATTCATGAATTTTTATAGCATTAAAACTCCCATTTGTCGTCCAGAATGATCATTCTGGACCTCTTTTTTTCAAAAAATATCTATTTTTCGCAGCGTCTTAAAATACATAATGGGGTGGCGAACCCAGCACCACACGCGGTTGGTGCTGGGTTCGCCAGGGGCATTGGTGTTTTTCGCGCTGGCAAAAAGCCATCCCGCCCCTTTTTATAAATCAGGCATTTTCTATTTCAGATTTATTTTGATTGCGATAATCGCTGGCGCTGATCCCGGCAAGATTTTGAAATACGGAACAAAAAGAAGCTTTTGAGCCAAAACCCGTATCAAAAGCAATATCAATGATTTTTTTTTCGGGCTGGCTGATCAATTGCCTTTTTGCTTCTTCGATACGCTGCGTATTGATATATGCTGGATAGGTCATGCCAAATCTGGCGTTTAATAATTCTGAAAACTGCGTTCTATTCAGCCTGAGCAGGCGGGCAAATTCGGGAAGGCGCAGGCCTTCCACAAGATAAATTTTTTCCTGGTTTATGAGAATATCCAGTTCTTTCAAAACATGCGCCAGATCGATATCCTGCAAAGAAGATTTTTGATAACGGGTCTCAACTTCGGATTTGTTTTCATGTCCCTGCCCGGAGTGCAAGGATTGCATTTTATTCTCAATACGCATCATACGTCTTGCCTGGGCTTCCTGGTTTTTTTCCCAGATACTCGCAAACAGAAAAAGAATATCCACCGGTATGGCCAGTATCGGTGCGTAAATATAGAATGAATTATACGGCAAAATGTATGAAAAATAGAGAACCTGAAAAATTGCAAAAAAGAAAAATATCCCCCACCCGATTAAAAAAAAACGAACATAGAGACCCGTTTTTCGGAGAAGGTAAATTCCCATACCAAAAAAAGAAACAATTACAATCCAGTAAATTACTGTATAAAAATGTGAAAATACCGCAATATGAATATCGAGCAAAGTTAATGGTATGGAGATTGCGCAGGCAACGGCCAGAATTTTTGTCAAGAAATCGGCAATTGTCAAATATCGCTGAAAGTCTAGCAGGCGCCGGACAAAAAGAAGGGAAAATAACAGTTGTGCGCCGATGAAGGTCATTCCCGCCCGGTTCTGCCACCAGGTGGAATTGGGCCAGATCAAGTCAAAGGCATTTCCAAAGGTTACATCCTGGGCAAGCGTTATCGAAAGCAGATAGGCAAAATACAGCAGGTAGTTCACATCGCGCGACATGATAAACAGAAAAACAACAAATAAAAGCAAAACAAAAATTACAGATTTAAAGCCCATGATGATCATGGTTTCGATTTTCAGATCGTGCAGATAGGCAAGTTCCGACTTGTAATAAACAGGAAAATTTTTTATCGATAACGAATCGAGTTTGACATAGTATATTTGCGACGGATTATCAGCATGGTAAATTTCAAAAGATGGAAAGTGTGCTTCTGCCAATGACCACGACGATTTGGGATATCGGTCGCCTGCAATCTGCTTTCTGGTTTTTCCGGCATTGTTTACATAAAAAAGTTCAAGCGAATCCAGAGCCTTCCATTCAAAAACCAGATACGATTTTTTCCCCTGGAAATCTTCCGAAAAAGAAGAAGCTGCATCATAATTCTGCAAATTGATTTTCAACCAGTACACCGATCTGGAGAATCTAAAGTCAAACGAATCCCGCCCGTTCTTTTGCCATTGATTTGCGTCAGAGTTTTGAATATCATGAAATGACAAGACGTGGCTGGCATCTTCTCTGTATTCTATCGAAGGTGTTATGTTCTGGCTTTGCCGATTGGACGACGAACATTGCAAACCAAATCCTGCAAGAATCAAAATGATCGGGAAAATTAAAACTCTAAAAACCACCAATCAGTGTCTGAAAGTTCTCTGTAATGAAAAGTCAAAATTTTCCATGCATTTCATTAACCCAATCCGGAGACTGGTCATGACCAGAAAATATTATACATTTTGCCCCGGGGCAAAAACGTGTCACAAATGAAACTGATCGCATGGAATGGAAATGGCATCCGTGCTGTTGAGATAAAAAATGATCTTCAGACCTTCCTGAAAAAATAAAACCCCGATATCGTTTTCTTTCAGGAAACAAAGGCTAGACCAGAGCAGCTTTCCAATTATCTCAAGAAAAATGAAATATATGACCTATTACAATGACTGATAACATGATCGCCATAGACACCCTGAGTATCTACGACCGCCTCAAAAATACCCAAAACACAGATTCTTTGTTTCATGAAATTGCTGAAATCTTTAAAGAGTTTACGAAAGATAAACTTACAACAAAATCTGATATAGAAACAACCCGGTTGATGTTCCAGACAGATTTAGAAAACACGGAATCCAGACTACAATCTTGACAGCAAAGAACAATTATATTTCTTATGCTTTAATAAAATTAATATTTTTATCATTGTATGATTATCTACGGCAAAGAACTTTTTCTGGAAACACAAAATATATTTAACCGATCATCAATTATTGTTGCCTTTTCACCTTATATAAAGCACCGGACAATTTCCGAGTTGCTCAAAACAAGAAACAGCAAAGATGAATTTTCTGTGATCACTACCTGGAAGCCCCACGATATACTTAATGGCTATAGCGATCTAGAAGTGTACGAGACCATTAAAGAAAAAGGCGGCCGGTTATTTATCAACAACCGTATTCATTTAAAAGCGTTCATTGAATATGGCAAAGACGCCCTTGTTGGTTCGAATAATATTACCCATGCCGGCCTGGGCATTTCAGAGAATTTCAATCATGAAGCTGCCGTAAAAATAAATTTAGATTTGGATGATAACATATATTTTGATTCGATCATTGAAGACAGCATTCTGGTCAACGACCAGGTCTACTCTTCAGTCAAGACCCAACTCCAGGAATATACAAAGAACAACCATACTGTAGATTCAGAATTTGAAATCATCAATGAGCAAATGTCTTTTTTGTTGTCGGCTTAATTTGTGACCATTTAAGGAGAGCGGTAAATGAGTGTTTTTTTTATAAAGGGGGGACGCCCCCCTGACTTCGACCGCCCCGCACCAATCAGTCACCAAGCATCAAAATTTTGTAAAATATTGGTGTGGGGCGTTCTACGTCACCCCCCTTGTAAATGAAAAAATATTGTTAAAAAATCTATTCATATTATGGGATATGAATCCATCGCAAAAAACATTGGTTAAAATACTGGATAACCAGAAGAATATTTCATTTAAACATGTTTGTGAATTTTTAATTCAGACCGGTTTCCATTGTCGTGTCAAAGGCAGTCACCATATTTTTACCAGGCAAGGCATTCCCGAAATTATTAATTTACAACCACAAGGTAGTTTGGCAAAAAGATACCAGATAAAGCAAATTCGAAATATCATTTTGAAATACAATTTGCATAAAACCAGTTCAGGAAATACAGATGAATTCAAAATATGAAATGTTGATTCAATGGAGCGATGACGACAAAGCATTCCTTGTTGAAGTTCCCGAGCTGCCAGGTTGTATGGCTGATGGCAAAACCCGGCAAGAAGCTATTGCCCAGGCAGAAATTATTATCGATGAATGGCTACAGACCGCACATCTTGAAGGTAGACCCATTCCGCTTCCCAACATAAAAAAATCTGACAAGATTGCGGGTTGAGGTTTAATGAACGGATTATTCCGTATGGTCATGTTTTTATGTAGGGACAGGGCATGACCTGTCCCTACGGGAATCGTTTAACGATTTTCTATTTTCGGCGATACATGAATCGATAAACGATTTATCAAAAACGGCGAAACGACATATCGAAATGATTTCAATCAAACGATGGAATGCCGCAATCCCTCAGACATCTGGGGCATTCGGGGGGTCATACAGGCAAAATTAAATATTGAATTGAATATAGGGCACCTCTAAAAACCCGGGAAAAAATATATAGTCAGGTGTGCCCTGGATTTTAGTATTGCCATGGGGCAACACTTTGGTTTCTATATCAACCAGACAACTATTTTATTACAGGTCTAATTTCATTTGTTTGCCACGAAAAATCAAACAACAACTTCCGTAAAATAGAACAATGAAATGGGTCGCAAAATTGCTTCTTGCGCATACCTCGTTAATTATCACCTGGAATAAATTATTGTAATTTTGTTTTTAACCCATAATATGCGTTATCTCTTGCACCGTTGAAATAAAATACCTGAAAACCCAATATTTATTTTTATTATCGTTTCGAAATTTACGAGCTATTTCACCTACAACCACTTAATAGCTATTTAGGTCTTCTATACCTAAAATTTTGCGTATATCATTTATCTATATATCTTGACAGCAAAGAACAATTATATTTCTTATGCTTTAACAAAATTAATATTTTTATCATTGTATGATTATCTACGGCAAAGAACTTTTTCTGGAAACACAAAATATATTTAACCGATCATCAATTATTGTTGCCTTTTCACCTTATATAAAGCACCGGACAATTTCCGAGTTGCTCAAAACAAGAAACAGCAAAGATGAATTTTCTGTGATCACTACCTGGAAGCCCCACGATATACTTAATGGCTATAGCGATCTAGAAGTGTACGAGACCATTAAAGAAAAAGGCGGCCGGTTATTTATCAACAACCGTATTCATTTAAAAGCGTTCATTGAATATGGCAAAGACGCCCTTGTTGGTTCGAATAATATTACCCATGCCGGCCTGGGCATTTCAGAGAATTTCAATCATGAAGCTGCCGTAAAAATAAATTTAGATTTGGATGATAACATATATTTTGATTCGATCATTGAAGACAGCATTCTGGTCAACGACCAGGTCTACTCTTCCGTCAAGACCCAACTCCAGGAATATACAAAGAACAACAATACTGTAGATTCAGAATTTGAAATCATCAATGAACAAATGTCTTTTTTGTTGTCGGCTTTGCCAATGTCGAAGGATGTAGGTAGTCTATATGCGATTTATCATAATCAGGAAAGTTCCGACAAAATAGAAATTCAATGCGCGCATGCTGATTTGCGAAGGTATAAAATCTCTAAAAAGAACATGTCTTTTGATGAATTTAAAAAAATTTTAAAATATAATTTTTTTAACCACCCTTTTATAGAAAAACTTTTAGAATACAATGATGCTTACGAAAGCAGAGGAACCGTCGGGAGACAATTTGGCGCCCTGCGGCAATGGATCAAAGAAAATACAACCACTGTGCCTGTGCCTACATCGCCGGATGTGAATCAACCTTTAAACAATGTTCTCAACTGGATTGTTGAACTTAGTGACCAATATGAAAAATTTGTACCAGGGCATAGTACGATTTTAAAGAAAGTTATTAGATGAATCTAGCAAACCATTTGTCTATACTCGACCATAGCAGGCTTGCCGATTTAATTGGTGATGCGACCATTGTCGAGTTAATTAATGAAATTAGCAAAACAAAAAATTTAAAAGTCGACAGGGGTGAATTAATACTCGATTGCATAGGTGGCCCGCATCAAATATTAGAAAATATAAAATACTTACAAAAGCTTTTAATTGGATTACCCCCGATAAAGTAGACAAGGTGTTTAGGTAAACTTAAATGAGGAGAGTTTACCATGAAAGAAAATCACACAGAAGAATTTAAGAAAGAAGCTGTAAGGCTTGTTTTGACCAGTGG
>Ga0224495_10001632_pt1 | contig 15586 bp, 14 predicted proteins | sample SF_Jul11_sed_USG_FD_168128 | JGI IMG/M metagenome (GOLD analysis project Ga0224495, IMG submission 168128) | Sediment microbial communities from San Francisco Bay, California, United States - SF_Jul11_sed_USGS_4_1 | ecosystem: Environmental > Aquatic > Marine > Sediment | place: USA: California... | reverse complement strand
CGCAGGTGCTGAGTCGAATGTGATTGAGCGTGTGCGGTGAATTCATGAGCGGATTATCGTGCAGCAGGAGCGGTTGCGTCAAATTTCATGCGTTTCGCGCATCAGCGAGCGTCGCAGAGTAAAATCCGTATTTGCTCAACCAGCCCATCTAAAATGTCTATACAGTGGTTTCCCGGTCACATGACCTCGGCACGCAGAAAAGCGGCCGAGACCATGGAATTCATCGATGTCGTCATCGAAGTGCTGGATGCGCGCGCGCCCGAAGCGAGCAGCAACCCGATGATCAGGGAACTGCGCGAGCATCGCCAGCGTCCATGCCTGAAAATACTCAACAAGGCCGATCTTGCCGACCCCGCCGTCACCCATGACTGGCTCGACTATTACAGTCGGCAACCGGGCGTCAAAGCGGTGGCGCTGAGCTGCAAGAGCGCCAGCGACGCCGCCAAAGTGCCCAAGCTATGCCAGCCGCTCGCCCCGCATCGCGACAGCACCCACAAGCCGCTGCGCATGATGATCATGGGTATTCCTAACGTCGGCAAATCCACGCTGATGAACATGCTGCTCAAACGCCGCGTCGCCAATGTCGGCGACGAACCTGCCGTAACCAAATCACAGCAGTGCCACAACCTGAACGATCGCATGACGCTCACCGACTCGCCCGGCCTGATGTGGCCGAAGATCGAACATCCTGCCGACGGCCTGATGCTCGCTGCCATCCACGCCATTGGACGCAATGCCGTCATCGAAGAAGAAATCGCCGAACATCTTGCCGGCATTTTGCTCGAGCGCTATCCCGATCGGCTCGTCGAACGCTATGACTTAACGGTGGCAGGGCTGGACAGTGTGGGTGTAGTCGAAGCCATAGCCAAAAAACGTGGCTGCCTGCTTAAGGGCAGGGGCGGCGAACCTGACCTGGAAAAAGCCGCGATGATCTTTCTGACGGAATACCGCAGCGGCAAACTGGGGCGGATCAGTCTCGAAACGCCTGAGTCGAGAGAGGCGATGCTAAAGGCAGTTGCCGGGTAATTTAAAAAATAATGCGGCTCTTTATTTCTCTGAAAAAGCAATGTGCTCGCCACGGTTGATCCGCAATAGAAAACGGCCTGCATCGCTGCAAGCCGTTAGTTTACTGGTGGCTCGGGGCGGAATCGAACCACCGACACAAGGATTTTCAGTCCTCTGCTCTACCGACTGAGCTACCGAGCCATTTATTACACTCCTCTGTCAGCCAAGCAAATCGGCCAACTCGCGAAGCCGCGCATTATACCGATAACGCGCCAAATGACAAACCCCGCCGAAGCAGGGTTTGCCGAACTGCACAGATTTTAATCAGGCAATCTGACTACATTTACATCATGCCTTCCATGCCGCCCATGCCACCCCCGCCCATTCCACCGGCAGCAGGTTTGTCTTCAGGCAACTCGGCCACCATGCATGCGGTGGTCAGCATCAGCCCGGCGATCGAAGCCGCATTCTGCAATGCAACGCGCGTCACCTTGGTTGGGTCAACCACACCCATTGCCAGCATGTCGCCATATTCGCTGGAGGCCGCGTTGTAACCGAAGCTGCCCTTGCCTTCCATTACCTTGTTGACCACTACCGATGGCTCGTCGCCTGCGTTGGATACGATGGCACGCAATGGGGATTCCATCGCGCGCAGCACGATGGTGATGCCTGCGTCCTGGTCGTGGTTGTCGCCTTTGAGCTTGGCTACCGCTACCTTGGCGCGCAGCAGTGCTACACCGCCGCCGGGAACGATGCCTTCTTCAACGGCAGCACGGGTCGCATGCAATGCATCTTCCACGCGAGCCTTCTTTTCTTTCATCTCGACTTCAGTCGCCGCGCCGACCTTGATCACCGCAACACCGCCAGCCAGTTTGGCTTTGCGTTCTTGCAGCTTTTCCTTGTCGTAGTCGCTGGTGGACTCTTCGGCTTGTTTGTTGATCTGGCCGATGCGCGCCTTGATGGTATCTTCCTTGCCTGCACCGTCGATGATGATGGTGTTGTCCTTGCCCACTTCGATGCGCTTGGCTTGGCCCAGTTCGGCCAGAGTCGCTTTTTCAAGGGTCAGGCCTACTTCTTCGGCAATCACGGTACCACCGGTCAGGATTGCGATGTCTTCCAGCATCGCTTTGCGGCGGTCGCCGAAGCCAGGCGCCTTGACCGCAACGGTCTTCAGGATGCCGCGAATGTTGTTCACTACCAGTGTGGCCAGTGCTTCGCCATCCACGTCTTCGGCGATGATCAGCAACGGACGGCCGGACTTGGCGATTTGTTCCAGCACGGGCAGCAGGTCGCGAATGTTCGAGATTTTTTTGTCGTGCAGCAGGATGTATGGATTTTCCATCAGTGCCAGTTGACGATCCTGATTGTTGATGAAGTAAGGCGACAGGTAGCCGCGATCAAACTGCATGCCTTCCACGATGTCCAGCTCATCTTCCAGGCCGGTGCCGTCTTCAATCGTGATCACGCCTTCCTTGCCGACTTTTTCCATCGCCGCTGCGATCTTCTCGCCGATCACGGTGTCGGAATTGGCGGAAATGCTGCCGACCTGCGCGATTTCCTTGCTGGTGGTGCAGGGCTTGGAAAGCTTCTTCAGTTCTGCAACAGCCGCGATGACCGCCTGGTCGATGCCGCGCTTCAGATCCATCGGGTTCATGCCGGCGGCGACGAACTTCATGCCTTCCTGCACGATGGATTGAGCCAGTACGGTCGCGGTCGTCGTGCCGTCACCGGCCACGTCGGAAGTCTTGGAAGCAACTTCCTTGACCATTTGTGCGCCCATGTTTTCGAACTTGTCTTTCAGTTCGATTTCCTTGGCGACCGATACGCCGTCCTTGGTAATGGTCGGTGCGCCATAGGAACGGTCCAGCACTACGTTGCGGCCTTTCGGGCCCAGCGTTACCTTGACTGCATCGGCCAGAATATTGACGCCGGCAACCATCTTGTTGCGTGCTGCGTCATGAAACTTTACGTCTTTAGCTGCCATGTTTATGTCTCCTTAAGGTGTCTTGTGTTTATTACGCTTCAACCACGCCGATGATGTCATCTTCGCGCATGGTCATGTATTCCTGGCCGTCCATCTTGAAAGCTTGCCCGGCATATTTGCCGAACAGCACGCGGTCACCCACCTTGACGCTCATGGCTTGCAGTTTGCCGTCATCGCCAACCTTGCCTTTGCCTACGGCAATGATTTCACCTTGATCCGGTTTTTCGGCAGCGGCATCGGGAATAACAATTCCTGAGGCGGTTTTACGTTCTTCTTCCATGCGTTTGACGATCACGCGGTCGTTCAAAGGGCGAATTTTCATATTAAGATCTCCTGAAACAAGGGGTTAAAAAAATCGGAAGCGAAGTTTAGCACTCTCCGCATGCGAGTGCCAGTAGTTGAGGTGACTCTGCCCGATTTCAAGGGCAGGAAAGGGATTTATTTTTGCGGCGGCAGGGCGATCTTGTTATCGACGCTGAACTGGTAATCGTGGAAGATATGTTCGGCGGTTAATATCTGGTAGGAGCCGTCGGCATTGCGGTGAGTCGTGTCCTTGAGGCGATAGGTGTAATGCCCGCAAGTCCAGCAATCATAATTGCGCATGTGGGTGCACAAACACATTTTATCCTTGACGGAAATTCTTCTGGCTTCCGGGTGCAATGCAACTTCACGGTTGTAGGCGTCTATGTAGGCGCAATTGCCGTTCGTATCCAGGATGTAACCGAAGGCTTCGCAGTTTGGCCGTATGCCGGAGCCTATCGCCGGGCAGTTCTTCAGCATGCGCATCGGGTACCCTGTCGGCGACAGCATGTTCACTTCGATGTCGTCTTCGCTGGCCTTGAAATATTCCTGCTGGACTTTTTCGGGTATGCCGCACTCCTCGGCAACGGTAAAGCGAGTGGCAACCTGCACGGCCGCCGAGCCTGTTTCCAGATAACTCACTGCGTCGCTACCGGTGAAAATTCCGCCAGCCGGGATCACCGGAATATCAAGTTTTTCGGTTTGCAGATATTGCTGGATTTCAGTGACGATGGTGCGCAAATCATATTGCGCCCAGTCCATACCGAAGCCCAGATGCCCGCCTGCCAGCGGGCCTTCCACCACGATGAAATCGGGCAGCCGGTTCAGCCTGGCGTTCTTGCGCAGGAATAGCTGCAAGGCGCGCAGCGAGGAAACAATAATGCCAAGCTTGGCATCGCGAAAACGCGGGTGATCTTCCATCAGCGCGAATGAGCCCAGATGCAGCCCTGCCGCCAATGTGATGCCGTCGATGCCCGCATCCAGCGCGGTGACCAGGCGGGTGCGCAAGGTTTCGCGCGGCGCGTTCATCGTGAGCTTTTCCATGCAGTTGACGAAAATCATGCCGTCGCCGCGCTTGGCTTCCATGGTTTTACCGACATGCAAACGCGTCGCTTCGGCGACCTGCGCCAGATCGAATTGCACGATTGATTTGTCGGTTTTGTGGACGTTAAGCTTGTATTGCTTCTGCTTGATGCTGACAAATTTGGTCTTGTAGCGGCGATCGGTAACGGTCGGCAGCATCGCGTCGGAAATATGCCCGATGCCGCCCAAACGTGCGGCTTCTAAAGCCAGCTCGGATGTGGAAATATCCACGCCCATTCCACCGATTACAATTGGCACTACCTCACGCTTGCCAAAGCGCAGGCGGAAATCATCTACACGTTTCATTACTGAGTTCTCAATTAAAAACTGCAAAAAAGCCGAGGTGCGAAGAATGCCACAGATGAGGCAATCCTCAAAGCAAAGTTGAACAAATCCGGGTCAAAATAGCCTAAAAATGCAATATTATTCCAGTATCCTGCGGCATCTGCCTAAATTGCCGCAAAATCCGCTATGAATTTTCATATGTCCGACATCTCTCGACAAGCCGAATTCCTTGCCCGTAGCCAAGCTGCTGTGTGGCACCCATGTTCGCAGATGAAGCACCATGAAAATTTCCCTTTGCTGCCGATAGCTCGCGGTAGTGGCGTCTGGTTGTATGGCTATGACAACAAACGCTATCTGGACGCGGTGAGCTCCTGGTGGGTGAATCTGTTCGGGCACTGCAACCCGCGCATCAACGCAGCGATTGCTGACCAGCTTGGAAAACTGGAACACGTAATGCTCGCAGGATTCACCCACGAGCCGGTGGTGCAGCTTTCGGAGCGCTTGCGCGAGCTTGCACCAGCCGGGCTGGGGCATTGCTTCTATGCTTCGGATGGCGCTTCGGCTACGGAAATCGCGCTGAAAATGAGCGCACATTTTTGGCGCAACAACGGCAAGCCCGGCAAAACACAATTCATCAGCCTGGAAAACAGCTACCACGGAGAAACATTGGGCGCGCTGTCGGTGACTGATGTCGCGTTGTTCCGCGATGCCTACAGCGCATTAGTCCGGCAGCAGGCCACAGTGCCCAGCCCGGACTGGCGCAAAGCCGCCCCCGGAGAAAGTTCCGAGGCTTACGCGTTGCGGTGCGCCGCCGCCCTTGAACAACATCTGATGCAGTTTCACGGGCAGCTGGCCGCCTTCATCATTGAGCCGCTGGTGCAGGGCGCAGCGGGAATGGCGATGTATCACCCGGTTTACTTGCGGCGTGCGCGCAAGCTCTGCGATCAATATGAAGTGCATTTGATCGCCGACGAGATCGCGGTCGGCATGGGGCGCACCGGCACGATGTTCGCTTGCGAACAGGCAGCTGCCCCCTCTCTTGACAAGGGGAGGGCTGGGGAGGGGCTAGGCATCACCCCAGATTTTTTACTCCTCTCAAAAGGCATCACCGGTGGCTACCTGCCTCTCTCCGTCGTGATGACGCGCGATGAAATCTATCAGGCGTTTTATGATGACGAAACCGCGCGCGGTTTTCTGCATTCGCATTCGTATACCGGCAATCCGCTGGCCTGCCGCGCCGCGCTCGCAACGCTGGATATTTTTGCGCAGGACAATGTGCTTGCCGCGAACCGCGGCAAGGCGGCGTATCTGAACAAGATTGCCCGGCCAATCCGTGAGCATCGCGCAGTGCACAACTGGCGCAACACCGGCATGATCTGGGCGTTTGAGGTAGAAAGCCCGCATCGCGATTTCGCGCAACGCTGCTTCGCCCTGGCGCTGGAAAATGAATTACTATTGCGACCCATCGGCAAAACGGTATATTTCATGCCACCGTACACCATTGACAATGAAGAAATGGATTTTCTGGTGAACCGCACTCTGCAAATTGTTGACCAACTGAGTTGAGCGTCATGCGAAATCTGTTAGTTCCACTGCTTGTTGGCTTATGCTTGTCGGGTCAAACCGCTTCGGCACCGCTGCCCGAGACGGTGCGCGATGCGCTCAAGCGCGCCCATATTCCGCTGTCCAGCGTAGGCATCGTGGTGCAAAAGGCTGATGCGCGCACTCCGCTGCTCAGCCAGAACGCCAGGCAGCCGATGAACCCCGCATCCACGATGAAATTGCTCACCACCTTTGCCGCACTGGAAACGCTGGGACCCGCATATCGCTGGAAGACCGAAGTCTATCTTGACGGGGTGCTGGAGAATGGCGTGCTGCAAGGGGATCTGGTATTCAAGGGCTATGGCGACCCCAAGCTGAGCATCGAACAATTCTGGCTGTGGCTTCGCGAGTTGCGCCAGCGCGGGCTGCGCGAGATACGCGGCGACATCGTGCTGGATTGCAGTTTTTTTGAGACCGGCAATCAGGACCCGGCAGAATTCGACAACGATCCCACGCGTGCATACAACGTGGGCCCCAATGCCTTGTTGCTCAACTTCAATGCGCTGCGTTTGCGTCTGGTTCCGAACGCCACTCAGCCCAACGCAATGCTCGAACCGGATCTGTCCGGCTATGTGATCAGCAACCGCATCAAAACAATGCCGAAACAACCATGCGGGGGCGATACCTACACAGCTCGCCTTGAAGAACGCAGCATCGTGCTGGAAGGCACTATTCCTGGGGATTGCGGCGAGCTGGAAGAATACTTTTCCCTGTTGCCTCACGGCGATTACTTCTTCGCGGTATTCAGCTCGCTGTGGAAAGAACTCGGCGGTACGCTACAGGGTAAGTTGCGCGTGGGAAACGCGCCGGCCAACCAGGCTGCATTTTCCGCGCACATCTCCCCCCAGTTGTCAGAAGTGATACGCGACATCAACAAGTTCAGCAACAACACCATGGCACGGCATCTGTTCCTGACGCTGGGGACGATAATGCCTGAAAGCACCATAACCAATTCCTCGCAGCCGCCGGTTTTGCAGAGCCAGTCGCCAATACCCATGGCGGATTTCCCGATATCTGATACATCAAAATCAGGCAATCAACTATTCGACCAGCCCGATATGGTGCCTGCACGGCTCGATACCGGTGGGGCTCCCTCCGTGGAGGGCCAGCCGCCGCGCTGCGAACCTAGCGCCACCATCGCGCGCAGCACTGCAGCCATACAGCAATGGTTGAACAGCCGGCAGCTGCAATTCCCCGAACTGGTGCTGGAAAATGGCTCCGGGCTGTCGCGCGCGGAACGCATCAGCCCGCAGAGCCTCGCCGAGCTTTTGCAGCATGCCACACGCAGCCCATTCTCCGCTGAACTGGTAGCCTCGCTGCCGATATTGGGCATGGATGGCACGATGAAAAGACGTTTCAAGGATAACGAGATCGCGGGCTATGCGCACCTGAAATCCGGCATGCTGGATGGCGTCAAATCCATGGCGGGTTATGTGCAGGCGCAAAGTGGCGAACAGTGGATCGTGGTGTTCATCATCAACCATCACAATGCCAAATATGGACAAGCCGCGCAGGACGCGCTGGTCGAGTGGCTGCAAAAGCAGCACTGATGTAAAGCGGATAAAATAATTGTTACCCCGTCGGGTATACGCTGCATCCAAAGCATGAATCACCTGGAGATAAGAACATGAAGAAAATTACAGCAGCACCGATCATCATCGTGGCCATGCTTGTGACAGCAACGGTGCGGGCGGAGACACCGGACCTGAAAACGCAGACAGGCTTTGATCTGGGTTTGTCTCTTTCCTCTTACAAATACGAGGAGCCGGGGCTCATGTCGTTGGAAGGCGGCAAAATTGGGGTGGATATGCGGATCGCGAAGATGTTTCCCAGCGAGTGGAGCATCCGGGGCGAACTGCGCCATGCTTACGGTAAGCTTGACTACAACGGTTCAGGCAGCGCAAGCGGGAATCCGGATTTGTACACGGAAGCCAGATTCCTGGTCAGCAGGGACTGGGTAATCAATGACGCGGTGCTTTCGCCCTATACCGGAGGCGGCTACCGCTACCTGTACCATGATGGGCGCGGTATTAGCTGCACTGCCACCACTTGCTATTGGGGGTATCGCCGCGAAAGCAATTATTTGTATTGGCCTGTCGGCCTGACCCTGCGCTCGGCGCTCAATAACCAGGCAAGGCTGGTCAGCACGGTGGAGTACGACCATCTGCTGCAAGGCAAACAGGTTTCCCATATGTCCGATGGCGGGTATGGGCACAGTGATGCGACTAACACCCAGAAGAAAGGCTATGGCCTGAAGCTGAGCGTCAACTATGAGAAAGACAATTGGGCGATCGGCCCTTTTGTGCATTATTGGAATATTGACGATTCAGATATTGTGCCTGAGATCCAGAATGGCACCCCGACGGGATGGGGTTTGATGGAGCCGAAAAACAACACCGTCGAAATCGGCTTCAAGGGCAGCCGGCAATTCTGATCCGGTTCAATCCATCCTCATCCTGTTTCGCCGGCTTGGCAAACAGCGACCAATTCGGTGCAACTCTTGATGGCCGGCAAACAATTCACGCCCTGGCATACCCAGGCGCTGACGCCTTGCGATAAAGGTTTTGCCAGCGCCTCCGGCAAACCGGTTAACTCGCCTTCCAATGCGAGCATCAGGGTGGCCGGCCAATAGTGCTGCGATAGTTGCCGGCGCCATGCCGCGCTTGCCCCCGGCGCACTGCGCAGGATGACGATTTGCGGCGGCGTGAGATGCTCCTGCAACACCATCAGGATGCTCATGAAGCCCGCAGGTTGTTGTGCCAGCGCCGGATAATAGAGCGCCAGCGTGCGTTCAGCGGCATCCAGATAGCGCGTCTCTCCCAGAAGATGGCCGAGGCGCTGCAAGGCGAACGCCGCGATGCCGTTGCCAGATGGAGTGGCATTGTCATGGCCGGGCTTGGGGCGATGGATGAGTTTTTCGTGGTCGTGGCTGGTGAAGAAAAATCCTCCCTCACGCTTATCCTCAAACTGATCCAGCACCACCTCGGCCAGCGCGCGGGCAAACTCCAGATCAACCGGGCGAAACTCCGCTTGCAGCAATTCCAGCAGCGCGTCGAGCATGAAGGCATAGTCATCCAGATAGGCGTTCAGGTGTGCCTTGTCGTCCTTGCAGGTTGCCAGCAGGCGGCCGTTTTTCCACATCGCCTCCCGGATGAAATCTGCTGCACGCTGTGCAGAGGCTATCCACGCCGATTCAGTCAGCACACTGCCCGCATGCGCCATGCCTTTGATCATCAGCGCATTCCAGCTGACCAGAATTTTTTCATCGCGTCCCGGACGCACGCGACGGGCTCGCGCGGCGAACAGTTTTTGCTGCGCGCTGGCGAGCAGTTGCTCGGCCTGCTCCAGCGGCAGATGGAGCGCCTGCGCGATGTCGTCCAGCGGCTGGGCAACATGCAAATTCCAGTGTTTGTTCTCGAAATTGGGCGACTGATCCAGCCCGTAGTGGGCGGCTGCGATGGCATATTCCTCCGCGCTCAACAGGTCGGCGGCCTGCTCGGGCGACCACACGTAAAACTTGCCTTCCTCATGTTCGGAATCCGCGTCCAGGCTCGAATAAAAACCGCCCTGCGGCGACTGCATCTCGCGCATGGCCCAGCCGGCGATGCCTTGCGCCACGCGCTTGAATGAAGCTTCGGCGGTCAGTACATGAGCGTCTGCGTATAGGGAAAGCAGCGGGCCGTTGTCGTACAGCATTTTTTCGAAGTGGGGAATGGCCCAGCGCTCATCCACGCTGTAGCGGCAAAAGCCGCCGCCCAACTGGTCGTGGATGCCGCCTTCCGCCATTTTGCCAAGTGTGTGCAGCGCCATGCTGCACGCATCCGGGTCACCGCCACTCGCTGAGTACCTTAACAAAAACTCCATTCTCGTCGGCTGCGGAAACTTGGGCGCATCGCCAAAGCCGCCGTGGGCAGCATCGAAAGCCCGCCGAATGCCGCCATATGCATGATCGAGTGGCGTTCTGCTGATTCCTGGTTGATCTCCAGCGCCTGGCAGTGTGGCGCCAAAGGCTTGCAGCAGCGACGCATTCTGTCTGGCAATATCGTCCCGGCGTGTGCGATAGATTTCGGCCACATGCTCCAGCAACTGCACGAAGCCGGGCAGGTTGTAGCGCGCTTCTTTTGGGAAATAGGTTCCGCCAAAAAATGGAATCTGATCCGGCGTCAGGAACAATGTGAGCGGCCAGCCGCCGCTGCGCTGGGTCAGCATGGCATGGGCGGACTGGTAGATATGGTCGAGGTCGGGACGCTCTTCGCGGTCCACCTTGATGTTGATGAAAAGCCGGTTCATCACCGTCGCGACTCCGGCGTCCTCGAATGATTCATGCGCCATGACATGGCACCAGTGGCAGGCGGAATACCCGATGGAAATCAGAATCGGCCTATCCTGCTCGCGCGCGCAGCGCAAAGCTTCTTCGCCCCACGCGAACCAGTCCACCGGGTTGCCGGCGTGTTGCTGCAAATAAGGGCTGGTCTCCTGAGCGAGGCGGTTGGACATGGTCGGTTGCTCCTTCTGGTACGATGCCCATATCTTACTGGTTTTCTATCGAGCTTAAGGCGGCGCCGTTTTTCATGTTTGAGAAGCCGGGGCAAACGCCGGAATAAATTGTGTACAATCAAACCGTATAAGCAAGGTGTTGTTTCAGGGCAGGAATGACCGACTGAATAACAACCTTCAGGCGAAGCTCGATGAAATCTAAAACGGGGATTTAACGATGGCAAAGATTACTCGGAAAGTGCGTTCGGTATTGATGGTGGCCCTAGTAGCCGGACTGTCTGCTTGCGGTGAAGAAGAAAAGGCCCCGCAGCCTGCTCCCACTCCTCCTCCACCCACCACGTTCGCAGTCGGCGGTACAGTCTCCGGCCTTTCCGGCAGCGGGCTGGTGCTTCAGCTCAATGGAGCGGACGAACTTGCAGTCAGCGCCGACGGAAACTTCCGTTTTCCCAAGCCGTTAAAAAAAGGCAGCGCCTACGCCGTCACCGTCAAGTCCTCGCCATCCTCGCCGATCAAGCAAACCTGTACGGTCAATCAGGGTAGCGGAACCGTCGCTGGCGCAGCCGTCAACAACATTGCCGTCAGTTGCACCACCAATACGTTTGCAGTCGGAGGCACGGTCTCGGGGCTTTCCGTCTCCGGGCATTCCGGAAAAGGGCTGGTGCTCCAGCTCAATGGGGCAAATGATCTCGCGGTTGCAAAAAACGGCAAATATATCTTTCCCGGCGTCCGCCTCCCCGATGGCAGCGACTACAGCGTCGCGATCAAGACCATGCCGCCCGGGCAAAACTGCCAGATCAAATCCGTCAGCGCTGCTTTTGACAATGACACCCTCAACATCGCAGCCGTTACCTGCTCCAGAAAAGGTGGCCGCAATTAACCGGGTGATATCGGCTCATGTGTATGGGCGTTGCGTGATCACCTTGTGAAAACCCCGAAAAGAATCGAACCGCTGGTCGAAGACGGCCTTGTAGACAAGGTCACGCGCCAGCTCAAGAGTGGAAAAGAAGCGACGGTCTATGTAGTCCAGTGCGGTGACGAGATTCGTTGCGCAAAGATTTACAAGGAAGCCAATCAGCGCGGCTTCCATCAGGCGGTTCACTACACCGAAGGCCGCAAGATCAAAAACAGCCGCCAGGCTCGTGCAATGGAAAAAGGTTCCAGCTATGGGCGCAGGGAGCAAGAGGCAGCCTGGCAGCGCGCCGAGGTTGACGCCTTGTACAAACTCGCCGCAGCCGGTGTGCGTGTGCCGCAACCCTACAACTTTTATGAGGGCGTGCTGCTGATGGAGCTGGTATCGGGCGACAATGGCGAACCTGCGCCCAGGCTCAACGACCTGGAACTCACGGAACAACAGGCGCGGGAATTTCACACCTTCCTGATCCGCCAGGTTGTGCGGATGCTGTGTGCAGGCATCGTGCACGGCGACCTGTCCGAGTTCAATGTTCTGGTCGATAGCCAGGGGCCGGTCATCATCGACTTGCCGCAAGCGGTGGATGCCGCCGCAAACAACAATGCCAGCCGCATGCTGGAGCGCGACGTCGAAAATCTGGCCAATTACTTCGGCCAGTTTGCCCCCGAACTGCAAGCCACCCAGTACGGCAAGGAAATATGGGCGCTCTACCAGCGCGGCGAGCTGCTTCCCGACACACCGTTGACGGGCCGCTTCAAGCAAAACGAAAAGCAATCCGACGTGCGCTCCGTGATGCGTGAAATAGATTCAGCGCGCGACGATCACGCGGCCAAGCTGCGCTACCGGCAGCTCAAGAGAGAAGAGGGTCGCTAGATGAGAGACGATTCCATGATTCGCTGGAACGAAGCAGGCGAAGAAAAATCCGCCCGCTGGCGCTCGGAAAGCGGCACGCCGCCGCCCAAGCGGGTAGTGATCGCCGACGACCGCATGACCGCCGATGCCGCCTACCGTCTGGCCTGCGAGGGGACCGCGCTCCTGTGGCGCGGTGATTTTCAGAACGCGCGCCAGTTGCTGCAGGCGATGACGCGGCGCGCAAATGAAAAACCGCGCGAGCGCAAAAACAAAGCGGTCACACTGACCGAAGCCTTCCATCTGCATCGTCTTGCTCAATCGCAGCGCGCCCGCACCCTGGGCATGTTGCTGATACCGTTCAATGCAGACCACACCATTCCGTTGCGCCGTGCACCCGATGTGCGCCATGCTTGCGCAGATGCCTATGGCCCGGAAACAGAAGGGCTACCCTACATCGCTTCGCTGCGCGGACTACAGGGAATAATCGGCGCATACGAGTGGCGCAAAAAAGGCGTGGAAATTCCGGCGCTGGGCGCGCGCATTCATCCGCATTACGGCGTATTCGCACCGATACGCAGCGAGTACATCGGGCTGGTGAATGAGACACCGTTGCCCGGATTGATCGAAACCCGATCTGTCGCCTTCGATATCGGCACGGGCACAGGCGTGCTGGCCGCCGTGCTGGCGCGCCGGGGCGTCAAACGCATCGTCGCCACCGATCAGGATCCGCGCGCACTGAACTGCGCGCGCGAAAACTTGACGCGGCTCGGCCTCTCTGCACAGGTGGAAGTGGTGCAGGAAAATCTCTTTCCTGAAGGGCGCGCGGCGCTGGTCGTGTGCAACCCGCCGTGGGTTCCGGCGCGGCCAAGCTCACCGCTTGAACATGCCGTATTCGATCCGGAGAGCCGTATGCTGCGGGGGTTGCTCGATGGACTGGCGGCACACCTCGAGCCGGGCGGTGAAGGGTGGCTGATTCTTTCCGATCTGGCCGAGCACCTGGGTTTGCGCACGCGCGCCGAACTGCTCGCCGCGATTGATGCGGCTGGCCTGAAGGTGCTGGGTAAAATTGACGTCAAGCCGCATCACCCCCGTGTCTCCGATGCCGGCGACCCGCTGCACGCGGCCCGTGCAGCAGAGCTCACCTCGCTGTGGCGGCTGACAGCGAAATAACACTCAATCTGGAGTCGCACGGCACACAGGCGTATTGCACATGCTGATAGCAGGGCTTTGCTTCGCATGCAATCATCATCGTGGTAGAGTCCTGTTCAATCGGCTGATCATTCCGATTTCCCATTTTTGAAAAGGATTAAACCATGAAAAAGTACATTAATTGCCTCGCAGTGGTTTCCTGTTTCGTGTTGAGCGCTGCTTCAGCGCATGCCGATGGCGAAAAGTGCGACTCGCCCACGCATAGCCAATCAAATTCACCGCAGCAAGGAAGCATGTTTAATAATGCCGATACCAATGGCGATGGCTCAATCTCGAAATCGGAGTTTGACGACTATTATGCCAAGCACAATGCCAGGCATTTCAAGGCGCTTGATACCAACAAGGATGGCATGCTCACGCCTGATGAAATGCATGACGGGCGCAAGCAGGAAATGGGGCGGAGTCCCGGCCTGAAGCATCTCGACAAACGCTTTAATGCAGCCGACGCCAATCATGATGGCGGTTTGGACAAGCGCGAAGCAAAGGCGATGCCGATGCTGGAAGCCTATTTCGACAAAGTGGATGCCAACAAGGATGGCAAGGTGACGCGCCAGGAATACCTGGACGCAATGCCATTGCTGCACCGTGCCAAGGATATTGATGCGAGCGGAAAAGGACAAATGCTGTAAAAAATCTGGGAGCCGGAATGACAAGGCCAGCGTCAAGCTGGCCTTGTCGTTTATGCGATCGAGCCAGGGCACAAGCGGCAACCCAACTGGCCCGGCGTGCTTGAGATTGATCCCGCTGCCAACTGAAGTTTCCAGGTTCAATGCTCCCGCTGCCATATCAGCGCACCGTCTTTCCATACTTCCTTGACGCGGTGGTAGGGCACGCTGTGCACGATGCCTTCCTCGTCCGTAACCTCGAAGCAGAAATGGCTGTCCGGGTCGCGCTGCACTTCACCGAGGGGCACATACACCAGCACGTGGCGCACATGGTCAAGATAGCCGATCCTGAATTCGCCGCGCCCGAACTCCGGATCCCAGTGGATGCGGTTCAGCAACTCGTGCAGCGGGATCATGCGTGCTCCTCGCAATATGGTGTATACGGAAAAAGATCAGCCAGCCGGTTCTGTTACGAGCGCAATCGCAGTTATTGAAGTTGCTTTATCAATATCCAGCTGTACTTCACAGTACTCATTGATTTCGCTGGTGGGAGTAGGATCGTCCGCACAACTGCAACCGCCTATCACCCCATGGTAAAAAATCCCTGCCTTTACGCGGATCACATTTTCCTGTCCGGAAACACTGTTGATTGCTACCGTGAAAGGCGCATCGGCAACATAGTTTCCGGTTGACAGTCCCTGCTGTAGCGGCAATTCACCGGCGTTCAATTGTTCGATTTCATGTTTGAGGACGGCTGCGAAAGCAGGCGTACCCCAGGCGTTCAATGCTTTATCGAGCCGGATCATCGCGAGCCCCGAACCTTTGCGAGAGCCTGCAAAACCGCCTTGAGCAAAATCCAGCAGCGCGCAACTGATTCTATTTCGACGCGCTCACCGGGCGCGTGCGCGCCGCGTATGTCGGGGCCGAAGGAAATCATGTCCAGTTGCGGATGGCTGGCGGCGAGCAGTCCGCATTCCAGTCCGGCGTGGATCACCTGCAATCCGGCGGGCTGGCCGAATTGCGCGGTGTACACCTGCTGGCACAGCGCGAGCAGACTCGACGATGGGTTCGGCGTCCAGCCAGGATACGCACCGTCCTTCCAGGCGCGCAGGCCGTGGGCGGCGGCTGGCTCGACCAGCTTATCGGCCAGCGCATCCGCACGCGTGTCGTGCAGCGAGCGCACCTTGAACGTCGCTCTGAATGCGCCCTTTTCCAGCGCGAGCACGCCGAGGTTGCTGGAAGTGTCGGTCACAC
>Ga0224495_10001631_pt1 | contig 15589 bp, 14 predicted proteins | sample SF_Jul11_sed_USG_FD_168128 | JGI IMG/M metagenome (GOLD analysis project Ga0224495, IMG submission 168128) | Sediment microbial communities from San Francisco Bay, California, United States - SF_Jul11_sed_USGS_4_1 | ecosystem: Environmental > Aquatic > Marine > Sediment | place: USA: California... | reverse complement strand
AAGCAGGAATGAAATGGACTACCGAGGGCGCGAATGCTATTGCAAAACTTAGAACAACCTATCTGTCGGGACAATGGGATACCATTTGGAAAGCTGCATGATGCCCTATATAATTCACTCACACCCGCTTCCTTAATTCGTAAAAAATCAATGAAAATATTGACTGGTTAAATGACTTTTTGTCATTGGATTTGTAAATAAAATCGATAGTGCATATCAATCGAAATATTTACTAGGAGAATTAATGAAAACTGTTAAATTGTTACTTGCATCTTTGCTGGCTGTTGTATTTTCAGTATCTATGATGGCAACAGAAGCAAAAGCTGAGAAAAAAGCTGAAGCAAAAGCTGAGAAAAAAGCTGAAGCAAAAGCTGAGAAAAAAGCTGAAGCAAAATCAGAAGCAAAAGCTGCAAAATAATTAAATATTTTTAGACGAAATAAACTAGTCTAGATTATTTAAATTTTTTAATTGAGGCTACAAGCATTTGTGATGTATAATCCGGGTTTGTAGCCTTTTTTATTTGCATTTTCAATTTTATATAATAAATTAGGCGGATTCTACTAAAACAAAAAACTCTATACATTTCTGATGCTTTCTTGTTTTTGTCAGTTCACATATTACAATTACATATGAATTTATTTTTTAAAGTTATATTAAAACTTGTCACTAAACGGCCAAAAATGATGACCGCTGGTATATTTGTGGTTACTGTTTTTTTTATGTTTGGGGTAGCTCGGCTTAAATTTGAAACTTCAATAAATTATCTAATGCCAAAAGACAATGATATCTACAAGCTCGGTCAAAGAGCAGACATTGCTTTTGTTAACAGTGAGTCTTTTATAATTTCTTCAATAGAAGCTGTTAAGCCGTATAATTTGTTTTCAAAAGAAATATTTTCCAAAATAAATGAGATGATTCAGGAAATTGAAGAGTATAAAAGCTTTGATGTTGAAAAAGAAAATCGAAGAATTGATCTACTTTTAAATCTTAGCGGTTTTACGAGAGATGGTGTTAATTCCGTTTTAGATAAATCTGTTAAAACAAACGGTCATGCTTCTGAGAAAATTTCAGACATGGAAGCAGAACTTGATCAGTATTTACTTGAAAAACCAGAAAAAGTAAAATCAAGAAATAAAGATATCAGTAACATTCTTGAAAAAAATGATAATTCATCTGATTCCTTATGGGATATTTCTAACTCAATAAAAAGGCAATTTGAACAGCCGCTTCGAAAAAGACAATCGTATGACAGTTCTCACTATAAAACGATATCTCTTTTTGAAATTCAAAATAAATTTAAAGAAAGCCGCGATGAAAATGCTCTTGCTGAACTGGAGACTATTTTATACTCTAAAAAATTAAACGTTACCTCTGATCATTTATTAACTAAAAATGAATTTGAAGTTTTACTCAATGCATGGGAAGATATTTATCTTTTTAAAAGTATGGAAATTGTACATGTGTTTATGAATCCAATAACAGGTAATGATTTAATTGGTCAAAATAACCAGATAAAAACAATTGAATTTATTCCGATAAATAGTAAGGGTGTTCGTGAGATTCCAGAAACGAGCGCCGCATTTGATTCCTATCAGAAAAAAATTAAAGTAAATCCATTAAATAAAAACTTTCTATATTCTGAAGATGCGACTGGTAAAATTCAAGCTCTGGCAATGAGTGTTGTTTTGAAAAATCAGGAAAGTAATATTAAATTTAGCGAATATTTCATTTCGATACTTTCAAAGTACAATAAGTCGCCTCTTTCAGTTAACTCTATGGGTTCAATTGTATTGGAAAAATATATGAGCGATTATATGAAGGGAGATATCATTAAGTTTCTGCCTTTTGTATTGATCATGATTATTTTAACATTTTATTTAAACTTTAGGTCACTAATTGGTGTACTGCTTCCGATGTTAACTGTTGTTATTGCCGGAATCTGGACGATGGGATTGATGGGTTTTTTAGGCATAAGAATATCTCTGGCAGTATCTGTTTTACCGCCAATTTTACTTGCGCTTGGTACATCATATAGCATACAAATGTATAATCAATTTTTAATTGATAATATTGACTTAAATCGGCCAGATAGAGTTGAAAAGCTTATAAAAAGTATGGAACATATCTCAAGTACTGTATTTTTTGCAGCCTTTACAACTATTATTAGCTTTATTACACTTTCTTCAAGTCAAATCACATCTTTAAAACATTTTGGTATATTTGCGGCAATTGGCGCTTTTTTTTCAATGGTAGTTGCGTTGATTTTAATTCCTTCAGGCTTAATTTTAATTAGACCACGTTCTCGTACTTATACAAGCAAACCTGTAAATCAAGTTGTTTTAGGTGTGGTTAGTTTTATATCTTATCTTGCTCAAACACATACAAAAAAAGTAGCGATATTATTTCTCATATTAAATATTTTAGGAGCATGGGGTATTACCCGAATTAAAACTGAAACGGCGCCTTTTGAAGGTTTTAAAAAAAATTCCCAAGTTAGAATTGCTGATGATCGTTTAAACAAGCTTTTTTCAGGTACAATAAATTTAACCTTAATCATTGATTCTGGAAAAAATAACGGCGTTTTGGAGCCTGACTTTTTAAAATGGGTTGATGAGTTACGCACATGGCTGAATCTACCTGAGAACAAAGAAAAAAACAGTATTCTTTCAAATTATGCATATACAGATATAATTAAACGCGTGAACATGGCTTTTCATTCGGATGATATTAAGTATTTCAGCATACCGGAAGATAAAAAAACATTACGGCAATATAATGAGCTTTTATTGGGTGAGGATAGGGATCTCGATGGACGTTCTGATTTGCTCGAACAGTTTGTAGATAAGGATTACCGCCGAATAAATCTTATCATTAGAACGGGGTCTTATAAAGATCGTACATTATCTACAGAGGGAAACAAAAATATATTAAATATCGTAAATAAACATCTTGAAAACATGGAAAATAAAAATAATTATAAATGGTTTTTTGTTGGTAATGCAGTAAATATGCAGATATTGTCCGACTATATTGTATCGGGACAGACATCTAATATTTTTATAAGTTTAATAATGATTATTTTAATTGTATATTATATTTTTAGAAAAATTAAAATTTCCATTTTATCCATGATCCCGCTGATTGGCGGAATGACAATCGTGTATGGAATTATGGGCTTTTTAGACATTCCGCTTGATATTCCCAAGGTGATTTTAGCTTCTATTGCAATTGGCGTAGGTATTGATAATACAATTCATTTTTTAAACACTGTAAATTTCCAGCTTAATCTTGGCAATTCGTTGCATATGGCTCTTGAACAAACATACAAAGAAGCTGGTATGGCCATTGTTTATACAACACTTGCTATAATATTGGGTTTTATTGTTTTAATTTTTTCAAACTTTATACCTATAGTATCCTTAGGCCTTCTTGTGGCAGGTGTCATGCTTGTAACGATGATTGGATCTCTTCTTTTTTTACCAGCATATATTGTCTTATCAAATCCGAAGTTTACTATAACAAAGAACAGTAATGATTAATATTATAAAAAATATGGAGAAAAAAAATGACAATACATTCTATATTTAAGAACATTGTTTTATCAACATACCGGTCAATTGATTTGAAAAAAAAGTTAATAATTTTATGTATTTTTTTTGCTGGAATCCATACGTTAAATGCACAGTCAAGCCAGGCTACGGCTAACCAGATTATGGAAAAAAACAAGGCTTTGAAGAAACCAAATTTAGTTAGAAATTCATCAGTTTTGGTTGTTTTCAATGGTTTAAATAAAGAAGTTAAAGAGTTTAATGTATTTGGCAAAAAATATGGAGAGCAAAGTCGCTGGAGATTTATTTTCACCAAACCGACAAAAATGGGCATCATCATCTGGTCTCAACCAGAAATGGCAACCATTCAATGGTTAAATCTGTCAGGAAATATTTTTACTAAAGTTGCATCATCGAATATGCATAGCTCATTTATGGGCTCGCATTTTTATTTAGAAGATCTATCAGACCATTATCTTGACAACGACGACTACAGGTATCTGGGGGAAGAAGTCGTCAATAATGTAGATTGCTACAAGATAGAAGCCAAGAAGAAAAAAGACGTAATGAATGTATATGAAAAAAAAATTGTTTATGTGCGAAAGTCCGATTATTTTATCATCAAAGTTGATTTATATGAAAAAAAAGGCCTAACCAAAATATTGACATTTGATAAAATTGAGATAATCGATGGTGTAATTACGGCTAGAAAAATAATAATGAGTAAATCTGGTGTTGATGATAAGAGTATTGTGTATTTAAAAGAAGTTGAGTTTAATAAGCCAGTAGATGATAGTTTATTTATTCCATAAGATTTATTTAATTACTCTTAACATTTGTAATTTAAAATACCCGGTTAAAAATAAATTTAATTGTAATTTAACCAGGTATTTTTAAATATTTTTCAGTTGCTAGAACATGTAATTACACCGTCTGCATCAGGTGAGCCGCACTTTTGATATGTACAACCTGTCGTTGCCCATGTTCCCATTATAGCTTTACAAACTGTTTCTCCGGCGTCTTTAGTAGTTTGGGTTGCTTTTTCATAATCGTAGCATTTGCCTAACAAAGACACCGTACACGATGGACCAGCGGTGTATTGTGCACAATTTGACATTGTAAAAACAACAAAAACCGCCATAATCAATTTAATTAAACCTTTCATATTAACTCCCTTTCATTAAGATCATATTAACTTTTTCAAATTGTTAATTGGTCTATATTAACGAATAAATTGAATTTGTCAATAAAATATTACTTATTGGCATTTATTTTAAGACAGAAAGCTACAATTTGAATTTGCCCGATTTAATAATATTTGATGCTTAAAATCTTGACGGAGTGATTAAATTAATATATTTTGACAATATGCCAACATATGATTATAAATGTCCAAAATGTTTAAATGTTTTTGAAAACTTCCATGGTATAACTGAAAGTCCAGAAATAAAATGTCCTGATTGTGGAACGACTTCTAATCGTCAAATCAGCGGAGGCGCAGGGATTATGTTTAAAGGAACCGGTTTTTATGTAAATGATTATAAAAGCGCACCTTCAGAAAAATCTTCGGCAGCGCCAAAAGCTTGTGCAAGCGGCGGGTCGTGTGGGTGCGCATGACACGTCTCGGCTAACCCCTGTTATTAATTTTATTCTCATTAACGCCCTACTTCTATTTATATCGACATGCTCGATGAATAAGCTTGTAGTTTCCGGCGTAAGTGGGGCAATGGATAAAGGAAGATCTGCTTTCGAGAGAGAGCCGGATCTTGATATTGCAGAAACTGCATTGGCATCTAATTTAAAATTACTTGAAGCGGTACTTCAACAAGATCCAGAAAATATACAACTTCGACTTTTTTTAGCAGAAGGGTATGCTCTTTACTCGATGGCTTTTGTTGAAGATCGTTATGAAGAACTGGATTATTCTGATTCTGAACTTGCTGACTATCAAAGAAAACGGGCAATTCTTTTTTATAATCGTTCAAAAAACTATGCTTCAGACGATCTTTTAAAAAAAATGAATACAAGCTCTGTCGATTTAGTTAATGAAGATACATTAAAAAAATACCTTGCCCAGACTAAAAAAGAAGACGTTAGAGCATTATTCTGGTTTGCTTTTTCATGGGGAGCTGCAATTAATTTGCAACGAGACGAAATTGTACAGCTTGCTTCTTTACCATATATAGAAATGATTATGAATAGGGTCAAAGAACTTGATGATAAATATTATTTTGGGGGTGTTTATTTATTTGAGGGAATGTATTATGGCGGCAGGCCTCCCATGTTAGGGGGTGACATGGAACGTTCAAAGGCCGCATTTGAAAAAGCTTTAGCGATCAGCGATAAAAAAATTTTATTAGTGTCGTATTACTACGCCCGTTCGTACTGTATACAAATTCAGGATTTGGAGTGCTTTAAAAAAAATCTTGATTTTGTAATTAACTCAAAAGATGATATTTATCCTGAACAAATGCTGGCAAATTCACTTGCTAAAAGAAAAGCCATACGTCTTTTAAAGCATGGCTCTGGTTATTTTATTGAAGACGAAAAATAAATGTCACATAACTGCATATTTTTTACATAAATTTTGAATTATTAAAAAATTGAAGTTGCTAAAAGATTTAGCACGGGTCGGTATGTGATGTTATTATTTTCCAGGTCATATACTAAGCGGATACCGCATTTGATATCAGATTTAATTTCAAATATATTAAAATTAAATAACAGTTCTGTTCCAAAATAATTTTTATTTGTAAAAGTTTTACTATTTATGGTTTGCCTAAACCAGATATGTTCGAAAAACAATGTTAAGCTGATTTGGCGCATATAGAGAACATGAAAAATATTGAGATCTGGATAAATTAATGGCAGAATATAATCGGATGTAAATGTATATTGATCATTGAAGAGATTAATAAAATCACCCCGATGAGTTGAAGAATTTATATCGCTTGCAAATAAATAGGATCGAAAAACATGTTGTGCTGCTATTCCTGTAAGAACGATACGATTGTTATTTAGAAGCCCAGGAACAGTAATGTACATTTCCTCATCCCATCCGGAAGAACTTTTGTTAGCATATACTAATTCAGGCGTGTAAAACACAGAAAATCCAAAATTAAAATATGGATTGTCAAATAATCGAGGATTTCCAGCCATTAATAAATTGTAAGCAAAAGAAACATCGCCATTAAAGTTGGTTGTATTGATCAAGTAAGGCCGGTTGTATGATTTAAAATCACTAATTGAAGAAGTTTCAGCATGTGTTTTAAGGCTGATGTTTTGTGTTATTGCTCCTCTGGAAATATAAAATGGAATTATAAAGTCAGCATATGCATTTTTTTCCGTCCATGAAAATTTATTTAAATAAATATCTGAATAATTTCTATTACCATAGTTTCCCCCCAGAGTGATGATCGGATACCATCCCCTGAACGTCCATTCGGAGCCGACATTGTGAGAGTTTTCATTCGTTCGGTATGTATAGTACAGGGCTATAAAGTGAGTTTGCAGTTTATTACCCGAGATTAAAACAGCATTTATATTATTGAGAAAGCCGTCAGGATAAATATAACGACTGTGAAAGTTTAAAAAATTCATGAAACTTGAGTAATTGCTAATCTTATACTGAGAATCTGATGTGTCTTGAAAAATACTTCCTGCAAGTTCATCTTTTGACGGATCTGTATTTGGAAACAGTTTTGCAGTTTCTAAATCATTTTTATTTACAGTTGTCCATTTTTCAGGTTGATATTTCATGCGTGCAATGTCATGCCCCATTCTGGAGAAATTACTAAAATATATATAGTCATCACTACTTGAAACAAAAGGATAAAAAGCTCCCAGAGTTACGCTTGTTATCTGTTTTATTTCGCCGTTATCGATATTTACTGCAAAAATATTATCAATACCTTTAATGTCAGAATGAAATAAAATATATTTTTTATAGATAAATGGATCGCTAAGCTGATGTTTCAAGGATTGCAGGTTTTTAACAAATTTTTTCTTTATGAGGTCATAAGTAATGATAGATTTACCTTCGGCAGTACTTTCAATGAGTGCTATTTTTTCAGAGTTCGCGCCAAACCGCGGCGTTTGCCAAAGGGTATCCGGAGGTGCTTTTATTTTCTCTATCAAAGCATCTTCGGTTAAAGTTTTATCAAAAATAACAAGCCAGGAGTCTCCATTTTGGTCAACTTGCATGGCTGCGATAAATCGATCATCATAAGAAACTGAGGGAGCAAATATTCTGCCGTTTGTTTTATATTTATGAATGGTTTTCGTTTTCAGATCATACCATTTAACTACAGAAATACCTTCGTCCCATCGAATATCTGGTTGTTGTTCAGACCACATGATCGTGTTTTCATTTACACAAATGGAACCTGTTAGATTTCCTGTAAAGAGAATGACTTTTTCTTTACCTTTAGGCGATATTTGAACAATTGAACCGCGATGAAACTTTCCCTTTTTATAAACAAAAATTGAACCATTATCTAATATCGTCTGAGGTCTGGTATATTCCGTGTAGTATGATTTTTTTTTGGTTTTTATGGTATCAAAATCTGTCAAAAAAATATTCTCCAGATTTTTTCGCCATCGAAGGGATAAAAAAGACATAAGGCCGCGGTAGTTTTCGTAAAGACTGTTTCCGGTAATAAAAAATACTCCGAGCTGAAAAGCATAGGGGCCTGACAGCATATCCCAGGTTGAACTGAATTTCAGGATTTTGTCGTAAACGTCATTTCCATACTGTTGGCGCAGCCATGCGCTCATTAAATACCCAAACTCATAGATATCAGGATATACGTTTACATCCGATCCCAGGTATATTTGTGAATAGTTTGGAGTCTCGCTTGACAATATTATTGAACGAGTCAGCAACGAAAATGAGGGGAGTCGACCGCGTCCAAAATCGGTGAGAGCCGTTTCCATATAAACGGCATCACCCTCAAAAAACCAGCCTGGAGCTGAAAGTTCCATTCCAACAGCAAGACCAAGGTCTCCGAACATAAAATACAAAGCGCGATTAAAACCATAGTTGAGTTTCTGAATTTGAGCGACATGCCTCATTTCATGAACGGCAAGCAGTTTTATCCAGTCATCAAAAAAAAATCTATCAATATCTACTTGCGGAGGTAATGTATAAAACATGCTGTAACTTGGGCCCAGGGTTACAAAAGCATTTGAAATTACATTTTTATTATTTAATATTACAGAAATTTTATAGTCTTTTTTTACTCCTAAAGATTGACTCGTGTAATCGTAGCTTTTATCTAATTTTTGCCCGATTGAGTTTATTTTTTCTTCCATAGATTCTGGAAAAATAATTTCATAATGTAATGTATCGATTTTTTTATATTTGGTATCAGGCCTCATTTGCGCCCATAAAGGTGAAATTAAAAAAAAGATGATTATAACGACACGTTTCATTATATACACAAAAGTAGATTAAATTTGTAAAGTGAAATGTAAATCATTATTTATTTTAAAATCGACAGTTGTGGATAATTTTGCGTGGGGTCGGGCAGGTACCGTGTACCTGCCGAGGGGCGTGCTACGCCCCTTTTATTGCGAACATGTCTTTAATAATAATTTTCAATTTTTTAAAAAGATGTTATTCAATATGTCGACAACATTTCATTAGGTAATTTAGAGCACATTTATTTATAAAAATATATAAATTTAAGCAGGAAAAAAATGAGCGAAAATCCATTGGTGCATGTTAAAATTGAATTTGAAAAACTTGGCGAAACAAATGTGAAAATTATTTATCTGGCGGGGCGTATAACTCTGGCAAACGCTACGGAAATATCAAAAAAAATTGAAAAATACTTTAACGATGAAAATTACAACGTAATAGTTGATCTTGAAAAACTTGAATATCTTGACAGCAGGGGAATGGCAATTTTACTTTCACTTGAAAAAACGGTCAAAGAAAATAAAGGAATATTTATATTAACAAAAGCAAACCAATTTGTACATGAACTTTTTATACTTACAAGCTTAAGTACTTATTTTACATTTTCTAACAATCTTGATGATGCAAGATCAAATTTTTTAAATAAAACTTAAAGAAGCCTTACAAACTCCAACAACTGTCAGAGTTTGTAAGCCTGTCAATTGAAACAAATCAGTAGCGATAATGCTCTGGTTTGTATGGTCCTTCCGGATTAACTCCCAGATATTCTGCTTGTTCTTTAGTAAGCTTGGTTAGTTTAACGCCAAGTTTATCCAGGTGTAATCTTGCTACCTCTTCATCGAGCTTTTTAGATAAGCGGTATACGCCGACTTCATGTTTATTTTGCCATAAGTCAAGCTGAGCTAAAACCTGGTTTGAAAAAGAGTTGCTCATTACAAATGCAGGGTGACCGTTTGCATTACCAAGGTTTACCAGTCTTCCTTCTGAAAGTAAAATCATGGCATGTCCGTCCGGAAATACATATTTGTCTACCTGTGGCTTAATGTTAATGCGCTTGATGCCTGGAAACTTTTCAAGTTTAGAAACTTGAATTTCGTTGTCAAAGTGTCCAATGTTGCATACAATCGCATGATCTTTCATTTTTGCCATGTGATCAATTGTGATTACATCTTTGTTGCCGGTTGTGGTTACATAAATGTCGCCATATGCGAGAGTGTCTTCAACGGTTGTTACCTGAAAGCCTTCCATCGCTGCCTGTAATGCATTGATTGGGTCAATTTCAGTAACGATGACCCGAGCGCCCAGGCCAGCCATTGATTTTGCACATCCTTTACCTACGTCGCCATAACCGCAGATCACAGTGATCTTGCCGGCTACCATTACGTCGGTTCCGCGTTTTATACCATCAGCTAAAGACTCTCGGCAACCATACAGGTTGTCAAATTTTGATTTAGTAACAGAGTCATTGACATTGATTGCAGGAAACAGCAGTTCATTTTTTTCAAGCATCTGATAAAGACGATGAACTCCTGTAGTGGTTTCTTCTGAAACACCTTTGATTTTGTCGGCAATTTTTGTCCATTTTCCAGGATTTTTAGCCATTGAAGCTTTTAAAAGATCATTGATGATCATTAATTCGTGATTATCAGTTGCTTCATCAAGAATTTTAGAGTTTTTTTCTGCTGCTTTTCCACGATGAACGAGTAAAGTTGCATCGCCACCGTCGTCTACAATCAAGTCCGGACCAGAACCGTCCGGCCATGTGATGGCTTGCTCTGTGCACCACCAGTACTCTTCAAGGGTTTCACCTTTCCATGCATATACTGGAATTCCAGCTTTGGCGATTGCTGCCGCAGCATTGTCCTGTGTTGAAAATATATTGCACGAAGCCCATCGTACATCGGCTCCCAGTTCAACCAATGTTTCTATCAAAACAGCAGTTTCTACTGTCATGTGTAAAGAACCCATGATTTTTGCGCCCTTAAGAGGCTTGTTTTTTCCGTATTTTTTACGTATGGACATAAGACCAGGCATTTCGACTTCGCCCAGTTCGATAGCTTTTCTGCCCGATTCGGCAAGGTTAATATCAGCAACCTTATATTGATTTGAACTCATGGTTCCTCCGCATTAATATGTTCTTATAAATGATCCAGCTGTGATTCATTTGAACAAAATCTATATCAATACATCTAAATACATCGATATAGAGTATATAGCGAAGTGCAGACTGCCTCGTCAAGTATTTTATTCTAATATCCAGGTGTTTTAACAGGCGGTTTATTTATTTGTAAAATTATTATTTACTTCTTTGAATGACCTTTTATTTATACCTTAATGCTCATTAAATTTTTTGGAGTTAGGGGTTCTATTTCAACTCCATTACGAACAAACGAATATAGATCAAAACTTAAAAAAGTATTATCCATTATACCCGAAGGCGGATTTTTAAATGATGATGAAATCAATGACTTTATAGTTCAGTTACCGGACCAACTTTCTTATATTACAGGAGGTAATACGACATGCATTTCAGTTTCATCAGGAAATCATGAATGTATTGTTGACATGGGTTCTGGGGCGAGAGTTCTAGGCGATCGTTTACTAAAAGGAGATGCAGGTAAAGGCAAGGCAGAAATTGATGTATTTATAACTCATACACATTGGGATCATATTTGCGGAGTACCGTTTTTTAAGCCATTATATATTAAAGGAAATATTATTAATTTTCATTCACCGATTATGGATTTGCACGAAAGACTGCAATATCAGCAAACCGAAAGGTTTTTTCCGTTACCTTTTGATCAAATGCCTGCCACCAAAAATTTCCATACCATCACTCCCGGGGAAGTAATGAACTTTGGAGAGAATTGTCAAATTGACGGTTTATTGTTAAAACATCCTGGCGGGAGTTTTGCATATCGATTTAAAGAGAAAAATAAAAGCTTTATATTTGCAACTGACGTCGAATTTACCGGAGAATATCTGGAGCATAGGGATGATGAGAGTGATAATTTCTTTCAAAATGCAGACTTACTTGTAATGGATGCTCAATATACCCTTGATGAATCAATGCAAAAATTTGACTGGGGTCATACAAGTTTATCAATGGTAATTAATTGTGCCACACGATGGAATGTTAAAAATGTAATGTTTACTCATCATGAGCCATCTTATTCTGATTTGAAACTGATGGATAACCTGCGAATAGGAAAAAATCATACAAAAAGAATTGGTAACAGACTTTTAAATGTTTATCTGGCCAGAGAAGGTATTTTTGTGAAATTATAATTTCCAATGTCAAATTATAATTTATGCTTTAACGGTTTTGCTTCCTGCAGCGCCTGCTGTGGATTATATAACATTGATTTAAATCAAAACGATAAAAAAAAATGGCTGATTGAAAATACACAGAACTTCTTAAGACTTGATTTAAATGATCGAACACAGGTATTAAAATTTAGAAATGCAGGGGAAGATCATTTACAAAAATTAATAATCAAAGCAGATGTATACGTTTGCCCGTTTATGGGGTTTATCGAAGCAATGCCAGATAAAATTGGCTGCTTACTTCATGATGGTAGTCCTCATGAACAAGTTAAAATGATTGAATCACCATTAAGTTTTTCATTTTATGGAGAAAGCGTTTGTAAAGCCTATGACTGCATAAATAAACAATATATGAACGAAATGCTAGCTCATAAAAACAGTAACGATTTATCTGTAGAATTGCTAGATCGTATGTATACATCTTTTAACGATGTTTTGCGTTCTAATTTTATTGACAACCCGGGTTTGTTTACATATGGAAAATTTATATCCAATCATAACCTTTGGGCAGCTTGCGTGAAGATTGTTGAAAAAAATCCAGGTTCTGAAAAAAATCTCATGTCATATGTAATAAAGAATCTGGATAAAAAGGAAATACCAGTTACCAGTTTCGAAATGCCGATTTCATTTGATTTTTTTACTGATGAAGAAATATGGCATGTTCTCGGAACGCTTTTTAGTTCAGAAGGTTATATCTTCGACGCTTTTAAAATAACCCAAAGCGGTAAAGATGACGGAGAAAAATTAAAAGTACAAATTCAAACAAAATAACTTGTTTATTTTTTATCAGGGAATTCCGGAAGTCTTAATACCTTGATGGCTTCATCTAAAAAAGCAGCAGCTTTGTGAATCACTGTTTCTACCGTTTCGCCTTTTAAGAATGATTCAGTCTCAAAACGGGTGTCGTATGTAATTCTATCTTCACGATTTGTACACATGGTTCCATGAGATTTTACATCAGCATCAATATTGTCCCAAAAAGATTTGATTTTTCGAAGATATACTGCGCCTTCATTTAAAAATTGTCGAGAATATCTTCTTTTCATTTCTACAAGCTGTAATTTTGCATCTTCGCGAGTTGCCATTTGAAAATCCTCTACAGTTTCGCACAATGTTTTTAAATATCTTTTTACATTTGAAAGTATGGCATAATGTGTATCGCGTTCGCTGTTTAATGAATAATCCAGTTTAACATGTTTATCAAATAAAGCCGTCATAAATACAGTTTCCCAGGAATTAATGATGGTATACATCATATTGATGTCGGCATCAGTGGAATGGGTTGATGCTCGTTGAAGTTGAAATCTGGAAAGCATCGCATAACCCTCAAAAGGGTCGCTAGAGGTTTTACTTTGTTTGCTTTGGTTGATTTGAGGTTCAATGTAAATGCCATTTGGATCTAATTGTGAAATACGATCCTTGATTTTTTTTAATTCCATTTGTGATCTTTGTAGTTGTTCGGCATTTCTGGAAGTTTTTATAATTCCGTCATACGTTCGTTCCAGTTTTTTCATTTTTTCGATTTCTATAATTTGTTCTTGAGAAAGTCCCATAGATCAGAATAATCCTTACTCGATTGACTGTAAAGAAATTTTTTTATTAGCGTCCAGAAACAGGGGCGGATTCAAAACTCTGAGGGTCTTTATGTCAAGTAGAACATTATTAAAAATATAAATTATTTAATTTTAAATTAGATATAACCATAAATTAATTGCCTGTTTCTCTTATATTTTGTAAATTAAATAACTGATAAAATCAGATATTTAAAAGTACAATATGGAGTAAAAATGAATAACAAAAAGATTATTTTAAGATCGTTAATTGCAACAGCAATCATTGCTGTTTTGTCAATTCAATCGACATGGGCTGAACAAAAAGAAGGAAAAGAACATGCCCCGCATTGGTCGTATGAAGGTGCAACAGGCCCAGACCATTGGGGTGAGTTTTTTCAAACCTGTAGCGCTGGTAAAAGCCAGTCACCTGTCGATATAAAAGGTCCATTTCAGAGCGCCACAACACCGATTACGGTAAGTTATAAAAAAAGCAAACTAAAAGTACTTAATAATGGCCATACCATTCAAGTAAATTACGATGCAGGCAGCTCAATTACAATTGGCGATAAAACATATGACTTGCTTCAATTCCATTTCCATCGTCCAAGTGAAGAGAGAGTAAATGGAGAAAGAAAGGCAATGGTGGCGCACTTTGTTCATAAAAGCGCTGACGGTAAACTTGCTGTTATTGGCGTTTTAATTGACAAAGGACAAGAAAATGCATTGGTTAAAACCATCTGGGCAAATCTTCCCAAAGAAGAAAATAAAGAAGAGGTTAAAAATATTGAAATAAATGTTTCTGATTTTCTTCCCAAGAATTTAGCGTATTATCATTTTACAGGCTCATTAACAACTCCTCCATGTACAGAAGGTGTTGCTTTTTACATTTTAAAAGACACCGTACAGCTTTCACAAAAACAAGTCGATGCCTTTCCGTTTACAAATGCACGACCTACTCAACCTTTAAATGGACGAGTTATCTACGATTTAAAATAATTTAAAAACTTAAAAGGGGGTTAGCGACCCCCTCGCCTTCAAAGGTAACCTTTTTCGGCTACCCCTTGCAAAATGCAGCGGTTAATGATCAGAAATTAATTTTTATAAAATATTTGACATTCACGATCGACTTTATAAAAGTGTTGTTATATGTTTTAAAATTATCATGATTCAAAGAGTTTATTAATGAAATTAAAAATCTATACTGGTTTAATTTTTTTATCGTTATGCTTTTCGTGTAATACGTCGAATTCTACATCTAGTCAAACCTGTAGTACGCCAAAAGTGGACTATAGTTGTAATTTAGATACAGACTGTACAATAAAAGATGTAGGAAATTGCTGTGGTTATTATCCAGAATGCGTAAATACAAATTCTCCGACGGACCCAAAAAAGGTCAAAGAGTGTTGTCTTCAAAATGGACAAAGTAGTGCGTGTGGATATCCATCTATTACATCGTGTAAATGTCAAAATAACAGGTGTGCGGGCATTCCATAGAACACTCTGCTTTTGGGGTGTGAGTATATTGTAGGGCAAGCAGGATTTTAAGCAGAAATGCTTCAGCGGGCGCACAACCGATTAAACGACTCGGTAAAAAAAATGCCCCGATTGCGGCAACAAATTAAGGTTTCGGGAATACCGGAAACAGAAAATCCTTACAACCTTTGGAGAGGTCGAAATTAAGCGCCCACACTATGTTTGCAAAACGTGTGGCAAGTATGGATATTTTGAGACTTCCAGC
>Ga0224495_10001630_pt1 | contig 15596 bp, 14 predicted proteins | sample SF_Jul11_sed_USG_FD_168128 | JGI IMG/M metagenome (GOLD analysis project Ga0224495, IMG submission 168128) | Sediment microbial communities from San Francisco Bay, California, United States - SF_Jul11_sed_USGS_4_1 | ecosystem: Environmental > Aquatic > Marine > Sediment | place: USA: California... | reverse complement strand
CATGTCCTCCATCCAGTTCTGGAAGCCTTTCGCTGTAAGGTTGGCCGCCTCGAGGTATCTCACTATCTGGGCGTCCATTCCCCACGACACGCTGTACATTCGAATGACTAGTGAATCGGCCGTGCTGTTCTGCGGGTCTAGCAAGAGGTGCAGCACTCTTAGGTCCTCCGGGTAGTCGTAGGCTGTATAGATATCATAGGCTCCTCCGCCCGATCCTTCAAGCATCCACTGGTCGAACCATGCATACTCAAGATCGATGTTGTTGGCAGTGAACCAGGTTGTGACATCTCCAGTGCCATCCCATCCGAGGAAGCCCATCGCGGCTCCCTTTGAGAACTGTATCTTGCCCATGAGCTCGAACCAGTATCCGTCATCGTTTGTGCTGCCTCTGGGTACCTCCCTTTGGGCACATCCGAACAACCATCTAGCATAGTGAGTCATGGTATTGCCAAGGTCATAGGCTGCATTCATAGAATTGGTGGTCATATAAGTACCGTAGTAGGACAAGTTGATCCAGCCTGTGTTCGGCCTGCCGGCGTTTCCGTCAAGATCTGGTGAGAAAAAGACATTGTTAGTTGTTGAATCACCGGTGCTTGTATGGCAATCTGATATATTTCGTGCCATTATGTTCATCCTATAAGGTGCCCAAATATGATATCCGACACTGACATCGGGCGAGGTCTGCGACGAATAAGGGTCATAGTAGAAGATGTGCGGGTAAGTGTTTCTTAGAATTTTTTCTCCATAATCAGGATCTCTCAGATAATACCAGCCCGGCGTTCCGTCGACCGATTGATGCCTGTTCAGCTCCTCAAAAGTGATCCCACCCGATCTATTCCAGTCCCAATCCGGATAATACATCTCGAACATATTACTGATTGTCCACGTCACTTCGCGTCCGATACCGTCAGCAAGGATGGATGTGCGATCATCTTGCAGCTCATTGATTGAGATAAGGAAAGCGAGCTGGGCAGATAACAATGACAGAATCAGGATCAAGAATATCATCATAGACAATATTCTCTTTTTCTCCGAATCATAAGATTTGCCAGAGGATGTCCTATCGAGCAGAGGATGAGACACTTTTTCGTTCCATTCTTCCGATACTCTCAAGATTATTCCCTCCAGAGGCGATTATTTCTCAGAGTACATCAGGCGCTATTTATTACGCTTTGAGGGGACATAAGGATTTCTAACGGTTTTTGAAAATATTGCTCTTCTTCACCTATTCTACAGTAAATCACTCAAGAAATCTATTAATGATTGTTTTTGCCAACTTTTCGGCGCCGAACCATAGAACATCAGTGCACGGCACCCCAAATCTCTTCTCATAGTCGACAATCGTACTTGAAACCTGATCCTTATTCATCTCAGAATGATTGATAGTAATGGCGATCACGGGGCATCCCGCATAATGTCCGATCATCTCGATTTCCTGTTCAATAGTCGGCATAGAAAGGTGTAATTCGTTCTCATGAAAGGTCCTGAATTTTCTCATCGGGGCATGCTGGAGTATAACGCCGTTCGGAGATGATGCAGTAGCGATGGCCCTTGAACCTGTGACATATGCGGGATGGCTTAGCGACCCCTGTCCCTCGATGATTATGACCTTCGGTTTATCTGTCTCGTACGCGCGCACTATCTCCCCCTCGAGCTCCCCTACGACGAAATCGCCCTTGATCGCATCGAGAGGAATCCCAAAATCCGCTCCCTGGAGCAAACCTGTCTGTCCCGTCGCGACAAAGGTAGCCTTGACTCCCATTTCGTTCAGAGAATCGGTCACCGCCCATGCGGTCGTCCTCTTTCCTATCGCCGCATCGGTTCCAAGAACGGGAATCTTAACACACGGAAGATCCTTAGACAGGTTTCTGAAATGCCTCAGCTTTTCCAGCGGAGGCTCTTTCCTTATGTCGATTATCTCGGAGCCGTTGTCCTCAGCAATCTTGCTCAGCTCAGCATCTTGAGAAAGGAACTCGTGAAGACCGGAAATGACATTGATTCCGGCGCCGAGCGCGTCTCTCAGATGCTTTCTGAATGAAGCCGGAAGCTTTCCCCCGACTGGCGCGATTCCGATAATCAGATAATCCGGTTTCTTTCCGACCTTTTCTATAATCTCTTTCATTGAGGAGAATATCGGGATGTTCCTGCTCACGCCGTCGAGGACTGCACCAGCATCTTTCCCGGCAGAGGCACTATCGATGACTCCGACAATCTGATACTTGCGGGATTTCCTGACCAGCCCTGCGGCGGTCTTCCCAGGAGGTTTTCCGAAGAGTCCTTCGCACAGTATCGCCGCGCTCTTCATCTTTATCAAATGGGACAGACTACTGCTCCAATATTTATTTTGACTGATTTGATTATTTATAGATTCAAAATAGGTTCACGCTCGGCGCTTTGAATGTGTAGACGATCTCGTCCTCCAGCGTTATTTGCATCTCCCTGAACGATTCCTTCGTTATCGATGCGATGATATCGATGCCGAAATCGGCCGTAACATTAATCACCGGTCCCTTTTCCGATATGGCCACGACCTTTCCTCTCAATGAATTTCGGGCACTCGATTGCAGTGGCTGTTTTGACACGATGATATCTTCCGGCCTTATCGTGACATGAACATCCCCTTCCATATCTATGGATGAAAAGATGGTGACGCCGGCGATTTCGACCTCTGTCACACCGTCGACTCTCTTTGCCGTTCCCTTGAAGATGTTGCGCGTCCCGATGAATCCGGCCACAAATTCGGATTTTGGCATGGAGAAGACATTCTTCGGCTCATCGATTTGGACCATCCTCCCCTCGTTCATCACCGCGATGTTATCGGCCATATCGGCAGCCTCGACTTGGTCGTGCGTGACATATAGGACGGGGATATTCCAGCCGTTCAAGGTCGCCGACAGCTCACGCATCAACTTCTCCTTCGTATTCGGGTCGACGGCGCTGAACGGCTCATCCAACAACAGCAGATCCGGCTCGATTATCAATGCTCTTGCCAATGCGACCCTCTGTTGCTCTCCCCCACTAAGCTTCTTCACCTTTCTGTCGAGAAGATGATCAATGCCGAGTTTTTTCGCAATCTCATCGACCGCGCTATTTGTTTTATCCGCCTTCATGCCTTTAGACTTCAAACCATAGGCGATATTGTCAAAGACATTCAGATGCGGGAAGAGAAGATAGTCCTGATAGACCATTCCGACCTTTCGTTTCTCAGGCGGAAGATAGTTTATCTCTCTGCCGTCGATCTTGATGGAGCCCGATGCAGGATATCTGAAGCCGGCAATGATCTCGAGAAGCACGGTCTTTCCGGCGCCTGTCGGACCAAGAATGACGAGCGTCTCTCCTTTCCTGACATTGAAGGAGATGTCCCGAAGATTGAATTCTCCTGCGGAGTATGAAAGACCGGATATCTCAATCATTCCTTCTCCTCCATCCTGCGCTTCCAAACGGTCGTCAAGGTCCTGAGCGCGATGAAAATACCGACACAGATGATGATCAATAGGGCTGCAATCGGCATGGACTCAACCAGCCCTGTGTGGAGATTCTTCTCATAAATGAGGGTGGGGATTATCTTCGGGAAGAACGCGATTATCACAACGGCTCCGAACTCGCTCACAGCCCTTGCCCAGGCCATGACTGCGCCTGTGACCATTGATGGTAGTGATAGCGGAAAGGTGACAGTCATGATTGATTCGATGCGTGAAGCACCGAGAGATCTCGCCACATTTTCAAGCCGCTCATCGACGGCTTCAAATCCATCCCTGCTAGAGTTGACAACAAAGGATACGCTGACAAACATCATTGCGATGACTATCCCCAGCATATTATCCTCGAACCGCAGATTCAATGCATCCATCTGGTCCGAAAAGACACCCATTCTACCGAAAACGACGAGAAGCGCGATGCCTGCAATTGTATGGGGTATGACGATCGGGACATCGATTATGCCCTGCACGACCCCTTTTCCGGGAAATTTTATTCTCGCCATAATGTAGGCCAATGGTATTCCGAAAAAGCAGGAGAGGGCGGTCGCTAAAAGCGCGCCTCCGAAGCTCACGGCAATCGCGGACTGCACTTCTGGGTCTCCCATTGCGAAGGCGATGTCACCCGCTTGTTCCGTTACAACTGTTGCAATTATTGGAAGCGAGATGAACGTGATCAGCAGAGCCGCAGCTATCGAGAAGAGAATTATTATCGGATCGGGCAATTTGTGCTTCTTACTCAATATCATCACTCAGACTACCATGTCCCTGATTCCCTCGGGAACCTCCTCATTCCAATAGCCGGCGATCGCTGGATCTATCGGCTCTTGACCGGCGTTCTGCATTACCTGCTGTCCTTCCTCTCCAATTACAAGTTTGATAAATTCCATTGCAAGAGTCGGATTCTCGGAGTTTTTCGGAATTGTTAGACCGTAAACAATAGGGCTTCCGACAACGGTCTTGATCTTGCTCGCATTGGAATTATCGGCGAACTGTATGACCTTCACTTTCTCGTAGAGAGATGTATGAGCGGTATCATTCAGATTTATCTGGCTTGGCAATTCGATATATTTCTCCCCCGAATCGGCGTGACGATATGCGACGCTTTTATAAATGAAGAGGTAATCGATGGATCCGGTCTCCAAGGCGTTGGTTAGATCCACCTCTGCGCTCCTGATCATCACTTTATCGCTGTTGATGACGGTGAGACTCGATGGAATGCTAATTGCTGTAATTCCGTTTTCCACTGTAACATTGTCAATGTTGGTGTTATTCATCACGAGATCTTCATAAATAGTCGGGTCTCCATAGTACTGCTCGGCGAGAATCATCACCATCTGGCTCCTATAGCCGCAGGGATCATCGTTCGGGCTTGAAAAGCCGAATTTTACATCCGGTTTCCTGAGAATATCCATCCAGTTGCTCGAATTTATCTCGTCGGCATAACGGCTCATGTCTGTATAGGCGAGAATTATGCTGTTCTTTGCGAACTGCAGGGCGAAATCTGCCGTCTTGTGGGTTGAGTTGATCATCATCAACGGTATCAGAGAATAATCCGCAACGGCCAGAACATCACAAGTTTGATTGAGATCGGTAATTCTTCTGATCATTGTCGCGCTGCCGCCTGATGAAATCTGGACATCAACATTTGGATGTTCGGTCTCAAATATGGTCTCAAGGTCCTCATTGTTCTCCATGTTGTCGAAAGGCTCTGAAAGGCTGCCGGCAGTGAATACTTTGAGAACAGTTGTTCCCTGAGGCATCTGCAATATTAGCACCGCTGACACCGTGGCGACAAGCAATACTGCTACGATTACCAGAACGATAATTTTTACACTTCGTTGCATTGTATCTCTTCGATATGCTTACCAAGACATATCGATGGAGTATAAAGGATTTTCTTTGGAGAGGATGCGGAAATTTCAATCAATACAGATGAACCAAAATCTGTGAGCCTTTCCCTGCGATATTCCCCTTAGGCTGAAGTATCGCGTATCCATCCGCGTTTACCATGCTCGTTATTGCGCTTGATTCTTTGAATGTTGGAACTGCGAGATCCCCCTGGATTCGAATTGGAAGAATCAATGCTCTATCTTTAGGAAGATGCACATCCTCTGCAAGCCTTAGTAGGACTTCATTTCCACGTTCCTCTGACATTCGACCGATTTTTCTTATCATGGGGCCAAGAAAAAGATATGCGTTTGACAGACAGGATGTCGGATGGCCGGGCATTCCCATCACGAGTGTTTGTCTGATCCTACCAAGCAAGGTGGGCTTCCCCGGTTTAATGGCGACCCCGTGAAATAGGACCTCTCCGATATCCCTGAGAACATTGACGATAAGATCCTTTTCGCCGACGGAGCTTCCGCCCGAAAGGATTATCAGTTCATGATTTGAATGCGATCTAAGCGCTCTGATGATGCTACGCCTATTGTCCTCAATGATCGGTTCTATGCAGGCATCGCCCCCAAAAGAGGATATTATCGAATGCAGCGTGAAAGTGTTCACATCGTATATTTGACCGGATCTCAGCTTTCTGCCTGGTCTAATGATCTCATCACCAGTCGGCATAATAACGATTCTTGGCTTCCGATATACTTTGATTGATCTTTTCCCTATCGCGGATATTGCTCCGATTTTAGAAGGGGTCAACTGCTCGGATTTTTTCGCAACAATACGACCTTTCTTGATATCAGATCCAACTGAGATTACATGCTGTCCCTTCTTAGCTGGAAAATTGATATTCACATAACCCTCTGAATCACATTGGCTAGTGTTTTCAATCATGACGATCGAATCCACGCCTTTTGGAAGCATGCCGCCGGTCGCAATCGCCGCGCATTCGCCCTTTCGAATAGACGCTCCCGCAGCAGTCCCTGCGAATATTTCTTGAACGACCCTCAAAGTAACCGGTTCTGTTTGACTCGCGTTTTGCACATCAGACGCCCTTACTGCGAAGCCGTCCATCGCCGATCTCGCAAACGGAGGAACGGAAAGGGTCGCCTTAATGTCCTCAGCGAGAATGCGATTGTTCGACAGATGAGTTGATACCATCTCGGTTTTATTCGTGGGCTTCGATGCCGCGACAGATATTTTCAGAGCTTCGTCCAGCGATATCGGTTTTTTGAAGGACTCAGGATAACTCATCTGTTTGCCTCCGAGAGGACATGTCCGAGCTCAGGGGCGATTAATTTATCCATCGCAAGCCTGACTGCGGCGGTGGATCCTGGCAATGCGAATACAGCCTTCTTTTCTGTGACAAAGGAAAATGCCCTCGAGAGCATCGCCGCTGCGCCTATCTCCTGATAGCTGAGCATCCTGAACAGCTCCCCGAATCCGGAAAGCTCCTTTTCTGCGAATTCTCTCAGAGCTTCGATTGTGTTGTCGCGGCGAGTCACGCCCGTACCGCCATTGAAAATTATAGCCTGAACATCATCATCTTCGATGCACTGGCGCATCACTTCCTTAATCTTCGCTATGTCATCTTTTACAATATCGTATAGCTTAGTCGAATGGCCGTGCTTTTCAAGTATTTTCATGATCTCCTTTCCGGAGGCATCGTCCTGCTCAGTCCGGGTATCGCTGACGGTTATCACCGCACAGACGACCCTCTTTAAGGCGGTCTTCCTGTGCTCATCTGCACCCATCAGTGTTCCTCCTTTGTCTTCCGAAGAACCTTGATCCCCGAAATCTCTGCAACGGGGTATTGTCCGTCTTTGTCCTTCTCCAGGTACTTGACCATGTCCCAGATGTTTAGCAATGCCGCAGCCGTTCCTGCCAGCGCCTCCATCTCTACCCCCGTTTTGTAATTCGCGGTAACAGTGGTCCTTACGGATATCGCGCCGCTCACGGCTTTGATTCTGACATCGACAGATGTGAGTGGAATCTGGTGGCAGAATGGAAGAAGCCTGCTCGTATCTTTCGCCGCCTGTATGCCGGCCAACTGTGAGGCGGAAATGACGTCCCCTTTCTTCACCTTGCCCTCCTTTATTGCCTTGAGGCTTCTATCTTTGAGCTTGATCTTGCCCTCTGCGACCGCCGTTCGATTGACATCCTCTTTGTCGCTTATGTCGACCATTTTTACCATTGTCTCATTTCCCCTCGACCCATCTCGAGCTGTCTTCGAAAAATTCCTGCTTCCAGATAGGAGTAGTCTTCTTCAGATGATCGATTATTTCTCTGCAGGCGTCAAAGGCTTGATTCCTATGGGGTGCAGAAACTGCGATAACGACGACCACATCGCCGACCTCCAGCTTTCCTGTCCTGTGCTGTATTACTGCTGAGCGCGCGCTGTTCTTCTTGACTGCTACCTCGGCAATCTTTCTAAGATCTGAAATCGCCATCTCGTCATATGCCTCCACCTCAACTCTCTTGACCTTTTTTCCCTCCGAGACGTCCCTTATTGTGCCGACGAACGATGCGATTCCGCCGCAGTCTTTTCTCATAACCTGGCTCAAAACAGCACTGATGTCGATATTTTTGCTTGACACATCGATCCTGATCATGGCCATTGCCCCCTTTTTGAGACATCTAGCTCCAATAAGGCTTTCTATTGCTGACGCAGCTGATGAACATATCCCTGAGCATGTCGTCGGATACTCCCGCCCTTATGGCTCCGAGAATGTCTATCGAATTCCCGTCCTCAAAGAGGCAGCCCTTCAGTCTGCCGTCGCTCGTAACCCTCACCCTTGTGCAGTTGGCGCAGAAGATGGTATTATGCATCGATCTGACGAGTTCGACGATGACTCTGCTCCCGTTTTCAGTTATCTCATACTGTGCTCGCCTGTGCAATTCATTGTGCGTTATCAGATGAGCGGTGGCAGACAGTTGCGATTCGATGTCTTCCAGCGAAAAATGATGTTTTTTGAAGTATTCTTCGTTGCATCCAGATCTATCGGTGGCAAGCTCTATCAGCTCGAGAGTTGCGCCCATTTCCGAAGCGAATTTTATCATCTCTGGTATTTCGAAATCGTTTATGTCCTTGAGGACTACCATATTGATCTTTATCGGGCTCAGGTTTGCCTTCTTCGCCGCCCGAAGCCCCTCCTTGACCTCTGGAAGATAATCCTTACCAGTGATTCTGCTGAGGCAGTCTCCCGAGAGCGAGTGCAGGCTCACATTGATCCTGTCGAGACCGGATTTTTTGAGACCATCGGAGAGATTGCCAAGCAATATCCCGTTGGTTGTCAGCGATATCTCCCGCACATATGGCCTCATCTCCGAGATTATCTCGCATATGTCTTTGCGAATCAGCGGCTCGCCGCCTGTGATCTTGATTTTCTTGACCCCGAGAGATGCTCCGATTCTGGCAATTGCTCCTATCTCCTCGGGCATCATTTCTTCGGAGGCTTCTTTCTGTCCTTCGCGATGACAGTGGAAACACTCCAAATTGCAGTTCTGAGTGACGGATATCCGCAGACCGGTCAATCTTCGTCCGTATCTATCAATTACTTCCTGCATTTCAATCCCGGGGCGATATGCTCGAATGAGCGTATCGTGAGGATATAGATTATCTTTTTCGATTCACAACCGACATTCTTCGAACTCGGCATAGCGTATTTCTATTACTACCTTGATGACGAATCGATGCAGGTAGGTATTGTCGGAAAGCCGAATGTGGGCAAATCCACATTCTTCTCAGCCCTGACTCTGGCTCCGGCTCAGATTGCGGCATATCCTTTTACTACTATTGAGGCGAACAAGGGAGTGGGATATGTCAGGACAAAATGCCCGCATTTGATAAAAGGTGTCCCTTGCAAGCCGAAAAACGCACATTGCGAGAACGGCGTCAGATATGTTCCAATAGAATTACTCGACGTCGCAGGTCTTGTTCCTGATGCGCATAAGGGAAAGGGCCTGGGGAACAAGTTCCTTGACGACCTCCGGCAGGCGCATGCGCTGATCCACATAGTCGACGCAAGCGGCGCGACGGATTCCGCGGGGAACATCGTCGACAAGGGAAGCCATGATCCTATCCAGGATGTAGAGTTCTTGCAGAAGGAGGTGGCGTATTGGATATACTCGATAATCGGGAAGGGCTTTGACAAAATTGCCCGGCAGGCGAGGCTCGCGGGCAAGAAGATCGAGCATATCCTGCATGAGAAATTGACCGGGCTCATAATATCAGAGGCGATGATAGTTGCGGGCATGAGGAACGCCGAACTCGATCAGGATCCTACGCATTGGAAGGAGGACGACATCCTCAATTTCTCATTCGAACTGCTCAAGGTGAGCAAGCCGATGATAATCGCCGCGAACAAATTTGACATTGCTCCTCCTGAGATGATAAAAAAATTGATTGCGACTGGAGAAAGAGTCATCCCGACCGCGGCTGACTATGAACTCACACTGAGGAGGGCAGCCAAGGCCAGTCTTATTGAATACTCGCCGGGCGCGGACAGCATCAAGATAACATCGCCGGAAAAATTGAACGAGCTGCAGAAGTCCGCTCTCGGGAAAATCTCTGATTGGCTGAAGACGAACAAGAGCACTGGCGTGCAGGATTGCCTGGAAAAGGCCGTTTTCGACATGCTGAACCTGATGGTCGTCTATCCCGTCGAGGACGAGACGAAATGGACGGACAAGGACGGGAACGTCCTTCCTGACGCGTATCTGATGCCTAAAGGCAGCACGGCCAAAGACCTCGCGTTCAAGGTGCACACGGATTTCGGGGAGAATTTCATAAGAGCAATAGACGCAAAGACGCATATGACGCTCGGCGCCTCGCATGTTTTGAACGACGGCGATGTGATCAAGATAGTCGCCAGGACGTGATGGCGATGCCGACATGGGACATAAGAATCCTGAGTTCATCCTACCGAAGGGAGAACGATCAAGTCATCGTCCAAGTCTACGGGAGGACGAGGGAAGGAGAATCGATAACTGCAAGATATTACGGGTTCGAGCCTTACTTCTACGTAATCGAGCCCAGCGCGCAAGCGGTAGAGATGCTCGAGGGCGACAAGGAAAATGTCAAATGCGTCGAGAAGGACCCCGTGAAATTGCTCGTCTCTGGCAAGGAGATGCTATGCAGGAAGGTGGTCACGACTTATCCGTTCGTTGTCCCACAGGTCAGAGAGAGGCTCATTAATGCGGGTTTCAGGGTGCTTGCGGCCGACATCCCGTTCCATCTGAGGTTCATGTACGATCTGGACTTGAGTGCGTGCGTCAGAGCCCATGGTGAGGAAGAGCCAGAAAAGAAAGAAAATTACACGACAGATAGGGTCGTCAGGGCGGAGAAGTTCGAGAACATAGATTCATTCTATCCTGCTCTGAAGATACTCAGCTTCGACATTGAGAACTCGCTTGTCGATGGGCATCTGATCACACTGTGCGGAGTGATAAGAGACGCTCCGGACAAGGAACTAAGGTATTTCCATCTCGATGGCGATGAGCGGAAGATCATCGAGGATTTCAACAATAAGATCGACGAAGAGGATCCTGACATAATCACGGGGTACAACATCGACGGCTACGATATTCCTCAGATCCTCGAGAGAGCTAAGAAGCTCGGGATGCCAGAGATAAATTGGGGCAGAACACCTGGCAGCATGAGGCAGTTCAACAACAGGTTCTGGAACGTCGACGGCAGGATAGTGGCGGACGCATGGTGGCACGTCAAGAAGAACATCAAGCCGAAGCAGGAGACTTTGAATGCAGTATCGGATCTATTGCTCGGCGAAAAGAAGCTCGATGTCGACCCTGCGCAGATAGACAACGAATGGAAGAAGAACCCTGAGAAAGTGAAGGAATACTGCGCGAGAGACGCTGCGCTTGCGCTCAAAATCCTGGAGAAAATCCAGGTAATAAAGAAAGCTCTGGATCTTGCGACTGTCTCGAAGCTGCCGCTGAACGATGTGATAAGCGGCACTACATCGGTTCTGATAGATTCGATATTGATCCAAGAGCGGACCGGAAGTATGTCGGGGTGCCGATGACGCAGCGGCGGAGTTATGAGGATCAGATAGAGGGAGGATACGTCCACGTGATTGAGCCGGGGCTGTACCACAATGTAATAGTCGAGGACTTCAAGTCGATGTATCCCTCGCTCATCATCTCGAAGAACATCTGCTTCACGACGCTCAGCGAGAAAGGAAAGACGATCTCGCCGACCGGCGTGCGGTTCCTCACCAAGGACCAGCGGGAAGGGCTCCTGCCATCAATCCTTGCAGAACTCATGCAGGAGAGAGATAGGCTCAAGAAATTGATGAGAGACACTGTCTCAGATGATGAGAAGGACTACTATCGAGGAGTACAGGAGGCGGTGAAGATCCTGATGAACGCCTTCTACGGAGTATTCGCCTCAACTTTCTACAGGTTCACAGACCAGAGGATCGGCGCGAGCATAACAGCCTTCGCCAGGGAGTCTATCAGAAATGTCATCAAACAGCTTGAGGACGAGGATATCAAGGTAATCTATTCTGACACGGATTCCGTGTTCATTCAATCGCCCCACGCTGATCTCGAAAAGACCGTCGAGTTCGGAAAGGATATTGCACAAAGATTCTCCGAGGGTGGTGCGAACCTCGAGTTCGAGAAGGTCATGGAACCTTTCTTCTCGCACGGGAAGAAGAAGAGATATGTCGGGAGGATGGTCTGGCCAGAGAAGGGTCTCATAATAAGAGGTTATGAGATTCGGAGGACCGACTCGTTCGACCTCCAAAGCGAGACACTCATGGGCGTCTTCGAGAAGATATTGGACGGGGACACGGAGGGTGCGGTACAGTATGCGCGCGAAGTAATACAGCAGGTGCTTCGAGGAGAAGTCGAAACGGAGCAACTCGTCATCTCCAGAAGCGCGAAGAGCGAGAATTTCTACAAAGCCCCTGACAGAATGGCTAATGTTCTGGCCGCAAGGAAGATGAAGGAGATGGGATACGAATTCCAACCCGGGATGAAGGTGTCATGGGTAGTCACTGACAGCAGAAAGACACCTCAGGAAGTCGAGCCCTACATCTCAGGCAGGGAGTTCAGCGCCGAACCTGACTACAAGTATTATGCCGAAAGGCTCGCTCAGTCCATCGTAAGGGTGACCGATGCCTTGGGCTGGGATGAGAGAAGGTTGCTGACAGGTCAGCAGCAGACCACCCTTTTTGAAACGAAGCCGAGGAAGGAGAGGAAGAAAGGAGAGGTTAAGAAAGCTTCTGGCAAGGTCAATCTAGAAGATTTCATGTGAATCCTCTCGATGCCCAAACAATTAAATACGAACTCTCTTTTGTTCAGCCGCTAAAGCAACCGCCTGTTTGGGGATGTGCGCCAGGCGTGAACCCTGCGGGCGATTAGGGATCCGGTGATCCACGATGGCAGAAGAAAAAATTGTTGCGCCGGAAGAAGGCGCTGTGGAGAAGAAGTTCGAGCCAGCGGCTCGCAACATGTATGGTTTTATAAGGGAAGGCTGGAAGCGCCCTGACGATAATGTGGACATGAAGCAGCTCATCTGGGAACGGATGATCGAGTGGAGGAGGGAAAACTCCTTCGTACGGATCGACAGACCCACGAGGTTGGACCGCGCCAGAGAGCTTGGGTACAAGGCCAAGCCCGGCTTCGCGATCGTCCGTGCAAGAGTAAGGAAGGGCGGCATGAGAAAGCATACGATAAGGAAAGGCAGGAAGCCGAAGAAGAAAGGCATCAATAAGATAACTCTGAGGAAGAGCACGCAGGTCATCGCAGAGGAAAGGACATCCAAGAGATACCCGAACATGGAGGCACTCGCATCCTACTGGGTTGGAGAGGACGGAAAGCACCAATGGTTCGAGGTCATTCTCATAGACCCGATGCACCCAGTCATCAGGAAAGATCCCAAGGTCAACTGGATCTGCGATCCCGCGAACCGCGGAAGAGCATTCAGAGGATTGACGCCTGCCGGAAAGAGGAGCCGGGGTCTGGTCAGAGGAAAAGGCATCGGACACGAGAAGGTCAGGCCGTCGCTGCGGGCTCACAAGAGGCATGGGAATTAGACTGTAATTTTTCCCATCCTTTCTTCAATTTCCTTTTCATCCATTCCGATCAGAGGATAGAATAAAGGAACTTCTGTCTTCGGTTTTTGTTTGGTCTGGAACTCTTCGAGCGTCCAGCCTAGGACCAAGCCGGAGCAGCGCTTGAGCCTGATGATCTCATATGGGTCGGTGCTTTCGATGAAACCGTTCCACCAGGGATTCCACGGTTTGAGCAGTTCGATATCCGAGGCGTGCAGACCGGATTGATTCAGCAGAATCGTCGAGCAGCCTCTTCTCATCATAAGCCAAGCCGCGAGCAGCGATTTCCTGTCCTCAATCATCGCGAGGACTCTGCCCTGGCTGCGCATAGGAAGACCTCCCGGCCCCGGCAAAACATTGCTGAAGATGAATGACCGGTTGTTCCTGACCTCTATAAAAAGCTCGAAATCGGGGTTAGTGAGGTCGACTGATAGATCGAACCCTGCCGCCGATTCCAAGACTCTTTTTCCGACTTGTGCGGCGAGTTCCATGCTCGTGTATGGATGAGTGCCAGTTCTTCTGGCCCTTATCGCGAACGAGTCGCCCCTCGGCATCTCCTTTGCGATCGTCTGCACTGCGCATTCCGAAATATCCTCGATATCGCTCGTCCTCTCTTCCGCTATGCTGAGAGATACAACTCCGAATGTCCTTGAGATAATCTCCGAGCTTTTCTCGGGATTCTCACTCGCAACGAATATCCTCCCTCTCTGCTTCTCGATAATGCAGCTAATGCCGAAATTTCGATGGGCTGCCAATATATTCTCGACCAGCAGCGATTCGAATCTGGCACGGACGGGCCTGCTCTTGAGCCCGGTCTCGCCGTATCTTATCAGAATTATTGCCACAATGACGAGAAAGGGGCGGGTATGAATTTATCGTTTCTCCTCGGGGCATGAAGAATCAAAATATCTATCTATTTCGCATATTATTCAATATTTCGTCCGATTAACCGATGACCGTATCTATTAGATGACTGAAAGGAGAAGATTATACGGCCAGATTCGCATCATATTCAGTCCAATACAAAGGTTAATATCGAGAAAATATTTGTCGTTCTATGCAGAGGATTCTTCGGTTAGTTGGAGTCCTCTCAGAGGGATATATTGAAACTCGGAAAAATCGAACTGAAAAGAGTTGTGGATCCCCCAGGACCAAAAGCGCTTGAAATTTTGAAAAGAGACAAGGAAGTATTGGCTCCGTATAACAGACCGTTCTACTACCCGTTTGTCTGCGAATCTGGCAAAGGAGTGATCCTTTCCGATATCGACGGGAACGAATTCATCGATTTCAACTGCGGACTCGGTGTGATGTCTGTCGGCCACGGCAATCAGGAGATCATAGATGCCGTCGCCAACCAGATGAAGCGCCTTGTGCACTATTCCTACACGGATTTCTATTTCAGATACGCAGTGGAGCTTGCGGAGAAGCTTAACGAGATAACGCCCGGGAAATTCAAGAAGAAGGTCTTTCTCAGCGGGAGCGGCGCCGAGAGCGTCGAGGCTTTCACGAAGATCGCGAGATGGCACAGCAAGAGACCGCTGTTCATCGCCTTCACCGGTGCCTTCCATGGAAGGTCGATGGGAGCGATCGCCTTCACGGCGAGTTCCCCGGTGCAGAAGGCGGGCTTCTTTCCGTATATGCCAGGTGTCGAGCATGTCCCCTATGCGTACTGCTACAGATGCCCGTTCCATCTGGAGTTCCCCCAGTGCGATTATTGGTGCGTGGATTTCATTGAGGAGTGGCTCTTTAACAGACATGTTCCTGCCGAGGAGGTCGCTGCTTTCTTCATCGAGCCGATCCAAGGAGAGGGCGGACTCATAGTGCCACCGAAGGATTACCACAAGCGACTCAAGAAACTCGCGGACAAATACGGCATCATCTACGGTGTCGATGAGGTCCAGGCTGGCATGGGTAAGACCGGAAAGTGGTTCGCCATCGAGCACTTCGGCGTCGAGCCGGACATCCTCACATCATCGAAGGCACTCGCCAGCGGTATATCGCTTGGAGCTACAGTATGCAAATCTGAAATACTCGACATACCAGCAGGATCGCACTGCACGACGCTTGGCGGGACGCCCGTGGCGTGTGCTGCATCATTGGCAACGATCGAATTCTACAAGAAGAACAAGTTGCTCGAGAACGCGGC
>Ga0224495_10001629_pt1 | contig 15598 bp, 12 predicted proteins | sample SF_Jul11_sed_USG_FD_168128 | JGI IMG/M metagenome (GOLD analysis project Ga0224495, IMG submission 168128) | Sediment microbial communities from San Francisco Bay, California, United States - SF_Jul11_sed_USGS_4_1 | ecosystem: Environmental > Aquatic > Marine > Sediment | place: USA: California... | reverse complement strand
CGTTCTTCAAGGGGTACCGGCCGCAGTTCTACTTCCGGACGACGGATGTGACGGGCGTGGTGACGCTGGCCGAGGGAGTTGAGATGGTGATGCCGGGCGACAACATGAGCTGCAGCGTGGAACTGATCACCCCGATCGCCATGGACAAGGAACTGCGATTCGCGATCCGCGAGGGCGGCCGCACCGTCGGCGCCGGCGTGATCACTGAGGTCATCGAGTAACAATACATAATCGCGGAATGCGGAGTGCGGGATGCGGAATGAAAACCGGAAAATCCGCAATCTGAAATCCGAAATCCGAAATCGAAGGTGAGGCAGAAGAAATGCGAGAGATCATTCTCCTTGCTTGCGGCGAGTGCAAGCGGAAAAATTATTCAACGATGAAGAACAAGCGCAACACCCCCGACAAGCTGAACCTGGAGAAGTACTGCCGGTTCTGCCGGAAGCATACGGTTCACAAGGAAACCAAGGCGTAGGCGCGAAGCCGGGCCTCGACCCGGAAGAACCTCGCGCGGGTACAGGCCAGTAGCTCTAATGGTAGAGCTCCGGACTCCAAATCCGGCTGCTGGGGGTTCGAGTCCCTCCTGGCCTGCCAAATTTCTGCTTCAAAGAGAGGCATGTTTCCATGTTCAAGCGGATAGCGGAATTCTTCCATGACGTCAAGCTGGAACTGAAGAAAGTGGTATTCCCCACCAAAAAAGAGGTAATCGGTTCGACATGGGTGGTTATCGTGTCCGTGCTGATCGCCTCGGTATTTCTGGGCATTGTCGACATGTCCCTGGGGAAACTTATGACCTCGATTTTCAAATAATCTAATAGAGAGCATTATGTCAACGAAGAACTGGTACGTCGTACATACCTACGCCGGATTTGAGAACAAGGTCAAGGCGAGCATCCTGGAAACCGTTTCGAAACTGGGACTTCAGGAGCGGATCTCCCAGATCCTTGTTCCCACGGAAGAGGTATTGTCGCTCAAGGGCGGGAAAAAACGGAAGTCGCAGAGGAAGTTCTTTCCGGGCTATATACTCGTCGAGATGGAAATGGACGACAATACGTGGCACATTGTGAAGGACACCCCCAAGGTGACCGGTTTTGTCGGAGGTACGACGAATCCGACTCCGCTCTCGGAGGACGAGGTCCGTCACATCCTGAAACAGGCGGAAGAGGGTGCGGTAGCGCCTACGCAGCCCAAGATCGCCTATCAGAAGGGCGACCGTGTCCGCGTCATTGACGGCCCTTTCAGCAATTTCATCGGATCGGTGGAGGACGTGAATCCCGCGCATGGCAGGCTGCGCGTGATGGTAAGCATCTTTGGCCGGTCCACTCCCGTGGAGCTGGAGTTTCTGCAGGTAGAGCGGGAAAAAGAGAAATAGAAAGATAGATCGCGTCATGCGAATTGTGAAATCCGAACCTACGGAGAGTCAGGAGTAAAGAAATGGCAAAAGAGATAACAGGGAAAATCAAATTGCAGGTCCCGGCGGGGAAGGCGAACCCAGCACCGCCGGTAGGTCCGGCGCTTGGCCAGCACGGCGTCAATATCATGGAGTTCTGCAAGGCTTTTAACGCGAAGACCCAGAAGATGGGTGACACCATCGTTCCGGTCATTATTTCGGTCTATTCGGACCGCTCCTTCACGTTCATCACCAAGACCCCGCCTGCGGCTGAGCTGCTGAAGAAGGCGGCCGGCATCGTCAAGGGCTCGGGTACGCCGAACAAGGAAAAGATCGGCAAGGTGACCCGAGCGCAGATCAAGGAGATCGCCACGACCAAGATGCCCGATCTGAACGCAGCGACCGTTGAGTCAGCCATGCGCATGATCGAAGGCTCGGCGAAGAGCATGGGCCTGGATGTAGTAGATTAATCCGGAATATGGAATATCGGAAGGCGGAATGCTAAGAACGTAATTCCGCATTTGAGCATGCGGGAGGCCGACAACGGCCGCTTGCACCGCGAGGAGGAACTATGGCAGGGAAGAAGTTCAAGGCAGTTGCAGCATTGATCGACGCCAATAAGCGGTACAACCTGGAAGAGGCGATCGGGCTGGTGAAGAAGACCGCTCGGACAAAGTTCGACGAGACTGTCGATCTGGCCGTGAACCTTGGCGTGGACCCCAAACAGGCGGACCAGATGGTGCGGGGCACGGTTGTGCTTCCCCATGGGACCGGCAAGACCGTGAAGGTCCTCGTGTTCGCCAAGGGAGAGAAAGAGAAGGAAGCAAGGGAGGCTGGTGCTGACCATGTCGGCGCTGAAGACCTGGCTGATAAGATCCAAAAGGAAGGTTGGACCGATTTCGATGTTGTCGTCGCCACCCCTGACATCATGGGACTTGTTGGCAAGCTTGGAAAGGTCCTGGGTCCTCGCGGGCTCATGCCGAATCCGAAAACAGGAACAGTCACCTTCGATGTCGCCAAAGCCATCAGGGAGATCCGCGCTGGCAAGGTGGAATATCGCGTGGAAAAGGCCGGGATCGTCCATGTTCCCGTGGGCAAGGTATCGTTCGACGAAAAGAAGCTCTTTGAGAACGCCAAGTCGGTTCTTGAGTCGATCATCAAAGCGAAACCTTCATCCAGCAAAGGCAAATATCTGAAGGCGGTTGCGGTCTCAACGACCATGGGTCCCGGCATCAAGATGGAACCGGCGGAGATCGAGAAGCTCGTCGGGTAGTTAAGAGAAGAACAAGCCACGAAGCCCCGGGATATGAATATGGGGTTTTGGTATGTAATGGGATAAAGGTCGGCCCCTGACGGGGGTGCGGTCCGAGACAGCAGGTACGGAGGCGGCGGTGCAAGGCTTCCGTTTAATTCCGCGGCGGGGCCTGCCGAGACCCGGTTGAACCGAAGATAGTGGACACACTTTCTTTCGAGGTTTCCGGGCAGTCATCGGGGAATCTTGAGAGAAAGGAGGAAACGAGTGAATAAAGAAGAGAAAAAAGCAGCTATCGATGAACTTCATGAGAAGTTCGCGCGCGCAAAGACCGCGGTCATCACCGGTTACAGCGGTATCAATGTGGAGCAGATCACTGAACTACGGTTCAAGCTCCGTCAGTCCAAGGTGGAATACCGTGTTGTGAAGAACACGTTGGCACGCAAGGCAGCTGAAGGCACCAGCCTGGCTCCGCTGATGGATCATTTCGTCGGTCCTGTGGGAATCGCCCTCGGGTTTGACGATGTGGTCGCTCCGGCCAAGGTTCTGCAGGAGTTCAGCAAAACACAGCAGAAACTTGTGATCAAGGTCGGCGTGCTTGACGGGAAATTGCTGAAAGCGGCCGATGTCAAGGCACTTGCCAATCTGCCGTCGCTCGACGCGCTTCGCGGCAAGATCGTCGGCCTGCTCCAGGCACCGGCATCGCGGATCGCGCGGGTGCTGCAGGCACCGGGCGGACAGGTGGCGCGGGTCATCAAGGCCAAGGCGGACAAAGGGTAATTGCAATGCAGTGGCTCCGGACCCTTGGGAACGGCGCATCTAAAATCGAATTGAACATAACTTTTAGGAGGATATACTGAAATGGCAGATCTGGCAAAGATTGTTGATGAACTGAGCAGCCTGTCGGTCCTTGAGGCCGCTGAGCTGAGCAAGATGCTTGAGGAGAAGTGGGGCGTTTCCGCGGCAGCTCCCGTGGCAGTAGCCGCTGTTGCGGCAGGCGGCGGAGCGGCAGCAGCCGAGGAGAAGACCGCGTTCGACGTTATCCTGGCGAACGCAGGTGCCCAGAAGATCAACGTGATCAAGGTCGTGCGTGAACTGACCGGTCTTGGTTTGAAGGAAGCAAAGGACCTGGTGGAGGGCGCCCCGAAGCCCGTGAAGACCGGCGTGTCAAAGGAAGACGCCGAGAACATGAAGAAGAAGCTTACCGAAGCTGGCGCGACCATCGAGGTCAAGTAAGCAGCATTTCGGCTGCAGGAATGTTCAAGTCCTTGCCCTCCGGGGGACCCGGAGGGCAAAGGACTTTTTTGCGTTTTTAGGTGCGTGGCCGACATCGGTCATGCAGTGTTTGGAACTGCACGAAATCATACGCTTTTATAAATTTTGGATTACAGACACATTGCCGGTCATAAGCCTAGAGGGGTGCGGATATGTCTAAAGAGAAACGGGAACTGATACGAGTACGGAAGGATTTTTCGCGGATCCCCACGATCCTGGAGATCCCCGACCTCATCGAGATACAAAAACGTTCATACGACACGTTCCTGCAGAAGGACCTTGCGTCCGATAAGCGGAAGGAAATGGGTCTGCAGGCCGCCTTCAAGAGCGTTTTCCCGATCTACGACTTCAATGAAACGGCAATGGTGGATTATCTCGGCTTCTCGCTCGGCGAGCCCAAGTATACCCTCTGGGAATGTCTGCAGCGGGGAGCGACCTTTGCGGCGCCGCTCAAGATCAAGATCCGGCTGGTCTTCTTTGAGAAGGATGAGCAGGGCGCGACAAAACGCGTGAAGGACATGAAGGAGCAGGAGGTCTATGTCGGCGACCTGCCGCTCATGACCGAGAACGGGACTTTCATCGTGAACGGGACGGAACGTGTTGTGGTCAGCCAGCTGCACCGTTCGCCGGGCGCGTTCTTTACTCATGACAAGGGAAGGACCCACGCGAGCGGAAAAGTGCTCTATTCCGCGCGGATCATTCCTTACCGCGGGTCCTGGCTTGATTTCGAGTTCGACGTGAAGGACATCGTCTATGTCCGCATCGACCGTCGCCGGAAGATCCCCGCGACGATCCTGCTCAAGGCTTTTGGCTATTCCAATGAAGACCTTCTCCGGATGTACTATCCCATCGAGGATATTCGCGTCAAGAAGGATGGCTTTACCCGCAACATATCCGAGGTGCTCGCGGGCTTGAAAGCTCCGGCCACGGTCAAGGACAAGTCCAGCGGCGAACAGATCGTGAAGGAAGGCGCCAAGATCACGAAGATAGCCATCAAGAAGATGGAGTCCGCGGGCATCACCGAGATTCCCATCTCCCGCGAGGATCTTGTTGACCGCGTTGTTCTGCGCGATGTCATTGATCCGGAGACCGGAGAAGTGTTGCTTCCGGCCAATGAGAAGCTCACCGACGGCCTCCTGGCCAAGCTTCAGGGCACCAAGGTCGAGAAGATGGAAGTCATCTACATGGATGGCATCCACGTGATCTCTGCAATGCGCGATACATTGCTTGCTGACAAGGTGCAGACGTCGGACGAGGCGCTCCTCGAAATATACCGCAAGATGCGACCCGGTGAGCCCCCGACGATCGACATGGCGCGGAACCTGTTCCAGGGCATGTTCTTCAATGCCAAGCGCTACGATCTCTCGCCTGTGGGCAGGCTTAAGCTGAACAAAAAACTGAGCCTTGATATCCCCATGGAAAAAACAACCCTGACGGCGCAAGATGCTGTTGAGGTAATTCGGTACCTGGTAAACCTGCGGACCGGCAAAGGCGAGGTGGATGATATCGATCATCTGGGCAACCGTCGTGTTCGCTCGGTGGGCGAGCTTCTCGAGAACCAGATCCGTGTGGGACTTGCCCGCATGGAGCGGGCCATCAAGGAGCGTATGAGCCTGCAGGACGTGGATCTGCTCATGCCCCACGATATCATCAATCCCAAACCGGTCATCGCGGCCATTAAGGAATTCTTCGGTTCAAGCCAGCTGTCGCAGTTCATGGACCAGACGAACCCCCTTGCCGAGATCACGCACAAGCGCCGGCTTTCGGCCCTTGGTCCCGGCGGTCTGACGCGCGAACGGGCGGGATTTGAGGTGCGCGATGTGCATACAACGCATTACGGTCGTATCTGCCCCATTGAGACGCCTGAAGGACCGAACATCGGTCTGATCGTGTCGTTGGCGACCTATGCGCGTGTGAACGATTATGGCTTTATTGAAGCCCCTTACCGGAACGTGAAGGCCGGCAAGGTCACTGACGAGATCGAGTATCTTTCGGCCGTTGACGGAGAGAACTATGTGATCGCCCAGGCGAACACCCCGCTCGACAGCCGCGGCAAGATCTCGGTGGAAAGCGTTTCGGCCCGCGAAGGCGGAGACTTCAAGCTCGTGACCCCCGATGAAGTGCAGTACATGGATGTGTCGCCAAAACAGATCGTCTCGGTATCGGCCGCGCTCATCCCGTTCCTGGAAAACGACGATGCGAACCGCGCGCTCATGGGATCGAACATGCAGCGCCAGGCAGTCCCGCTTCTTCGCCCGCAGGCACCCGTGGTCGGGACCGGTATGGAGCGTGTGGCAGCCCGCGACTCGGGGGCAATTGCCTCTGCCAAGCGTGACGGCATCGTGGAGTCAGTTGATTCAACGGCCATTGTGGTTAAAGGCGAGGACGCGCGCGGACGGACCGTCGTCGACACCTATCCGCTGACCAAGTTCCATCGATCGAACCAGAACACTTGCATGAACCAGAAACCGATCGTCCGGAACGGCGACAAGGTCAAGAAGGGCCAGATCATTGCCGATGGTCCCGCGACCGATCTGGGCGAACTGGCTCTGGGGCAGAATGTGCTGGTGGCCTTCATGCCCTGGAGTGGCTATAACTTCGAGGACGCCATCATCATCTCCGAAAAATTGGTGAAGGAGGATCGCTATACCTCCATTCATATTGAGGAATTCGAGATCGAAGCCCGTGACACGAAGCTCGGGAAGGAAGAGATCACCCGCGATATTCCGAACCTCGGCGAAGAGACCCTCCGGAATCTCGATGAGAATGGGATCATCCGCATCGGCGCAGAGGTATTGCCGGGCGATATCCTGGTGGGCAAGGTCACGCCCAAGGGGGAGACTCAGCTCACGCCCGAGGAGAAGCTTCTCCGCGCCATATTCGGCGAAAAAGCGGGCGATGTCCGTGACGCTTCCCTGTACGCGCCTCCGGGCATCGAGGGAACGGTCATTGACGTGAAGGTCTTCTCGCGCAAGGGCGAGGACAAGAACGAACGGCTGAAAACGCAGGAGAGCGAGGAGATCTCGCGGCTTCAGAAGGAGTATTCTGAAGAAAAGAAGGCCATCCAGGAAGACAAGTACAAGCGGATCCGCAGGGCACTGATCGGCAAGACCGCAGCGGATAAGGTTGTGAACTCCAAGTCCGGCAAGACCGAACTGGCCAAGGGGAAAAAGATCACGGCGGATGTGCTGGATAAAATGCCGGAAAAAGACCTTGCAAAGATCAAGGTCGAGTCCGAAGACTATCCGGTGAAGCTCCAGGAGATCCTGGACAACGCGGAAAACCAGCTCCAGATACTTGATTCCATGTACGACGAGAAGATCGGAAGACTGAAGCGCGGTGACGACCTTCCTCCCGGCGTGGTGAAACTCGTCAAGGTGTATGTTGCCATGAAACGGAAACTGTCGGTCGGTGACAAGATGGCCGGCCGCCATGGAAACAAGGGCGTTGTCTCCCGCATCGTTCCTGAAGAGGATATGCCCTACCTTCCCGACGGGACCCCGGTGGAGATCGTGCTGAACCCGCTCGGCGTTCCCTCGCGTATGAACGTCGGACAGATCCTCGAGACCCATCTCGGCTGGGCTGCAAAGGCGCTGGGCTTCCACGTTGCGACGCCGGTATTCGACGGCGCGCGGGAGAATGATATCAAGGCGCTCTTGAAAGAAGCGAAACTTCCGCAGACCGGACAGTCCATTCTGTGCGACGGCCGCTCCGGCGAGCCTTTCGACAAGCCGGTTACGGTCGGATACATGTATATGCTGAAACTGCATCATCTCGTTGATGATAAGCTGCATGCGCGCTCCATCGGACCGTACTCGCTTGTGACACAGCAGCCCTTGGGCGGTAAAGCGCAGTTCGGTGGTCAGCGTCTGGGAGAAATGGAAGTCTGGGCGCTACAGGCGTACGGCGCCGCTTATTGTCTGCAGGAATTCCTGACGGTGAAGTCCGACGATGTGTCGGGCCGCGCAAAGATCTATGAAGCCATTGTGAAGGGTGAACATACGCTTGAACCGGGGCTTCCCGAGTCCTTCTATGTGCTGATCAAGGAGCTCCAGAGTCTCTGTCTTGATGTTGAACTGATCGAGCGAAAGAACGGGAAAGAACGGCTGATCGGTCTCGAAAAGATATCTTCAGCCCGGTAACAGCCGGACCGAGGGATGTTTCCGGGAGTACGTTTTCGATAACTGACACATGCGAGGGGCCGCAGGCCTCTTCAGGAGGTTTACCGTGGAAGAGAAACGGGTACTTGACAATAAGGCGAGAATGGATGTAATGAGCCTTTTTGAGAAACCAAAGGATATCAATTTTGATTCGATCCGAATCCGGGTCGCGTCGCCGGAGCGCATCAAGGAATGGTCATTCGGCGAGGTCAAAAAGCCGGAAACGATCAACTATCGTTCCTTCAAGCCTGAACGGGACGGTCTGTTCTGCGCCAAGATCTTCGGTCCCATCAAGGACTGGGAGTGCCTTTGCGGCAAATACAAGCGCATGAAGCATCGCGGCATCGTTTGCGACAAGTGCGGGGTCGAGGTGATCCAGTCGAAGGTCCGCCGTGAGCGAATGGGTCATATCGAGCTGGCATCCCCGGTGGCACATATCTGGTTTTTGAAGGGACTTCCGAGCAGGATTGGAACGCTGCTGGACATGACCCTGCGGTCGCTGGAAAAGATCCTGTATTTTGAATCCTTCATTGTGATGGACCCGGCCGATACTCCGCTGAAGGACAAGGAACTCCTGACGGAGGAGCGCTATCGGAAGGCCATGATGGAATACGGGCCGGGAACATTCAAGGCCGGCATGGGGGCGGAGGTCATCCGCGAGATGCTTCGTGCTCTGGACCTTGAAAAGGAGTCTGAGGATATCCGGACAAAGATCGAGACTGCCACCTCGATGGCCACGAAGAAGAAATTGACAAAACGGCTCAAGGTCATAGAGTCGTTCCGCAAGTCGGGAAATAAACCGGAATGGATGATCCTCGATGTTGTCCCGGTCATTCCACCGGAGCTTCGTCCACTGGTTCCGCTCGAGGGCGGTCGGTTCGCCACGTCCGATCTGAACGACCTGTATCGACGCGTGATCAACCGGAACAACCGTCTTCGGCGGCTGGAAGAGCTCAAGGCCCCGTCGGTCATCATCAGGAATGAAAAGCGCATGTTGCAGGAGGCCGTGGATGCGCTGTTCGATAACGGTCGTCGCGGCCGGGTCCTGCGTGGTCCCAATAAGCGGCCGCTTAAGTCGCTTTCTGATATGCTGAAGGGAAAGCAGGGCCGATTCCGCCAGAACCTTCTCGGTAAACGCGTGGATTACTCCGGACGCTCCGTGATCGTGGTCGGTCCGGACCTCAAGCTCCACCAGTGCGGTCTTCCCAAGAAAATGGCGTTGGAACTCTTCAAGCCGTTCATCTTTAACAAGCTTGAGGAAAAGGGCTTTGCCACAACCATCAAGAGCGCCAAGAAGATGATCGAACGGGAGCGGCCCGAGGTGTGGGACGTGCTCGAAGAAGTTATTCAGGAACACCCGGTTCTGCTGAACCGCGCTCCCACGCTGCACCGTCTGGGCATCCAGGCATTCGATCCGATGTTGGTGGAAGGCAAGGCGATTCGCCTGCATCCTCTCGTCTGCGCCGCATTCAACGCAGACTTCGACGGCGACCAGATGGCTGTGCATATCCCGTTGTCCGTCGAGGCGCAGCTTGAGGCCCGGGTGCTCATGCTGTCCGTGAACAATATCCTTTCTCCTGCTAACGGCCGGCCGATCGCCGTTCCCTCGCAGGACATCGTGCTGGGCTGCTACTATTTGACCAAGGCCCGGACAAATGCCAAGGGCATGGGAATGATATTCTCCGGCCCCCATGAGGTCAGGATCGCCTACGACCAGGGCGAGGTGGATATCCATGCGCGCATTCGCACCAGGATCAACGGCAAGCTCGAGGAAACGACCGTCGGACGAGTTCTGTTCAGCGAGGTCCTTCCCGAGGGAATCCCGTTCTCTTTCATCAACAAGGAAATGACGAAAAAGGAACTCGCGAAGTTCATCGACGAATGCTATCGCAAGTTCGGGCTCCGGAGGACCGTGATCCTGCTCGATGATATGAAGGAGATCGGTTTCTACTTTGCCATGCGGTCGGGCACGTCGATCTGTATCTCCGATATGCATGTGCCGAGCAAGAAACAGAAGTTCATCGAACAGGCCCAAAAAGAGGTCATGGAGATCCATCATCAACATCAGGAAGGTCTTATCACGAACGGCGAACGGTATAACAAGGAGATCGATATCTGGGCGAATGTGACAGACCGGATCGCTGATGAAATGATGGCAGAACTCGGCATGGAAGCCGTGGAACACGGCGTTTCCAAAAAGGCCGAACTTCAGGAAGCACGCTCGTTCAATAACATCTTCATGATGGCCGATTCCGGCGCTCGCGGCAGCACGCAGCAGATTCGGCAGCTTGCCGGTATGCGCGGTCTGATGGCAAAACCGTCGGGCGAGATCATCCCGACGCCCATTACCACGAACTTCCGTGAAGGTCTGACGGTGCTCCAGTACTTCATCTCGACCCACGGCGCCCGGAAGGGTCTCGCGGATACGGCGCTGAAGACCGCAAATTCCGGTTACCTTACCCGGAGGCTCGTTGATGTTTCCCAGGATATGATCGTTGCGATCGACGACTGTGGGACGACCGACGGCATCACGGTCGGATCGCTGGTCGAGGGCGGTGAGATTATCGAACCGATGGCGGAGCGTATACTTGGCCGCGTGGCAGCCGAGGATATCAAGGATCCGATCACAAAGGATGTGATCGTCCCCGCTAAGGGTGAGATCACCGAGGACCTCGTTAAACGCATCGATGAAGCGGGTATCGACAAGGTTCGGATCCGTTCGGTCCTGACTTGCCAGATGGGAAGGGGTGTGTGCAGGCTTTGCTACGGTCGCGACCTTGCCCGCGGCAAGATCGTGGATATCGGAGAAGCCATCGGAATTGTTGCCGCGCAGTCCATCGGGGAGCCTGGCACTCAGCTGACGATGCGGACGTTCCATATCGGCGGTACGGCGAGCAAAATCGTAGAGCAGACGGTGCTCGAGGCGAAGAACAGCGGTAACATGAAGTATCTGAACCTGAACACAGTCAAAAACAAAGAGGGTGATTACGTTGCCATGTCCCGTAACGGCAGCATTGCCATCTATGATGAGACGGGTCGTGAAAAAGAGAAGTACGCGATCATTTACGGAGCCCGTCTGAAGATACAGGATGGCCAGAAGGTGGACGTTGGCCAGAAGCTTGTGGAATGGGATCCGTACTCCCTCCCGATCCTTACGGAAATAGGCGGCAAGATCGCATTCGGTGATATCATCGAAGGTGTTACCATGCGTGAGGAGGTCGATGAAGTGACCGGCCTTGCGCGAAAGGTCATCATCGACTACCCGGACCAGAACCTGCGTCCGCGTATTTCCATCAAGGACAACCACGGGAAAACGGCAAAGCTGCCGGGTTCCAATGCGGTAGCACGGTATCTGCTGCCCGCAGGCGCACATATCCTCGTGGATAAGAACGAGGAAGTATTCCCCGGCGACATTCTCGTGAAGATCCCCCGTGAAACAACGAAGACAAAGGATATCACCGGCGGTCTTCCCCGCGTGGCTGAGCTCTTTGAAGCTCGGAAGCCCAAGGAACAGGCGATCATCAGCGAGATCGACGGCACGGTAGAGTTCGGCGGTTTTGTGAAAGGTATGCGGCGCATCCTGGTAAAGGACGGCATGGGCAATGAGAAGGAATATCTCATTCCCAAGGGGAAACATGTTAATGTGCACGAGGGGGATTGGGTAACAGCCGGGGAGCCCCTTATGGACGGACCCGTTGACCCGCACGACATTCTTAATGTTCTGGGTCCCAAGGAACTTCAGAAATACCTCGTCGATGAAGTGCAGCAGGTCTACCGGCTGCAGGGCGTGAGCATAAATGACAAACATATCGAAGTTATTGTTCGTCAGATGCTCAGAAAGGTCCGGATCGAGGATTCCGGCGACACGGCATTCCTCATTGGTGAACAAGTGGACCGTTTTGCCTTTGCAAAGGAAAACGAAGCAGTCATCGCGCGAGGAGGGAAGCCGGCAACTGCGCGGCCGATCCTGCTCGGCATCACCAAGGCCTCGCTCACGACGGACAGCTTTATTTCTGCGGCATCTTTCCAGGAAACAACACGCGTACTGACCGAGGCTGCCATCACGGGGGCTGTGGACGATCTTGTCGGGTTGAAGGAAAACGTGATCATGGGCAGGCTTATCCCGGCAGGTACAGGCATGATTGAATACCGGAATACCTTTGTCGAGGTTCCCTCTGAATCGGAAACAGTACTAGAATAGCTGGTAATGAGGCTCCACAGGGCTTGTTGCGGATTCTGTGGAGCCATTTTGTCTCATGCCAACTTTTTTGCTAATACCCGGAAAAAAGCCTTGACAACAGGCATAAAGAGCTATATAATCATCGGGTTTTGACTCAATGTTCAAATGTTTTTTTAGCAAGAGCATCCATCTGTTTTTTAAGGAGTTATTGACGTGCCTACAATCAGTCAGCTGGTAAGAAAAGGCAGAACACTTGCCGCGAGCAAAACGAAGAGTCCTGCTCTCAAGGCCTGTCCGCAGAAGCGTGGTGTTTGCATCAGGGTCTATACCACGACCCCGAAGAAGCCTAACTCCGCTCTCCGGAAGGTTGCCAGGGTCAGGCTTACCAATGGCATGGAAGTCACTACGTACATCCCCGGTGTGGGGCACAACCTCCAGGAGCACTCAATCGTGCTTATCCGAGGCGGCCGTGTGAAGGATCTCCCCGGTGTTCGGTATCATATTGTACGGGGTACCCTGGATACAGTGGGTGTGGCGAACCGGAAGCAAGGCAGGTCAAAGTACGGCGCGAAGCGGCCGAAGTAACAAATATAAGTAAGAGCGAAATCCAATTCACACTTAGGAAACAGTTATGCCGAGAAAAACAGTTGTTGTAAAAAGAGAGATCCTCCCGGACCCGAAATTCAACAGCAAAGTGGTTGCCAAGTTCATCAATGTACTGATGCGCAAAGGCAAAAAGAGCACTGCTGAGTCTATCTGCTACGGAGCTTTGGACCGTATCTCTGAGAAGACGAGCGGCGGTGATGCTCTGGCAATCTTCAAGAAGGCTGTGGAGAATTTGAAGCCGACCCTCGAGGTGAAATCCCGCAGAGTGGGTGGTGCATCCTATCAGGTGCCTATCGAGGTCAAGCAACCACGCAGGCTTTCGCTAGCTTTCCGCTGGCTTCGGCTGTACGCATCGCAGCGGCCGGAAAAGTCCATGGTGGACAGACTGGCGGGCGAGATTCTGGATGCATCGAACAATACCGGAGCAGCGGTCAAGAAGCGGGAAGATGTACACCGTATGGCGGACGCAAACAAGGCTTTCGCCCACTATCGCTGGTAATTTTTCACTGACACAGAGCGGAGGCAGTTTTGGCTAGGCAGTATTCACTGGAAAACACGAGAAACATCGGGATCATGGCTCACATCGACGCCGGCAAAACGACGACGACCGAGCGGATTCTGTATTATACCGGCGTTTCCTATAAAATTGGCGAGGTGCATGACGGCACGGCGGTCATGGACTGGATGGTCCAGGAGCAGGAGCGCGGCATCACCATCACCTCTGCTGCTACGACCTGTTTCTGGCGCGACAAGCGCATCAACATCATTGACACTCCTGGACATGTGGACTTCACCATCGAGGTTGAGCGTTCGCTTCGTGTGCTCGACGGTGCTGTGGCGGCCTTCGACTCCGTGAGCGGGGTGGAGCCTCAGTCTGAAACGGTTTGGCGTCAGGCGGACAAGTATCAGGTCCCGCGCATAGCCTTCATGAATAAAATGGACCGGATCGGCGCTGACTTCTATATGAGCGTGCAGAGCATGGTCGACCGGCTAGGCGCGAATGCCATGCCGATCCAGATTCCTGTTGGCGCTGAGGACAAGCTCCGCGGTTGCATTGACCTCGTCAAGATGAAAGCTGTTCTTTTCGACGATGAGACACTTGGTGCCAAATATGTAGTCGAGGACATTTCGGCAGACCTTTTGGATCAGGCCAAAGAATGGCGTGATAAAATGATCGAAAAACTCGCTGACGTGGATGAGGTCATTGGGGACAAGTTCCTGAACGACCAGCAGCCCACTGAGGCGGAGATCATGAGTGCTATCCGCAAGGGCACCATCGCGATGAAGATATTCCCGGTCATTTGCGGATCAGCATTCAAGAATAAGGGCGTTCAACTCCTGCTCGATGCGGTGGTTGATTACCTTCCGTCGCCGCTTGATATTCCGCCGGTAACGGGCACGAATGCCAAGGGTGAGGAAGTCGTTCGTCAGACCGCTGATAGCGAGCCCTTTTCTGCCGTGGCATTCAAGATCATGACCGATCCTTTTGTTGGCCAGCTCACGTTCATCCGGGTCTATTCGGGCACGTTGAATTCCGGATCCTATGTATACAACTCAACCAAGGGCCAGCGTGAGCGTGTGGGTAGGCTGCTCAAGATGCACGCTAACAAGCGCGAGGAGATCGAACAGATCTATTCGGGAGACATTTGCGCGGCGGTCGGCTTAAAGAGCACACTCACTGGACATACGCTCTGCGATGAGAACAAACCTGTCATCCTGGAGGCAATGACCTTCCCGGAGCCGGTGATCTCGGTCGCCATTGAGCCGAAAACCAAAGCAGACCAGGAAAAGCTCGGCTTGTCTCTTCAGAAGCTGATGCAGGAAGACCCGTCATTCCGCGTTTTCACTGACCAGGAGACAGGTCAGACCATCATTTCAGGGATGGGCGAACTTCACCTGGAGATCATCGTTGATCGTCTGTTGCGTGAGTTCAAGGTTGACGCCAATGTTGGTAAGCCCCAGGTGGCCTATCGCGAGACTGTTAAAAAGAAAGTCACAGCAGAAGGCAAGTTCATACGTCAGTCCGGAGGCCGCGGACAGTATGGTCATGTGGTCCTGGAACTAGAGCCGCAGGAACCGGGCAAGGGCTTTGAATTTGTGAATAAAACGGTTGGCGGATCGGTTCCCAAGGAATATGTGGCGCCGACGCAGAAGGGCATCGAGGAGGCTATGGAGAACGGCGTGCTCGCCGGGTATCCCGTGGTCGATATAAAGATCACTCTCATTGATGGGTCTTATCATGATGTGGACTCTTCGGAAATGGCGTTCAAGATTGCAGGATCCATGGGTTTCAAGGAAGGCGCTGCAAAAGCCAATCCGGTATTGCTTGAGCCAATCATGGCTGTAGAAGTAGTCTGCGCCGAAGAGTACATGGGCGACATTATCGGCGACCTTAGTTCACGACGCGGCCGGGTTCAGGGTATGAATATGCGAGGTGCCGGACGGGTGATCACCGCGCAGGTGCCGTTGTCTGAAATGTTCGGGTATGCTACGGATATTCGTTCTAAAACCCAGGGTCGTGCGACCTATACGATGCAGTTTGCGCATTATGAAGAAGTGCCCAAGGCTATTTCCGAGCAGATCATTGCTAAGGTAAAGGGCGAAACGGTCAAGAAATAGCTTACTGAAGGATTTAACCTTCTCAGGAGGACGCGATGGCAAAGGCGAAGTTTGAGCGGACAAAACCGCATGTGAACGTGGGCACGATCGGACACGTGGACCACGGGAAGACGACC
>Ga0224495_10001628_pt1 | contig 15613 bp, 13 predicted proteins | sample SF_Jul11_sed_USG_FD_168128 | JGI IMG/M metagenome (GOLD analysis project Ga0224495, IMG submission 168128) | Sediment microbial communities from San Francisco Bay, California, United States - SF_Jul11_sed_USGS_4_1 | ecosystem: Environmental > Aquatic > Marine > Sediment | place: USA: California... | reverse complement strand
CCTTCGACCGTGATGCGCCAGCGATAAATACAAAGAGAAAGGACACGTACGTAGGCCATGCCGAAAGAGTTGAAACTCAAGAGTCATGATCTCCTGGTCGGCCCCTCTCGTGCGCCGGCCCGGGCGATGCTGAAAGCCGTGGGGTTTACCGACGATGACCTGTCGAAGCCGATCGTAGGTGTAGCCAATACTTGGATCGAGGTCATGCCGTGCAATTTCCACCTCCGGCGGCTTTCGGAACGGGTCAAGGCCGGGATTCGCGCCGCCGGTGGAACACCGATCGAGTACAACACCATCGCCGTCTCGGATGGCATCTCGATGGGGACCGAAGGCATGAAGGCCTCGCTCATCAGCCGAGAAGTGATCGCCGACTCGATCGAATTGGTAGCGCGCGGTCACTTGTTCGATGCAGTTGTCGCGCTATCCGGTTGCGACAAGACAATTCCTGGAACGGTCATGGCCCTTGCCAGGCTGAATCTGCCGTCCGTGATGCTGTATGGCGGCTCGATCATGCCCGGCAAGTTTCAGGGACATGACGTCACGATTCAGGATGTCTTTGAAGCGGTCGGCAAACATGCATCGGGCAACATGACCAACGCCGAACTGAAAGACCTCGAAGACCATGCCTGTCCAGGTCCCGGCGCATGCGGCGGGCAATTCACGGCCAATACGATGGCGATCGCTTTTGAGTTTCTAGGCATCTCGCCGATGGGGCGCAACGGGGTGCCTGCGATGGATCAGCAGAAGGACGATGTCGCGTTCGAGTGCGGTAAGATGGTTATGGAGTTGATTAAGCAGGACCTCAGGCCCAAACAGATCATCACCCGCAAGTCACTTGAGAATGCGATCGCAGCGGTCGCCACAACCGGTGGATCGACGAATGCCGTGCTCCATCTGCTCGCCATTGCGCGCGAAGCCGGCATCAAGCTAAGTATCGATGACTTCGACAAGATCAACCGCAAGGTTCCGCTGCTGGCCGACCTCAAGCCGGGAGGCCGCTTTACCGCCGCAGATCTCTACGCGGCTGGGGGGACAACGCTGGTGGCCAAGCGCTTGCTCGACGCAGGCATTCTTCACGGAAATCAGCCGACGGTGACGGGGCTGACCATTGAAGAAGAAGCTAAGAAAGCCATCGAGACACAAGACCAACAGGTACTTCGTCCGCTATCAAATCCGATCAAGCCGACCGGCGGCATGGTCATTTTGAAAGGCAATCTCGCGCCGGAAGGTTGCGTGGTCAAGGTTGCCGGACATTCCATGATGAAATTCCAAGGACCGGCAAAAGTCTATGATCGGGAAGAAGACGCGTTCCTCGCAGTCAAGGCCGGACGGATCAAGGCGGGTGATGTGGTCGTGATTCGGTATGAAGGCCCTTCGGGAGGACCTGGCATGCGTGAGATGCTGGGAGTCACCGCCGCGATTGTCGGAGCTGGTCTCGGCGATTCCGTGGCATTGCTGACCGACGGGCGTTTCTCCGGCGCAACCCACGGCCTGATGGCAGGCCATGTGGCTCCCGAAGCCGTCAAAGGCGGGCCTATTGCCGCGGTCAAGAATGGCGACACGATCACGTTCGATATCGCCAAGCGGCAATTGAATGTGGCTCTCTCTCAGAAAGAGATCAAAGCAAGGCTGAAAAAAGTAAAACAACCGGCTCCGCTCTATACCTCCGGAGTGATGGCAAAATACGCGAGACATGTCTCCTCCGCCTCGGAAGGCGCGGTTACGAGCTAGCGACAGCCGGCGACTGTGGCTTCTCCAAACAGACGGTCACCACGCTTGTCACGGCATCGTCATAACTGAATCGGTGCAGATATGTCAGTGCGGGCAACGCACTGGCGATGTCCTTGCTGGTTTGTGATTCCGCCTGCAGCACCACGAATCCTGCATCATGGAATAACGCCATCCACTCAGACTTTCTCAGTCGGTTCGTATACGAACTTCTGTTCCACTTCATGAGATCCCAGAGCCATTTCGGATATCGCAGAGAATCGAACAACTGCTCAGGACTCACCCGTGTCTTTCCATACATCGAATGATCGCCTAGGTCGATCGAGGACACCAGCGTCCCGCCGGGACGCAATACCCTGAAGCATTCCCCTACGGTGACGGCAGGATATCGAAGATGCTCAAAGGCCGTATGGGACCAGATGAGATCGAATTGCCCAGCCTCAAGAGGCAATCGTCTTCCATCGTAGATATGGTAACTGATTCGCTTCTCCGCCGCCTGCCCGACCGAACAGTAGGCGGCCACATCGATCGCCGTACAGCTCTTCGCCCCTGAGGCAAGAGCCTTTTCCAATACTTCCAACGTCTGGCCTGGGCCAATTTCGAGAATGTCCATGCCCACCACAGAGCGAAATCCGGCATACAGTTCAAATACGCGACAAGCCTTGGCGAGATCAGCATTCAAGCCGGTGGAGTGATACCGTTGCGCCAGATTCGCGATTGGTGAAAAACCCATCAGGAGGTTTTGAAGTATTTCTAGCGGGAGAACCATGTCATAAGATCAGGCAGATCAGGAATAGGTGGTTGTCCATTCACAGGTGGCCGGCGATGCTATCAACGCTATGCATCCGTTGTTGTCCGGTCACCGTCTATGGTGTATTGAGTCGCCGTACTGTGTTCTCTTTGCGTAGAGAGCCCTCATTGTTTTCCCTTCATCCGTCCACGCATTTCTGAGATCATACCGTCCAGATCTGCTTCGGCTTTCGCCCGATCGCTAACCAGTTCATCGAGGTTGTAGGGCCTCACAGGATCGACCGGAACCGATTTGAGAGGGGTGTTGGTTTGAGGAGTAAGGTGAGCCTGGCCACCGGTTCGCTGAGACGGATGTGGAGCAGCTTGGACAGTCGGCTGCACACCAAAGACCGACGTCGATAGCGTGCTCGCGGCATGTCCTTGCTCGCCAATCCATTTCTTCGCCACATCCGATTTGAGGGAAAAACTGATGCTGGCGATTGGCATGCCGTCGGCTGCCACCCGCGCGATTGCCGTATTTACACCGATCATCTGGCCTTGCTGGTTAAGCAACGGACCGCCTGAATTTCCTCGATTGAGGCCAGTCTCCGTTTGAAAAACATGCTTGCCTGTAACACCGTTGAAATGGTCGAATTCCGAGCTGATTGTGCCGGTCGTCAGCGTCCACAAGCCGCCCTGCTCCGGATGACCGATGGCGACGACACGATCCCCGATGTGTGTGTTCTCTGAATCGCTGAGGGTCACAATTGGGAGCGGCGCTTTAACCCCGTCCAGTTTAAGCAAAGCCAAATCTAGCGACTGTGAATAGGCGATGGTATGCGCCTTTATCCCGCGTGATAGATCACGCCTCTGATCGCCGGTTACCCGATCCGGCTTGAGATAGACCATGAGCCTAGGGAAGGGTCGCCCCGTCGCCTCTTCAATGACGACATGAGCATTAGTCAGCACCAGTCCATCCGACTGGATAATGGAACCGGTTCCGCCGCTGCCACGCGCGCCGCTTGCGGGATAGCCCATTACCATCACAACGCCTGGAGAGACCTGCTCATAGACTTCGCGTGGAGTAAGATCTGTGGCGGACACAGAACTAACGCTTCCTAGGAGTGCGGTCCACGCCATTCCCCACGCAAGATGTTTCATGTCGGTCTCCTTATATGCGATCGCGCCTGAGCGCCAGGCAAAGCGCTGATTCCATGATGAGCCACAGCCGTTCGGCGCAGAACTGATTCAGTGTGTTGCCTGCGGGACCATCCGGTTCCGCCGGGCATGGAGTAACCGCTCATACAGCCTTTCATATTGCGTGACCATTTCATCGATGTGAAACTCTCGTGGAAGCGATGCGCGTTGTTTCAATTTCACGTTGGCCGATGCGGCTTGATTGGAAAGAACCCGAAGCACGGCTGTCGCCAAGCCTTCGATATCTCCCACACGGCAAAGAACACCCACCTGCTCGTGATCGACGACCTCTGCAGCCCCCCCGACGTTCGTCGCCACGACTGGAAGTCCAACGGCTCGCGCCTCGATCAACACTCTCGGCAGTCCTTCCCAATGCGACGTCAGCAGGAATACATCGAGCGCCTGCATCACGGCCGACACATCCCGTCTCCAGCCGACAAGATATACGTGATCTCGAAGTCCCTGCCGGTCGATCAGTGTTTCGATCGAGGCGCGCATGTCTCCGTCTCCGACGAGCAGAAACCGGACGTCTGGAAGAACCGCCACGACCCGCTTCGCCACTGCCACGAAATCTTCCGGAGCTTTTTGAGGCTTGAGACAGGCCACTGTACCGACAAGACGACTTCCCGCACCTACTCCGAGTTCCAGTCTGATACGCTCGGTATCGGACTGGCCGGCACCCTCTAGAAACGACGCCGGATCGATACCGGGCCTGACCAGGGAGACGTTGTGACGAAACAAACCCCATGAGCGTCCTCTATCGAGATCGGCCTGAGACACGGCAATCCAATGAGTCGTCACCAATCCGGTGATGCGCTCAACCAGGATCAGAATCTGTTGGAGCCAGAGAGGCTGGGCAGGAGTAATGCCGTAGCCGTGGATGGTGTGAACGATGACCGGAGTCCCGGCAAACCACGCCGCCCACCGTCCCAGAATACCTGCCTTGGAACTGTGCGTATGGACGACTTGGGGGCGAAGACGTCGAAAAAGCGCGATCAGGTTCACCAACGCGGCGATATCACCGACAAAGTGGATGGTGCGGGCGAGCGCCGGGACGATATGCACATCGACATGGGAAAGTTGCCGAGCCTCTTCCGTCAAGAGTCCACCTGGTCCGGCGATCAAAACAGCGCGATACTTGCTCCGATCCAGATGCGACGTGGCATAGAGCGCGACCTCTTGAGCGCCCCCTAGCTCAAGCTTGGTAATGATGTGGCACACTGTGTCCACTTACCGGCCATCCTTAGGCACAGGTGGGTTGGGTCAGTTGCCCACGCAGACGTTCAGCCAGCTGTTTCCCCTGCCCAATGGCATCTTCCATTGAGGTATGTTCCCATCGCCCATATCGGCCGATGGAATAAATCCCTCGGCGTTCCAGTTCAGCAAGAATGGCAGGGATTGCCTTTGCGCGGTGGCCGTCAAAGTAGACATAGGCATAGTGGAGATCTTTGACATCCGATACCACAACCTCATCGTCTGGAAATAAGATTCCGGCCTCTTCCATGCCGGTACGGACCTGGCTGATCAGCTGCTCCACAGAGCGGCGCTCCGTCGGTTTATGGGACATCTCGACATACATCGAGCTGCAACCGGGGCGCCCTAAAGAGGGAGAAAAATTCATTGGAAATCCGGCCCGGTAGAAGGGATACTCTTTCTCAGGAAAATAGATCCAATGTTTGTCCGACACCCGCTCGCGGCTGACTCCCAAGTTGACATTGTAGACTGATACCCAGCGTAAGGCAGCAGCGGCTTCTTTCAAATGAACCGGGAAATCAGGACAGCGACGAACCAACTCAGGAATCGGGATTGTGGAGACCATCGATTCATATCGTTCTTCTCGCATTCCACCATCCTGACAATTCCGAAACACAGCACGGTGACGCTTGGCATCCACTTCCACAAGTTCCGTCCCGTGAATGATCCCATCGATGCCAGGCACAAATGATTCCGGAAGTACCCTGATGCCGTCGTTCGCAGGATAGAGAAATGACGGATTATAGCCGAAGGCCTTGTCTTTGATACCCAAGGCGCCATTGACAACGTCTTTGAGTTCCGGTTTCGGCACCAACCAGGACACCCAGTCCGACGTGAGCTCATCTAGCGACACTTGCCAGAGCTTCTCATTGAACGGGACCATGAAATGCTTGGCCATACCCTCGCCAAGATTGTCCAGAATCCACTCCTTGAATGAACGGTCGTTCGGCGGAGCTGCCGGCATCGGCTTCATCAGCGTAGCGATAAACCCCAGCAGACACTCCCGTACCACTTCCGGCGGGAGCCCGAAGGTATTAACCTGGAATGGATACTCCGTATAGGTCCGGTGGGAATAGATACATGATCGGCGATCATGTTTCTGAAGTCTCCCGGCCAGGAGTTTCTCTACCAAAGCTTTGATTTCTGCTTGCCTAAAATGAAGCAGATGCCCGGTGTAATCGAAGGTAAAGCCATCCTTCTTGTATGAACGGCAGAGCCCTCCGACTTCCTGCTCCTTCTCATAGACTCGATAAGACAGACCGGAAAGGTGATAGGCCGTACTGAGCCCTGCGAGGCCTGCGCCGACAATAAGAATCATGCGGCTTTCCTCCCTCCCTTTACCGAAGATATGGGAACTGCTTCAGTCGGCCGGCGAACGTCGATCTTTGCCAACATCAGAGTGGCACATAGGAGTATGCCGACTGTCCCTGCGCAAAGCCCCCACCCTACTTCCAGACTCACCGACAACATCGCCAGGCCGATTGTCCCTACGACCGCCGTTGCCAGATAACTGATGACGACGATCTGGTGAACCGACAAACCCCAATGGCGCAGCCTGATCGCAATATGATCAGGACTTCCCCAAAAGATCGGCAATCCCCGCATGTATCGAATATACATCACAAACAGCGTATCGAAAATTGGAATCCCTAAAATAAACACGGGCGTGAGGAGCGAGAGGGGATGATCGCTGGGGTACCGTTCTATCATCGTCATCGCCCCCAGCAACAGCCCGATAAACATGGCTCCCGTATCGCCCATATAGATCCGTGCCGGATGCCAGTTATACCAGAGAAATCCCACCAAGCTTCCGATTAATGCCACCAGCATGACGGCAATCGTTTGATCGCCTTGCAGGAGGGCGACGACAAGCAAAATGCTCGCGCTGATCGCCCCAACACCGGCAGAAAGACCGTCCATGATATCGAGTAGATTGAAGGCATTGATCAACCCGACCATCCAAAGCACTGTCAACACAAGATCGAGCCAATCAGGCAACGCTGCAATTTCAATCCTGATGCCGCTCTTGATCAACACAAAGACCGCGAGGAGTTGTCCGGTAAGTTTCGTCCAGGGTGTCAATACCCCAAAATCGTCGATCAATCCAAGCATCACCACAATGGTTCCGCCAAGAATTATTCCAAGCACATCCTGACGAAACTCGAATGTGAAGGCCAAGCTCATGAGGAACGCCAGATAGATGGCCAACCCTCCGAAGTAGGGAACCGGCTCTTTCTGGTGCTTCAGCCGACCATCCGGCGCATCGACAATCCCGTACTTCAGCGCAGCCTGCCTGGCAATAGGTATGCCATAGAGCGACAAAAGGAGTGCGAATGCTCCGGTCGATGTCAACAGCAATACAGTATTCATTGGTGTCTCATGCCGATTCGCCGTTGAGGTCCTCCAGGCACCGTCTCGCCAGGCAATCCGGTGATGATCGGCCCCTTCGACAGTTCCAGGTAGTGCTCGGCCACGCGCGGTCCCCACAAATCCAGTGAATAGGTCTCCTCTACTCTTCGACGCCCCGCCAAACCAAGTCGTGCACGCAATTCACCGTCCCGGCAAAGCTGACTGAGTTTCTCACGCCAGGCATCCGGCGACGATGCGAGAAACCCGGTCTCACCGTCGCGCACAATTTCCGCATTAACTCCGACGGGCGAGGCGACTGTGGACAGTCCACATGCCATGTACTGAAGCAGTTTCAATCCGCACTTTCCCATCGCCCATTCCGTATCCGGAATCGGCATGATACCGATGTGACAATCCTTCAGGTCCTCCACTTCGCCTTCCAAGCTCCATCGGCGAAAGTCGACGTCGATGCCGTCCAAAACAGGCCGACGTGAGCACAGGACGCGGAATCGAATGAGCCCTTGATCTGAAAGTTCTCTGAGTGCGGGGGCGACTATGTTCAGGTAGTCGAAGTTATACGCCAAACCCACCCACACCACCGTCAGCGGCATTCCGGTGGCTCTCCCGGTCTTGGCAGGTGCGAATCGCCTCGTGTCGACTACCGTCGGGATGACCGCCACGCGAGGGGAATACTGCCGCGCGTAGCGGGCCAGCACCTCGTTTCCAACGACCGAGGCCGAGGCTGTCTCCAAGAGAACCGGGATCTTGCTTTGATGAAACCGAGTCAGGTAGATGGCATCATCGTATTCCACCACGGTTTTTGGAAACGCCCGAAGAATCAGCCGCTCCAGGGCAGCCGGCATGTAGGGAAAGAGCTGTCCCTCGATCGTTACCACATCTGCAGCCGGCATCGTCAATATGTCCCACGCCCGTTTCAGAAAGCGGGCCGCCACATAACCACATTTTGCCGCGATACGAATCAACGGAGCGTGAATTTCCAGAATCCGAAAATACGCCGGCCCGAACAACGGGTAAACCCGACAACGCACTCCGGCCGCAGCCAGGAAAGGCACGAACTGATAAATTCGGTAGCGACTGCTCGGTCCAACAACCGAGGTCTTGGAAAAGTAGGCCAGAGTAGCCCGCATGTGCGTAGGCGACGACAGCTGATCCATAGTGATGCTGCGCATCGGTCTCCTTACCTCATAACGCGGTCGGCCCGCCGCATGTTAGATATCGAGGCTCCAATCCTCTCGGGAATGCGTAAGACTCTGAGGATAGTAGGGGTCTCCCTGCCGGATGACGCGCTCCCAGATCTTGGCAGCGCGCGCTTCGTCCGCCAGGCAACGAGTGCCGCGCCGCGTGGCGGACTCGTAGTGATAGAGTACCGCATCGGGCGCATAGACGATTCGATAGCCCTTCCGTTCGATCCGCAAACATAAGTCGACATCGTTGAACTCGACTGGAAAGCCCTCATCGAACCCGCCAATCTCATCAAACACCGACCGTGGAACGAGCATGCATGCCGCCGTCACGGCGCTGCAATTGCGTGTCAGATGGGCAAACCCATGGTAGCCCCACTCTTCATTGGGCGTGTGGCGAAACGCGTGCGCGGCCACGCCTCTTACCCCTAACGTCACACCGGCATGCTGGATACTTCCATCGGGGTATAATAACTTGGCTCCCACGGCTCCCACGCCCGGTCTGGTCGCCTGCTCGATCATGACGGCGAGCCAGTCTTTCGTCACTATCTCGGTATCATCGTTCAAGAAGAGCAAGTACTCTCCGCTGGCCTCTGCAGCCCCGCGGTTGTTCAGCAACGAAAAATTGAATCGGCCCGGACAAACGACGACGCGCCAGGTTCTTCCTACATCTTCCAAATAGCGCAACATGTCCTCCGATGCGCTCCCATTGTCCAGGACGACAATCTCGTACGGCGTATACGATGTGTTCCTCTCGATGCTCGACAGACAGCGTTTGAGGAATGCTGTACGATCCTTGGTCGGAATGATGATCGACACCAAAGGGGATCGGAATAGTTGATAGCGGATTCGAAACCTCCCCCGAGAGATCTCCTCGACAAAGCCGGGCATGTTTCTCCTCCGGAGGGACCGTTCCAATGCCGATTTGTCGTCTGCCGCTCGTCCAGTCGAAACCTCGCTGGAATGATACAATACATTGGGAATGTGAACTATGTTCTTCGTCTTTTCTGCTGCGGCAAGGACGCAGTCATAATGAGAAAGCGCAGAGGCGACCGTGAAAGACTTTACAATGCCATGCAGAATTGTCCGCCTAAACACCGCCGTATATGAGAGATAATTCATTGAAAGGAGGAGTTCGGGGCTCCACGACGGCTTAAAAAAAGGTACCACCCACGCTTCTTCCTCTCCCGATACTCGGTCCTCATCGCAATACAGGAGATCGGCATCCGGCTTCTCGTTCAGAACTTCGACCAACGAGCTCAGTGCATGGGGGACAAGCCGATCGCCGCCTCTCATACACCACACGAACTCCCCGGACGCAGCAAAGACCCCTCTTGCCATGTGGTCGTGGGTTTCCTCTCCGACTGTGACAAAACGCACAATCTGCCCGCCCGAGTCGGAGAAATCGTCACGAAGAGGCAGTTCTGCCTCGGCGACCGCCGAACTGCAGACGATGAGTAACTCCCAGTTGAGGTATCGTTGTTGTTGCAATGACTCGATGGTGGCGAGAACCGATCTCGATTGCCGGCCAAGGCTGATCACGACGACGCTAATCAAGGGAGTCTTCTGCCGGACTGCACGATCACACCCCTTCGTGATCAGAGCAGCCGGGGTCGCATGCTGATCGAGCCAAACCCGATATTGCTCATGGAGGGGCCGCGAAGCGGTCGGAAGGATCTGAGTCCCATCTGCCCACACTCTCCGGAAGACGTTCTTGATCCTTCGCGCGAGACTTCCGACTCCTTCATACTTCAGAACGTGGATCGTCCTATCGACGGCCCATCGCAGGCTCGCTCCAAACGAAGCGGCATTGGACATCTGTCGAACCACGACGTTATCTCCAGTCGGGCAATTCTTGCTGAGCCCGTTCATAGTCGTCAGGAACGCCGATGTCTATGAAGTATCCTTCAACTGCGAAGGCGTGCGGCCTTAAACGGCTCACCCGTGGCATGAGAAAGTCTCTCTCGAACGAGAATGTGTCAGGGAGTTCGCAGCCGTCAAAGAGCGTTCTGGAGACGAGATACAGGCCCGCATTGATGTAACCTGCACTCCCCCGCGCGCTCGATTCGAATGAGCACACCAGCCCGGATTTTACATTGACCGTGCCATATCGCGACGTATCGTCCACATGCTTGATCGCCATCGTCATTGAGGAACCCGCCATTCGGTGCTCGGTCTCCATCCGGCGAAAATCGGCTTGAACAAATGTGTCGCCGTTCATGACGAATACAGAGTCGAAGGCCGTCGTACCAAACGCCTGTCTGATCGCGCCTCCGGTCCCGATCGGCACTTGTTCTGACGAATAGCGAATCGTCAACACGCGATATCGGTCCCCAAAATGCTCTTTGATGGCGTCTCCCTTGTACCCAATGGCGAGAGTCACTTCATGAATACCTTGCAGGATCAGGTAGTCCAACAGATGTTCCAGAAAGGGACGCGCACGAATCGGCGCGAGCGGCTTGGGGACTCCAGGAACTCGATCCTTGAGTCGTTGTCCCAGCCCGCCTGCGAGAATAATGGCTTGCACGACATAACTCCTTCGCACACAATTAATGCCTACCGCTCGGACCCCTGCGGTGGTGGCGAAGTCGCGTGTGAAGCGAGCGACCCCGGCAATGCGGGTCAGATAGCGGGGCGGGGTCCCCGACCATTTCGTGCGCTGAACGAACGGCATCGGCTGTACCGGGAAGGTCAACCCACTCGCCAGCCGAGAGTTCCGTACTTCGTAAACTGACAGTTGAACACGTCGGGGCCGACGGATCTGAGCGCCCGCACGACATCCATCCTTCGTGGTGGATCAACCATGAACATCATGTATCCGCCGCCGCCGGCTCCAGACACCTTGCCGGTTCTGGCGCCCGCCTTCTTCGCCAGCTCATAGATTTCGTCGATATGTGGATTCGAGATCAGGCTGGCCGTCTGTTTTTTCGATTGCCACGACATTTCCATTGAACGAGCGAACCCCGCAAAATCTCCTTTCAAGACGCTCTCCTTCATGACGACCGCCTCTTGCTTCAGCTCGTGCAGCGCGGTCACCGTAGCATCGATTCGGCTTTGGACGTTCCGTTTCTGTTCGTCGATGATTACAGCAGACGATCGGGAGATGCCTGTATAGAACAGCAGCAGCGAGGCCTCCAGTTCCGAGATGATCCAGTTCTTAACCCTGAGGGGATTCACGATGACACGATCTTTGGCGTAGAACTCAATGAAATTGAATCCGCCGAAGGTGGCGGCATACTGATCCTGCTTTCCGCCCTGCAGGCCGACGTCGTTCCGTTCGATTTCATAGGCCAGATGTGCAATGTCGTATTCGCCCAATGGAAGGTTGAGGAGTTCCACGAAGGCCTTGATTACCGCCACGACGAGGGTGGAGGATGATCCGAGACCGGATCCGGCAGGCGCGTCGCAATACGTCGTCAGCGTCAGCGGCAAAGGCACGCCGCGATTAAAGTCTTTGACGATCCTGTTGTAGACGCCTTTATGCAGATCCAGGACGCCGTCAGCGGGCACATAATTGGACGCCTCGGCCTCGCAGCATATCTGTTGATCGGCGGCGATGAATCTGACCGTTCCCGTCGCATGGGTCTCGATGGTTGCATAACAATACTTATCGATGGTCACATTCAACACCATGCCGCCGTATAGGTCGCAGAAGGGAGGCACATCCGTCCCTCCACCGGCCAATCCCAACCGCAACGGCGCTCTTGCCCGAACGATCACGCTTTCAATCCCCCTCTACGATCCGATACATTCTTTCAGAACGCCCATCCGCTGCGACCTCGGATGATTCCGCTGGCCTGTGACAGTCCCGCATCCCTCTTCGTCAGGAAAGGTCCTTATCGTTTCTGAACGGCGGGGAATCAACATTTGCTCCTCGGAGCGCATCTGCGTCGTCCGTGTATTGATTCAAATGGATCCGCATCTCCCGGTCAAGCGCCACCGATTGCGACGGAATCCTGCACCCTTGCTCCGCCTCCTGTTTCGGACGCTTGCGCACCACGACCTCAATGCCGCATTCGCCGACCGGAGAACGGGTCTGATCGTATCTGGGTAATTTGAATCGATACGTTGACGTAAGAAGTTCAACCTTCACGATTTCCGACTGTCCCCCCAGTCCGATGAGCAGCGGAAGAAGATTTACAGATTTGCCGCTCCATGATTTCTGCTTGTGCAGGGTGAACGTCCACTTGTGGTCCCTGTTATGGGTGCTGGGAAAGACCCCTTGTTCGTACAAGTCTTCATCGGGGACGAGAAGAACCAGATGGCCGCCCGGCTTGAGGACACGAAACCAATTCTCCAGCCCCTGGCGTGGATCGTCGAGATGCTCAAGACAATGGCTGCTATGGACGAAATCGTACCGATCAGCTTCGATGCCGTGGAGGTCTTGTGCATCACCGTCTTCTCGATCCCAGGTACGGACGTGTTCGATCTTCGAAAACAGCTCAGTGTAGAGCGCGAGCGGATCAGGCTTCCCGCCGATGTCGAGCCCCTGGCCCACAAAGTAGCGGTGGCTGAAGTTCGGGTCGCTCAACCGACGTGCGATGGACTTGCTGCATTCTTTCATAACGGCGCTCTCGATCAGTGTACATTGCTCTGTAGGTGCCAGCCTATACGGGCCTCTCAGCATCGGGAAGGCGCAGGCAGAATCTTGGAGTTAAATGACGGTATACCGTCGCGGCTCCGCAGGGTATGCTTCGCATCACCGCGATCAGATGCGTCGGCTTCACCTCGCCCTTCGCGATCAATTCATCGTCCAAGGCCCCGACCGCGTCAATGAAATGCCGGTCCGCATCAGTATTCGCATCGAAGTTATGCCCAAACGCTCGATCAATGAAGATGTCAGCGATATTGCCATAGGAAAAAAATAGTTCAAAGTGAAACTTATCTATCAACAAGGGAAGAATATCCTGCGCTCTAATGCCTTCAAATCCTCCGACGGAACAGTCCCAGTTCTCGTACAGCTTCTCATGGCGCCGAAGGAGATGGTTATATTTATACCGGCCTGGCATTGTCCGCCAAATGCGATGGATGACAGCAAGCGCCTCGGGCCATCGCATATGCCCGTTCCGACCAATGACATCCGACACGACAAACCTACCGTTCTCTCCGAGAGCCTGAAGTGTTTTGTCGAACAGCAGCTCAAGTTCTTGAAAATGGTGGAGCGATTGGTTGGCGATGACGACGGCATACCCCCGCTCGACATTCCAGGCATTGATGTCCGCCTCCACGAACCGGAGGTGTGCCGCCACCCCTTTTGTGCCAGCAAGGACCTTTCCCCGTCCAAGCATCTGCCCGTTGACGTCGATGCAGTCGATGGCGAAGTTGGTCACGTTTTTCGCGAGCAACTGTTCCGCGATGGCAACCTCCGTCTCGCAGTTGCCGGCTCCAAGACTGGCGACCTGCGCCGTGCCGACGTGCTCGGCCCTACAGGCCGCTTCAACATATCGGACGAAAAACTCGGTCACGCCAGGGATATCGAGTTCGCGGCATTTCGGGGTCAGGAACTTTTCCGCCCAATAGTTGAAGATGGGTGGAAGTGCGTGGACATCCGTGACGTTCTCGAACCAAGCCAGCTCTCCCTTCATCCGATCCGCATACGTCGTCTCAGAGGTCTGGTCGGCAGGTCTCATCATGGCTCTGCAGCGAAGCCAATCATCCAGTGAGGTGATGTTCATCAAGCGCATCAGCCTTCGACACACCTTGCCGATAAGCGCGCCACCGCCTTCGATGCGCCAGACGCGCAATGACTTGTCGATCAGATCGAATCCGGCAAGAGATCGTAAATGCATGGGTGCTCTCGGTGTTGATCTGGCTCGGACGGTCGACAACGGACATGAGAAACCTTGAACCGCTATGACTCCTAACCGTGGCTCAGTCCCGCTCTGAAGACATAATGAGGGAAGATTTGCTCCGAGCTCAGTCCGTCCCGCCGAATGAGAATCTGCTCCACGGCTTCCGTCGCACCAAGACAGCTGGAAACCGTAGCATCATCGAACACGAGATATCCGCCTCGGACCATGCGGTCCTTAACAATTTCGTATGCGTAGCTCACGGAAGAATAAATGTCGCAATCGATATGGGCCAACGCGACCTTTCCAGCTTTGGCCAGAGCCGCGTTAGCGGTGTCCTGGAACAGGCCCTGAATGAATTCCAGATTCTCGAGGCCGCATCCTTGCGCATATCGCCGCAACTCGTTCAGATCGACATCACGAAAGTCCCCTTCTTGATGGGCATCGAGTGCCGAATCCGTCGGCGGCATCCCCGAGAAGGTATCCAGGGAGTACACCGTCATACCCGGACAAGTGTTCTTTGCCACATGGGCAAGAAAAATGGCATTACCTCCTTTGTAAGAACCGAATTCCACGATATGGCCGCTTTCAAGTTTGGGGAGGAAAAATTTGGCGATTAGAAACAGATTGATACGATTGTCTTCAGATACCACCGTCCGTCCTGCAGCAAGGGCCAGCGCCTCCTTATAGAGAGGGTCCTTGCGCGCCCGCTCCCGCAGATCGCCAAATTGGATTCCCCATCCGCGGACATATCCATCGTAGATACTGCGTCCGTTTCTCAACTCTCTTGAGACGCTATTCAGCACGGGAAGATAGCTTTGCATACTCCTCCGAAAGTGTGATGACAATCCCTCTCCGGTCCTTCCTCTACTCCGCAACACTCCGCACATACCTCCACGAGTCCGTTAAAGGACCGGAGGTTTCGATCCAGACCCATGGCGCTCGGATTCCTGTTTCCTGCAAACGAACAGATCTTTGAACAAAATTCCACGCACGGGATCTGGCATGCTGTCGAATGTCACAGCGAATCCGAGCGCGCGCAGCTGTCTGCACAATTCCTGGCCATAGATTCGGTACACCAGAATCCCCTCACTGCTAAGCGGATCTCCGTGATACTGTTGTTCCATCAGGAACACGTCTTCGGGACCGGAACTGTCGACCCGCACTTGGTTGCGGTCCCATCCGGGCACGTAGGGAACCGTGAACACGTAATATCCTCCGGATTTCAAACATCGGTAGATTTCACGGTGGGCGTCCCCGTCACGCCGCACATGCTCCATGACATCTGAAGTCACGATCACATCGAATGTCGCATCGGCAAACGGCATCCGTTGCAGGTCAACATTACGAATCTTGGGTTCGATC
>Ga0224495_10001627_pt1 | contig 15617 bp, 13 predicted proteins | sample SF_Jul11_sed_USG_FD_168128 | JGI IMG/M metagenome (GOLD analysis project Ga0224495, IMG submission 168128) | Sediment microbial communities from San Francisco Bay, California, United States - SF_Jul11_sed_USGS_4_1 | ecosystem: Environmental > Aquatic > Marine > Sediment | place: USA: California... | reverse complement strand
TCCCCATTACCTTGCGCAGTTTGTCTGCTTTTGCCGCCGAAAAGCCGCTCATCTCCATCGAGATGCGCATGACCTGCTCCTGGTAGACGATGGCGCCGTAGGTTTCCTCGAGTATGTGCTTGAGCCGCTCGTCGTAGTATGAGACCTGCTTGCGCCCGTTCTTGCGATCGAGGAAGTCCTTCACCATTCCGGAGTTGAGCGGACCCGGGCGATAGAGCGCCAGCACGGCCACGATGTCCTCGAAAGTGGTCGGCTTCAGATCGCGAAGCAGAGCACGCATGCCAGGAGACTCCACCTGGAAGACGCCCGCGGTATCGCCACGTTGCAGCAACTCGAAAGTGGCGTCGTCGTCGAGCGGTATCTCGTCGGGATCGATCCTCGCGCCGTGGTTCGCCTCGATGTGGCGCACGGCATCCGCGATGACGGTGAGCGTGCGCAGCCCTAGGAAGTCCATCTTCAACAGCCCGAGTTCGGCCACCGTAGGACCGTCGTACTGCGTGATCACCGCGCCGCCCTTGGTGTCGTACTTCACGGGCACGTGCCAGTGGAGCGGGTCTCGGCATATCACCACGCCTGCGGCGTGCACGCCTTCTCCTCGAACGATGCCTTCGAGGGACCTGGCGGCGTCCACGATCCGTTTCGTGTCCGGACTCGACTGGTAGTCGTCGCGAAAGTCAGCGCTCTGCGCGAGCGACGAATCGATCGTTGCCTTGATGTCCTCGACTATCATCTTCGAGATCTTGTCCGGCACACCGTAGGGATAGCCGAGTACGCGCCCGGCGTCGCGCACGGCGGCTCGCGCCTTCATCGTGCCGAAGGTGATGATCTGTGCGACCTTGTCGTCCCCATAGGTGCGTCTGACGTAGTCGATCACCTCGCCTCGACGTTCGTCATCGAAGTCCATATCGATATCGGGCATTTCCGTGCGTTCGGGATTCAAGAAGCGCTCGAACAGCAGGCCGTTGTCGATCGGATCGAGGTTCGTGATGCCCAGCGCATAGGCGATGATGGACCCTGCGGCAGAGCCCCTGCCCGGACCCACGCCGATGTCGTGCTCCTTCGCCCAACGCACGAAGTCGGCCACGATCAGGAAGTATGCCGCGAAGCGCTTCTCGTTGATCACCGAAAGCTCGTGCTCGAGGCGTTCCAGCGTTTCTTCCGCAACAGGCTCCCCGTATCGTGCTTTCAGCCCTTCGAGGCATCGCTGCCGAAGGTAACTCTCGGTGGTGTGAGACTCCGGGACTTCGAACACAGGAAGGATGACCTTGTCGAACTCCATCGACACGTCACACTTCTGCGCGATCTCGAGTGTGTTGGCGAGTGCCTCCGGGTACTCGCCTAGCGCATCCGACATCTCCTCGGCCGTCTTCATGTAGAACTCGTCGCACGAGAAGCGCATCCGCTTCTCTTCATCGAGAGTCGTCCCGGTGCCGATGCACAGCAGGATGTCTTGGGTAGTGGCATCGGCGCGATCCAGATAGTGGATATCATTGGTGGCTACCAGGGGCAGTCCGAGATCCGACGCGATGGAGGCGAGTTCCACATTGATCTGCTTCTGGCTCACGCCGTTGTCGGCGACGATACCTTGCTCCTGGAGTTCGACGTAGAAGTCGCCGGGTTCGAAAAGGCGCGAGTACGTCTCGGCCCATCTGCGCGCCTCCTCGACCTGGCCGAGTTCGATCGACCTGCTCATGATGCCGCTCATGCACGCACTCGTGCCGACCAGGCCATCGCTATAGCGCTCGAGGAGCTCCAAGTCGACGAGCGGCTTGTAGTAGAAGCCTTCGACGGCGGCGTTGGAAACCAGAGCCATCAAGTTGCGGTAGCCGTCGTTGTTCTTCGCAAGAAGGAGCAGGTGGTGTATCTGGGGCTTGCCATCCCGCTTGAGGCGCGAATGCGGGGTGAAATACACCTCGCAGCCGATGAGAGGTTTGACCCCCGCCCTTGTCGCGGTCTTGTAGAAGTCCACCGCGCCGTACATGTATCCGTGATCGGTGATGGCCAACGCCGGCATCTCGAGTTCGCACGCGCGAGAAACGAGGGCGGCCACTCGGGCGGCACCGTCCAGCAACGAGTACTCCGAGTGTGTGTGCACGTGTACGAACGACACGCTCGCTATGCCCCCTGTGTGGGATCGAGCCTATCCAACACCGACCGGTATCCGTCGGCCCCGTAGTTCAAGGCCTTGCTCACTCGACTGATCGTCGTGGCCGACGCTCCCGTGGCCTCCTGTATCGAACTGTAGTGTTCGCCGGCCGCAAGCATTCGGGCAACGTGGTAGCGCTGCGCCATGTCTTGGATCTCTCGGATAGTGCACAGGTCCTGAAGGAAGGCGTAGGCCTGCTCGGGGTCATCGAGCGAGAGCAGCGCCTCGAGCAGCTCATCGATATCGGGCGTACGCAGGCGATCCTCGGCCATCAGCGCTCGATTCTCCAAAGTTCCCGGCCCCACAACATATCGTGTCCAGGATAGCATCCGAGACCAACATCTGGGGTCTGTGGATAGCCGAACGGCTGTTCGTGCACGACGAACGGACAGGTGTCCGACGGGCGACCGCGTGGATGTGTTTCGCGCGCCACAGGATGCGCCGCGGCTAGACGACGTGGTTCTTCAGGACTCCGACGCTCTCGATGCGAACCTCGACGTCGTCACCCGGCGAGAGCGGTCCGATTCCCGCTGGCGTGCCCGTGAGGACCACGTCGCCCGGCACAAGGGTCATCACCTGAGAGATAAACGAAATCAACTCGAACGTATCGAAGATCATGTCCGAAGTCCGCCCGGCCTGCCGTACCTCACCGTTGACCAGACATTCGACAAGCAGGTCCTCCGGATCGACGTCAGTCTCGACCCACGGGCCGAGCGGGCAGAAGCCGTCGTAGCTCTTGGCTCGCGTCCATTGGCCATCCCTGCGCTGCACCTCGCGTGCGGTGATGTCGTTGGCGCACGTATACCCGAGCACGTTCAGTCGAGCTTCCTCCGGCCTCGCGCGATGAGTGCGCCTGCCAATGACCACGGCGAGTTCGGCCTCGTAGTCGACTCGTCCAATCTCGGACGGGATCTTGATCTCCGCCTCGGGCGAGGTGACCGCCGTGGGCGGCTTGAGGAAGATGACCGGCTCGTCGGGGATGGGCATCCCGAGTTCGCGAGCGTGCGCCATGTAGTTCAGCCCCACGCAGACGATCTTCGTCGGTACCACCGGCGTGAGAAGCTCCGCGCCGCGCAGAGCAAGCGTCCCCTCGGGCTCCCATGCTGCGAAAGGCTCTTCGGAAATGAGCGTGACCGTCGCCTCGTCGGCTAGACCGTAACGACAGTCTCCATCACTCAGTACTCGCACGACCCGCATGCGGCTCCTCCGGATGCGCTCGATGGGATCCCGTTCAGGATTAAGTTCCATGAGCGAGCAGCTAATCCTGCCGAGGATGCGAAAGGCCGTAGTCGACGGAATCGACGAGTGCTTCCCAGGAGGCTTCGATGATATTCTCGGACACCCCCACCGTCCCCCACGACTTGTCGCCATCGCTCGATTCGATCAGCACGCGGGTCACGGCGCCGGTGCCCTTGGTCTCGTCGAGCACGCGCACCTTGTAGTCCGACAGTTCTATGTCGCCGAGTGCGGGATAGAACTGGCCGATGGCGATCCGCAGCGCCTTGTCGAGAGCGTTGACGGGGCCGTTTCCCTCTGCGGTCGCGATGTAGCGATGACCGCCGACGTATATCTTGATCGTCGCCTCTGTCATGACTCGACCGTCCTCGCGCTTCTCCATGATGCAGCGGAAGGCCTCGAGCGTGAAGAACGGCTCGTAGGTGCCCAGGCGCTTGCGAAGCATGATCTCGAGAGAGCCGTCGGCCGCCTCGAAGGAGTACCCTTTGTGCTCGAGGTCCTTGATGCTGTCGAGCACGACGCTCACGGTCTCGGGATCGCCGGTCAGGTCGATTCCCATCTCGTGGGCTTTCATCGTCAGCGAAGCCCGGCCGGCCAGCTCGCTTACCACTACGCGAGCGAGGTTCCCGACGGAAGCCGGGTCGATGTGCTCGTATGCCTCCGGAAGCCGCGCGGCTGCGCTTGCGTGCACGCCCCCCTTGTGGGCGAACGCCGAGAAACCCACGTAGGGCTGGTGCGGGTTCGGGGTGATGTTCGAGATCTCAGAGACGAAATGGGAAACCTCGGTGAGCAGCCTCAGTTGGTCTTCGGTGACGCACTCGCGACCCATCTTGAGAGCCAGCGCGGGGATGATCGAGATGAGGTCGGCGTTGCCCGCGCGCTCTCCGTATCCGTTGATCGTGCCCTGTACGTGAACGCAGCCCGCGTCCACCGCCACCAGGGAGTTCGCGACAGCACAAGCAGAGTCGTTGTGCGCATGGATGCCGAGCGGCGCGTCCACGGCCAGCGAGACAGCCTGCACCGCGCGCACGATCTCGTGCGGCAGCCTGCCTCCGTTCGTGTCGCACAGCACGATGCAGTCCGCCCCGGCCTCGGCCGCCGCCTGACACACTTCCAGCGCGTGGCTGGGGTTGTTCGCGTAGCCATCGAAGAAGTGCTCGGCGTCGAAGAACACTACCTTCTCCTGCGACTTGAGATACGCGACCGACTCGCGCACCATCCTCAGGTTCTCCGCAAGCGACGTCCGCAGCGTATCCGTCACGTGCAGGTCCCACGCCTTGCCGAAGATACACACGACGCCGCAGCCCGTGTCCAGAAGCGCTTGGAGTCCCGGATCGGCTTCGGCCGCCAGGTCCTTTCGGCAAGTCGAGCCGAAGGCGGTAATCTGCGCGTGCTCAAGCTCCAGCTCTCGCGCCCGCTCGAAGAACTCGATGTCCTTGGGGTTGGAGCCCGGGAATCCGCCCTCGATGTAGTCGACGCCGAGGATGTCGAGTCGCTTGGCGACGCGGATCTTGTCCTCGGCAGACAGCGAAAGACCCTCTCGCTGAGTGCCGTCGCGCAGCGTCGTGTCGTAGATTGTGACCCGCTGGCTCAAAGACGCGACCCCCCTCGCCTAGACAGGCTCGAGCCAATCGCCGTAGTCGCCGTTCTCACCGCGCACGACCGCGAAGAAGGCGTCCTGCAGCTCCTTGGTTATCGGTCCGGGCTCTCCTATGACACGGCCGTCCACCGCGCGCACGGGCACGACCTCCGCAGCCGTACCACACATGAACATCTCTTGGGCCGCGTAGAGGTCCGTCCGTACCATGGATCGTTCGAGCACCTCATAACCCTTGTCGCGCGCGATCGTCATCAGCGAATCGCGCGTGATGCCTTCTAGAATGCCGTCGGAAACCGGAGGGGTCAGTAGGCGCCCGCCCTTGACTATGAAGAGGTTCTCGCCGGTGCCCTCGCACACGTTGCCCTGCTCGTTCAGCAGGATCGCCTCGTTGTACCCATGGCGGTTGGCCTCGACGCGTGCAAGCGACGAGTTCAGATAGTTGCCGGTCGCCTTGATGCTGGGCGGAAGCGCGTTGGTGCCGCGCTGTCGCCAGCTGGACACGCCTACTTCCACACCGTGTTCCAGAGCTTCTTCGCCCAGGTAGGTGCCCCACGGCCACACGGCGATGACCACGTTCACGGGTGCCGGTATCGGGTCGAGACCCATGACACCGTAGCCGCGAAACGCAATCGGCCGGATGTAGCACGAGTCGAGCTTGTTTGCGCTGATGGTCTCCTTGACCGCTTCTACCGTCTGATCGACCGAGTAGCCTAGGTCCATCAGCAGCATCCTCGCGGAGCGCTCGAACCGCTCCATGTGCTCGGTGAGCCTGAAGACTGCCGGCCCGTCGGCCGTCTCGTAGCAGCGGATTCCTTCGAACACGCCGGAGCCGTAGTGAAGCGCATGCGTGAGCACGTGGACCTGGGCGGCATCCCAATCCACGAGCGTGCCGTCCATCCAGATCTTGTCCACCTTTGGCAGTGCCATCTCAAATCCCCTTCCGAACGCAACCCCTTCAAGCGCTGCCGATGAAGAGTAGTATGGCAGAATCCGGTCGGGTATCGGCCGAGTGTCGACGCCCGGACTCAGCTGCTGGCTACTCGACGCGCTCGGCGATCAAATCGCCCATGCGACTCGTACCCACCAACTCCCTACCCTCACTCATGATGTCCTTGGTCCTGTAGCCGTCCGCGAGCACGCGCTCGATAGCCACCTCGACCGCATCGGCCTCGCGTCCCAGCTCGAGGGAGTACCGCAGCATCAACGCCGCCGAAAGCACGGTTGCGGTGGGATTGGCCACGTCCATGCCGGTGTACTTCGGCGCACTCCCGTGACTGGGTTCGTAGAGCCCCGGACCATCACCCAGCGACGCAGACGCGAGCATTCCCAGCGAACCCGAGAGCATCGAGGCCTCGTCCGAGAGGATGTCACCGAACATGTTCCCGGTAACCATGACGTCGAACTGTCTCGGGTTCTTGATGATCTGCTGGGCGCTGTTGTCGACAAGCTGGTCCCACAGTTCGATATCGGGATACTCGGCGGCCACGCGATGGGCGACCTCACGCCAGAGTCTCGAGGCTTCCAGCACATTCGCCTTGTCGACCGAACACACGTTGGCGGTGTTGCGCGCACGGGCCAACTCGCATGCCATCCGCACGATCCGCTCGACCTCGTACGCGTTGTACTCCATCGTGTCGTACGCCATTTCGCCCACCCGCTCGCGCTTGCCGAAGTAGATGCCGCCCGTGAGCTCGCGAACGATCATGATGTCGACGCCACGGATGACGTCGGGCTTGACGGTGGAACTGTCGATGAGCGCGTCGAATATCTTGACCGGCCGAAGGTTGGCGTAGAGCTCGAGCGCCTTTCTTATGCCGAGAAGTCCCTGCTCGGGGCGAACACCGTCGGGGTCGGTCGTGTCCCATTTGGGGCCGCCGATCGCGCCCAGAAGCACCGCATCACTCGCCTTGCACCGCGCGACCGTTTCGTCGGGAAGGGGCGAGCCGGTCTCGTCGATAGCGGCACCGCCGATGAGCGCCTCTTCGTACGCGAACGTGTGCCCAAACTTGGCTGCGACCGCCTCGAGGACCTTCTGCGCCTCTCTCGTGATGTCAGGTCCGATGCCGTCGCCGGGAAGTGCTGCGATCCGATACTGTCCCATCTGTCTCTCTCTCCGCCCTGTCCGTTCCTTCTCGGATGCGCTCTCAGGCACCCGTCTTGGAGCCGAGAAGGCCTGGGGTACGCACCCTTTGGACGCTTGATTCTAGACCAATCGGCTTTGCGCCACCACGACCGGGAATGAAGAAGAGGGCCCCGCGAGGCCCTCTTCTTGGTTTGTCTTTGTGTGAACAGGCGCTACGGAGTCGACGAGGCTTCGTCGGAGGAGCCTCTCGTGAGGCGAATGACGTCCCACGGTTGGCCCGTCAGGCTCACGGACCCCCAGAACGCCTCAACGTCCTTGCCGTTGGAAGCCTCTCCACTCGCCTTGCCCTCGACTGTGAACTGGACCTTCTCGACCTCGTCGAACTGGCCGAACGTCGTGAGTATGGACGCGAGAGCGATGCGCTCCTCGCCGTCCTCGGCCTCGAAGTCGAGAATCTCCGCAGGCCAGTCAATCGTGACGACTCCACCGGAGAAGGTCACCCCCGCAGCCGTCACGGCCGGCTGGACGATGGCAACGTTCGGGTTCGATTCGGGGTACGCGAGCAGGAGCTCCTCGAGCGTCGCCTCGTAGATCCGCGTGGAATCCACGACCTTGCGTTCCTCCAAGAGAGATCGGCCGGTCGAGTAGAAGACGGACGTCTGCGTGGTCTCCTGCGCCAAGTCCTCGGGTGCGGGAAGATCGGTGGCCGGCCGGACCCCGCCGGAACACCCGCCGATCATGACGACGGCAAGCAGTGCTGTGGACGCGAGAATCGCAAGCGACACCAATCTCGACATTTACGTGTCCTCTCCATCTGCGTCGCGGCTCTCGGAAGACTCTTGTCGTGAATGCCCTTCGGCCTCGGCGTCTTCGCCTTGCGAGGTCTTCTGTGATTCATCTTCTCCGATCGCCGCCTTGATCTCCGCGTATGAGACGACCGATATCTTCAACTCTTCGGCTGCCGCTTTGACCGCCTCGTCCTCGGCTATCAAAAGGCGACGACCACGCAGGCGAGCAGCCACGACGATGGCCTCTGCCTGCTCTTGACTGATACCGTAGTTGGACTCGAGCAGTTGAACGCGATCGGAATCGGGTGCCCGCGCCAACCAGCGGAGACCCAGTTCCTCCATCTCATCGCCAGACGCTGCCACTGTTGGTGCCGCATAGACCTTCTTGAGAGCGTCGACGATCAGGTCGCGGTCCTCGTCTTCGGCAAGTAGCGCGATGAACTCGTCGGTGACAACGAACTTCCGTCCACGGAATAGGAACGGTAGCAGCAGAAGCGGAAGCAGCAGCAAGACTGCGGCGTACGGTACGTAGGACCGCCAGGCCTGGCCGGGAGGCAGCGGGGTCTCGAACACCTCGACACGATCGTTCATCTTGTCGGCGATGACCAGGCGGCCGTCGTGATAGTCGATACCATCGGGATAGTAGAAGCTCCCGTCCTCATGTCCGGTGTCGCCGATCGTCTCAATCGGTTCTCCGTTCGTGTCGAGCACCTGGATCTCGTGGTTCAAACCGTCGACGACGTAGATGAGGTCGTTGTCGTCGACAGCGATGCTGGCAGGAAGCCCGAACTTACGATCCGGCGAATCATACTGGACTGCACTCTCCGGCGGGATGGGCTTCCCGTATTGCCAGATGGGCACTCCGTTGCTCCCGATGGCCTGAACGCGGTAGTTGAGGCTGTCCGCCACGTAGAGAGTACCGTCCTTGCCCACGGCGACGCCGCCAGGGCGGTCGAACTGCCCGGGCTCTTTGCCGCGTTTGATGTAGCCTGTGAGAAGGTCGCCCTCCAGGCTTGCCACCAGTACGCCGCTCTCGGTCGTGACCAGAAGGTTCTCGTCGGTGACAGTGATCGATGTGGGGGCCTCTTCTTCGAGCACGATGTCGCGAACGGCGGTGCCGTTCTGGTCGAACTCGACGAGCTTCTGTTGTGACTTGTCGACAACGAACACGCGACCATCGGACGTGACGCCTACGTCGATCGGGTCCCAGATGCCCAATGGGGCTCTCCCGGCATCACCGAAGACTCGGATGTAGTTCCCGTCGCCGTCAAACACGACGATTCGTCGCTTCCCGGTGTCCGCGACGTAGATGTTGCCCCGATTGTCGAATGCGACACCGGTGGGCCGGCGGAGCAGGTCGCCCTCGTACCCATAGACCGAGAAGAGGAAGTTGCGATCGCGCTCTCCTTGCCCCTCGGTTCTGAGTTCGCGCGTGAGCATGTAGTACGAGAAGGCCAGAGCCAGCAGCAGGAGCAGCAAGACTATCACCACGACGATCTGCCTGACTCCTGAACCCGTTCTTGAGGAACTCGCCACTGCACATACCTCCTGCTGTAGACGGTGGGCGGCTGCTAGAAACCGGCCGTCCCGGTGTCCACGAAGCTGCCGTCAAGCCGGACACCGAAACGCTGTTCCATCTCTTCGACGGCCTCCTGATGGGACGAGGTGATCGCGCTGATACCCTCGCGAGCCTCATCGAGTTCCGGGGTGAATCGCACTGCCTGCACGTAGTCGTACAACGCATCAGCCCACGCTTCCCGACGCTCGTACATCCCGGCCCTCAGAAGAAGCATGCGTGCATTCTCGGGGCCGTAGTCGAGCGCCTCGTCCATCGCTGCAAGGGCATCGTCCCAACGCTCAGCGTCTTCGTATACGAGGGCGAGCGCGGCCGACGCGTCCTGGTAGAACCCGGCAAGCTGCCCCTCCATCTCTACGGCACGTTTGAGATTCTCGATTGCAGCGTCCGTTTCGCCGCGACGCGATTTCACCAGGCCGAGTACGTAGTAGGCCGCCGGATCCTCGGGTGCGAGGCGCACAGCGTAGAGGGCCTGATCTTCTGCAGACGCGAGCGCTCCACTCTCGAGATACGCGGCCGCCAACTTGATGCGCGCGGAAGAACTTTCGGGATTCGCTCGCACAGCGTCTTCGGCAGCCAGCATCGCTCGTTCCAGCTCGGTCCGCGGCGTCGTATCCTTCTCTAGAAGGTAAATGCCGACAAGCGCGGCAAGAACAATGATGCCGCCGATGAGGACGTAGCGCGAGATGCGCAAGACGGGCAGCAGGCGTGGGTGCATCCGTTCAGTCCACCTCTCAGTGTGCGAGATTCGCGCCGTACAACTTTCGTGCATGGACACTCTCGCGACCACGCTGGATAGAGGCGTTTTGCGTCGCGAGAGACTCTGGCACCGAAATTGTTAAGCATCCTTCATACCAACTTGCACACATGACGCTAAGAATCGACCCGCGAGGAGTATCGAGATGCGATTGAGTCGAACGGTTGTCCTCTTGCTGGTGGTCGTGGCGCTACTCGGCGCAGTTGCGCTGTATTTCCTATCGAACCCGAATCTCATCGACCGGATCACGAATATGACGCGATCCACTCAGACCGTGAGTTCTGCGGATGAGATCTCGCAAATCGCCTTTGCATACGCCTCTCCACCTTTTGTGGACGACTACGGGCTGATGCGAGTGGCCGGCTACGTGCAGAACACTTCCTCTAGCGAACTTCGGGCCGCCAAGATCTCAATCCAACTGTTCGACGAGGACGGCAACAAGAAGGAGCGGGTGGATCACATTGTTGGCGACATCAAACCAGGCGAGCGGAAGCCCTATGACGTGAGCGCAGGATCCATCGCGGGCAGCCGCGAGGCCACGATCTCTATTGCCGAGCTGGAGGTCTACCAGTGACGAGCCGCGAGCGCCTGCTCTCCGCCGTAGCACTGGCGATCCTCGCAGCCACCGTGTTGTCCGTTTCGGCGTGCGAACCGAGAGGCACCACGACAGTCACGCAGTCGGACCGGGCGGCGTCACGGCCCGATACGGATAGCATCTCACCTCTCGAACGAGGCCAGATTCGCACGAAGATACTCCAGAACGTCCGTGCTGCCATATCGGCATGGCAGGCCTCGGATTCGGAAGATATGCGGCTCTACATGACCGAGGATCTCGTGGCTCGCTTCGAGAAGACGTGGTCCGACTACGAGGCCGAGGGGCTGCGAGTCGCACACGTTCATGACGTCGTGTATCTCGACGTGATCGAGTTGAATGCAGGGGCGACTCAGGCGCTCGTGACCTACCGGTACGACGACCGATCGTATCTCGTCGACGAATCGAGTGGCGACAAGGTCGAGGATCTGCCTGTCTTCACCAACAAGGAGATGCAGCTCACGGTCGACAGGCAAGATGACGACGGCTGGCTCATCGTTCGCGTGATTGCCGCAGACGACGTCTACAGGTAGAGCTCGGCGACCGGCGCCGCCACCAGCGCCGACGATCGCGTGTCCCCGGACGCGCCTCTACCACTCCCAGTAGTCGGGATCGTATGGGATTTCGCGCTCGTAGTCCGAAGTTCCCGGCTGGGGATTGTAAAGGTCACGGTATGACTCCGGGTGACACTGGTCGCACAAGTACTCGCCGTGGCACATGAAGCACTCCGAAGTCTCGGCACCCTTGACACCGGTCGCTTGCTTCCAGTGCTCCTGCACCCAGGCCGAACCGCCGTGCATCCTGCCAAACAACCCGTGGCAGCTGCAGCCCTCTCGAGCGGCTACCAGCGGCTTTCCTTCCGCGAAATGGCAGCGCCAGCACAGTTCGCGATTGGCGAAGCCCTGTCGCGCGTGCGTGCCGCTCTGGCCGGGACCGCCCTCGCCTGGCGCCCATCCTTCGGGATGGGGCATCGTCACACCGTGACACTCGAGGCACGGCGTCTCTTCATGGCAGGCGTAGCAGTTGCCGGTGTCAAGCGTCTTTATCTTCGGTAGCGAGGATGCAACTGCCTTGCTCAGCAGCGGATCTTCGACGTGACAGTAGCCACAGTCGCTCGGGGCCCGGTCGCCGTCGTGGCACACCACGCACCTGTTCATGCCCGGCGTCGTCGGTTGGAGTACCGCGTCTCCGTGTGCAATCGAGTTGTGGCATTCCCGACACCCAAGACCCTCACCAAGGAAGTCCGAGTGACGGACCCTGATGCCCCGATTCGTGAGCGTCTCAAAGCGGACGTTGTCGTGACACTCGAGGCAATCGGCCGAATCGACGCTGCCCGGCGCGACTTCGACCTCCTTCTGCTCGGATGCGTTCACGATCACCCAGCGAGCGTAGGTGGCCGCATCCTGGACCGGTGCCACAAAACCACTCGAGCCATGACACGCCATGCAGTCGATGTCCGCGTGTGGCGACGCCGACACTGTCTCCGACCAGTCCACGCTGGTGTGACAGGATTCGCATTGAGACGGCTGGAACAGTTGGTAGCGCGTGAAGAGAATCGCGCCAACGAAGAGAAACACCATCACCAGCCGAACCGTCCAGCGCGAGGCGATAGAACGCTGCGCACGCTCGTCGAGGAGTGCGTCCACGCGTCCACGCGGCGAACGCGAGTACAAGAGAAGCGAGAGGGCGATGAGGACGACGAGCGCGACGGCCACAAGAGCAACGATCAGGACCACGCGACCCATGTCTTCACCCGACCCGGTCTGCCTGAACGCGATCATGAGATCTTGGATGTTCATTTCGCGCTCACCGGGTTCCTGCGCAGGATTTCCCTCTGCTCCGGCGGCAGGCCGGGATGCGCGTGCCGCGTGTGGCACTCAGTGCACGATTGTTCGGTGTGGCAACGATCGCAGACCTCGCTGCCGTTCGACTCCACTTCGGTGCTGTGTGTCTGCACGAAGTAATCGGGGTGAGGCATCTCCAAGCCGTGGCAGTTGCCGCACACGCTCTGCTCGTGACATACGGAGCAGTCCTCGACTCCGGTTTCGCGCGCCAGCACCAGGCTCCCGTGTGACGACATGAAGTTCGCCGGGTGCGGGAGCGGCAGATTGTGACATGCGACGCAGTAGTCTTTTGCGTGACATGCGCGGCACGTGGACAGGGTGCCCATGCCATGCGTGGTGCGCCAGTTCGAGCCGTGGGTAGCCTGCCACGCTGTCTGCGGGCGCTCCTCACGAGAACCCGACTCCAGGTGGCAAATCGAACACGACGCAAGGTTCTCCGTCCCCGTGGAGTGACACTCGAGACATTTTTCCATCGAGTACGAGGCACCGACATACGTCGCACCGGGGTGAGACGAACCTTGGTGACACTCCACACACAACCAGTTCGCTTCGATGGGTGCGCGGTGGCTCATCTTGATGCCTCCGACCTCGACGATTCCCGTTTCGAGGCTCTCGTGGCATTCGAGACAGCGTTTGCTGTCGAACGGAGCGCCACCAACCGCTGAGGAACCGGACACCCACACGAACGGGGCCCTCAAGACCATCGAAACGACCCCGAGACGGTTTTCCACGAGCCCGAGCGTTCCGCGTTCGACATGGCAAGAATCACAGCCCACCGCAGAGTGAGGCGAGTCGTGAAGTGACGCGCTGGCGCTCGCATGGCAAAGCCCGCAGAACCGGGGACTGACGGATGCCGTCGCGATTATCGCGGCGGCGAAGACGGTGAGGCACACAAGCGCCAGAAGGCCGTACCACACGCCCTCTGGACCTATCTTGCGTTCGGGATGCTCGAGCGCAGGGTCATACGCCGAGGACGGGCCTTTGTCGGCGCGTAGCTTCATCTACTTGGTGACCCCTTGTCGCCCCGTCTCCTGGAAAACGCGAACGGCATCGGCCACCTTGCGACCCTCCTTCTCGATGATCTCGTGGTCCCACTCAGGAACCCAATCCGCGAAAGAGGCCTTGACGATCGTTGTGTACTGGCCATCGACCCACGCGATAACAAAAGCACCCTGATCTTCGGACCACGCGACCGTGGCCATCGCTGAACCGAGAGCCTCCTGGTGCTGGTCCCGCGGGTACGGGGTCACCAGGCTCTCCAGGCGCTGCTCGGCTATCGACGCCGATTCGTGACCCTCGACCCGACCGTAGACGACGGTCTCGATCTGGGTTGCCATATTCATGGAGAGGGTCTTGTATACAGCCTCTGCGCTTCGTTCGTCCTGACCAGGAACCGCCTGGTGAGTAATCGTTTCGTACTGCAAGACGCGATCTGGCAGCATCTCGGTGGCCGCCTTCGACAAGGTCACATCTGCCGGAGCAGGGATATCGCCGCCTCCGCCCACAGGAGCACTGGGAAGCGCCTTTCCCCGATTCGGCAGGGCAATCCAGTTCACGAGAACCGCGAGGGCGACTCCGACGACAGCCATGATCAGCAATGCACGGTATGCGCGGCGAAGCGTCAGCGTGCCGATGGGTTCGGCCGCCTCCGCTTGCGGAGCATGGGTCCGCTCGTCGCGCTTGTTCGGATGCGTGTCAGGCATTCGCCCTCGCAGAACCTTGTCGGATGAGCTGGGAGCCGTGCGGCTCATCGCCGCGGTGATTGAAGCACATTCCTTGCCAAGAACAGGCTCGTCTCTGCAGGTAGACAGCTGCGCTACTCAGAGGACGAGGCCCCCGCCGAAGCGAGGGCCTCGCTTTCACCCGATCGAAGCCGGATGAGCAGTCCGAACAAAGTGACTAGTGGTACGTGCCAATGCCGCCGTGGCAGCGGAGGCAGACCGCATCCAGATTGTCCGGGCCGACCGTGACAGTCTCGTCGATCGTAGTAGCCGAGTCACCGTATGCGGCGATCGGAACGACCGAGTAGCTGCCGAGCATCTTGTAGTCGCCATCTTCGCCGGAGTGCGGGAAGTCGGACGCGACGTACTCCGCGCCGCCCTCGTCGATCCGGTTCTCGAAGTACGCGCCAGTACCGTAGTGGCACTGCGAGCAGCTGTCGCCAGTATTCTTGCGTGGCAAGTCGTTGCGGTGACAGCTGTAGCACTGGCCGGGGCCATAGTGCGAACCCGTGTAGGGAGCCGGGTGTGTGCGCTCTGTGTGAGCCTTGAAGCCGAGCTCCGGATTGGCCAGGTGCTCCCAACCACCGATGTTGAGGTTGTGGCAGTCAGCACACCACACGGAAAGCGCGGCGTTGTTGACAGCGGAGGCGATTGCCTCCTCGGCCAGGTACTCGTTGCGATCGTGGTCGCCGTCGAAGCCCTGGGCCACCCACATCGGGCGGTTGTAGGCACGCGAGGTGGAGCCGCGGACCAGGTTCAGAGCGCCGGGGTCGGCACCCATCGCACGCGCGTTGTCGAAGTTGACGCCGGCGGTCAGAGTCGTCTCAGGAACCAGAGAGATGTTGCCGATCGGGATCTGACCGTACCCGTCAAGACCACCGACGAACGTGCCGGACGGGAACTGCCTGAGCAGCTTGTAGCTGTCCTGCGAGCCGAAGGTCGCGACACCAGCGTAGTTCGTCACCTGCTCGGGCTGCCATGTCATTGCATCAGCGTTGTGCGGCTGGTGGCAGCTCATGCAGCGAAGCGCGAGCGGGCCGATCGGCACGTAGTTGCGCCTGTTGCCGCCGGTCGCCTCGCTGTGGCCGTGGTGACGGGCAAAGCGGTACATGTCGTTCTTTGCCTCGTCGTACGCACGGACCTCAATGGTCTCGGTGATCGGGTCGCCGTTGGCGTCGACGGTCTCGAGCTCGACGTCCTCGGTCCACTGGGCCACCGAGGAGTCGGGGATGTAGGTGCTCGCACCGATCGTGTGGCCGTTCGGCGTCGTCTTG
>Ga0224495_10001626_pt1 | contig 15628 bp, 13 predicted proteins | sample SF_Jul11_sed_USG_FD_168128 | JGI IMG/M metagenome (GOLD analysis project Ga0224495, IMG submission 168128) | Sediment microbial communities from San Francisco Bay, California, United States - SF_Jul11_sed_USGS_4_1 | ecosystem: Environmental > Aquatic > Marine > Sediment | place: USA: California... | reverse complement strand
TCCACGTCCACCTTCAGCACCTTGGCGCGGATGAGGGAGTTGATCTTGTAGAACTCACTCAGTTTTTCCTTGGGAATTTCCTGGTCAATCTCGGAAATGTGCACCAGACCCTCCACGCCTTCCATCACTTCCACGAAGATGCCGAAATCCGTCACGTTGACCACACGGCCCGTAACCTCATCATTGATGTGCACCTTGTCTTCCAGGCTCTTCCAGGGGTCCTCAGTGAGCTGTTTGATGCCAAGGGAGAGGCGTTCTTTTTCCGGGTCGATGTGAAGAATCTTCACTTCGATCTCATCTCCCTTCTTGGCGAAGGCGGAAGGCTTGCGCTGGCGCTGGCTCCAGGACAGGTCGGAAACATGAACCAGGCCGTCGATGCCCTCTTCCAGGCCCACGAAGATGCCGAAGTCGGTGATGTTGCGCACCTTGCCATGAACGATGCTGCCCAAGGGGTATTTGAGGTGAATCGTCTCCCAGGGGTTGGGTTCGGCTTCCTTGATGGACAGGGAGATGCGCTTGCGCTCGGTGTCCAGTTCCTTCACCACGGCTTCCACGGTGTCGTTCACACTGAACAGTTTGGAGGGGTGGCGGATTTTGCGCGTCCAGGACATTTCGGTCACGTGGATCAAGCCCTCCACACCGGGTTCCAGCTCGATAAAGGCGCCGTAGTCGGTCAGGCTGACAATGCGGCCCTTGATGCGGGTGCCCGCGACGTATTTGGCCAAAACGGTATCCCAGGGGTTGGCGCTCTTTTGCTTGAGACCCAGGGAGACCTTTTCATCTTTCTCGTCAAACTTGAGCACCATCACTTCCACCTCATCTCCGATATTGAACATCTCGGAGGGGTGAACGATGCGGCCCCAGGTCATGTCGGTAATGTGCAGCAGGCCATCCACGCCGCCCAGGTCGATGAACACGCCGTAGTCGGTGATGTTCTTGACGAAGCCCTTGATGAGGGCGCCTTCCTTGAGCACACCCAGGGTTTTCTTGCGGCGCTCTTCCCGGTCCACTTCCAGCAGTGCCCGGCGGGAGAGCACGATGTTGCCGCGCTTCTGGTTGAACTTGAGAATTTTGAACTCGAAACGCTCCCCAATGAGCTTGTCCAGGTTGCGCACGGGACGCAGATCCACTTGGGAGCCGGGCAGAAAGGCCTTGATGCCGATATCCACCGACAAACCCCCCTTGATGCGCGAGGAAATGATGCCGTTGACCGTGCCGCCTTCCTCGAAGATGCGGCCCACGTCTTCCCACACCCGCAGTTTTTCCGCTTTCTCCTTGGACAGCACCACCATGCCGTCGTTGTCTTCCATGGCTTCAAGAAACACTTCCACTTCATCGCCCACATTGACCTGGGGCTGTCCGCTCTCGTCGTTGAACTCGGCGATGTGAATCTGTCCCTCGGACTTGTAATCGATGTCCACGGTGACAAAGTCCTTCTGGATCGCGATTACGCGGCCCCGGACAATCTGATGCTCCTTGAAGGACAGCAATCCCTCATCGAACATCTGTTGAAAATTTACATCGTCCTCGACGAACTGCAGGGAGGCATCGGAGGCCTGAGCAGTCATTTCCTGGGTTTGTGTCATGGCTTCTTCGGGGGGCATGAGGCGGTCCTTGAGGGTCTGTCGGCTCCGGGTGCGTGGTTTCGAGACAACAGGCGGCCAAAGGCTGCGCCGTTCGTCTCTCGCTCTGGTCCGCCTGACCCGGACCGGTTGCCCTGGAAGGGGGCGAACCACATATGCGGAGGTTGGTTAATGGTGTCGCCGGGTAATAAATTCCAGGCGTCAGGTGACGCGTACCACCCGGCACGCGCCGATTCTCTCCGGGGCGGTTCCGCCCCTTGATTTCAGGCGGTCGGAGACCAGCCCAAAAAACTCTCGGAGGAAAAAAATCATCTTGTCAGATTGGGTGAAAATGTCAAGCAACTCACCACCGCCGGACTCCCCCATGCGCAGGGTGCCGGGAACTTCTCCAGGGGCGCAAAACGCCTCCGCGCGCAGCCCCTGCGGAGGGTCAGTGACCAGGCGGGGCGGGGCCACATAAGCGCCCTTGGCGTCCGCCGGGTTTGGCGGCAGGTGGGACTGGGAATCCTCCGGAGAATCCTGCGGGGGCTTGCCCCTGGGAGGGGGGCAGGATATACCCAATCGGCTGCCCGGGTGGGCCTATCGCGTTAAATTTTCCTCGGAGGTGGCCTTTTCAGCCCGGGCTTCTCCCGGGGCAAAAAGCCAGCGAGGTGCTCATGAAATCCCGGCATTCCGTTCCCCCTCAGGGCTTCTTTCAGTCCCACACGCTTCGGGTGCGGGGTGCGCGGTGGCAGGTGCTGGATACCGCCCCGGGACCGGAACGGCCCCCCCTGCCGGTGCTGCTGCTGCTTCCCGGCACCCTGGGCAGCGCGGAGATATTTCATCGGCTTATGCAGGCCCTGGCGGACCGTATCCGGTGCGTGGGCCTGACCTATCCGGCGCTGCCGGAGGTGCCCCGGTTGGCCCGGGGCGCCCTGGGCATTTTGGATGGCCTGGGGATTCAGACGGCGCATGTGCTGGGTTCATCCCTGGGGGGCGTGGTAGCCCAACACCTGGCGTGGGATGCGCCCGAGCGGGTGCGGACCCTGTTTCTGGGGAACACCCTGGTGGACCCCCCGGTGCATTGGGCGCCCCGGCAACACTCCCTCCAACAGGTGTTGGCGACCCCCGCCGGGGAGCTGCGACGGCAACGGGTGGAGGGAGTGGCGCGGCACCCTGCCGGAGATGAGGGCGTGCGTCAGGCGTTGGACTTCATGCGGCGGCAGGGGGAACTCGTGCTTTCCGCCCGTCACCTGAAGGCGCGGATTCTGGCGCTGCTGAAGGCCCAGGATATCCCCCCTCCGGCGCTGCCGCCGGAACGCATCGTGATCCTGGAGTGCGCGGATGATCCGGTGATGCCCCCAGCGGTGCGGGCGGCCGTCCGCGCGCGGTTCCCCCAGTCCCGTGTGCATACCCTGCCCAGCGGAGGACACTTTCCCTATTTATCCCGCCCCGGGGAGTATATCGCGATCCTGGAGGCGCATCTGCTGCCCTGACCCGTGCCGCTGAGCCCGACGCTGGCTTACCCCGCCGTAATGGGCACCATGCCGGGGAGGGCCGCCACCCGCGCCAGCCAAGCCCGCAGCGCCGGATAAGGGGTCAGGCTGAACCCACCCTCAGGCGCCACGTGGGTGTAGGCGTATAGGGCGATATCGGCGATGGTGGCGCGGTCACCCACAAAGTACGGCCGGCCTTGCAGATGGGCCTCCATCAGCTTGAGCGCGGCCAGGCCCTGCACCCGCTTCTGCTCCATCAACCAGCGCTTCTCCGGGGTGTCCGGGGGCACGTGAATCGTCCAGTGCCGAACGGTGGCGATGCAGGGTTCGTGACTGTATTGTTCCCAGAACAGCCAGTGCATCACCTGGGCGCGCTCCCAGGCATCCTCCGGCATGAAGGGCGTCCCTTCCGCGAGGTGGCACAGAATGGCATTGGACTCCGCCAGATGCCGTCCGTCCGGAAATTCCAATAGGGGAATCCGCCCGTTGGGATTTTTTGCCAGAAACTCCGGGGTGCGGGTCTCCCCGCGCAGGATATCCCGTTCCACCAATGTATAGGGGAGGCCGCGCATGCGCAGCATCAGCCGCACCTTGTAGCCATTTCCTGAGGGAAGATAGTCGTAAAGCGTGTGCATGAACCTCCTTTGCGAATAAAGAGACCGGGCGCAGGTCAGGGCGCCCATTCAATGCCTTACCGGGCTTTAATCAGGATTGCCAGAACCACTTGGTGGCTTCCCGGTATATGTCGCCCCGGTTGAGGCCGATATCCTTCAAAATCTCGTTGCTCAGGGACTGCAAATGCAGTCGTTGCTCCCGGCGATCATTCCAGAGATTCATCAAGGCCCAGGCCCTGCGCAACCAGCCGGCCAGGGGAATAAATGGTTTGGAAAAGGGTGAGGCAACGATCCCGTTATGGGTTAGTAATTTTGTATTCATTGTTCAACTCCCCGTGGAAGGTTTCATCCGTATCAATGCTTTAAAATCGGAATATCTGTATAAATTTTTGCCGGATATTTCAGGATTGACAACCGATTTGTTTTCAATTATGAGTTAGTATAACTATTCTATAAAGGTGAGCGATATGGCCTTTGAACTCCCTCCGCTGAATGCCCTGCGCGCCTTTGAAATCGCGGCTACCCGGCTCAGTTTCAAGGACGCCGCCCGGGTGCTGCACGTCACCCCGGGTGCGGTGAGCCAGCAGGTCCGCACGTTGGAAGAGGCGCTGGGGGTGCGCCTGTTCAGCCGCACAGTGCGCCGTGTGTCCCTGACGGAAGCGGGGCAGACGCTGCTGCCTGCGGCGCGGGAGGCGTTTCAGCGCCTGGAACTGGCGGTGGGCGCCCTTCGGCAGCAGGAGGAGTCGGGGCCGATCACGGTTTCCGTGGTGCCCTCTTTCGCCGCCAAATGGCTGGTGCCCCGGCTGGGCCGGCTCCACGCGGTGCATCCGGAGATCAGCGTCCGCATCAGCGCCACGCTGCAACTGGCGGATTTCGTCACGGACGGGGTGGATGTGGCGATCCGGATTGGAAAGGGGAAATTTCCCGGACTTCAGGTGCTGCACTTGATGAATGAGGACCTGTTTCCGGTGTGCAGTCCCCGGTTGCTGGAAGGCCAGCATGCCCTGCGGGCGCCCGCCGACCTGCGCCATCACACCCTGCTGCACGATGAACACTATGACGGCTGGCGGGAGTGGCTGAACCAGAACGGGGGTGAAGACGTGATCGCGGAACAGGGGGCGGTATTCAACGATGCCTCGCTGGCCCTGCAGGCCGCCATCGCCGGACTGGGGGTGGCCATGACGCGCACGGCCCTGGCTGCGGATGACCTGGCGGCGGGGTTGCTGGTGCGGCCCTTTCCGGGCATGCTGCCCTCACGGTTTTCCATCTGGATCGTTTGCCCGAAAGAGTATGCCCGGCGGCCCAAGGTGGCGCGGTTCATGGACTGGCTGCTGGCCGAGGCGCGGCGGGATTCCGCCCTGACCAGGGATTGAACCCTCCCGGCCCTTTGGATGGTTACCAGCCCCTCTTGTCCCAACCCCCCTCTCTGCGGTATATCTCACCCTCCGGTACGCGATGCGGCGACCCCTCCCGATGACGTTGCGCGCCTGCGTACCCATAATCCTCCCCCCATGGTTCGGACCTCCCCATGACCGCACAAAACACTGCGCCCAACACCCTGCCCCTGAATGATATCCGAGTGCTGGACCTGTCCCGAGTATTGGCCGGGCCCTTCTGCGGGCACCTGTTGGCCTGTCTGGGCGCCGAGGTGGTGAAGGTGGAGGACCGCAAGGGCGATGAAACCCGGTACTGGGCTCCCTTCACCCAGGATCTCAGCGACTCCTTCATCGCCGTAAACTTCAACAAGCGTGGCATGGTGGTGGATCTGAAGCATCCGGACGGCAAGGCCGTGATCCTGGAATTGGTGAAGCGGAGCGATGTGCTGGTGGAAAACTTCAAAACCGGCACGATGGATAAGCTGGGGCTGGATTATGCCACCTTGAGCGCGCTCAATCCCAAACTGGTGTACACCAGCATCTCCGCCTTCGGGCGCACGGGGCCCCGCGCGGCCTATCCGGGCTACGAGTCCCTGCTGCAGGCCTACAGCGGCATCATGAGCTTCACGGGCATGCCCGGCGGAGAACCGGTGCGAACGGGCGTTTCCTTTTTGGATCTCTCCAGCGGACTGGCCGCCACCCTGGCGACCGTGGTGGCGCTGTACAAGCGCAAGGAGACCGGCCAGGGCGCGCTGGTGGAGGGCTCGCTGCTGCAATCGGCGCTGGGGCTGATGCTGGTGCAGCTGGTGCCGTTCTTCAATAACGGGCTCTTGCCGAAAAAACTGGGGAGCGGCCACGCCAGCGTCACGCCCTACCAAGCGTACAAAACCAAGGATGGCTGGGTGTTGATCGCCGCGGCCAACCAGAACCTGTGGGAGAAGTTGGCGCGGGCGATCGGATTGGAGGCGTTGATCGCGGAGCCTAAGTTCAAGGACAATCCCGCACGCATGGCCAACCTGCAGGACTTCACCGATCGCCTGAACGCGGTGCTGAGCACGCGGGAGACCAAGCCGCTGGTGGACCTGCTGGTGCGCGCCGGAGTGCCCTGCTCGGCCATCAACTCGCTGGGAGAGATGCTGGCCGATGGACAAGCCGAGGCGGTGGACCCGTTCATCTCCTCCCAGGATTCACGGTACGGCACGTTGCGCACCTCCGGGCTGCCCTTTCATCTGAGCGGGCTGGGCAGCCGCCCGATCCGGCGTCCCCCCCAGTTGGGGGAACACACGCGGGAAGTGCTGGCTGAACTGGGGTATGACGCGGGACGCATTGACGCGCTTTTCGATTCCGGCGCGGTGGCCTAAGCGCAGCTACTCCTCCCCTTCCTCACTGGGGCCGTCCTGGGTGGGCAGGGTATATTTCTCTTCGGCCCAGTTGGCCTGGTCATTCACCTGACAGCGCTCCGAGCAGAAGGGGCGAAAGGGATTGCCCTGATAGGGGGTGGGCTTGCGGCATAAAGGGCACCGCACCATCAGCGGCAGGCCTCCCTTGGGGACGCCGTTTCCGGTGCCGCCATTACCCCCGTTGCCGCCAGTGCCGCCATTACCCCCGTTGCCATTTCCATCAGCCATGGTGTCCTTTCCCTCGCTTGCGTCCCGGGCCGGCCTTTTCAGGCGGCGGATCCTCGATGGGATCGCTCTTGGAAATGCCCAGGGTCTGCATCCGGGAGCGCAATGTGTTGCGGTTGATACCCAGCACGCGCGCGGCGCGCACTTGGTTATTTCCGGTTTCCATCAGTACCTGCCGGATCACGGGTCGCTCCAGATGCGCCGTGATGCGCTCCAGCAGCCCCTCCTGATTCTGCCCGCAATAGGCCCGGATGACCGGCAGCCAGGCGCGCAGCGCGGCGTGTTCAAAACGTTCCCCCAGATCTTCCGCCACGCCCGCCCCGACGATGTTCCGGGGCAGGTCCGGTCCGTCAATCATGGGTCCGTGCGCGGTGATGAGCAGACTTTTCATGACATTTTCCAGTTCCCGCACATTGCCCGGCCAGTCGTAGTGTTCCAGCAGGGACTCCGCCTCGGGGGTCAAAGCGGGAAGAGCCACGCCCAGGGATTTCGCGGATCGGGCCAGCAGGTGGCGGGCCAGCACCGGAATATCCTCCCGCCGCTCGCGCAAGGGGGGAGCCTGGAGGGTGAAGGCGTTGATGCGGTAGAACAGATCGCTCCGGAAGCGTCCCTGGGCCACGAACTGTTCCAGGGATTGATTGGTGGCGGCCACGATGCGGGCGTTCAGTTTCAGCGTCTCCAATCCTCCCACGCGCTGAAACTCCCGCTCCTGAAGCACCCGCAGCAGCTTGGCTTGCAGTTCCAGAGACAGATCACCGATTTCGTCCAGAAACACCGTGCCGTGTCCCGCCGCTTCCAGCCGGCCGGTCTTGCGCTCTCCCGCGCCGGTGAACGCGCCCTTCTCGTGGCCGAACAGTTCGGCTTCCAGCAGGTCCCGGGGAATCGCCGCGCAGTTGAGCGCGACAAACGGTTCTGCGGCCCGGCGGGAGTGGTGATGAATGGCGCGGGCGATCAGTTCCTTGCCCGTGCCGCTCTCGCCCAGCACCAGCACGGTAAGGTCCGCATCCGCCACCCGGCCCACGGCCTTGAAAATTTCCCGCATGGGCCGCGAAACCCCGGCCAGCAATTCCCCCGTCCCGGCCCGGGGCTCCGGGGCCGACACGGTGCCCAGGGCGGTTCGGGATTTGAGGATCGTCCGGGCCGCCCGCTGCACCAGGCTTTCTATCTCATCAATGCCGAAGGGCTTGGTGAGGTAATCGAAGGCCCCCAGTTTCATGGCCCGCACGGCGTGGTCCATGGTGGCCTCGCCCGTGATCACCGCCATCAGCGCCTGGGGATGCCGCGGGGCCTCCCGGGCAATGAAGCTCAAGCCGTCCTCGCCCGGCAGGTTGATATCCACCAGCGCCAGTTCCACCCGTTCCCGGGTCATGACCGCGCTGGCTTCTTTCGCCGTTTCGGCGAACCGCAGCCGATAGGACGGCCCGCGCAATGTTTTGTCGATGACCCACCGGATGCTTTCCTCGTCATCCAGCACCAGAATGGTGATGGGATCTTCCACTCCAGGCCGCGCCTTGGCGGGCAACGCTCCGCGACTGCCCTTTCCTGTTTCCCGCACTGGATTCTCCATAACCTTGCTACGGATACTGGTCGCGCTCCCTGTGTCCCGGGGTTGCGACTCCAAGCCTAAATCAAATGGGGTCAAAGCGGAATGCCGGTGTTGTCCAAAGATACGGCAAAAATGTCCGATAAATATAATCAACTTGACATGGCGGCCGGCCGGGTGTAGGCTAGGACTACGTAGCCCCCCTACGTACGTAATCCCTGTCCGGTGCTTACCCTCCTTAGCGCCGGGCAGGGTTATTTTTTTCAGGGAGGCCAAAATCCAATCTCCGGCTTGTCCCCCGCCATACCCCTGGGCTACCATGGGCAAAACACCCCCGGAGTCGACTGCCGCGCCGATAGGACATCGCCGCAGGATGTGACCCGCTTCCCCTGGAGACCCGCTCCGTGTTCGAGAATCTGCCCCCCAAAGTATATATCCGTGAGGTCGGCCCCCGGGACGGACTTCAGATTGAGCCCAGATTTTTCCCCACGGAGAAAAAAGCGGAGCTGATCCGCCGTCTGGCCGCCACGGGAGTCCCGCACATCGAAATCACCTCCTTCGTGCATCCCAAGTGGATTCCCGCCCTGGCGGATTGCCGGGACATCGCGGCCCAGTTTGCCCATCTGCCGGGCGTGGATACGTCGGCGCTGGTCCCCAACAGGAAGGGGCTGGAGGGAGCCGTGGCGACCGGCGTCAGGCAGGTGACGGTGTTCCTATCCGCCTCCGAGGGCCACAATCAGTCCAACATCAACAAATCCATCGCCGAGACGCTGAAACAGTTCGAGGAACTCATTCCGGCGGTGAAAAAAGCGGGGATCGAGGTGATCGGCACCATCAGTGTGGCCATGGGGTGTCCGTTCGAGGGCCAGGTGCCGGTGCAGCGGGTGGCGGACATCGCCAAGACCCTGGTGGATCTGGGCTCGGATTACCTGATGCTGGGGGACACCATTGGCGTGGGCACCCCCCTGCTCACCAAGCGGCTGCTGGAGAAAGTGCTGCCGCTGATGGCCCCCCAGCGCATCGGACTGCATCTGCACGACACCCAGTCCACCGCGCTGGCCAATGTGCTCGCGGGACTGGAGATGGGCATCACCACCTCTGATGGCGCGGTGGGCGGCCTGGGCGGCTGCCCCTATGCGCCCGGGGCCACGGGCAACGTGCCCACGGAAAACCTGGTGTATCTGTTTCACGGCATGGGCATCGAGACGGGGATCGACCTGACGGCGCTGCTGGAGGTGGGCGCCTGGGTGCAGACACAATTGGGGCATCCGCTCTCCAGCAGCGGGCTGAAGGCGTATCTGGGCCGCAAGGCTGCCGCAGCAGGCAAAGGCTGCGCTGTTCCCGCAGGATGACATTCTCAGCACCGGGTGCCATGGACGATCGTTCCGGTGTCCCTCTCGAATCCGAGACCTCCCAGGGGGCATTGAGTTTCTGGGCCCACACCACGGACAGCCGCATCTTCAGCTTCCGCTACGAGGGGCCCCCCCGCCGGTTGCACCCCTATCTGCTGGAGCGCTACGGGCCGGGCCGGGGCGCAGCCTGGGCGCGGGAGTTCTATCCGGCGCGGGTGCGGCTGGAGGGCGCGCCCGTCTCCCTGGGCACCGTGGTGACTCCAGGGATGCGCATCGCCTACCGCCATCAACGCACCGAGGAGCCGCCGCCTCCCCCGCTGACCCCGCCCTTGTATCTGGACGATTGGGTGCTGGCGCTGGAAAAGCCGGACTGCCTGCCCGTGAATCCGGTGGGGGTGCATTACTACACCTCCTTGGCTGTGCTGGGCAAGGAGCGCTTTGGCGAACCGGAACTGACGCCCCTGCACCGCCTGGACCTGGAGACGAGCGGGGTGGTGCTGTTTGCGCGCAAGCGCCGCTATCTGCACACCTTTCACAAGCTGTTCCACCGGCACGCCGTGGCCAAGCGGTACCGGGCGCTGGTGTACGGACAGTTTCCCCGGGATCTGGACGCCATCGCCGGGCGGATTGTCCCGGATGACACCACGGACATTCACACCAAACTGCGGCTGGAACCCCTGCCCCCGGACGAGTGGCGGCCCGCCGAGCGCAATCAGGAAGGGTCCTCCCTCACCCGCATCCTCTCCGTGACGCACCACCCCACGTCCCATGGCGTGCTGAGCGAATTGGCGCTGGAGCCGGTGACAGGCAAGACCAATCAGATTCGGGTGCATCTGGCCCATGTGGGGCACCCCATCGTGGGGGACAAAAAATATCACCCGGACCCGGCGGTGTTCCTGGACTGGGCGGCGCACAAGGATCTGGCCCGGCTGGACCCCCGGCTGCTGCTGACCCGGCAGGCGCTGCACTGCGAATCCATCGCCCTGCGCCACCCGTTCACGGGGGAGGAACTGTGCATCCGCAGCGCACCCGGCGCCTGGGCGGCGCGGATCGCCCCGGCGGTGGCGGGGTGAGCGCTACCGGGTTGGGCCGGTTAGGCTCCCGGACGATTATCGGCGAGGCGCTTCTGCTTTCCCGACCGCCCGCTTTCCTCCCGCCCGGATTATGCTAGCGTTAGAGATTGACCAGAATAAAAACCCCCGCAGGAGAAAGCGCAGACCCATGCCGTCCCCCTCAAAGCCCGCTCAGGCATCGTTGCTGGGCATCGGAATCGATACCGGAGGCACCTTCACCGACATCGTGCTGTTCGATCTGGCCCAGCAACGCATTCTGCGCAAGGCCAAGACGCCCACCACCCATGGCAACTATGCCGTGTGTGTGGGCAACGCCTTTGACGCGCTGGCGCTGGCGGCGCAGGAAGTTGCGGCGCTGAAGCGGGTCTGTCTCTCCACCACGCTGGCCACCAACACCGTGGCCGAGCACAAGGTGCACCCTACGGCGCTGCTGGTGGAGCCGGGGGACATCGCCGTGCCCACGGATCTTCACCCCAGGCTGGTGCTGCTCAACAGTTACATGAGCTTCGATGCGGAAACCGTGCGGCCCGTATCCGAACGTGAGGTGCTGGAAAAGGCGGCGCCCCTGGCGGCCCAGGTGGAGGGCTTCGCCGTCTCCGGCTATGCCGCCACACGCAACCCGGCGCACGAGCGGCAGATCGCGGAACTGTTAAAGCGGGAGTTTGGCAAGCCGGTGGTGCTGGGAAGCGAGTTGACCCGGCAGTTGAACTTCATGCAGCGCGCCCTGGCGGCGGCCCTGAACGCCGGATTGCTGGCGGTGATTCTGGAGTGGCTCCGGGCCGTGAAATCCATCCTGAAACATCACGGCATCGCCTGTCCCCTGTACATTGTGAAGGGGGACGGTTCGCTGATGGAGGAGGCTGAGGCCCTGGAGCAGCCGGTGCAGACCCTGTTTTCCGGTCCTGCGGCCTCCCTGAGCGGCGGCACCTTTCTCTCCGGGGAGTCCGACGCGGTGGTGGTGGATGTGGGGGGCACCACAACGGACCTGGGCCGGGTGAGCGCCGGACGCGGTCTGCTGCGCCGGGGAGGCATCCGCATCAACAACCGCCAGATCGCCGTGGATGGGCTGGATATGCTCACCTTCGGCCTGGGGGGGGACAGCCGGTTCCGGCTGGGCCCCAAGGGCAGCTATCAATTCGAACCGCAGCGGGTGCTTCCCTTCTGCCGGGCGGCGGATCGCTATCCGGAGTTTTCCGTGGCCGCGCTGGAGACGGAGTTGTCCGGCTCCTGGCACTTCGGGGATCCCGACCTGCTGGAGCTGGCGGCGCTGGATACGGATCGCGCTCCGGCGAAAGCGGCCCCTGGTGAGGATCCGGGGGCGGCGGCGATTCTGCAGGCGCTGAAGGCCGGACCGCGCCGGGTTCGCACCCTGGGGCTGGAACTTCAGTTGCCCCGGTTTGCCATGATCCTGGCGGACCTGGTGCGCCAGCGGCGGCTGGTGCGCATCGCCCTCACGCCCACGGACCTGTTCTGCGCGGAGGGTCATGCGCCCGCCTTCTCGATGGAGGCCGCACGCCACGCCATGGCTTTGTATGCGCGCATGTTGGATACCCCCACCGGGGCTTTTGAGACGGCCTTGCGGGAGACCCTGCGGCGCCAGGCGGTCATGGTGCTGGGAACCTTTCTGTTGGATCATCCCGAACTGACCGCCACAGGTGAAGCCATGGCGCATTTGACAGACTTGATGCTGCCTGGGAAAAACGGCGACTCCGGCACCCGGCTGGCCCTGGACCCGGGATGCAAGGTGGTGCTGGTGGGTGCGGGGGCGCCGGTGCTGTTTCAGGGGTTGCCTTCCGCCATGGAGCGGCGGCTGACCGCGCCCCTGGATGGCGATGTGGCCAATGCGGTGGGAGCCATCACCTCGGAGTTTCTGCTGCGGGAGACCGTGAGCATCGAGCCGGTGAAAAATGGCGGGGTGGAACTCTTCGATCACGAAGGCAAGACACCCTTCCCCACGTTGGAAGTGGCGCAGGAGCGCGCCCGGAGTCTGGTGCGCTCCCGGCTGGAAACACGCGCCCGCACGCTGGGTTTGGCGCATACCCGGATCAGGTTGCACGAGGAAGTGCTGGAGGAATACGCCGAGTTTTCCCGGCGTACCCGCAAGGAGCTGGTCATCGCCCGGGTGGAAGGGATTCTGAACGGCATGCCCGGCTGAGCCGTCACGCCCTGGCGGGGATCAGGCTTTGGACCGGAAGGCCCGGATGGGCGCCGATCCCGCGCCGGTGGCAGGCCAGTCCTTCGGCCAATGGCTGCGCCTGTCCAGTTCCTCGGTGCGCACCATGTGCCGGGGGTCGGCCACGCGGTAGGGAAACAGGATGCCGTCCAGGTGATCGAACTCGTGCTGAAAGAGGTGCGACTCCCAGCCCCGGAAGGTCCGGTTCAGGGGCTGCCCCTGGGCATCCAATCCCGTCACCGCGATTGCGGCGGCGCGGCCCACGAAGGCTTTATACCCCGGTACGGATAGGCAGCCCTCCCAGTACCACACCTGCTCGCTCGTTGTCGGAGTGGCCACAGGGTTGATCCAGGTGAGGATCGCTCCGGACCCTCCCGGATCGCGCATCACAAAATAGCGCTGGAACCATCCCAATTGGGGCGCGGCCACACCGTTCGCGCCGTAAACCTCCAGGGCCAGAAGAAGCACTCCCAGACGCGCCTGAAACTCCGGCGTGGGAATTTCCGCCGGGGGCACCGGTGCGCTGGGCTGGGCCAACCGGAAGTCCCCCAGGGTCAGCAGGGGCGGCAAGCCGGCCCGGGGGTCGGGCGGCGCATCCCCTTCGGGGTGTATTCCGGCGGTGGGGGGTGTGGGCGGGTGCGTCATGTTCAGGAGCCCTGGGGGGTTGAGGGAGTGGGGGCGACAGAGCCTCCCGGCCCGATTATTCCGGCAATACCATGCCCGGAAGCGTATCCCGCGCACCCGGGGCCGGCCAGTCCTCCGGCCACGCCTCGCGGTGCTCCAGGTGCTCGGTCATCATGAGATGCCGGGGGTCGGAAATGCGGTACGGGTAGAGGTAGCCATCCAGGTGATCGTACTCATGCTGAAACACCCGGGCGGGCCAGCCCGAAAACTCCCGGCTGACCAGGTTTCCCCCGGCGTCATACCCGCGCACGGCGATGGAGAGGGGACGGCGCACCCAGCCGCGCAGACCCGGTACGGAGAGGCACCCTTCCCACGCCCAACCCTGTTCCTTGGAAACCATCGTGATTTCCGGGTTGATCCAGGCGTGCAAGATATGGTGGGGGGGGGCCTCTCCCTCTTGCACCTCCTCCAACACCAGAAAGAAGCGTTCGAACCAGCCGATCTGAGGCGCGGCGATGCCGATGCCCAGATACACCGCCATGGCATCGGCCAGGGTATTCAAGCGCTGCTGAAACTCTGGGGAGGAAATGCGCTTGGGGTCCACCGGGGCGCTGGGTCGGGCCAGCCGGGGGTCGCCCAGGGTCACCAGGGGCGGCACCTCGGGCAATGGGGTTTCTTCGTGGTCACTCATGGCGGCTCCAAGTGTGTGGGGATGCCGGAACGGTGAGAACAGGCTCAGGCGCCTGGGGTGGCCTGCACCACCAGGCGGTGAAAACGCTTCTTGCCCAGGCGCAGCAGAATGGCGCCCTCCGGTGCCAGGGCGGGCTCCAGGACGAACTCGATGCCGTCCACCTTGGCCTCATTGACGGTGACGCCCCCCTGCTGAATCAGGCGGCGGGCCTCGCCCTTGCTCTTGACCAGCCCGAACTCCGCCAGCAGATCCACCAACAGCGGCCGGTCAGCCAGCCGCGCCTTAGCCAGCGCGCTGGTGGGTACCTCTGCCAAATCTCCCGCGCCCCCGCCCGCGCCGCCGAATACGGCCCGCGCCCCCTGGGCAGCCCGGGCGGCTTCTTCCTCCCCATGGATCAACGCGGTGGCCTCCTGGGCCAGTCGCTGCTTGGCCTGGCGGATATCCGCGCCCCGGAGGGCTTCCAGTTCCTTCACTTCCTCCAGGGGCAGCAGGGTGAACAGCCGCAGGCACTTGGCCACATCCGCATCGTCCAGGTTGACCCAGTACTGATAGTATTCGTAGGGGCTGGTCTTGTTGGGGTCCAGCCACACCGCGCCCTTTTCCGTCTTGCCCATCTTGGTGCCCGAGGCGGTGGTGAGCAGGGGGAAGGTCCAGCCGAATACCTGGGCCCGCGCGATGCGCCGCACCAGATCCACGCCGCTGATGATGTTCGTCCACTGGTCATCCCCTCCCATCTGCAGCGAGCAGCCGTAGCGCTTGTGCAGCTCCAGAAAGTCGTAGCTTTGCAGCAGGGGATAGTTGAACTCCAGAAAGCTCAGCCCCGCTCCCTCCTGGGCCAGCCGTACCCGGAAGGTCTCGAAGGTCAGCATCCGGTTCACGGAGAAGTGCGGGCCGATCTCGCGCAGAAAGTCGATGTAGCCCAGACCCCGCAGCCAATCCAGATTGTTGGCCAGAATGGCCTTGCCCCCGGAGAAATCCAGCAGACTCCCCATTTGGCGTTTGATCCCGGCGATGTTGGTGTGAAGCGTCGCTTCGTCGAGCATCTTGCGCATCTCGTTCTTGCCGCTGGGGTCACCGATCATGGCCGTACCGCCCCCCACCAAAGCGATGGGCCGGTGTCCCGCGCGCTGAAAGTGCGTCAGGCTCATCAGGGGAATGAGGTGCCCCACATGCAGGGAATCGGCCGTGGGGTCGAACCCGATGTACCCCGTCAGGGGGCCGTGCTGGCTCTTGGCCACCAGGGCGTCCTCCTCGGTGGCCTGCTGAAAGAACCCGCGCTCCTTGTAAATGCTCCAGATGCTCACGAATGCCCTGACCTTGAAAAGGAGTTTCCGATCCGCCCGCCGCCCCGTATGAATGTGCACCTCGGGCCCTGCAAGCGGTTTAAGGGGAAAGCATAACCGGGGGCCGCGTCACTTGGCAATTGCCGGGAGGAAGGGTCGCCCTTGCGGCAAGGGCACAGCGCGGGTTCTTGCCATCCCCCCCCGGCCATGCCATAA
>Ga0224495_10001625_pt1 | contig 15629 bp, 8 predicted proteins | sample SF_Jul11_sed_USG_FD_168128 | JGI IMG/M metagenome (GOLD analysis project Ga0224495, IMG submission 168128) | Sediment microbial communities from San Francisco Bay, California, United States - SF_Jul11_sed_USGS_4_1 | ecosystem: Environmental > Aquatic > Marine > Sediment | place: USA: California... | reverse complement strand
CGTATTCATAAGCATTGAACAGGGGCGCAGGAGGATGCTGGGTGAGAATGAAGTCGGCTGCATGCTCAGGCACATAGGTAGTTTCCACAGCGCCCAGTTTCCATGTGCCGTGCTGGAAAGTAAGGTAACCAACGCCGGACATCGCCGCTAGTAACAAAGCAAACAGCTGTACACGCGACTTTGCAATGTGGCGCTCCAATAATGCCGACGCATGCGGCATGCCGATAACGAGAGCCATCAACACAAAAAAAATCATGTAGCGAAATGCCGAGAAGCCGGCGGCAGCAAAGCAGATGAACAGGAACGCATGTGCAGGATCAACATGCTGCCGTCGCCGGATTAATACGAATAGCGTTGCCATCGCTAGAACAAGTACACCATAGAATAGTGATGGCTGCTGATACATGCGAGCATAATCAAAAAGCGGCAGGTATTCGTCGATCTCGCGCGTAATCGGGTCTTGCAAAGCACCCATGTTGGTAATTAATGCATCTGTCATCGGATTGGCCAGTGAAGCAAACAAGGCGATGCCACACCACATGAATAAACGCTGCAAAGCTGGACGAGCCAGTGAATTTACATTGCGCCATCTGTCGAATGACGCGCCTGCCAGCACGATAATGATGATGGCCCAGCCCAAAATATATCCAGGATGCAAATTAGCCCACAGCAACATGATGACGGGTAACGTAATCAAGGCACTCGGATTAGTTATCCCGTTGCGTAGCTTGGTAAGCGCGCTGCTCAGATTCATATACACCAGCACCACACCAATAAAGGAGAATATCTGTGGGCGCAATTCATCATAGCGATACAGCAGCCAAGGCATGGTAAGCGTCACTAACAACCCGAAAAACGGTTCAACGCGGGTTTTGAGCAATGTGCGCCACACAAGTCCATAAAGGGTGACAAACAATGCGGCCTTGAGTACAACCAGCCCCCACGGGCCGAAGGCTGCATATACAGAAAAGAAAATCAGTTGCGCCAACCAGTATCCCTGCAATAACAAGCGTTGGCGGGTATCGAGCACATCACCCATGGTATAGGTAAATGGATCGCTTTCCGGTAAGGCGCCGTTCTCCCAAATCCAGCGTCCGGTGTTGAGATGCCAGTACAGATCGCCTAAGCCTATCGGATATATGTGGACCAGGAACAGCAATGCAAAAACAATGCTGGCAATCGCGTAGACCGCACGGCTGCTTGAGTTTGACACAGGGACCATAATGACCGCTTAAATTATTTTATGTATGCCAGTTACTTCAGAACTGTGGCTATTAAACTGACCAGCAACTGGAAAAAGATTGATAATCGATCATATTATTTTTGCCAACACATTTCAGCTTGCCGAAACAATACACAATCATTTATCAATGGCCGACATTGCCAATCTATTGCCTTACTTACTTTCTTCCCGACCTGTTGGATTTTAGGTTAACTCAATTGTAGCAGCCTGTTTCGCAATGCTGGACAGCAACCTGAAAGGTGCTAAGCGGCGTCCCTGCAATTGCCCAATTCCGATAAAACCCTGTGGACCATGTAGCCTGACCTTGCCATCCGGAAAGCCGGTATCCATCGAGAGGCGTTGACCTTGTGCGAGACATTTGATCTGTTTATTTTCCAGTTGCAGCCTGGGCATGTTTGGCATGAGTGATTCCATTGGAAGAATGCATGCATCGCGCTCAGCTTCAGTCATCACTTCCAGTTGCTGCCAGGTATAACTGTCGCGCAGATCGAAATGAGCAATCGCGGTGCGTCGCAAGCCGATCAGATGCGCACCACAGCCAAGTGCAGCGCCGATATCTTCGGCGAGGGTGCGGATATAAGTACCCTTGCTGCAGCACACGGAGATGTCCATCTCATAAAAGCGCCTCCCCAATCCCTCCCCCTCAAGAGCGGGAGAGCGAAGGGCATGGGCTACGGAAGATGAGAACTCATTGTCGGAAAACGAATTCAGTAGCAATTCGTGAACCACCACACTGCGCGGTGCTCGTTCTATGGTTTCGCCTTTACGTATATATTCATAGAGCGGTTTGCCCTGATGTTTAAGCGCACTGTGCATCGGCGGGAGTTTCTGGATTTCACCGCGAAATCTGGCCAGCACCGTATCTATTTCAGCTAACGTCACATTGACCGGACGCTCCGCAGTGATCTCTCCTTCGGCATCGCCGGTACTAGTGGTTTGGCCCAGACGCAACAAAGCTCGATAGGTCTTGTCGGCATCAAGCAGGGCATTGGAAAATTTGGTGGCCTCGCCAAAACAGATCGGCAGCAAACCGGTGGCGAGGGGGTCAAGAGTGCCGGTGTGGCCGGCTTTTTCGGCCTGATACAGGCGGCGGACTTTTTGCAGCGCAGTATTGGAACTTAATTCCAGTGGCTTATCGAACAACAACACGCCGTCGAGTTGGCGAAAGGAACGTGTCATAAACCCAACCCCTCGCACCTCCCCTTGTCAGGGGAGGTGTAGTTTTCCATCCGGCTCTCCCACCTGACTAGTTGGAGTTGAATTTCCGGTATGCAGTTTATCGCTGGCCACTGCTTGGTCTATCAGTTGGGACAAATGGCTGCCACGCTCAACCGATGCGTCATACACAAAATGTAATTGCGGCATGACGCGCAGCTTGATACTGTGTGCCAACTGACTGCGCAGAAATCCACTGGCATGATCCAGACCTTGCTGAGCTTCGGAATGCTTGCCATCCAGGCGGGTGAAAAATATCTTGGCATGGGAATAATCCCCGGCCACTTCCACACCCGTGATGGTCACTAGACGCACACGCGGGTCGTTGATCTGGAGACGAACCAGTTCTGCGAGCTCACGCTGAATCTGCTGTGCGATTCGATCTGTTCTGGCGAAATTGGCCATGGCCATCTAATTTCGCCAAGACAAATTAAAGTGCACGCGCAACCTCGATGATCTCATAAGCTTCGAGCTTGTCTCCCACTTGGAGATCATTGAAATTCTTCACTGACAAGCCACATTCGAAATTACTTTTCACTTCCTTCACGTCATCCTTGAATCGTTTCAGCGAATCCAGCTCACCATCTTGGATTACTACGTTGTCACGCAATACGCGCACTTTTGCACCACGTTTGATCACACCTTCCAACACATAACATCCGGCAATCGTACCGACCTTGGAAACGGTGAACACCTGACGCACTTCCACCATACCCATGATGCTTTCCCGCTTCTCCGGAGCAAGCATGCCGGACAGCGCAGCCTTAATTTCATCCACCATCGCATAAATGATGTTGTAGTAACGTATGTCGACGCCGGTAGCTTCTGCCAGCTTGCGTGCGGCCGCATCGGCGCGCGTATTGAAACCGATCACGATCGCCTTCGAAGCCAGCGCAAGATTTATGTCCGACTCGCTAATCGCACCCACCCCACCATGAATCAGATTGACCTTGACCTCGTTGGTGGAAAGTTTCTGCAACGATTGTGCGATAGCCTCTGCTGAACCTTGCACGTCTGCCTTGACAATCAGCGACAAGATACGGACTTCGCCTTCAGCCATCTGCTCGAACATGTTCTCCAGCTTGGCCGCCTGTTGCTTGGCAAGCTTCACTCCGCGATACTTTCCTTGGCGGAATAGCGCAATCTCGCGAGCGCGCTTCTCATCCGCCAATACCATCAGTTCTTCACCGGCAGCAGGCACTTCGGACAGGCCCTGTATTTCCACAGGAATGGATGGGCCCGCTTCATTCACCGCAGTGCCGTTCTCATCCAGCATCGCGCGCACCCGGCCGAATACTGACCCGACCAGCACCGCATCGCCTCGTTTCATCGTACCGGATTGGATCAACACCGTTGCCACTGGTCCCTTTCCTTTATCAAGACGCGCTTCGATAACCAGTCCCTTGGCATGCGTGACACGCGGCGCCTTCAGTTCCAGCACTTCCGCTTGCAGCAGTACGCCTTCCAGCAATTGGTCTATGCCCTGCCCAGTCTTCGAGGAAACTTCCACGAACATCGCATCACCACCCCAATCTTCTGGCGTCACTCCTTCTGCAACCAGTTCTTGCTTGACGCGCTCGATATTGGCCTCAGGTTTGTCAATCTTGGTCACAGCCACTACCAATGGCACATTTCCGGCCCTGGCGTGATGAATGGCCTCTTTGGTCTGTGGCATCACCCCATCATCGGCAGCCACCACCAGAATCACAATGTCAGTCGCCTTGGCGCCTCGCGCGCGCATCGCAGTAAACGCCTCGTGGCCAGGGGTATCGAGAAAGGTAATCATGCCACGTGGGGTATCAACGTGATAAGCGCCAATGTGCTGCGTAATTCCTCCTGCTTCTCCTGATGCAACACGGGTACGTCTTATGTAATCAAGAAGAGAAGTTTTGCCGTGATCGACGTGTCCCATCACAGTCACGACCGGCGCACGCGGTTCGAGAGGCACATTTTTCTGTTCGTCGGCATCAATCAGATAAGCATCGGGGTCGTCCAGCTTGGCCGCCTTGGCGATATGCCCCATTTCCTCGACAACGATCATCGCGGTCTCTTGATCGAGTACTTGGTTAATGGTCACCATCGACCCCATGTTCATTAGCACTTTAATAATTTCTGAGGCCTTGATCGACATTTTCTGTGCCAATTCGGCGACTGTGATAGTTTCCGGAACAGCCACTTCATGCACCACAGGCTCGGTAGGCAATGAAAAAGCGTGTGCAGTTTCCGGAGCTGTATGTTTTGGATGCCTGTCATGACGAGGTGCTCGCACAGGGGTAGTCCAGACACCGGTTTTCTCGCTGGTTTTGACCGGGGTGCGTTTCTTGTGCCCTTTTTCGTCCCATGGACTACTCTTGGCCTCTGTGATTTTTGATTTTTTGCCCGGCTTGATTATCTTGTCGCCAGGTTTCGGTGCCGGTTTGTGCAACGTGCCCTCAGCCAGATTGACCACTGGAGCGGACACGACCGGTGTCACTTCTTCAACCTTCTTCAACTCTGCCACTGCTGGCACGGGTTCCACCGCCTTCACGGCGGTCTTACGTTTGCTGCGCTCCTGCTTGGCCTGCACTTCGGCTGCCTGACGTGCCGCCAATTCCATCTGCAAACGCGTTTCCTCTTCGCGCGCCGCCAACTCCTGTTCGTTCAGGCCCTTGGCTGCCTTGCCCTTCTTCGGGGGTTCCGCAGCCCCAACCAATGCTGCAGGCGCTGCCGTTTCAGCAGCTACCGTCGGAGCCACTACTCGGCGCTTGCGTACTTCTACTTGTATTGTGCGTGCGCGGCCTGAACTGTCGGCTTTCTTGATTTCTGTGGTTTCGCGGCGAATTAACGTTATCTTCTTGGCGGGCTTTTCAGCGCCATGCGACTGACGTAAATGTTCAAGCAGTTTCGCCTTGTCCTTCTCCGACATAGGATCTAATTCCTGCTCTTTGGCTATCCCGGCTGCCTTTAGCTGCTCAAGCAGCAAGCTTACCGGCAGTCCAAGTTCAGTCGCAAACTGCGCTACGTTTAATTTTCCCATTCCTATCCTCTAGACACCCCGTTAAGCAAACCAGGGTGCGCGTGCCGTCATAATCAATGTGTTGGCTCGTTCACTATCCATACTTGTCAACTCTACCAACTCATCCACATCCAGGTCTGCCAGTTGTTCCTGCGTTGCGATGCCCTTGCCCGCCAAAGTGCGTGCAGTCTGCTCGTCCATACCTTCCAGCTTCAGCAGATCACCAATCCCATGCTCCACCTTTTCTTCACTTGCGATCGCCGCGGTCAATAGTGCATTGCGTGCTCTGGTACGCAATTCATTCACCGTCGCTTCGTCGAACGCTTCTATTTCCAGCATTTCCTCCAGTGGAACATACGCCACTTCTTCTAGCGTATTGAATCCCTCCTGCACCAGGATATCTGCGACTTCCTCATCCACATCGAGCCTTTCCATGAACACTGCTCGCGTCTTGGAAAACTCTTCAGTGTGCTTCTCGTTGGATTGCTCAACCGTCATGATATTGAGTTCCCATCCGGTCAATTCACTGGCCAGACGCACATTCTGTCCGCCACGACCGATCGCCTGTGCCAGATTTTCCTCCTCAACCACCACATCCATACTGTGCCGTTCCTCATCAACAACAATACTGTTCACCTCTGCAGGGGCCAGCGCGTTGATCACATAAGTAGCTGGATCTTCCGCCCACAGTATGATGTCCACCCGCTCTCCGGCCAACTCGTTGGTCACACCCTGAACACGGGAGCCACGCATCCCAACACAAGTCCCGATAGGATCAATGCGCGCGTCATGCGACAACACCGCAATCTTGGCGCGTGAACCCGGGTCACGTGCGGCACTGACTATTTCCAGCAATTTTTCTTCAATTTCAGGAACTTCGAGCTCGAACAATTTGACCAGCAATTCGGGCGAGGTGCGCGACAAGATCACCTGTGGTCCACGTGCACTACGATCCACTCGTAGCAGATGCGCTTTGACGCGATCGCCTACGCGCAGGTTTTCCTTGGCTATCATTTGGTCACGCGGCAACAAGGCTTCAATCTTGCCGAACTCGATGATTGCGTTACCTCGCTCAAGCCGCTTGACCGTTCCGGAAACCAAATGCTCCTTGCGTTCCATGAAATCAGCCAACACCTGCTCGCGCTCGGCATCACGAATTTTTTGAAAAATAACCTGCTTAGCAGCCTGGGCCCCAATGCGTCCGAAATCGATTGATTCCAGCGGCTCTTCGATAAAATCCCCAACCTGAATATCTGGATTGCGCTTTTGTGCCTCTTCCAGTTTGATGTGCAGATCTGGTGTCTCGAAAGTCTCGACGTCCACCACCTCCCAACGACGGAATGATTCGTATTCACCGCTATCACGATCAATCTCAACACGCACGTCGGCCTCGTCGGCAAAACGCTTCTTGGTCGCGGAGGCTAATGCCGATTCTAATGATTCAAACACGATCTCCTTGGACACGTTCTTCTCACGCGACAAGGCATCCACCAATAACAAAATTTCACGACTCATACTATATCTCCGGCTATATACTTGCATGTGCAGGGGGCGTATGTGCGCCACAGTGCAGCAAAGGTAGTAATCCACATCCAACTACGGCTGGGCAAAATTTGCACCGTAATATGCACCCTACCATATTAAAAAGTTGGCACTAACCGTGCCTTATCCATATTCGACAGCTCAATTGCAACGAAGTTACCATCCACATCCAATTGCAATATTCCATCGCTGACTGCACCGATGACTCCGGAAAAATTCTTTCTGCCTGTCATCGGAAAGCGCAGCTTGATTTGCACTTTCTGTCCGGTAAACCGCACAAAATCAGCTTCCTTCTTCAGCAGCCTGTCCAGTCCTGGCGATGAAACTTCGAGGCGGTCATAATCCACGTTCTCGACCAGAAACAGTCGTGTCAACTGATTGCTCACCGCTTGGCAATCATCCACTGAGATACCCTCAGGCTTGTCGATGAACACGCGTAACAGCCCGCGCCCGGCGCGCTCCATATCCACGAACTCGTAGCCCAGGCCGCTTACCGTAGTCTCGACCAGCTTCAAAACATCCATAAATCACGGCCCACAAATAAAAAACGGGCTCGAAGCCCATCTACAAAACGCGACGCATTGTAGCAAAACTTCGGGCCGAATGGAATTAGATTTTATGAGGCAAATTAAATCAAAGGCGCAACGCGCGCGAACAGAGCATTCTCAATATGTTGATGAAAAGGAAGCATCAATACACGGACGTGAAAATTTCTTGGGAGGAAATAGGCGGCGACTTCCCCGCCTTTACCATTGAATGGTTCGCAGGCCAGGGATTATCCAGAAATTATATTAATAAATTTAATAGTGTAAACAAGCTATTATGCTATTTGGCAACAAGAATGGCAGGTATTGTCCAAAGTGCAATTAAGGATCAAGGAAACCTTTTAACAAAACTACGCCCGAACCATGGTTAAAAATTGATAATTTGAATGTGAAAAAGTGATTCTTGCCTTGAGAAACCGATTGTGTAATAGGTTTGCAATAATAATCTGTATTGCCATGCTAAGTAGTTGTGAGGGTAAAACAGAAAACCCAGGTCCGCCTGACCAAAATGCCTATAGCCAAGGCGTGGCAGCTTACAATGCAAAAAACTACGCAATGGCCGAGGTAATTTTCGATAGCTTGGCCACATCCTATCCAACCAGCTCGCTTGTAGATAACGCTCATTACTATATTGGCAAGTGTCGCTATTATCAGGGCAATTACTCTGGAGCAATTTCGGAATTCAATCTTCTGCTAACCATTTTTCCAACAAGCAACCTGCTGGACAATGCGCTGCTCTGGAATGGTAAAAGCATTCAGCAGCAGGCTGTAGTCGCACTATCAACAGGAGATGTAGCAGGCGCAACTGATTTGTTCTCGGACGCGCGAGTTATATATCAGCAGTTAATCGGCAGCTACACAACCAGCAATCTGGTGCCTGATGCGTATTATCAGATCGCCTTGACCTACTACGATGCTGGAGACTATGTGACCGCAAGAACGAATCTTGCGGCAATATGGGCAACCTATCCGGCTTCAACTGTGGCAGATGGCGCACTATATTACCTTGCACGATCGACACACAATCTCTCTGCAGCACTCATAGCAGGCTATACCTATGCACAGGCACGCACTGAATATGCTGCGATGATCGCGAATTTCCCGCTCAGTAGCTGGGCCGATAATGCCCAATACCAAATTGGCAAAACACATTATGAAGAGCTGAATCATGTGGCAGCCATTCCGGAATTCAGTAAGGTGCTGAGCAATTATATTGCCCCATCATATGCGGACGAGGCCCAGTATTACATTGGGAGATCCATGCACGAACTGGCCTTGGTACCAGCCCTCCCTCCTGCGCCTGCCTATACGCTGACCCAAGCCAGAATTGAATATGCCAAGCTGATAGCAAGCAATCCAGCCAGCACGCTGGCTGACAATGCCCAGTACCAGATCGGGAAAACCTATTATGACGAATTGAATTTCACGACGGCAGTCATCGAATTCAACAAGGTGCTAACCAATTACACTGCCGCAACAGCTGCCGATGAAGCGCAATATTATAAAGGCCGCTCGCATGACAAGTTGCTTGAGTATGCAATTGCGCAAACTGCATATCTTGCTGTCGTAGCCAATTACCCAACAAGCATCTATATCGACAATGCAGCCTATCATGCGGCGCTGTACTATCACAATACGATGCAATGTTCACTTGAGATCCAGGAGTTGCAGGCATTCATGGCGGCTTATCCAGCAAGCGCATTTGTTGTAAACGCACTGGCTCACTTGAATGATCTTATCGGCGGAGCACCTGTCACGCATACAACATGCCTACCCTAACCTAATTCCTTATAATTTCAGTTCTTGTCTGGTCAATTTAGACCGGGATGAACGATATAAGGACAATAACATGATCAGCCATGCATTCATCGCCCAACCACGCTCTTCAGAACATATCCTGATAACGCGCCGTGATCGGATATCGCCAGTCCTTGCCATAACTGCGCTCGGTAATACGGGGGCCAACCGCTGACTGGCGGCGCTTGTATTCGCTGATGCGGATCAGCTGCACCACGCGGCGCACATCGGCTTCAGCGTAGCCACGCGCGATGATCTCCGGAATCGCGAGGTTCTGTTCGACGTAACAGGCCATAATGGCGTCCAGCACATCGTAGGGCGGCAGGCTGTCCTGATCGGTTTGGCCAGGGCGCAGTTCGGCGCTGGGTGGACGCGTGATGATGCGCTCTGGGATCACCGGCCCCAGCGTGTTGCGGTAACGCGCCAGGCGATACACCAGCGTCTTGCTGACATCCTTCAACACCGCGAATCCACCAGCCATGTCGCCATACAACGTCGCATAGCCCACGGTCATTTCGGATTTGTTGCCGGTGGTCAGCACCAGCGAACCGAACTTGTTGGACAGGGCCATCAGCAGGTTGCCGCGGATGCGCGCCTGCAGGTTCTCCTCGGTGGAATCCGTCGCGCGTCCGGTGAAAGCGCTCGAAAGCATAGCCAAATAACTCTGTAGCATCTGCTCGATCGAAATTTCGTCATAGCGAACACCAAGGGTATTCACCATTGTACGCGAGTCGTCCAAGCTGATCTGCGCAGTATAGGATGATGGCATCATCACGGCGTGGACTTTATCAGCACCCAGCGCATCCACTGCAATCGCCAATGTCAATGCCGAATCGATCCCACCCGACAACCCCAGCAAAATGCCTGGAAAACGGTTCTTGCCGATGTAGTCCATCACGCTGAGGCACAGCGCTCGATAAACGCTTTCCTCGACGCTTAACGCAGTGACAATTGTTCCTGCCGGACACAAGTCATCGTTTAGTTCCAGCATCAGCAATTCATCTCCAAAATACTTGCCCTGCGCTGTCAGGTTGCCGTGCTTGTCCATGGCAAACGAACCCCCATCAAAAATCAGTTCATCCTGACCACCTACCATATTGGCATAAACTACCGCCATGCCGGTTTCTGCAATCCGCTCGCGGATGACTTGGTAACGCGATTCCTGCTTGTTAATGGCAAATGGAGATGCGTTAAGAACCAGCAACACCTGCGCGCCGGCATCAAGCGCGAGCCTGGTCGTATCAGGTTTCCAGATATCAGCACAGATATTCAGGGCAAAGCGTACTCCATCGATCTCAAATACACATGGATCAATGCCGTGATCGAAATAACGCTCTTCATCAAACACAGAATAATTTGGCAGTTCATGTTTGCGATAAGTCGCGGAAATAACGCCATCTTGAAGCAACGAAGCCGCGTTATAGCGCTTACCACCCTGAACAAGAGGATGCCCTACCACCACAGCAATACCTGCAATTCTCGCGGCAAGGTCAATAAGTGCCTGCGCGCAAGCATGGTTAAAACCGTCACGCAGCAGCATATCCTCGGGGGGATAACCGCATAGGCTAAGCTCAGGTGTCAGTAGCAGTTGTGCACCATGCAGCCTGGCTTGTTCGGCATGTTGCACTATCTTTGCGAGATTACCCGTCAAATCGCCTAATACACAATTGAATTGTGCGATCGCCAGTTTCATTTTTTGCATGGAAAATATTTAAGTTGGGCATCTTACCACTGGGCTGCACTCATGCAATCAGCGGCAGAATTCTGGAATTTGACTTACCCATATCACGCAAACAACTACTGGGCTGGAGCCGGAGCTGGAGCCGGAGCCGGAGCCGGAGCCGGAGTTGGAGCTGGTCCAAATGCGGGCACGAATGCTGGCTCAGGTGCTGGAGCTGGAGCTGGAGCTGGAGCCGGAGCCGGAGCCGGAGCTGGTGCTGGTCCAAATGCCGGCACGAATGCTGGCTCAGGTGCTGGTGCTGGAGCCGGAGCTGGTGCTGGAGCAGGTTCTGGCGCTGGACTGGGTTTCGGTGCTAAAACAGGCGCAGGAACAACAACTTTTTTTGTTACATCAAAGTAGTAGTTAAATCCAACCGTAACATTTCTGTTTCTCAATTTATTATCTATAAGATTATCAAAAGTATTCCCGTTCGAGCTCGTATATTCTCCTGCCACACTCCAGTTGTCCGCCAGCTTGTATTCAATACCCACACCGCGATAGACATGACTGGCGCGAATAACAAGCGCGGCATCGTTCCCGCTGGTGCGGGCATAGCCCAGCTTGCCATAAGGCAACCATTTGCCGACCGGAATTCCCAACTTAGCTCCGGCAGCAAATACTTGGCTGCTATAATTAACTGGGCCAGAAGCGGTATTGTTGAATTCGATCGAGCCAAAAATCCCTAGCTGGAGTACGCCAAGCTCCCAGAATTTGCCTTCCTCAATTCCATAAGTGACTGCTTTTTGGGTGTCAGACTCTTGTAGGTTTGAACGATTAAGACCGATCTTTCCTCCGATCCAGACTCCGGAAAACCTACTTTCATCACTGCCTTCGATAGTGAGCTGCACCGGGGTGGCTGAACCATCCTTGCTGATGACCATGAATCTGTCGCTCACGCTCTGGCCTGCATTGAGATTGTCAAAAGCAGAGTTAGCTACATAGGTCCATCGGCCTGAGGCATCGATATTGAAAGTGCCATTGTTACCGGCAACATTGCTCTGTGCCACGAAGGTCATCGGACTGTCCACATCAATGATACCCAACTTGCCGCCTGCATTTCGAATGGAGTTGGTTTCTGCCAATATCACATTGGGCGCACTCAGGCTTGCAGGATCATTGCTGCCGTTGATAGTGACCTGCACCGAGGTCGTTGTGCCATCTGCACTGGCTACGGTGAATTTGTCGCTAATGTTCTGCCCAGTTCCTAACCAGTCATATGCGTAGTTTGCGATATAGGTCCATTCCCCGGTGCCGTTTATACTGAAAGAACCATTTTTTCCCTTGATCTCGCTCTGTGCCACTATAAGCTCTGAACTGTCCACGTCGTAGATACTCAGCACACCACTGGTTCTCAAAGCTTCATTGGTTTCTGTCAGCGTTATCATGGGCGAACTCATAACGGCTGGGTCGTTGGTGCCGCTGATAGAAACTTGCACCGTGGTTGTGACGCCATCAAAGCTGGTCACCGTGAAAAGATCGTGGATGCTTTTGCCAATATTTAACTCATCAAATGCGCTGTTGGCAGCATAAATCCACTGGCCGTCAGCGCCCAGGTTAAAGATACCATTCTCACCTTTGATATTAGTCTGTACTACGAAAGTTTCCGGGCTGTCCACATCATGAATACTCAACTTGCCAGTAGTTTTGAGCGGCATATTGGCTTCTTCCAAGGATACTGCTACCGGACTCAGAATCGCTGGATCATTCGTACCAATGATGCTGACTTGGACAAAGGTTGATGTCCCGTCATGACTAGAGACAGAAAGTTTGTCGACAACACTCTTGCGCTCACTGACAAAATCTAATGCGTCGTTGGTTGAATAAATCCAACCACCATTGCTGTCTATACTTAGCGTGCCGTAAGTCCCGGTAACATTTTTTTGCGCTATAAAGGTTGCCGGGCTATCCACATCTCGAACGCTCAACTTGCCACTGGTACTCAGCACCGAGTTGGTTTCAGTCAACTCAACACTGGCAGAATCAAGAATTGCCGCGTCATTGGTTCCGTTTATGCTTACTTTTACCGTTGTTTTTGTACCATCTGCGCTATATACAGTAAAACTATCGCTGACACTTTGACCCACGTTGAGTTCGTCAAATGCACTATTCGCAACAAAAGCCCACTGACCATCGGTTTCGAGACTAAAACCACCATTAGTTCCAGGAGAGAAACTCTGTGCGGTAAAAGTTTCAGGGCTGTCTACATCACTGATATTCAATTTACCTGAAAATTTAAGGGGAACATTGGCCTCATGCAATTCCAATGAAGTTGGTTGCAAAATGGCCGGATCGTTGGAGCCGTTAATAGTGATTTGAATGGTAGTGATGGTATCGTCAGAGCTGGACACAGTGAATTTGTCAACTACGCTCTTGCCTTCGCTGATCCAGTTTAGCGCGTCCTTGGTAACGTAGCTCCACGTCCCATCTTTGCTTATACCCAGGGTACCGAAATCTCCAATGACATTATTTTGTGCAACATAAGTTGCAGGACTATCCACATCGCTGACGCTCAATTTGCCACTGGCACTTAACGGATCGTTGGCTTCATCCAGGGTAATTGATGCACTTTCCAATATTGCGGCATCGTTGCTACCCTTGATAGTAACTTTAACTGCAGTGGTGGTACCATCCACGCTGGCCACCGTGAACGAATCGCTGACACTCTGGCCGACATTAAGCTCATCAAGTGCGCCTTTTGCTACATAGGTCCATGCACCACTTGATTCGATATTGAAAGTGCCATAGGTGCCGGCGACATGGCTATCTGCCACAAAGACTTGTGGGTTGTCGACGTCCTTGATACTCAATGTTCCTTTTGTACTCAACGCTTCATTCGTCTCCTGAAGATCGACAGAAGCAGAACCCAGGATTGCCGCATCATTAGTGCCATTGATCGCGATATGTACCGTTGTGGGAGTTCCGTCCGAACTATTCACCGTAAACGTATCGCTGACACCCTGGCCTACATTGAGATAATCAAATGCAGCCTTGGACTTGTAGGTCCATGCTCCGCTGCTGTCTATACTCAGGGTACCGTTAGCACTATCAATCCTGTTTTTTGCAACAAAAGTCCGGGGGCTATCCACGTCGCTGACGGACAGCTGTCCAGTAACTTTCAGCGGGTCATTGGTTTCATCGAGTGCAACGTCTGCAGAACTCAGCACCGCTGCGTCATTGCTTCCGTTGATCCTGATTCTTACGGAGGTTGTAGTTCCATCAGAGCTAACCACCTTGAAGTTATCGCTGATGTTCTGGCCCACCTTGAGCTCGTCAAGCGTCGAATTGGCCGTGTAAGTCCACACGCCAGAGCTGTCTATACTGAATGTGCCATTCTTGCCCGCGACATTGCTCCGTGCGACGAAGGACTCCGGATTGTCGACATCACTGATGCTCAGGGTGCCGCTAGTACTCAAAACTTCGTTGGTTTCAGTCAATTCCACGCTGGCAGCACCAAGCAAAGCAGCATCGTTAGTACCGCTGATCGTGAGTTTCACCATCGTCGTAGTGCCATCCGCACTGGCCACGGTGAAGCTATCGCTGATGCTCTGGCCATCGCTGAGCTCGTCAAATGCGCTGTTCGCGACGTAGCTCCAACGGCCCGACGTGTCGATGCTGAACTTGCCACTCTTGCCAGCAACATCGCTCTGCGCGACAAAAGCCTCCGGGCTATCCACATCCTTGATGCTCAGCTTGCCGTTGGTTTTCAGGAGAACATTGGTTTCCTTCAACACCACGTCGGCACTGCCCAGCACCGCCGGGTCGTTGCTGCCGGCAATGTTGACCTGCACCGTGGTTTTGCTGCCATCCGCGCTGACCACGGTGAATTTATCGCTGACGATTTGACCCGCACTGATCCGGTTCACCGGGCCGTTGGTTACATAAGTCCATGCTCCGGCCGAGTCGATGCCAAATGTGCCATAACTGCCGGTGACATTCTTCCTCGTAACAAAAGTCGCCGGGCTATCCACATCGCTGATGCTCAGTGTGCCATTGGTACTCAAGGGCTCATTGGTTTCCGTCAATTCCGCCGTGGCCGAACTCAATACCGCCGCATCGTTGCTACCCTTGATGGTAATCCTTACCGTCGTCGTTGTGCCGTCCGCACTGGATACCGTAAAGCTATCCTTGACGCTTTGACCCACGTTGAGATTATCGAACACATCATTAGCCGAGTAGAACCACTCGCCATCACTGTCTATATTGAACGTGCCATTCTTGCCCGCGACATTGCGCTGTGCCACAAAAGTCTCCGAACTATCAACGTCATGGATACTCAAGGTGCCATTAGCGCTCAAGACTTCATTGATTTCAGTCAATTCCACATTGGCAGCACCCAGAATGGCGGCGTCGCTGACTCCATTGATGATCACGTTCACCGTGGTGATGGTGCCGTCGACACTGGCCACGGTGAAGCTGTCGCTGACGCTCTGGCCATCGTTGAGTTTGTCAAATGCGCTGTTCGCGACGTAGCTCCAACGGCCCGACGTGTCGATGCTGAACTTGCCACTCTTGCCAGCAACATCGCTCTGCGCGACAAAAGCCTCCGGGCTATCCACATCCTTGATGCTCAGC
>Ga0224495_10001624_pt1 | contig 15641 bp, 17 predicted proteins | sample SF_Jul11_sed_USG_FD_168128 | JGI IMG/M metagenome (GOLD analysis project Ga0224495, IMG submission 168128) | Sediment microbial communities from San Francisco Bay, California, United States - SF_Jul11_sed_USGS_4_1 | ecosystem: Environmental > Aquatic > Marine > Sediment | place: USA: California... | reverse complement strand
GAAACGTAATCAATCCGGCTTTACCTTGATCGAGATCGCCATCGTACTGGTGATCATCGGCCTGCTGCTCGGCGGTGTGCTGAAGGGTCAAGAACTGATCAACAGCGCCAAGGTGAAAAACCTCGCGGGCGATTTTAAAAATATCCCGGTTTTTATCTATGGATACCAAGACAAGTTCAAGTCGCTGCCGGGAGACGATGCCTCTGTAACTACCCACGTAACTGGTGGCACTTTGGCCACTACTCCCGCAAGCAGCCAAGGAAATGGTGTCATTGATGGCCTCTGGAAACCAGCCCTAGTAACTGACGAATCAGCCGTATTTTGGCAGCATGTACGCTTGGCTGGATTGGCACCTGGATCGACTACCCCTGCACTTACCGGTGATTACATTCCTAAAAATGCGCTCGGCGGCGACATCGGCATTACCAGTGCCGCTAACAGCCCAATCACGGGTCTGAGAGGATCATTCGTTATTTGCTCCAACGGCATTTCTGGAAAGTTTGCCAAGCAACTGGATACCACGATGGACGACGGCGTTACAACCACGGGCTCTATGCAGGTTGTTGCAGTAGGCACCACTACACCCGCAGTGGCATCTCATACCGTAGCATCAACCGAGGATGACACACCATTTCTCGTCTGCATGGGTCTCTAAAAAATTCACCCGGCGTGACACAGCCCGCTTCGGCGGGCTTTTTTATGGCTGCTCAGATAACATGGGGCAGAAACGTGGCCCTGATGAAATGCAATGAAATCCGGGGGGACTTGATCGCAACCGCCCAACCCCGGATTGCGCTACGCTGCATTCGGGCTTCGTCACTGGGCGATTCGTGAATCGCCCTATGACAAATTAACCCTTGTGCAGCTTGGCCTCAGCCGTCAGCAGCGCGTCCTGCAACCCGAACAGCACCAGCACATCCCCGCTCTGCAACACCCTATCTTCGCTGGGTTGCGCGCCCTCCACGTTGCGCCGTCGCACCGCATTCACCTCGACTCCCAGTTCGACCATGCCGGTTTCGCGCAGCGATTTGCCCACCGCAACAGAGTCGCTCTTGAGCAACACGCTTAAAAAGCGCGGCTGCATGATCGATCCCGCCTCATCGTCCTCGATTTGCGCAGTGCGAAAATAACCGCTAAAGGCAGCATAGCGCCCCGCACGACTTTCCTGAACGCGTTTTATTACCCGGCTCAGCGGCACGCCTGCCATCAGCAACGCCTGGGAGGCCAGCATCACGCTACCTTCCGTCACCTCGGCCACCACCTCGGCTGCGCCCGCCCTTTTGAGCTCATCGATATGGGTATCGTCGGTGGTGCGCACCACCACCGGCAGATCGGGACGCACCTGATTGACGTGGTGCAGTATCTTGAGCGCGGAGTGTTTGTCGTTGTAGGTGATCACCAATGTCTTGGCGCGCATCAATCCGGCAGCCAGCAATACCTCGCGCTTGGCCGCATCCCCGTACACGACGCTCTTGCCAGACGCAACCGCCTCATGCACCCGGCGCGGATCAAGGTCGAGCGCGATAAAGCGTATCTTTTCCTGCGCCATGAAACGCGACAGTGTCTGGCCGCTGCGCCCGTATCCGCAAATGATGATGTGCGCATCCGAAGCCATGCTTTGCACTGCAATCTGGTGTATCTGCAGTGCACTATCCATCCATGCCGAAGGCGAAAGCTGTCTCACAATCGCTTCGGCATGTTGAATCAGGAAGGGCGCCGCCAGCATGGAGATCAGCATCGCCGCCAGCACGTTCTGCATCACATCATGGGGTAGCAGATTCACTTCACCCGCCAGAGTCAGCAACACAAAGCCGAATTCTCCCGCCTGCGCCAACCCCAACCCACTACGGATCGCGACACCCCAATCACCGGCAAAAGCGCGCGCCAACAGCGCCACCACAGCGGCTTTAAAAGGTAGCAGGATCAGCAAGATCAGCAGTACCCAGCCGAAACCCGCGATCACGCTGCTCAAATCAAGCATCATGCCGATAGTGACAAAGAACAAACCCAGCAATACATCTCGGAATGGCTTGATATCCTCTTCCACTTGATAGCGGTATTCTGTCTCGGAAATCAATATACCGGCAACGAATGCGCCCAGTGCCAACGATAAACCGGCCAACTCTGTCACGTAAGCCAAACCAAGGGTGAAGAGCAGCACGTTAAGCATGAATAACTCGGAAGATTTTTGTCTGGCCACCAGATGGAACCAAGGACGTAACAACCTTTGTCCGAAAATCAACAGGGCGGCAAGCACCAAGGCAGCCTTCAATAGCGCCATGCCGAGCGTGGTATAAATAGTCTCGCCGCTATTGGCCATGGCCGGTATGATGATAATCAACGGCACGACCGCAAGATCCTGGAACAACAATACGCCCATCACATTCTGACCGTGCGGCGTACTCAACTCAGCGCGCTCGATCAGCATCTTGCTGACAATAGCGGTGGAAGACATTGCCAACACTCCCCCCAGCGCCAATCCGGCGCGCCAATCGAGTCCGAAGAACAGAGAGGTCAACATCACCAGCAATATAGTGGCTACCACCTGCGCCGTGCCCATCCCGAATACCAGACGCCGCATACTGCGCAGCCTGGCCAGGCTGAATTCCAATCCGATGCTGAACATCAGGAAGACCACGCCAAACTCAGCCAAATGACGTGTTTCCGGGGAGTCCGGTATCCAGCCCAGCGCATGCGGCCCGATCAAGATGCCGACGATAAGGTAGCCCAGCATTGCGGGAAGATGCAACAGGCGACACAGCACTACCACACCGACCGCAACGGCTAGCAGTATCAGCAAGAGTTGTAACGAATTAGTCATACCAAATATTTAGGTAAGTTGATTCCCATACCCTTGATAATGCCCTAAGTGGCGATTCTTGCAAAATTTCACTGAGTATTATGCGCACTGTTATAATGCGTCGCTATGAATAAACCCGCTCCTGCCACGCCGCACGCGCTTGACCTCGCGCGCGAAGTGTTGAATATCGAGGCCTCTGCGATACAGGTGCTAAGCAGTCGCCTTGACGAAAGTTTTCTGCGTGCGCTGGATATCATCCTAAACTGCGAAGGCCGCGTCATCGTGAGTGGTATGGGAAAATCGGGGCATATCGCACGCAAGATCGCCGCCACCATGTCCAGCACCGGCACACCGGCCTATTTCGTTCACCCAGGCGAAGCCAGTCACGGCGACCTCGGCATGATTACCGAAAAGGATGTCATCATCGCCTTGTCTTATTCCGGTGAGAGCCAGGAACTGATGACCATCGTGCCCATCATCAAGCGCCAGGGCGCAAAACTCATCAGCATGACCGGCAAAACGGAATCCAGTCTTGCCAAAGTGGCTGACGTACACCTCAACGCCGCCGTTGACAAGGAAGCCTGCCCGATGGGGCTGGCACCGACCGCCAGCACTACCGCTGCTCTGGCGCTGGGTGATGCGTTGGCCGTGGCCTTGCTGGATGCAAAAGGATTCGGCGCGGAAGATTTCGCGCGTTCGCACCCCGGCGGCAGTCTGGGACGCCGCTTGCTTACGCATGTGCGGGACATCATGCGCAGCGGTGAGCGCGTACCTATGGTGCGGGACAGTGCGATGTTGAGCGATGCAATCATGGAAATTTCGAAAAAAGGCGTGGGCATGACCGGCATCGTGGATGCGGAACAACGTGTGCTGGGAATCTATACCGACGGCGACCTGCGCCGCACGCTGGCGAAAAAACTGGATTTCAACGCGACATCGGTCCTTAGCGTGATGTCCGCCAATCCGCGCTGCATCAGCCCCGATGCGCTGGCTGTCGAGGCGGTCCAGATGATGGAGCAGCATAAAATCAGCCAGATGCTGGTGGTGGACGGGCAAAACAAACTGGTCGGCGCGCTCAATATGCACGATTTGCTGCACGCCAAAGTTATTTAAAACACAAGAAGTCGGGAGAAAACATGCTGAGCCGTTCAAAATTGATTCGTCTGGTCGCTTTCGATGTGGATGGCGTGATGACTGACGGAGGATTGTATTTCACAAATTCCGGCGAGGAATTCAAGCGCTTTAATTCTCTGGACGGTCATGGCCTGAAAATGCTCAAGGCCAGCGGTGTGGAAATCGCCATCATCACGGGACGCACCTCGGGCTGCGTGACGGCACGTGCAAAGAATCTCGGTATTGAGCATGTTTATCAGGGTATCGAGCGCAAACTTGACGCGATAATCGACCTGCTGGATAAACTCAAGCTATCCCGCGATGCCGCCGCCTATATGGGCGACGATGTGGTCGATCTCTGCGTGATGCGCCATGTCGGTTTGTCGATCAGCGTCCCGGACTCTCCCCAGATCGTGCGCGAACATTCCGACTATGTAACGCAACGCCGCGGCGGTCATGGCGCAGTGCGTGAAGCATGTGAGCTGATCATGTCCGCGCAAGGCACTCTGGATGCACAACTGGCTCCCTATTTGAAATGACCTTTGTTTCCCGCGCCCGTTATTGGCTGCCGTTGCTGCCATTGCTCGGCTTGTTGGGGGGCACCTATTGGCTTAACCAGCAAGTGCAACCGGATCCCGACAAACCAGACAACAAACATCATGACCCGGATGCTATCGTGGAAAATATTTCCGCGATCCAGTTGAATGAGCAAGGCCTGCCGCGTTTCATCATGGCTGCAAAGAAAATGCAGCATTTCCCCGACGATGACAGCACCACCCTCGAAGTACCGCGTGTCACGATACTCTCAGCCGATCAGCCCGCGATACATTCCGTCGCCAAACGTGGCGCCATATCGGGAAAAGGAGACGAGGTATTTTTATACGAAAATGTCGAAGTGCTTCGTAATGCAAGTATCCAGCGCGACGAACTCAGGGTTCATACAGAATATTTGCGCATTGTCCCGGACCGGAACTTGGTAAGCACCCATCTGGCAGTAAGCATTTCAGAGGGTCGCAACACGCTGAATGCGATCGGCCTTGAAATGGACAACAATTCCCGCACGCTCAAACTACTTTCACACGTCAGAAGCGAATATGTACCCAACAAAGACTAAACTGCTGCTGGCAACTCTCCTGTTATTTTGGATGCCAGCCGGTTTCGCAGAACGAGCTGACCGCGACAAACCGATCAATCTGGAGGCAGACCAAGTTACGGTAGATGATGCTCAAAAAATCAGCACCTTCACCGGCAATGTGCGACTATCCCAAGGCTCGCTCCTCATTCTCGGCGACAGGATAGTCACGGTTCAGGATCAGGAAGGTTTTATGCAAGTCACAGTATTCGGAGATACGGCAAGTTTCAGACAAAAACGCGAAGGATTGGATGGTTATGTGGAAGGCTACGGCAAGCGTATCGAATATGACACGCACATTGATACACTGCAACTCCATGAGCAAGCGCGTCTCAAGCGTGATCTTGATGAAGTAATTGGCGAGCACATCACCTACAGTTCGAAAACCGAGATATTTCAGGTGAACGGCAATGCTAACAATACTGAAAACACCCGGCCACAAAGAGTACGTGCCGTTATCCAACCCAGAAAAAAAGAGAGTGAAGTTCCCGTCCCGCCAAGCAACAGCGTTATACCGGAAGAATGAACTATGAGTGAATTACGCGCAGTCGGACTGAAAAAGAAATATGGTTCACGCATCGTAGTGCATGATGCTTCCCTGTCGGTGAAAAGCGGTGAAGTTGTCGGACTGCTTGGTCCGAACGGTGCCGGCAAGACCACGTCTTTTTATATGATTGTTGGCCTGATTGCTGCCGATGGGGGCGAGATATTCATTGATGACCAAAATATCACCCACTTGCCAATACACCGCCGAGCCCGTTTGGGGTTGGGCTATCTGCCGCAGGAAGCGTCTATTTTTCGCCGTCTGACGGTGGCGCAGAACATTCAGGCCGTGTTGGAGCTCCAAAGCCTTTCGGATGACGAGTTGCAAAATCGACTCGATGCATTACTTGAAGACCTGCACATCACACACATTCGCGATAATCCTTCAGTCAGCCTCTCCGGGGGGGAACGGCGGCGTGTGGAAATTGCACGCGCACTGGCGATCAATCCCCGCTTCATTCTGCTTGACGAGCCCTTTGCCGGCGTGGATCCCATCGCCGTACTGGACATCCAGAAAATCATCAGCTTTCTTAAGGAACGGGGTATCGGGGTTCTTATCACCGACCATAATGTGCGCGAGACACTGGGCATCTGTGATCGCGCATATATTATCAACGCGGGATCGGTTATGGCTGAAGGCAAACCGGATGAAATCATTTATAATGAGGGCGTGAGAAGGGTCTATTTGGGGGAACACTTCAAGCTGTGATGTGAAGGTTGCCTGAAATAATCCCGTCCAATACTTTTAGCAATGAAACCCACTCTTCAACTTCGCGTATCCCAACACCTGACGCTCACCCCGCAGCTGCAGCAGGCTATCCGGTTGCTGCAACTCTCCACGCTGGACATGCATCAGGAAGTAGCGCAGTTATTGGAAGACAACCCCATGCTGGAAGTGGCCGATGAACCGGTAAGCACCGTTTTTCAAGGGGATGCGCCTGGCACTGTGAGCGCCTCAAAAACCGAACCCGAAAAATCCAGCTCCGAAGACAAAGGTGCCGACGATTTTGGCAACGAGGCATCGGACTGGAATACCGCCAGCGGTCCAGGTCGCAGCACGGATGACGAAGATGACAATTATCCCGAGCAGGCCGCTGAACAAGCCACCCTGCGCGAACACTTATTTGGCGAATTAACCACCAGTTCGCTGGATGACAGGGATCGCAAGGTGGTTGGGTTATTGATTGATGCGCTGGATGAAAACGGTTATCTCGTGCAGGATCTTGAAGAGCTGGCATCGCTATTGCCTGCCGAACTTGAAATCACTCTGGATGATCTGGAAACCGCACTGGTACAACTCCAGCATCTGGATCAGCCCGGATTGGCGGCGCGTCACTTGGGCGAGTGCTTGGCTCTACAACTCAAAGCTCTGCCGGAAGACACGCCGCAACGTAACTTGGCGATTCGGCTGGTGACCCATCACCTTGATCTGCTAGCCGCACACGATTTCAACAAAATCAAGCGTCTGCTGCACTGTTCAGACGAGGAGCTGCGAACCGCCCAGCACTTGATTACCAGCATGAATCCAAAACCCGGCGCAGAGTTTGGCCAAAGCGTATCCGATTACGTAATCCCGGATGTAATCGTGGAAAAGCATAAAGATAAGTGGTGCGCACGAATCAATATAGAAGCGATGCCCAAACTGCGGGTAAATCAGATTTACGCCAACATCCTGCAAAAACGCGACGGCAATAATTCTTCGCAGCTATCCACACAGTTGCAGGAAGCTAAATGGCTTATCAAAAATCTGCAACAGCGATTTGACACCATCCTTCGGGTCGCTCAGGCTATCGTGGAACGCCAGACCAATTTTTTCGAGCACGGTGAAATCGGCATGCGTCCGTTGGTTTTGCGCGAGATCGCCGATGAATTGGAGTTGCACGAATCCACAGTTTCACGCAGTACCACCCAGAAATTCATGCTTTCCCCACGGGGTATTTATGAGTTCAAACATTTCTTTGGCAGCGGCCTGGCCACAGAAAGCGGCGGCACCTGTTCTTCCACTGCAATACGCGAACTGATCAAGCAACTGGTTAGCGAAGAAGATCAGCGCAAACCGCTGACCGACAGCCGCATGTCAGAAATCTTGGCGCAGCAGGGCATAGTTGTCGCCCGGCGCACCATAGCAAAATACCGGGACGCATTACGCATCCTCCCGGTTAATCTCCGTAAATCACTTTAACCAAGGAGCACATCATGAACATCCAACTAACCGGACGCCACTTAGAAATCACCCCCGCCATCCGCGAATATGCCACCGGCAAGTTCGGCAAAATCAAGCGCCATTTTGACAATGTGATTGATGTGAACGTCATTCTCTCCGTTGAAAAACTAAGGCAAAAGGCCGAAGCCACAGTTCACATCAGCGGCAAGGATGTATTCGTGGAATGCGATGACGAAAATCTCTATGCCGCGATCGATGCACTGGTAGACAAGCTTGATCGCCAGGTCATCAAGCACAAGGAAAAACTTTCCGATCGCCGGCACGGCGAGTCGGGCAAGCACGCTGCTATAGAATAACGATCATGGGCGGCTATAAAGCCGCCCGTTTTTCAGAGTGGCAACTCAACCAACTTTAGCGCTAAATCACAAGCTTGCAAATATCATGAATATCGATACGGCAAAGGATTTCGATTTCCGCCCCCGAATCTTTTTGTGTCATTTGGCACTCCTTGTGACTTGGCACTCCTCAGGACTACACTCATGAACCTGATCAAAAAATTCCTGCTACCCGATAACATTTTGCTGGATAACGAATCCACCAGCAAAAAACGCGTTTTTGAACGCGTCGGCCTGCTGTTTGAAAATAATCAGCAGATAGCACGTAGCCAAGTTTTCGACAGCCTTTTCACACGGGAAAAACTCGGTTCTACCGGCTTGGGACACGGTGTCGCGATCCCGCATGGCCGCATCGCCAAACTGCGTGATGCTACCGCTGCATTTGTCAAAACCTCCCATCCGATCCCATTCGACGCGCCCGACGGCGAGCCGGTCAATCTGATTTTCGTACTACTGGTACCGGAACGCGCCACCGATTTGCACCTGCAAATCCTTGGCGAACTGGCGCAGATGTTCAGCGACACTCAATTCAGAAACCGTTTGCTTGCCAGCAACGACAGCACCAGCACTCATCAGCTATTCTATGACTGGGACAGTGCCGCATGAGCCAGGTCAACATCCGCCAGCTGTTCGATGACAAGCAAGCTCGGCTCGGGTTGCGCCGCGTGGCGGGCGGAGATGGCGCAGACCGGATCATAGATAGCGCTGAAGTCAACGCGTCAAACAAGGGGCTGGTAGGTCATCTCAACCCGATCCACCCAAACTGGGTACAGGTGTTGAGCGAGACCGAGCTGGATTATCTGCGCAGCCTGAACGCGGCCGATCTCGACCATATCTTTCAGCAGATTGAACATAGCAACACCACCTGCATGATCGTGACGGGCACCAATAACATTCCGCCCGAATTGATCGCATTTTCCGACCGATCCCATATCCCGCTCTTTTCCTCGCCAAATTCCAGCGTACAAATGATGTGGCTGATCCGGCACTATCTTGCCAAAGAGCTCGCGGAATCCACCACACGGCACGGGGTATTCCTTGATGTGCTCGGAGTCGGCGTGATGATCACCGGCGAAAGCGCAGTCGGAAAAAGCGAACTGGGACTGGAACTCATCACACGCGGCAACGGCCTGGTTGCCGATGACATCGTCGAACTGCATCGCATCACGCCGGACACTCTTGAGGGACGCTGCCCCGAATTGCTGCGCGATTTTCTGGAAGTACGCGGATTGGGTGTATTGAATATTCGCGTCATGTTCGGTGAAACTGCGGTGCGCAGAAAAAAGAGCCTGAAACTCATCGTCAATCTGCACCGCCCGCCCAGCGGCGATCTGTCGCAAATGGAGCGATTACCGCTTAATGCAACGCACCAGGAAATCCTGGGTGTAAACATCAACACCGTAAACATTCCAGTCGTCGCAGGGCGCAACCTTGCGGTTCTGGTTGAAGCCGCCGCGCGTAACTTTGTGCTGCAACAGCGCGGCATCAACAGCACTGACGAGTTCATCGAACGGCATGACCAACTCATGCTCGGTGAGCAATAGACAATGCAGCTATTCCTTATCAGCGGCCTGTCCGGCTCAGGGAAAAGCATTGCGCTTAAAGTTCTGGAAGATAATGGATACTACTGTGTGGACAACCTTCCCGCCGACCTGCTTGCCGCTCTGGTCGAACATTTGCACCGTGCCGGATACAGTAATATCGCGGTTAGCATAGATGTTCGCAGTGCAAATAGCGTACAGCTGCTCCCCCCGCTACTCGATCAAATCAAGCAACAGGGTGCCGATGTGCATATCCTGTTTCTGGATGCACAGGCAGATACGCTGATAAAACGCTTTTCCGAAACTCGCCGCATGCATCCTCTCAATGACGGTGTTCGCACCCTGCCGGAATGCGTACATTACGAACGCGAACTGCTCGCTGAGATCAGCAGTATCGGCCACCATATCGATACGACCGAACTGAATGCCAACGCACTGCGTGCCTGGATCAAGCAATTCATTCAACTGGATCGCGCCCGTCTGACACTATTGTTTGAATCTTTCGGCTTCAAGCATGGCATTCCGCTCGACGCGGATCTGGTGTTCGATGTTCGTTGCCTGCCAAATCCACACTACGATCCAAAATTACGACCACTTACCGGACGCGATACACCGGTAATCCAATTCCTGGAAAACACTGCGAGCGCCCGTGACATGTTCAACGACATTCGAGATTTCGTCGAACGCTGGTTGCCCAGCTATGTCGCCGACAATCGTAGCTACCTGACCGTGGCGATCGGTTGCACCGGCGGGCAGCACCGCTCGGTCTATCTTTCCGAGAAACTCGCCCACCATTTCGAGAAGCAGCAACAGGTGCTGGTGCGACATCGCGAGCTTGTCTGACATCATGCACACTGCCGCACTACAATACATCAAGCCCGGCGATTGGCTGACGCTGTTGCTTGGCTGTCTGTGCGTCACCCTGATCACACTCAAATTATGGAACGGGGAACTGGCTGACAAGGCTGTCATTCGCAGTGGCGGAAAGATATTCCGCGAAGTACCGCTCTCGCGTGACATACAGATCGAGGTACCCGGTCCGCTCGGTATCAGTGTCATCACCATCGAAAAGCGCAAGGCGCGCATCACCTCGGATCCCAGCCCGAGGCAATACTGCGTACGCCAGGGATGGCTGCAAAATTCCGGTGAGATCGCCATCTGTCTGCCCAACCAGATCAGCGTGGAGCTGACCGGCAGCAAGAAAAAATATGACAGCCTCAACTATTAAACTCGACACCACCGCCGAAGACCACCACATCGCGCGCATGGCGGCGGTGGCGCTCGGCCTGACCGTGCTCGAAAATGCCATCCCCTCTCCGTTACCCGGCGTCAAACCCGGGCTGGCGAACATTGTCACGCTGATCGTACTGGCGCGCTACGGCTGGCGCGCTGCGGCATGGGTATCGTTACTGCGCGTGGTGGCGGGCAGCCTGCTTTTCGGCAGCTTCCTGGCACCGGGGTTCTTTCTCAGCCTGGCCGGTGCGGTGCTCAGCCTGCTGGTGCTCGCTTTCGCGCAACACCTGCCCAGGCGCTGGTTCGGCCCGGTCAGCCACAGCATCTACGCCGCCTTCGCGCATATCGCCGGCCAGATGCTGGTGGTCTATCTATGGCTGATCCCGCACACAGGCATCGCCTACCTGATACCGATTTTCGCCACCGCCGCGCTGGTGTTCGGCACGGTGAACGGACTCATCGCCGCGCGATTCATGGATAATCACGACATGGCCACTGCGGAGACTGCAAATGGAAGCAACTAAAAAGACCATCACCCTCGCCTTCACCGGCGCGTCCGGCCTGCCCTACGGCATGCGCCTGCTCGAATGCCTGCTGCAGGGCGGCCATCGCGTGCACCTGGTTTATTCGCAAGCCGCGCAAATGGTCGCCAAGCAGGAACTGGACTTCACCCTGCCCAGCCGCCCGCAGGATGCGGAACAAACACTCAGCGAACGTCTCGGCAAATTCAGCGGCGAACTGAAAGTATTCGGCATCCAGGATTGGTATGCACCGATGGCCTCCGGCTCCAACCCCGGCGATGCGATGGTGGTCTGCCCCTGCACGATGGGCACACTCGGCAAGATCGCCGGCGGGATTAGTGATGATTTAATTGCACGGGCAGCCGACGTGATGCTCAAGGAAAAGCGCTCCCTGATTTTAGTTCCAAGAGAGATGCCCTTCTCCGCAATCCATCTGGAGAACATGCTCAAGCTCTCCCATGCGGGTGCGGTCATCATGCCCCCCAATCCGGGCTTCTATCATCATCCGCAGAGCGTGCAGGACATCGTGGATTTTGTCGTTGCCCGCATTCTTGATCATCTGGGTGTGGAGCAGGAGTTGATGAAGAAATGGGGAGAAGGCTAGTTCATTGATTTTAGACAGGCTGTTTTGTGCCAATAGCTGCAGCTCGACTTGTTATTGGTAACCATAAGAAATCTACTCCGGTACATTTCTTTCGTACAGGATCAATCGAGCTTGAAACATTGATTTTTCTTATTCCAAGGGGGAGGCAAATGAAAGCGAAAATCGGTTGTGTAATGCTGTTGTGGCTGATGGGATATGGGGTGGGCGCGGCGGCGGGCGGGAATATGGGTAGATCAATCGAGTCTGACCCCATTGATTTTCCATTGATTTTCCACTCGCCGGGTCAGCGCCAGCGGATGCACTAGCCTTGTTCGATTACACCCAAACCCTCATCGAAGGAGAAGAACTCATGTTTACTATGGAAGTTCCCTATGTCCCACCGTATGAAACGCCTGTCGTGCTGGCGCAAGCCACAGCCACACCAACCCAACCCGATTACCTACTCAAGACATGTGATGAAGTTCCGAGTGCGGGCGGGGCGGTGACCGCGATGAATCTGGTTAGTCCAGCCCCCTGGTTGGTAACAGCAGTGCTGCGACAGAATGGCCGTCAAGTGTCAACGGAGGAATTAATGGCTTTGGTTGCTTCCGTTAAACTCACCCAGTTGCAAGGTGTTAAACATGGGCAACTGATTACCCACTCGCCTGATGGAAGGATAGTTTACGAATACCGCTCCGAACCGGGTTATGTGGGCAAGGATCAGGCTATCTTCATGGCCGAGTTTGAAGGCAAGCGCTACAAGATCATCGCCAATGTGGTCGTATCCATGAACATAAATGAAAATGATCCGCAATGTCCTATTAGGCCTACACTTATCAAGATTACCAAACCCTCAACAGGTGATTCCGGTTTTGGCTCGGGCTACAACCTGGCTTCGGTTTCCGTCACCTTCGCCGACCTTGCGGGTGGCGCAGTCGGCCAAGCGGTTGGCAACACCATCACCCTGGATGACAACGCCGCCGGCCACAACTGGTTCATCGACGCCACCCCCTGGGACAACAGCGAATACCTCCCCACCTCCAACCCCTACGAATGGGTGGCGAAAGAGGGCACCGCCGCCTACGGCAAAATGGACATGCTCTCCGTATTGCTCCACGAATACGGCCACGCCCTCGGCATCGACCACAGCGCCGACAACCACGACTACATGGCCACTACCCTCACACCCGGCGTGCGCCGGATGCCGAGCGCGGAGGAGTTGGCGCTGATGCAGGAGTTGATTGGCGTTGCGAAGGGTGAGATGGTGGCGGACGCTTCTACCCCCTCCCTAACCCTCCCCCTGCAAGGGGGAGGGGGCTTGCCGATACCGCTGGGCGCGGGCTTCGGTCTGGCCTTCCTCGGGCGTATGCGCAAGAGCAGCTATGGCGGCACGAGCATCGACGTTGTCGGCGCGCCAACCATCACCCAATACGCCGTCGCCGCCAATGCAACCTTTACCAACCTCAATACACCGGCTGGCTGGAACACACAAGGCAGCGTGGACATTGCCAGCGGTACTTCGACGGGGCTCAGTACAGGCTCTGCCACCCTCAGCGAAGTCTCCACCAGCCAAACCCGCCTCAGCCAGGTCTTCATGCTCAACGAGCAAGACCGCTACCTGAGCTTCACCCTGTCCGGCACCGCGCTGGACAACCTCACCGGCGCACTCCCTCACCCCAACCCTCTCCCGCAAGCGGGCGAGGGGGCGAACGTCGCGCCCGGCGCGGCTCAACCCCTTGATGCCTTCGAAGTCGCGCTGCTCGACGCGAACACCGGCGCTAACCTGCTGGGCGGCATCGGGTTGAGCCATAGCGATGCCTTCCTCAACATCCAGGGCGACGGCACCGAACACACCGCCGCTGGCGTGATCCGCACCGACAACCCGGATGGTTCCCGCACCTACCGCGTGGATCTCACCGGTGTCGCCAAGAATGCGGCGGTCAATCTGTCGTTCGACCTGCTCGGCTTCGACCAAAACAAACCCGCTAGGAAGGAATAAATCAGCATGATTGAATCATTGACCATCATCACCCTCTGCGTCCTTTACCTGGTCTTCTTCCGACCCGGCAAAACCCCGCCGCTGAACAACCCGCTGGTAATTGACCGTCCCGGCAAATACCACATGACACTCGCGCCGCATCTCAACCTTGCCCAGCCTTTTGTCGAGGCAGTTGCGAAACAATTGATCGACGGAACCGAGCGATCAGGCGACAGCGACACGCTATATTTCGATGCGGTGGACAAGCACGTCACCTCGCACGGCCATGACAACTACCTGCTGGCTATCACTCAGCGCGCCGGGATCCTGTACTTCCAGGCGGCTGCGCCTGTAGCCGACACCAGCCACCTGCAAACCATTCGTGAATATGCGCAAAGCGTGCTGGACAGATTCCCTGCAACTGCCGAAGCAGACGCAACGAACAACCGGAACATCACCAGCGCCGTGCAGCAGGTTGCCGGCGCGAAGCAAATCGACGTGATGCAAATCAGCTAGGGGAAACGCTGATTAAGTCCTCCGTTCGTGGTGAGCTTGTCGAACCATGTATGGAGGGCTTAATCAGTTCAATAGGTAGCCGACATACCCTTCGACAGGCTCAGGGTGAACGGACTTAATCAGTGTTTCCCTAGCTATCAGCAGTTATCCGGCAGGTCAGTATTTTCCGGATCGCAACGTCTCCAGCATCTTTCCGACCGGTGTCGGAATCGCAGCCTGCAGCGCCTCTTCCAGCTCCAGCCACATGCTGCCCGGCTGCCGCACCTGCTGTGGCTTGAGCGCCAGTCTCAGCAACACCGGTGTGATGTGCAATTTGAAATGGGTGAAGGTGTGGGTAAATTCGTCCAGTTCGACCCTATCGTTCACCTCCGCCCCGCTGCGCCGCACATAATCCTCCGGCAGTTCTTGTCCTTCATCCAGTTGCGGCGGGCACCACAATCCGCCCCAGATGCCTGTGCCGGGCCGTTTCTCCAGCAGGATGTCGTTGCCGTGCATCAGCAGCAAAAAGGTGGCGCTCTTCTCCGGCACGGCCTTGCGCGGTCGAGGCGTGGGAAGGTTGCCGACGCAATCGGTCTGCAACGCAATGCAGTCCTCCCGCACCGGGCAATCCGCACATTTCGGTTTGCTGCGCGTGCAGACCGTCGCGCCCATATCCATGAGGGCTTGGGTGTAGATTCCAATGGCGCTATTTACCTCGGTCGGCTCAGGTGTCGAAAATTCGTTCCTTCCCCCATGCAGGGGGAAGGCTAGGATAGGGGTAGAAATTAGCAACGTTTCTACCCCCTCCCCAACCCTCCCCCTGCATGGGGGAGGGAGTAGATTTTCTGCCTGCTGCCACAATTTTTCCTCAACCTTTTTGTTGCCAGCCCATCCCTCGATGCCACAGTAACGCGCCAGCACGCGCTTGACGTTGCCGTCGAGTATCGCGCGGCGTTCATGGTAAGCCAGCGCACAGATCGCGGCGGCTGTGGATCGGCCGATGCCGGGCAGCTCGATGATCTGCGCAAACTCGCGCGGAAATTCGCCGCCATACTGCGCGACGATGATCTGCGCGGCCTTATGCAGATTACGTCCGCGCGCATAGTAGCCCAGGCCGCTCCAGTGGGTGAGTACCTGCTCTTC
>Ga0224495_10001623_pt1 | contig 15642 bp, 15 predicted proteins | sample SF_Jul11_sed_USG_FD_168128 | JGI IMG/M metagenome (GOLD analysis project Ga0224495, IMG submission 168128) | Sediment microbial communities from San Francisco Bay, California, United States - SF_Jul11_sed_USGS_4_1 | ecosystem: Environmental > Aquatic > Marine > Sediment | place: USA: California... | reverse complement strand
ATCATTTTGTATTCCCTGATTTTTTCTCTAACTTCGTTACATGCATATTGGACGCCACGATCACGATGAATAATCACTCCAGCAGGATTACATCGCCTACTTCGTGATACATTCTACGCTTGGCGCATCTCCTTCACCGAAAAATGGGGGCTGTGCTTTTTTAGCCAGGAAAACATCATTTCCGGGGTTTCAAGAAGATGGCCATGGGCTTTTTTAAGATTTCCCTCTCTTCCCGTAATTCTACGTTTTCTATTTTTAAACGCCAATTTTCAAGTTGCAGCGCGCTTTGTTGTGGATCGCCTTTTTCTGAAAGATATTTCCTTTACCGGTTGCTTAAACTGTTTCCAGAAACTCCCGGATCAGCGGCAACCTGATTTGCCGACTTGCCATTTTTTATCCATAAATCAACAGCATTTCGCTGAAACTCCTCATCGTACATTTTCTCTGACATGATATTCTCCTTTTCATCATGTCGCGCACCCGCGTCCATTATTTTGAGGGAAGATCAATTATTTATTTTCCCTTTCTTAAATTTTCGCAGGTACCATATTATAATATTTGCCAGTATACGTTACATATGAGTAGTACATAAGCGGATAACAACGCAACTGAAATTTTCCGATTTCCAAGCCGCTATCGCGTATTCTTTATACGTTGATCGATTATTTTAATGCAGGCTGTTTAGCGCTTAGTCCATATATATTGAATCAAAATTATTCTGAAATTAATGGATCTATCAGTAACATTACTTCAGCAAAAAATTTTAATTTTTTCTCATTATAAGCGGTCTTGTTTATTTCCATTTGATTTTTTACAATTTTTCTTAACCGTAAGAGTAACGACTGTTTAAATGTTTTATCCTTAAACATATTTTCAACCTCCGTATCATTATAGGAAAAAATAGAGTCAAGTGCAATAAACAATTCAATTAAGGCCTCAATTTCATCAATATTTTGTCTAATTTCATTATTTTGATTTCCTTTTTTTTGCATTATACGAAGGTATCCGAGTATTATCTCTATATCTGTTTTCTTAAGTAAAAATAGTTCCGGTATTTCATAAACCTTCTCTAAATGCATCCTCCGCAAATATATCCTTGCCGCAAAGGAAGGATTTTGAGACAAATAAGAACTGTCATCTGCTTCAACCAAATCAGTAGCTCTTGTAACATTTACTTTAGCCGCATCTTCATTGATTGCAAAATTAGTATCATAAAATGTATCCTTTTCTCCGCGGTAAATAATTACCCGAGATGTGGGAAAATTCATTTTTAGCCGAATTAGCATTTCTCGATCTATCTGTGCCTCGACTACAAAATAGTTTATTCCGCTAGCAAAAACAGGAATCGATCCAACCTGAAATGACTGAAAATGATATACATATACTGGCAGTAAATCGGAATCAACAAATGCAGGCAATTTTATATGTCGGATATCCGACATGCTCTTTAACCAAAACGGAATGTATATTTGCCCCCCGACTACATCGAAAAATCCAATTCTATCAGATGCTGACATTTTAATTTCAAATTCTTTGCCAAGAAAAATCACCTGAGGAAGCTCATGTACAATAGATTGTGTTTTGCTTCGAGGGTTTTTCAATGATTCATTATTCTTGAAAATCATATATGTGTTTTTTTTTGAATTTATTCGAAGCAATATTCCCTTCGGTGTTTTTTTTTCTATGTATTCATCAATCATCACTCCTCCCATTCATGATACGGATAATTATATTTTTTTAGTTTGTGCTGCAAAGATCCTCTTGATATACCTAGAAATTTTGCTATTTTATTTTGCGAATTTCCAATTATCCTTATCGCATAATCAATAGCCAAAACCTCCGTTTCTTTTATAATTTCTCGTATACCTTGATTTTCTTTAAAACTATCCGAAATGGATGGTAATGGCACAAAAAAATTATACATTAATTCAAAAAAATTCTGAAACCCGGAAGATAAATTTTGCTTTGCAATCCATTTCTCATTAAAAAAAGGTGGCAAAATTATACCTTTCCACAAATAATACGTTATTAATATTTTTTGCAAGTTTTGGAATCTCCTATGCAATGAAGGAAAAATCAGTTTTTCTTGAATGCACAAGTTAGCCAAACCTGTTAATAGCACACCTCTTGAAGTTAAAACTGCGGGGTCATACGCTGAGCAAATAAATATTACCTTTGAACTATTATCATTAATTTCTGCCATTAGTTTGATTTGATCTTCTTCTGATAAGTATGCTAATTCATTTACGATTAGAATTAACATTTTTCTTGTTTTAGAATAAACCTTATGTATGCTACTTACTTCTAATTTCTTAATAAATAAATAATCAATATTATCTTGATAACAATACATTAAATGATTTTTTATAAAAGTATGCTTTCCCGTACCCATAAGGCCATTTAAGAAAAAGAATTTTTTTTTTATATTAAGCGCAGTATTACTTTTTACTACTTCAGAGTCCTCGTACGGTATAAAATATGGCAAGAAGCTGGGATATAATCTATGGTTTTCTGCCTCTTTTTTTACCAACGATTCAATGAACATTTGAATGCACATCAAATTGCCAGTATTTTGAAGCCCATTAATTCCTATATAAAAAACCACCAAGCCATTCAATATTATAGGAATCATTGCACCTGAGCTATTTACCCATCCATCAATTTTGTAAGCTCCTCCTTCTTCAACATCAATAAAACTTTTTATTTCAACTTTAGTAATTTTTTCTGCCTCATCTGAGCTCCAGGGACTAATTTTGTAGTGGCAATCCGAACAATTTACAAGCAAATACCATTCGTTCGTCTTGTATAAATCGAAAATAATATTGGAAATAATATTCCATATATTCTCATCATAAATTTGACGATTTATTTCCATAGCAACCGTCAATATGACTAAATTTAATCCACCGTCAAGGATTTTGCAGTACGTCGGACATCCGACATGAAAAGTGGCTTGACATAACACGTTACATCCATAAATTGCTTATAATGGTTGTAATTTCGATCGCCAATCAAAAAGGAGGGGAGGGTAAAACAACTACATCCTTAAATCTGGCTCATGGCCTATCCATGCAAAATAAAAGTGTGCTTCTTATCGATGTAGATCCGCAGGCCAATAGCTCCGGAATATTTTTGGATGTTAACAAGCTCTCGAACTCGATTACGGAATTATTCCTGCAAAAAAAGAAAATAAGCGAACTAATCCATAAAACAAAATATACAAATCTCGATATTTTGCCTTCAAACATTGGACTTGCTGAAGTTGAATTATCTGCCCTAAACATTGAAGTTCCCTATGTTCTTCGGGATGCAGTTGTCGAAATAAGCGACAAATACGATTTTATAATTATTGACTGCCCGCCTAGCCTGTCAATATTTACTGTAAATGCGTTAGTCTCTTCGCATTATGTTATAATTCCTCTTCAAGCCGAAAAATTTTCAATTGACGGAATAAAAGGATTACAAAATACAATCGAAAGTATAAAACGAAGAATTAATCCTGACCTCAAAATTCTGGGAGCCTTAATTACCCAGTTAAAAAGCAATACGATTCTAACAAAAACCATTTTACCCGTAATCCAAAATTATTTTCCTGTATTCAAAACTTCAATTTCAACAGGAGTATCTATTGGAGAGAGTCACCTTTCTCAAAAAACTATTATCGATTATAATCCTGGCGGAAAACAAGCAATGGAGTACTTAACATTTGTTAAGGAGGTAATCGATGGCGTCAAAGTCTAAAAATCTTTCTGCCGCAGCTGATCTACTAAATAATAATGTTAGTGGCGCTATACGAAAAATTCCTATATCTCAAATCCAGCCATCAGTAGAGCAGCCTCGCCTTAATAAAGATATTAATATTGAAAAACTATCCAAGTCTTTAATAGAAGAGGGGTTGCTTCAACCTATTGTCGTTACCAAAAAAAATGAAAATACATTTACCATAATAGCAGGAGAACGCAGATACCGTGCTGCCATGCTTTCTGGCTGGACAGAATTAGAGTGCAAAATTCTGAATAGAAATGAAGTTGATACATTCCGGCTGGCAGTGATAGAAAACCTCCAAAGGGAAGAATTAAATCCTGTTGAAGAATCCTATGCATATAAGAAACTTAAAAACTTGTTTTCTTATACGGATCAACAATTGTCTGAGATTATAGGTAAATCCAGAAACTATATTAGCGAAATATTGTCTATTGCAGATATCCCTGAAAAACTGCGAAATAGTGCCTATGAATCTGGAATTAAAAGTAGAAACCTTTTAGTTCAATTTGCTCAAGCAGTAAAAAATAATCAGGAAAATGAATTTCTTATTAATTATAAAAATGGTAATATCTCGACGGTAAAAAGTGCAAAATCATTTTTAAAGCTTACCAAGGAAAAACCTGATATTTCAACCGATTCGCGTACTCACGAAAAAAAAATGTCCAAAGCAAATATTTCTATAAACATCAACTCCCGGCACGAAGGAGAGTCTCAGATTCAAGTAGATATAAAAATTAGTAATTTAAATAACACCGGCATTCTATTAAGTAATCTTGAAAATTTCCTCAAGCAGAAAACATTGGAATTTTTCTCTAAAAATATGAATTAAGCGCCGGAGAATATATTTCTAAAATTAAATCCTTATATTGTAGATCACACTATTCCCATGAAATCCTCAAAGATAAAATAATTCCAGTAGTTTTGATTAATAAAACAAATACATTGTAATTCTTTACATAAAAGCAGTTAAACGATCAAGTGCTCTAAAATGGCTTCTTGAAGTTTTAAAATAGATCCATGTATGACATGTACCTTAAAAACCTGAAAAATAATATAAATTAATTAGCACATTTTGATTTGTAATACTTGTTTACCAATTAGGATTTTTTATATTTTTGTGCTGCCTTTAACTCATAAAATTTTTTCGGATATTTCATAAAAACACTTGCCAATATAAAAGGTATGCGACATAATGTAAGCTAAAATATATAAAAGAATTGGGCATGGCTTGCCATGCCCTAGGTCCAAAGGGAACTTGTTGGATAAGAGACATAATCAACCTTCCAACATTTTGTCAACAACTTTTTTGATTATTATTAGGTATATAATGCTCAAAATAATCAAAATATTTAAAAATATTGGAGAACTTGATGAATCATAATCATTTGTTTTTTAAGTTTATGCATGACATTATTGATTCCGGGGTTTGGAGTCAATTATCATCTACTGCACGTACCCTATATCCTGTTTTATGCCGATTTAGCAATGAATCGTTTAAGCCTGTTTGGCCAGGAACCGATGAACTTCTTCGCTTGACTGGATTTAAGACAAAAAAATCTCTGCAACTCGCCAAAAAAGAATTGGTTGATGCGGGTTTGATTGATATTATTGCGGGTAATGGCAGAACATCGAGTAGATATTATTTTAAATTTCAACATAAAAACAGTAAAATTGATATCGACCTTTACAGGGATACAATAATATCCCTCAGGGGCATAAAAGAATACCACGCTACGGTGGATAATAATATACCCCAGGGTAGTGAAAAAGTAACCCCTAACAATATTAATATTAATATAAATACAATAAATAATGAAAAACAAGAGTCTTCTAATAAAAATATTGAAAATTTACTAAAAAATTTTATGGAGTCTACATCCAATACAAGTTCTCATTCTTATAAAGAACAAATAATAAAAAATATGCTAACCAAATACGGAGAACTTGAAACTGGGGAGGCAATAAAAATTGCAATGCAAAAAGATAGAAATGGAGACATTCATTACTTAGAGGGTATATTAAAAAATCGTTCGAATAAGACTAAATATAATCACCCCAACGAGATAAATAAGAATTTAAATAATGTAGAATTTCAAATTTTAAAAGATTTAAATAAAAAATTCAATAATATTAATTATATTCTTGAATATCACTACTTTTATAATAACATTTATTATTTTAAAACGAACGATGAAAAATCTATAATGGACATTGAAAAATATGCCAAAGAAATAGGATACAACATAAAATTATTATTTTCTAAACAAAGCAATATTAAAAATAAACCAACTATACGGTTCATATCCAATCTATAAACAATATTAATATAAAAGAGGGTAAAAATGGAAGGGTTGTCAGTTATAGGAAAAAAAAATGTAAATATTACATCGCTAATCGTAGATTCAGAGAAATTATTATCCTTTGATAAAAATAGTTTTAAGATACGGATGGAACAAAAATTTAAATTTCCAATAAATATTAAACTGCAATTAGACGATCAAAGTATTTTTAATGAAATAGTCGTTAAAGGTATAGACAAAGTTAATTTAGGCAATATAAATATTTATTTATCAGAAAATGCTCAACAATGGCGCAAGGTAATCATTAATAATATTTATACAAACGAAAAAAATGCTGAGATAAAAATAGATATCCAATTAATAAAATCACAATTTATAAATATTATATTTTATGATTGCGTAGTCTTAAAGGGATTTAATGAAATTATTACATATCTTAATTGTAGTTTAAACATGAAAATTTCTGCATCGTCATGTTTGGATAGATTATGGGTTCCGGAAAATCTCATCGAATGGCGAGAGGAGTATGGATGGGCTTCAGTAATCCATCATACAGAAGCAGAAGATATAATTGAAATCGATATGGAAAATCAGTGGTATTTGTCAAAATTTAAAGCTCGATCTATTATTGGCAATCCAAATTGTTTTCCCGAAAAATTTTTTATAGAAATATCTTTAGATAAAATATTATGGGTTAAAATCATTCAGGAAGAAAATTTTCATGTTTCGAATGGAGATTGGTATGAGTGGAGTTTTCCAATTCAAAAAGCTCGATATATCAAAATGAGTCTGCACCCGTTAAAAATCAAAAAAAACGAATATTGTTCAAAAATACTTTCTCTGGATTTTTTTATAATTCCTGAAAATTTACTTTATAAGATTCAAAAAAATTATTTTGCTAATTCGTATGCTAGTGAACTTTTTCCAGGAATATTAAAGTTGGCAGAAAATAATTCTACAATACCAGGAAATGCTATTCAGGGAAATGATTCCAGGCTTCGAGCGGGTACTACGGAATACCCGGGAATTTGTCAACTTGCCAAAGATGGTGAGAGCAGGGGCAATGTAGTTGTTCAGGGAAATGACTCCAGGCTTCGAGTCGGTACTGCGGAATACCCGGGAATTTGTCAACTTGCCAAAGATGGTGAGAGCAGGGGCAATGTAGTTGTTCAGGGAAATGACTCCAGGCTTCGAGCGGGTACTACGGAATACCCGGGAATTTGTCAACTTGCCAAAGATGGTGAGAGCAGGGGCAATGCAGTTGTTCAGGGAAATGATTCCAGGCTTCGAGTCGGTACTGCGGAATACCCGGGAATTTGTCAACTTGCCAAAGATGGTGAGAGCAGGGGCAATGCAGTTGTTCAGGGAAATGACTCCAGGCTTCGAGTCGGTACTGCGGAATACCCGGGAATTTGTCAACTTGCGAGGCATAATGAAATTGCGTCTAATAAAGCGTTGCAATCTGATGATCCAAGATTAAATGAAGCCTCAGAAAATAAAGCCGGGAGAGTTCAGTTAGCTAAAAATGGCGAGATTACTTCATTAAAAGTCCTGCAATCGGATGATGATCGTATAAAACAGGCCACAAAGGATCGGCATGGAATAGTATTACTTGCCGATCATGGGAAAAGTATTGCAAATAGGGTGGTTCAATCTGATGATCCAAGGTTAAGTGATTCACGATTACCAAAGCCCCATATTCATGAATATGCCGAAAAGAATCATGAATATAATTCACATACTGGTTCATTAAATATCTTTTTAGATAAGAAGGATAATTATGATTCTAAAAATAATTATTATTCATCAACCATGAATTATCCATTTTCAGTTGCCAATAAAGATGGTTTAGCCGCCGGGATTCATGGAGGTCTTGTGTTATCTGCAGAAAAAAATCCCGCCTTGATTGTGTTTTCAAATGCCAATGTCGGAGTAAACATTTCCAGTCGTCAAAAAAATGCAGCAGTATTGATTTCGGAAAACGACTATGCCCTGGTGTTACCCAAAAAAAATGGAAATATTCGTGGTTCTGAAAAAGCTATTTATGCGGAAGGTCTGATAGATATTCGTGGAGGAGTGCAAATTTCGGGAACAAGAGCGCTCGTTGTCAAGTGGAATAAGTTTTCAAATGAAGTATTTTCCGAGGGGGATATTTTAAGTATCGATGAATCTGGAACTATCCAAAAAATTAATCAAGCTAATCAGAGTATTATAGGTATTTTCACTAAAAATTCCGATTTTATTTTATCTAATTCTGATGATCCTGGAATATTGATTTCTTTATCAGGCATTGTTCAAGTAAAAACGATTGGCAAGGTGCGATCTGGCAACAAACTTGGATATTTTAATGGAAACCATGGGATTGCCCAAAAAATTGACGATTCTTCGTTTAATCTAATTGCATTGGAATCATCCGATGATGAACAAGAAAAACTGATTTGGTGTTTAATGCGTTCCTAAGAAAAATGCAATTTCTATACAAAACGTTTAATTCGGAGTGCCTTATTGTAGTCGCTATTGAATGAGACATAATATTACTTATGGGAAGTTGTATTTTGCTTTTGCAAACTGATTATCTGGAGTACTCGGTTTTTGGTTGTACGCCATTACGCATGCGCAAGATTAAGCGAAAAAGGTTATTTGCTAAAGTGTAAATTTAATTGCATGGCCAGAAAAATTTTTTAGATTTTTGCAGGAGGTTCAGGAAGATGAACTCCAAATTTGCATTTTTCATACCACCCAGAATTTAACACTTCAGTAATATTAGCACCTATTTTCTTTTCAGATACAACCTTTAGCGGTTGACTGGAAATTCTATACTCGCATGGTTGTGTATTGTTTTTACATAATACTTGAGTAGATTTTGGTTTTGGATATGCCGAAGCCAGGCTGGTTTTCAAAACGCACATTTTTTCTACTTTTCCAATTTGCTGTCCATATTTAAAAATACTTGCAAAATTTGAGAAATGTACTTCAAATAAACCTAACAGTTGTCTTGGGAAAAACCCCTTCTCTGTAATTAATGACAACTGATATAATACAGTAGTCATTTCATTATCATTTTCACTTTGACGTATTCTTTTTATATAAGTATAGTATTCAGATAAATTTAATATTGAAATTAACAGTTCGAGTTTATTGTTGTACCATTTTTCTTCATTTCGGCCGCTATATTTATTTTGCAATTTGTTATGCGCCAAAATTATTTCAGCAACTTCAGGAGCAAATTTTTTGTCTGAAATAGCCATCGCGGAATCACGATCATGAGAGTTTTCAACTTGAAAAGTGTCCTCATCTTTCCATTGCTTATTCATAACAATTGTACAGTCATGGAGAATGGAAGCCTGAAATAATTTAATTAAATCAGAATAATCAATATTCGGGTCTTTTGTATTATTAAGTAATCCAATACTCATTAGTGCAATTTCGATAATATGATTGGTAATATCATAATTATTCATTATTAAATTGGTCATAAATCCAAGAAAATAATTGTTATTTACAGAACCTCTAAGGATACGTCTAAAATCTAAAGGAGATTTTTGAACGAGGAAAGAACAAAACGAGTAATCAGACAGATCCATTTTTCTATCAAATTCTTTACTAATACGATTTACTATTGCCATTTTCAAATTTTCATTATTATTAATAATAAAAACGTCTTTTGCTAAGTCAGTACGCGTTATCAGATTCTTGACAAGATTTTCAGTTAGATTGCGTTCTGATTGTATAAGTATATTACCCTGTTCCGTTTTAACTTCATTTTTTAGGGATAGGGTGTCATATCTTTCCAAAAATTTTGCAAACAAAATAATATCATTAATATCTTGAGCTTCAAAGTGATCTTCAACAAATTCCATTTATTTACCAATTGATTATGACATAATAATAAAAAAAGTTTCTTTGTAAATAGTAAATTATTTATCTGTTTTTTTCCATTTATTAATCAATTAAACATGAATTGTGTCAGTAATTCCAGCATTATTGAACCCATTTTCCCGAAGTATGCAAGAATCGCAGTCCATACATGGATGATAAATGCCACGGTTATCTACAATCGGATCATAACATGACCAAGTCAGATTATAGGGAACTCCCAGGTTTTTGCCAAAAATAATAATATCTTTTTTATCAAGTTTCGAAAGTGGAGTTTTAATATTAATCGTAGACCCTTCTCTGCCAGATTTTGTCGCCAGATTTGCCGTTTTTTCAAAGGATGAAATAAAATCATCTCGACAATCCGGATATCCGGAATAATCCTGAGAATTAACTCCGATGAAAATATCATTAATATTATGTGATTCCGCATAGCCTACAGCGATGGATAAAAAAATTAAATTCCTTGCTGGCACATAAGTGACGGGTATGTTATACTCATTGATATTTTGTCTGTTTTTTGGAATTGTTCCGTGACCAGTTAATGCAGAAGATAAAAAAAGTTTAGTATTGAGTTGGATAATAGTATGAATAATATTGCGATTTAACGAAATGATTTCTCGCGCATGGTCTATTTCAATTTTATGTTTTTGACCATAATCAAATGTCAAGGCGTGAATAGCATATCCTTGATTTATTGCATGATACAGAACTGTTGTCGAATCCAGGCCGCCTGAAAATATTACAACAGCTTTTGGATTATTCCTGGCCATAATAAATACTTCTTGCTGAAGGGGTCTCTTGAACTTTAATATAATAAAGATTTGATAGTAAAGGTTTTATTTGATTATAAATAAATTGTGCCATTACTTCTGCAGTAGGATTTTCAAGCCCAGAGATGGAGTTCAACAATTGGTGATCAAGTTTTTCAATCAAAGGATTAACTATCTTTTTAATATCGCCAAAATCCATAACCCATTCTTCATGCGGGATCAGGTCACTTTTAATACCAATGGTTATGCAATATGTGTGACCATGAAGTCTCCCACACTTATGACCTGGCGGGGTGTTTGGCAAAAAATGTGCTGAATCAAATGTAAAATCTTTTTCAATAATCATATTATTATACACCTTTTACATTTTCGCCAAAAATATATTTATGTAACTGAAGACCAAGTTTAAAAGATTTTCCAGATTCAAGTATCCACATTGCCAAAGATTTTTCAGAAAGTATTTTATATGCAGGTTGAAGAATGACTGGTTTTTCCAACAATTCATTGAAATTAAAGGAGCTGTAGAGATTGAGAGCCCAGTCAAAATCTTTACGGTTGGAAATCACTATTTTCATTTCATCTGAATATTTTAAATAAGGAAGGTTCTCAATAAAGAAGTCAGAATATGCCATTGAAGATGGAGTTTTTATATCCATAATAATATGCACATAATCAGGAACACGGTTAAGAGAAATTGATCCGTTTGTTTCTAAAAGAATTTTTTTTTTGTCCCGGTTTAACATTTCGAAAAGGGGGTAAATATTTTTTTGCAATAATGGTTCCCCCCCGGTTATTTCTACAAGGTTACAATTATATAGATTAATAGCTTTGAGAATTTCAGGTATTGAAAAATTATTTCCTTGAGAATGTGAATATTTCGTGTCGCACCAGACGCATGAAAGATTGCAGCCGCTCATCCGAATAAATGCGCAAGCAAGACCGGTATAAGACCCTTCTCCTTGAATACTGTAAAATATTTCCGTAATTTCCAATGAGGTTTGTGGTAAAATTGTAGAGTTCATTGAATATCGTAATATATTATTCTTGATTTATGGTGTAAATTAATTATTATGCAATAAAATATATGAATAAAGATATACAATCAAAGAAAAATGAAAAGCCAATAGATTTAATGAGTTTTTTAAGTGACTTTAAAAAAAAGGATAAATTGGCCGAGTTTATTGGGGTAACAATTATCTTTGTTGTCTCCATGGTAATTGTATATATAGGCACATGGCAGGCAGATTATGCCAAGCAGTTTTATAGCATAACTTTTAAAATTAATTTTCTTGAGGGGGTTCGACCGGGTATGAAAATTCGTTATCAGGGAGGCGTGGTAATTGGCGAGGTGCAAAGTATAGAATCCAACTATAGAGATCATTATTTGCACACAATTATAAAAAATGATTTTAAAATAATCAAATATGGTACGAAAATATCATTAAAGGAGCAAGGCTCATTTGGTTCAAACTATATAAATATTTCTACTGTACCCTACTATTTTTCAGGCGAAACTTTTGAACCTGGTGATATTATAGAAGTAGCACAAATTGTGCCATTTCAGGATACTTTAAATAATTTTTATTCATTGTTCAAAAGTGAGATTTATAGCGATTCTGTAATTGCAAAAAGATTAAAAGGTATAAAGTATATGTTGAGTGAGTTAATATGGTCCAAGAAGATTTTGCCCTTTGAGGTGAGAAATCTTGTACAAACGAACCTGAATGGAATACAAAATATTTTAATCCAATTGCAGGAATTAAATACAAAGTTATTTGATTCTGTGGAAAAAATGAATGTCTCATTAAATAATGTTGCGATTACATTACGCCATAATTTACCCATTATATCAAATAGCATGCAAAAGATTTATAGTTACCTACAATACAGCCCACATCTTGGCAAAGAAGACCAATTTCTCCATGATGAGCAATTGTATTATTCAGCTCTAATGAGATTAAATATAATCAAGGATAAGCTTCGTGAATATAAAGATTTTCCATATAAACTTATTTTCGAATCAGGGTTGTAATGGCCGAAAAGCTACATTTAACAGTAAAATGCCATGCGTGCGGTAGTGTATTGAAGGGAACGGCAAAATATGGAAAAGGCGCATATTCCCCAGAAGGTGTGGATTTTGAATTTACTGCAATCGGACGAATTAAAGAAGAAGGAAAAAAATCGAGGGTCAAAGGAGAAGTCTCCATTGTTTGCCCTAACTGTACAGTTAGAAACAAATATGTTATTTAATTAATCTGTAATTTCCTTTTTCGACGATATGATTAATATTAGGCTTGCGGTTAATAGTATAGCCGAAATATAATAAGGTGCGCCGTGATTAACAATATCATAAGTTATGGTTGCGGTCAATGGCGAAATAACCCTAGATAGTGAACCAAAGGATTGAAGAATCCCCATTGTTAGCCCTTGTTCGCTTTCATCGCTGCGAATGGATGCAATAGTCATTACTGATGGGCTGCTTATTCCCATACCAACAGCTAAAATAACAATACTCAAGGAAGCAAATACTATAGGGTGTGATATCGGCATTAATATAAACCCAACAATCAATAAAATTGCCCCTACTTGACTTAAATTAATCAGAGAATATTTTTTTACGAGCATTCGGTATAGACCCCCCTGAACAATGGCCATAATTACCCCCATAAACGCGAAAAAATATCCAGTAGATTTTGCATCAAGGCTAAATCGATCTTTTAAATCCCATGTCAGAACGGATTCGATGTGATTAAAACCAAGCTGCATTAAAAAATAGATTATAAATAATCTTTTAACTTGATTATTATTAATCAGTTTTATATTGAGAAGCTTATAGATGTTACTGGTTTTTCCGGATACCCTGATTTTTTGCCTTGCTGCCGCTGTATCAACAGACTCCTCTAATCCAAAGATTATCCAAAACAAATTTATGATGGATATCCCTGCCGTAAAAAGGCCAATCGCACCAAATCGATTAAATTTAATCATGCCTGTTCCATACTGATTAATATTAATCACAGACAGGAGGCCTCCAAAAAAAGGTCCGAGAATAAAACCAATTCCAAAGATTGCCCCTACTATCCCCATATACTTAGCTCTCTCTTTTTTGTTTGTAGTATCCGCTATATAGCTCTGAGCAACGCTGAGATTTGCACCGGTTATTCCACTTATTATGCGTGAAATTAAGAAAAATATATAGTTTTGACTTATTGACCACATTAAGTAGCTTACAATACTACCCATGACCGATATAATTAGAATAATTTTACGACCGTAGACATCAGATATTCTTCCCAATATAGGGGAAAATATTAATTGAAAAAGAGAATACGATGCCATTAGTATGCCCGCATAAACCGCATAATAATTTTTATCTAGCCCAGAGTTGTCGACAAGAATTTCTGTGAGATCTCGAATTACCGGTATAATCATGCCAAACCCAAGCATGTTAAAAAAAACAACAAGAAAAATTGGCCATAGTTTAATTTGTTTCATAATACCTATTATTATACCGCCATATCGGATAAAGTATTTTTCCAAGGATCAACAAAAAAGATGGTAAAAAATTTAGGCACGAGATCGCCAACATATAGGCGCTAACTTATGGGCGCCTATATGTTGGCGATCGTAATCGGACCCCTCTCCGGGTCATAGATCACAGCTTCAGCAAGAGGAATGAGAACAATTAGGTTATTCGGATATACAGAACATTTGAGCAAAAGTTTTTGATTGAAGATCATTATTTCCATAGGCAAAATATTTCGGATAGTGCTATTTGAAAAATTATTTTCTTTAACTTTAATCATGGATTTTGTGTGAATATACTTGTTAAAATAGGTCATTATACTATCTAAATTCTCTGGTAATCTAACCTCAAAAGATTTAGTATTCCGATGATATTTCAAGAAAGATTTAAATTTTTTTTTAGTATTTATATTGTCTAAATTATCTGATAAAATCCATTGAAAAAGATTTGCTGTTACTTCTGCGTCCGACAAGGCTCGATGAGATTCAGCTTCAATCTTTAAGTACTTTTTAAGATATTCGAGAGAATAATATTCTAATTCGGGCTTGTAAGTTCGAAGCAAGTACAACGTATCATAATAATTATTTTCTGGAAAGCGAAGATTTTCCTTTTTTGCGGATATCGTTAAAAAAGAAAGATCAAATGATGCGTTATGAAAAATCAATGGATATCCATTAATAAATTCAAAAAATCCATTCATTGCAAATTCTAACCCTACTCCATTAGCATTAATCTCATCATCAGAAATTTTATGTATCGCTCTTGATTTCGGATCCTGCTTCTTCTTAGGCTTTATAATAATCTGGAATCTATCTATGATTGACTTAGTTGTAAACGTTACTGCGCCAATTTCCAGAATTTCATACTTCCAGGGATTAATGCCCGTTGTTTCGGTATCAACCGCAACCCAAACTATATCAGTTATATTAAAATCTTCTTGATTGTGATGCATCTTTCATAGGGAATATATTTATTTGGAGGTATGCCAAAAAGAACAAAATTATCCATTGTACTGATCATCCCCCAATTTGGTGGACACAGTCTTCTGACATTTTTCAATTATATTCGACGGAACTCTTGTAGTACAGCACCCAATGTTTCCTTTTCTCGTTGTCGTCGCAATTTATTTGTTATTATATTTCTAATGCTATATATCTCCTCAGCTTTTTCAGGGTGTGAAAGAATGACTCCGTGGGCGCATTGCCATAGAGGTTACCCCTGCGGCTCATGCCATGGATCATTTTGTATTCCCTGATTTTTTCTCTAACTTCGTTATATGCATATTGGACGCCACGATCACGATGAATAATCACTCCAGCAGGATTACATCGCCTACTTCGTGATACATTCTACGCTTGGCGCATCTCCTTCACCGAAAAATGGGGGCTGTGCTTTTTTAGCC
>Ga0224495_10001622_pt1 | contig 15647 bp, 11 predicted proteins | sample SF_Jul11_sed_USG_FD_168128 | JGI IMG/M metagenome (GOLD analysis project Ga0224495, IMG submission 168128) | Sediment microbial communities from San Francisco Bay, California, United States - SF_Jul11_sed_USGS_4_1 | ecosystem: Environmental > Aquatic > Marine > Sediment | place: USA: California... | reverse complement strand
ACCGAGATCGAGCACAGCATCGTCCTCGAGGGAAGCGAGATCCTGTCCGTCGGCGCCCGGATCGACGAGAGCCTGATCGGGCGGGAGGTCAAGATCGTCAAGAGCCCGCCGCGGCCGAGCGCCTACCGCTTCGTCCTCGGCGACAAGAGCGAAGTCGGGGTTAAATAGGAGAAGAAGCGAGCCATGATCGACGGCGTCAAGGTCAAGCACCTGCGGGTCATTCCGGACGAACGCGGCCGGCTGATGGAGATCCTCCGCCAGGACGACGAGGTCTTCGAGAGTTTCGGCCAGGTCTACCTGACGACGACCTACCCGGGTGTCGTCAAGGCCTGGCATAAACACGAGAAGCAGAGCGACAACATCTGCTGCATCCAGGGGATGCTGAAGCTCGTTCTCTACGACGGCCGGGAGGGCTCGCCCACCGCCGGCGAGATCAACCAGTTTTATCTCGGTGTCCACCAGCCGACGCTCGTGCATGTGCCGCCGGGCGTCTGGCACGGCTGGATGTGTATCAGCCCCAAAGAGGCGTTCGTCATCAACATTCCGACTCGGCCCTACGACCCGGCGCACCCGGACGAACAGCGTCTCGATCCACGCGGGGAGGCCATCCCCTACGACTGGAACCGCCGGGACGGCTAGCGAAGAGGACGGATGGCCGACGACCGGAGCCTCGGCGAAAAAACCCTTCTCGTCACGGGCGGGGCGGGTTTCATCGGCAGCAATTTCATTCGCTTCCTTCTCCGCCGCCACGCCGACCTCCGCATCGTCAACCTCGACAAGCTGACCTATGCCGGCAACCTCGACAACCTGCGCGACGTCGAGTCCGACCCGCGCTATGAGTTCATCCACGGGGACATTCGCGACCGGGACCTCGTCGCGCGGCTCTTCCCGCGTGTCCAGGCGGTCGTCCATTTCGCCGCCGAAACGCACGTCGACCGCAGCATCGTGGATGCTGGCGAGTTCGTCCTGACCGACGTCTTCGGGACCTACGTCCTCCTCGAGGCGCTGCGGGCCCACCCTCAGGTCGAGGTCTTCGTCCATATCTCGACGGACGAGGTCTACGGCAGCCGCGACGAGGGGACTTTCAACGAAAACGACGCGCTCAATCCCTCGTCCCCATACGCGGCGAGCAAGGCCGGGGCCGACCGCCTGGTCCATGCCTACTGGGTCACCTACGGCCTGCCGGTCGTCATCCTGCGGCCGTCGAATAACTTCGGGCCCTATCAGTACCCGGAAAAATTCATCCCCCTTTTCACGACGAACGCCCTCGAGGGCCGGACGCTGCCTTTATACGGGGCGGGGACGAACGTCCGTGACTGGCTCTTCGTCGATGATTGCTGCCGGGCCGTCGAGCTCGCCGCCCTGCGGGGCGTCGCCGGCGAAGCCTACAACGTGGGCGCGGGGAATGAAGTCCGCAACATCGAAGTCGCCGAGCGCATCGTCGACCTCCTCAGCCGACCGCGGGACCTTATCAAGCTCGTCGCCGACCGGCCGGGGCACGACCGCCGCTACGCCGTCGACTCGGCCAAGGTGCGCTCGCTCGGCTGGAAGCCCGAGCATCGCTTCGAGGACGCTCTGGCGGCCACGGTCCGCTGGTACCGTGAGAACGAAACCTGGTGGCGGAAGATCAAGGAGCGGAGCAAGGATTTCCGGAGCTGGTACGACACCTGCTACAAGGACCGCCGCTAGAAGCTGTCCGACGATGATGGAAGAAGCGGGCTGCTGAAATCCGCCCCCTCTCCCTCCTCCGTTGTGGGGGGCAGCGGGGCAGAACCCCCGGCCGTTTTTTTTCTCTTTCGATCGCGGGATCTGGATTTCCCTTTTGCTGAATAAAGCTTTTCCTTCTTGGCCGACGCCGGTATCCTTGTCCGGTGCGGGGCACGCCGCAAGCCCCTCACTCCGTCCATTGAAGATTAGCAAGAAAATTTCCAACAAAACAGGAATCTTGACAACTCAGATTGTCCGCTGGCGGACAGCCGCCGTGGCGAATTCGGACACTTAGGTATCCCTCTCGCTTGTCCTCCGTCTGATTTCATAAGCCACTCATTTGGCACGTATTTCGCATACATAATAGCATTAGGTATCAGAAAATTTGAGGTATCAGATGGTATCCAAAGCTCTCGTCGCCGCATCGGCCAAGCCGATCATCCTCTCCCTGCTCCTGGCCGGGGAGAACTATGGCTACAGGATTCTCCAGCGGGTCAAGCTCGTCTCCGGCGGCGTCCTGGAGTGGTCCGAAGCCATGCTTTATCCTGTCCTTCATCGCCTCGAAGCGGACGGATTCATCCGCTCCAAATGGAGACTCTCCGAAGAAGGCCGGATGCGCAAGTATTATTTTTTGACCGAGGCGGGGGCCCGAGAGCTCAAGCGGGAAAAAGTCCACTGGCTGAGCGTGCACGAGGCTCTGACGAAGCTCTGGACCCCGGCCGGGAATTCCGACTGACTCGGGGTGCCTGAATATGTTCGACCTGGAAGCCGCGATCAAGAAATGGAAACGAGGGCTTGCGGAGAGCCCCGTTCTCGAGGACGGGTATCGGGATGAGCTCGAAGCCCATCTGAGGGACAAGATCGCCGACTTGACCGCCCAGGGGGCAAACCCGGAGGAGGCCTTCCTGAAGGCCGTCGCGGCCATGGGCGAAAGCGGAAAGATCGATTCCGAATTCTTCAAGGCGCGGACCACGAAACGTCGCGGCCGTCCCTCCTGGCAGCCTCCGTGGTTCATGCCGGGGCTCGTTTGGAGCTACCTGAAAATAAGCTGGCGAACGATCCGCAGGCAGAGGTCATACGCGTTAGTCGTCATCGCCGGGCTGAGCATTGGCTTCGGCATCTTCCTCTTCTTCTTTCGCTTGTACGACTGGGCCCGAAGCGTCGATACCTTCCATCAAGATGTGGATCGCATCCATTGCGTCGTCCAGGCGTTTCCCTCGGCCGACGGCCGCGAAGACCATCTGGCGTTCGTTCCCCCGCCGCTTGCTTCCGCGCTGAAGGACGAAATCCCCGAGGTCGAAGAGACGACCCGTTTTTATCAGGCGGGGAGGATGATCGTCGCCTCCGGAGGGCGAAGGTTCTTCGAGAATCAAGTCCTCTGCGTCGAGCCAAATTTTTTGTCTTTTTTCGACTTCCCTCTCTTGGCTGGCGACCGGAAGGCCTTATTCGACAAGCCCAATTCCGTCGTCCTCACCCGCTCTCTGGCTGAAAAGTATTTCGGTCGCCAAGAGCCTTTGGGCAAGGTCCTGACTCTCAATAATCAAATGGAGGTGATGGTTACCGGAGTTGTCATGGATTGGAGTGATTTGCCCTCCGCCTCCTCCATCACATTTTCCATGCTCGTATCGCTGGAGGCCGCGAAAGGCCTGTTTCATTTAGCCGATGATTGGACGAATCATAACCAGACGGCGTTTGTCCGGATGGCTCGGAACGCCGATCCGGCCGCCCTGGCATCAAATCTCGACGTCTTTGTCGACACCCATTATCCGGTCGGCGCCGCAAGCCGGTCGCCCCGGAAGGTCTATTTCGTGCCGCTCCGGCACATCTACTATTTCGCTCCTCAGATCCGCAAATATGACAGCAGCAATTTCATGGGCTACTCCATATTCCTCGGAATGGGCGTCTTGTTTTTATCGCTTGTCTGCCTGAATTACATGAACCTGGCCACGGCCAGGGCCATGGATCGGGCCAAAGAAATCGGCCTGAGGAAAGTCGTCGGCGCCAATCGGAGACAGCTCGTCAGGCAGTTTCTCTGCGAGTCGGTCTTGATCTCGTTTTTGGCCTTGCCCCCAACCCTTCTGGCTTACAAACTGATTTCAACGGCCCTCATGGCCCGCCTGGGAGTGACTTTCGATTTATCCCTGTGGAGTCGAACTTCATCGGTCCTGGCCTTTGGCTTGATCCCCCTGACGACGGGCGTACTATCCGGCATCTATCCGGCTTTTGTCCTGTCGTCTTTCCGTCCGATTCAGATTCTGAAAAGCAAGGTTTCCAAGAAACGCCGCCGCCGAGCGCAAAAAATCATGGTCGTGTCCCAGTTTGCTTTCTGTTCCATCTTCCTGGTCCTCGGTTTTGTTTGGTTGAAACAAACGGGTCATATCTCCCGAGCGAACCTGGGCTACGACCGGACAGATGTCTTGGCCATCCCGATCTCCGAGGAGATAAACCCCAAACTCGTCCTTCTCCAGGAACGATTCAAGAACACGGCTGATGTTGTCGCCGTGTCAGCCTCCCGTGGGCTTCCCGGCCGATGGCGAAATCGAATGAACGTCACGGCCGGCACTCAGCTCGAGAATCCAGGGTGGACCATGTACGCCTATGGCGTGGACTATGGATTCTTTGAGCTGCTGCGCATGAAGATCTTGGAGGGCAGGTCGTTTTCACGAACTTTTACGGAGACCAATAGTTTCGTTGTCAACAGGTCGGCGGCCTCCCTTTTTGGCTGGGAGGAGCCGGTCGGGAAATCCGTCAACGTCGGGGGCCAAAACGGCCAAATCATCGGCATCGTGGACGATTTTCAATTCGACAACGTCCATTATCCTCCGGGCCCGGCGGTCTTCAGTCTGGGAAAGGATAATCTCAGCTTTCTCCTCGTCCGTGCGGCCCGTTTGGACAGGCAGGCCGGACTCATCGAGACTCTTCGCCAGGACTGGTCCGCCATTGTGCCCGATATCCCTTTCGAGTGCCTCAGTCTCGACGAGCATTTCGAGGATGTCTACTTCAGCGAAACGAAATTAGTTTCGGAAATCTTAGGCGGCATAGGCGGAGTTGCCGTATTTCTGTCGTGTCTCGGATTGTTGGCCCTGGCCACTTACTCTGTCAGGACGAGGACAAAGGAAATCGCCATTCGGAAAGTCGTTGGGGCCTCCGCATCGAGCCTCACGAGGATGTTGGGATGGGACTTTTTGAAGTTCGTTTTCCTGTCCGACGTGATCGGTCTGCCCATCGCCTACGCCGTTTCCCGGCGGATCTTGAATTCCGCCTATGCGGTCCGGACCACCATCGACGCCGGGATTCTTATCCTAACCGGATTTCTGACCCTTGGGGCGGCGGTCGCGGCGGTCGGCTCCCAAGCTCTCAAGACCGCCGTAGCAAATCCCGTAGACTCTTTGCGGCATGAATAGATCGGCCCGGTGGCGCAGGATCAAGGAGCGGAGCAAGGATTTCCGGAGCTGGTACGACACGTACTACAAGGACCGCCGCTAAACGCTATCTCCCGAGACAAACTCTGGAGAAAAACTAATGGCGATGAAATCCGCCCCTCTCCCCCCCGACCCGGGGAACCAGTCCCGTCGGTTCCCCCCGCCTTGAGGGCGGGTCCCCCCTCCGCTACGGGGGGCATCGGGGCGGACCTCATCGCCACTTTTTTCTCCTGTGATCGCGGCCTCCGGAATTCACCTTGGCTGAACGAGGCCTCCACCTTATAGCCGTCGCTCGGCTCCCTGCCTCCCCTCCGCCACCGCCCCGCGAAAAGGGCCAGAGGGCATGAGTCTTCTCGCCCTTTTCACGGGACGGTGTGCGGCCAGGGAGAGATATCCCCCTGGACATCCTTTCATGCCTCGGGTTGCCCGCGGGACTGGCCCGCCCGATATTCTTAATGGCCTCATGAAATCGGGAGAAGCTGATGTCCGAACGCGTCAGCAGACCGTGACGACGAGGCCAGAGCGGTTTATCTCGTAGTCGAAGAAGCGGGCGTTGTCGTTGGGGGGCTCGGCCTCGAGCTCCCGCCGCAGCGCGGCCGCGTCCTCGACCGTGCGTCCGACGAGCAAGAGGAATCCGCCGCCGCCCGCCCCGAGGAGCTTCGCCCCCCAGACCCGGCGCGCCACCCTCGCCCGGATGGCCTCGATCTTGGCGTTGGTATGGTGGGGGTCGAGCTCGACGTTGAGCCGCCAGGCATAGTCGATGAGCTCCCCGAAGCGGCGCATATCATGACGGGCCATGGCCTCGGCCATGAGCGGCGGGAAGGCGTGCAGGCGCCGCAGCGTCTCGAGGGCAGCGCGGTCCCGGTCCAGGTAGCGGCCGACGACCTCGTGGAGGATGTCCTTCGCCAGCCGCCGCAGCCCCGTGTAGAAGAGAAGGGTCTGGCCGCCGTTCGCGCGCGGGTCGATGAGCTCAGAGGGGACATAATGGATGCGCGGGTCGGGAATGAGACCCGGCTCGGCGCCGATGACCTTGACGCCGGCGAGGGCTCCGCCGATCTGGTCCTGCCAACCGCCGCCCGTGGTCAGTTCCTGCTCGAGCTGGAGGACGGCGTGAAAAAGCTCCCGAGGCGAGAGGGCGCGGCCGAGGAGTCGGTTGACGACGGACAGAAGCACGGCGCCCATGATGCTCGACGTGCCCAGCCCGCTTCCGCTGGGGATGGCGGCCAGTGTCGTCAGCTCGACGCCGCCGCCGAATCGTTCGAGGATGTGCGCCAGACTCCGCGGGGGCGTCCCGCCCGGTTTGTCCGGCGGTCCGAACCCGCTCAGGACGAGGGCCGCTTTAGCCAAACCGAAACGGCTGGCCGGCTCGCGGAAGTCGACGAGACCGTCGAAATCGCGGATGATGACGCGCTCGCTGTGGTCGATGGAGTTGAGCCGGACCTCCGGCTCCGGAATGACGCGCAGGTAGACTTGGATAGGAGATTGCCCGTTGAGGTCCACGGCCGCGTTGATGACGCTTCCGCCGCGCTCGAGGGAGTAGGGCGGCGTGTCGGTCCAGCCGCCGCCGAGGTCGAGGCGGGCCGGCGCCCGGCCCCAGACGATCTCGTCGCTCCGCAGGGCGCTTTGCGGCCGGCCGGCGCGCCGCTCGCGGCTGTAAACGATGGTCCGGCCCAGACTGGTGAAACCGGCCTCCCGCAGAGCCGCGGCCCAGCCGGCCAGAGGCGTGCGGTGGCCGCGCGGCGCGACCGGCGCCCCGAGCGAGGCCAGCCAGTTCTTTGCGGCCGGGGAGAGCAGAGCCCCGAGCGCCTCGGTCAGAGCCCGGCCAAAGGTCCGGTTCTTGCCCGACGCCTCGGTGATCGCCGACCCGAGCGTGTGGAGAAGGCGGGGGAGTTCCAGCGATTCGAATGACGGACGGCTCGGCGTGCGGCCGTCGCGGAAGCGGCGGTGAGCGTCTTCGAGCGCTTCGACGACCCAGGCTGCGGCGCTCGCGGGCGTATCGTTCCGCCAGAGCAAAGCGAGCTCGGCGGCGGAAAAGTCGCTCCAGGCTCTCATGACGCGCCGGAACGAGCGGCGGATCTCGGCCGCCCGCAGCCGCAGCCGGCGCTCGTGGAATCTCGGTTGGGAGGCCAACCGCGACATGTCCGCGAGACTATAGCGTTCGGCGGCCCGCCAGGCCCGCTTTTCCTCCGCGGACGCCCCGGCCGGACGGGCGAGCCACAGCCAGGCCCGCCAGCCGTCCTTCCGAACGACGAAGGGGAAAAAGCGTCCGTTCCAAACCGCCCTCTCCTCTATGGGCGTGTCCGCGTTCCAGACGTCTTCCGGCCGCGCGCCCAGCGCCTTGAGCCACTCGGCGAGAGGGAGGCCCGCCAGCCGGCCCCCCTTTCGGGCCGGGATATGAAAGAGGTCGTCGACGCCGTAAACGCGAACGAACCAACCGGCCCGGCCGTCGCGACCGCGGCCGGCCAGAACATCGAGGCAAGCTCCGGCCGGAAGGTCGACGGGTTCTTCCACATCGACGCCGGTCGCGACATTATCCCCTTCCAGGCGGAGCGGCGCCCGCAGCCGGCAGCCTTCGACCCAGGCGTTCTTTCCGGAGAGCGCGCCGCCGGGCAGGACCTCGTTATTGAGCGAGAGGCAGGCGCCGGCCTGAGAAATGCCGGTCTCGGCGGCGAGGAGGTTCTGGCCCGTTTCGTAGAGCTCGCGGAGAGTGCCGAAGTGGAAGAAGCCGCAGCGCGGCACGACGCAGACATGGAAGGGCGTTCCGGCCATGGCCCGGAAGACCGCCCGCAGGCTCCGCTCGGGGAGAGTGGAACCCGCTCGTCTGACCTCGGCCTTATAGCCCGCGAACGTCGTGGCGTCGCCCATGGCGCAACAGATTTCGCGGTAAAGGTCGAGGCCGTGCGCCTCGACGGCCGCCGCGAACGCCCCGCTCCAGACGAGACCGCCGCGCGGCCCGCGTCGCACGTCGACCAGCCGCAACAGCCGTCCGGCCGCGGCGGCGTCCAGGTTGATGACGCCGAGGTCGAGGACCGTCTGTCCGTGGGCGTCGACCGCGCCCCGGGCCGACTGTTCCTCGATGGACGGTTTCTGCAGGAAAAGCCGGACCCCCCCGTCCGCGTGGGGGGCGAAGACGCCGTGATTGCGCGCGACGCGCGGGTCGGCCGGGCAGCCGACCCCCGTGATGCCGTCGTCCGAGAAGTGGACCTTTTCGGCGTCGAACGAGAGCAGGACATCGCCCGTCGTAACGAGGACCTGGCCGCCGCCGCCGGGCGGAGGAGGAAGGGCGAGATACCGGGGGAGCTGACGGTCGAAGATCGTCGGCCCCACCGCGGCTTCGGCTTCACCGGGGAGCAGGACAAAGACCTTGCCGCAGGGGCCGTAGGGCGGGAGCCGTTTGGAGTCGCCGCCGGCGTGGATGATGAGGATCCGCAGCCCGCGAAAAACGGCTTCCCGAGCCGCGCGGTCTGCGCGGGCCGCCGTTCGGCCGAGCTCGCGCGACAGGACCTCGAGCAGGCAGGCGATCGTGCTCCCCCCGCTCCCGACGCGCCGGCCGCCCGGGTCGGGGACGACGAGAACGCGGCGCACGCCGCTCAGGTATCCCAGACGGGCGCGGACCTCCAGCTGGCTCCGATAGGCCGCGGCCTGGGCCTCGTTCGAGGCGGTGAGGAGGAGATAATCCCAGGCCGGCCCCGGACGGCTCATCGGGCGGCGTCCACTTGCGCCTTGACCCAGGGATAGGTCCGGGCGATGCCGTCCCGCAGAGAGAAGCGCGATTCCCAGCCGATCGAGCGGATGCGGTCGTTGCGGAAATTGCGCGCTTTGACCCCGACCGGACCGGAGATGTGCTTGAGATGGATTTTCTTTTCGGCCGCCGCGGCGACGGTCCGCGCCAGCTCGTCGACCGAAACGTACTCTTGCCGGCCGATGTTGACGCCGTTCTCCAGGTTGGAGCGCATGAGGAGGAGGATGCCGTTGAGGAGGTCTTCGATGAAAGTGTAGGCGCGCATGGCCGAGCCGTCGCCCCAGACCTCGATCGTGCCGCCGTCCTCGACCTCGGCAACCTTGCGGCAGAAGGCGGCGGGAGCTTTCTCACGGCCGCCGGTCCATGTCCCCTCCGGCCCGTAGGTGTTCTGGAAACGGGCGATGCGGACGGCCATCCCGTAGCGCCGGCCGTAGGCCATGGCCATGCGCTCGGCGTAAAGCTTCTCCCAGCCGTATTCGTTGTCCGGAAGGGCGGGGTAGGCTTCCTCCTCGGTGAGCTCAGGCTCGTCGGCGGTCATGTCCCGATAAACGCAGGCCGAAGAGGAGAAGAAATAGCGCGGCACACCGGCCAGGGCCGCGGCATGGGTCATATGGATGTTGATCAGGGCCGAGTTGCGCATGATCTCGCACTCGGCGGCGTTGATGAAGCCCATGCCCCCCATGTCGGCTGCTAGCTGGTAGACCTCTTCGAACGGCTTGCCCTCTGGCGTCCGGACGACCCGCTCGCAGTTGTCCTTGGTGCGGAGGTCGAGGAGGAGGAACTCATCGGCTGCGGTCGCGGAGAACTCGGGACGCTTGAGGTCCACCCCGCGGACCCAGAACCCCTCATTCTTGAGGCGTCGGACGAGGTGGCTCCCGATGAAGCCCCCGGCGCCGCAGACAAGAGCTGGCTTGGCCATGGATTCACCTTCCCGCAGGATTGCCGCCGGCGGAGGAGCCCTCAGAACCGGCCGGAGTCTGAATGTAGCAGAGCCGGATTAGGCCGTCAACCGCATGTGATTCAACGGGGCGCAGGAGGCTGCCCCTAGCCCCCGCACCCCAGGGCACCAGTCCCGTCGGTTCCCCCCGCCGAAGCGGCGGGTCCTCCCTCCGCTACGGGGGCCGCAGGGCACCCTCCTACGCCCCTAAATTGAATCACATTTTGGAGTTGACCATACAGTCTTGTAGGCGGGAGCGGGGGGATTCGCCGGCAGATCCGCGTCTTTCGGGCTTGAGCGCCGGGGACAGCCTGGTATAAAATACCCCTCCCCACCTTTAAGGCTGAGGAGGTCCGATGAAGGTCCTGATCACCGGCATTACGGGCTTCGCCGGAAGCCATCTGGCCGAATACATCCTCAACGCGCACAAGGACGTTGAAGTCTCCGGCATCGTCAGGTGGCGAAGCCGCCTGGAGAACGTCCGGCACATCCTGGGCAAGGTCCACCTCCATGAGGCCGACCTCAAAGACATGGTCTCGATCAAGGCCGTCCTGGCCGCGGTCCGTCCGGACCGGATTTTCCATCTGGCGGCCCAGAGCTTCGTCCCGGCCTCCTGGCGGCTGCCGGCCGAGACCTTCGCCACGAACGCCATCGGCGAGATCAACCTCTTCGAGTCCTGCCGGGCCCTGCGGCTCAATCCCCGCATCCATGTCGCCGGCTCGAGCGAGGAATACGGAATGGTCTACCCGGATGAGATCCCGATGAAGGAGACCAACCCCCTGCGGCCCCTGAGCCCCTACGCCGTAAGCAAGGTCGCCCAGGACCTCCTGGCTTTCCAATACCACCGGAGCTATGGGTTGCGCGTCGTGCGGACGCGAGGCTTCAACCACACCGGACCGCGGCGGGGCGATGTTTTCGTCACCTCCTGCTTCGCGAAGCAGATCGCCGAGGTCGAGCTCGGCAAGCGCGAAGCCGTCATCAACGTCGGCAACCTGGACGCCAAGCGGGACTTCACGGACGTCCGGGATGTCGTGCGCGCCTACTGGCTGACGCTCGAGAAGGGGAAACCCGGTGAGGTTTACAACATCGGCTCGGGGAAGGCGCATGCCATCAAGGAGGTTTTGGATATTCTCCTGTCCATGAGCCGGGTGCGGATGGAGGTCCGGGTGGACCCGGAGAGGCTGCGGCCCTCCGACGTGCCCATTCTCCTTTCGGACAGCACGAAATTCCACAAGCTGACTGGCTGGGAGCCGCGCATCCCGTTCCGGAAGACCCTGGAGGACCTGCTCAACTACTGGCGGGGATACCTCGCCGCGGAGGATGCCGCCATCGCGGCGGGCCGGCGCGCCAAGCACATCACGGCCGCGGAAGCGGGCGGGCGGATAGAGAAGCCGGCGCGCGCGGTCCAGCGCCGGGAGAAAAAGAAGCCGGTCCGGACCAGGTGAGAGACGGGGAGAACGCGGCGAAGAGGCCGGCAGCCGGAGGAGGGTCGGAGATGAATCCCGCCACACCCGGAGGCGGCCGGCGGGTCCTCATCACGGGCGCGACCGGTTTCGTCGGCCGCTATCTCAGCCGCGAGCTCGCCGGCGTCGCGGGATCCGCCCCGGCCTCGCCAGCCTTCGAGGTCTTCGGCACGTCATTCCCCGACCATCCGGCGCCGGGCGAACCGAATATCTCTTTTCTCGACCTGCGCAACGCCCAGGCCGTTCGCGACGTCCTCCGCCGGACCCGTCCCGAGTGGATTTTTCACCTTGCCGCGGTCTCCCAGGTCCGCATGTCTTGGGAGAAGCGCGAGGAGACATTCGAGGCCAACGTCATGGGGACGTTCTACCTATTCGAAGCGGTGCGGCAGGAGCTCCCTTCGGCCCGCGTCCTCTTCGTCAGCTCCTCGGACGTATACGGGATCGTCACCGAGACCGACAAAGTCCTGACGGAGGACGACCCGGTCCGGGCCGTCAACCCTTACGCCTGCACCAAGGCCGCGGGGGAGCTTCTGACCCGATTTTATACGGACGTAGAGAAGCTCGACATCGTCACGGCGCGGCCCTTTCCGCATACCGGTCCCGGCCAGGGCCCGGATTTCGTCTGCTCGGACTGGGCCCGGCAGCTCGTCCGGGTCGAGCGGGGCGAAGCCCAGCCGACGATCCGGGTCGGGAACCTCGATGTCTGCCGCGACTTCGTCGACGTCCGGGACGTCGTCCGGGCCTACGTCCTCCTCCTGGAGAAAGGCCGGCGGGGCGAGGTCTACAACGTCTGCCGCGGGACGGCCGTGCCCCTGCGCGAGATCCTCGATACGCTCATCACGGAGGTCGGACTGCGACCGCGGCTGCCGGTTACGGTCGAAGTGGACCCCGCCAAGCTGCGGAAGACGGACCAGCCGCTCCTCCGGGGTAGCGCGGCCAAGCTTCGCGCGGAGACGGGCTGGACGCCGCGGGTGGATTTCCGCGAGACCCTGCGCGACCTTCTGGCCTACTGGCGGGCGCAGGCCTGAGGAGGTCGACGCCCTTCTCCTTTCGTCGCCTGAGATCAAGAACAGCCCCCCTGTGACCGACCCTCAAGCGTAAAAAAGCCTTACAGTCGTCAAAAAAAGCCCAGGACGGGGCCGGACACGCATTATCCCTCTTGTTATCCAATAGACCAGAGAACGCCGGGCCTGATTCATTGACCCGAAAGAACACTTAAGGGGCCGCAAATCTATAAGTTCTTGGATTGGCACGTTAAGTGCAAAACTGCTGTTTCAGCGGGTTAAATAAAGATGGCCAAGCAGCATCAGGAGGAAGGACGAAATGAAAAAAACGGTCCTCGCGACCCTCGCGATCGTGGTTTTTCTTCTAGGTCCCGGCTCGGCTTTTTCGGAGGACTCTGTCCGGCCGAATCGCTCGTTTGTCGTGACCGCCCAGGTCGGTCTCAATTCTTATGTCAAAAGCGCGGATTTTCAGGCCGACCCTTTTGACGCCCTGCCCTTCCCGGTGGGCGGGAGTTTTGAGTATGCCGTGTCCGGAAATTTCGGGATCGGCGGCACGGTCATGTTCGACAAATGGTGCGATTACCTGGGCATGTTCGGCGGGAAGTGGACGTTTCGGCTGTTCAAGCCTTCTTTCGATATCACCTATCACTTCCGGAGCGAGAAAAAAGCGGGCTTGGACGTCTTTGCCGGAGCGAGCGTCGGCTACAGCATCCTTTCCGTCGGCAACGAGCTGGGGGGCCGCTACGAGGGCCGGTTGAAGAGTGAACCCCACCTGGCGCCCTTCCTGGGGACGAACGTCCGTTTACGGCAGAATCCGGCGGGCTTTTGGGGGAGGCTTTCGGTGATGGTGAGGGCGTCCTGGTCTGTCCACGGCCGCTTTTCCGGCGTCTACGGCGCGCTCGGCATCGGGTACAGGATTAAATAAGAACAGCTTCATTCGTCCCCATGAAAAAGGATCAAACGCCTGAGAAGACCGGACAGGCTGCCCGGCGAGCAATAATAAGGGTTGGGCCCGATCGAGCGGCCGAAAAAAGCTGTGAACTTCGGCCGAGAAATAGCGTAGAATAATATTGAGGGACAACTCATCGTGGAGGACGTCGGTTTGAAGAGAAAGGCGCGCGGCTTTCTTTGGGTTGTCGGGCTCTCGCTCGCGGCGGGACTCTGCATCGCGGGGGGCCCAGCCTCCACCGGAAATCCGGCTATGGATGCGCAGGATTCCGGCTCCGACGAACGGCTGGACCGGATTCTCAGGCTGACCAAAGCATATTGCGCGCGGCTCGATAAGGCGGCCCTGGATTTTGTTTGCTTCGAGGACATCAAAGAAGAGTTCTCACCCCTTCCCGAGCTCGGTCCCGACGCGATTTTGCTGGGCTACGGCACACAAGGCATGTCCTTTTCTTATCGGACCCCCAAGCGGGGATTCGCCCGGACCTTCGTCTATGATTATCAGTTCATCCGCAAGGCCGGACAGAGCGTCGAGAACCGAACCCTCATTGAAGAGGACGGCCGGGCAAAAAAGGAGCCCAATGCTCAGCTCCAGACCCTGTCGGTCCGGGTCCAGAATGCCCTCTTCGGCCCGGTTGGTCTGCTCAGCGCGGACCGCCAGTCCCGCCATGATTACACGATCGCCGGCGAGGAAACGGCGGGGGGGAAAAAGGTCCTCCTCGTCGACGCCGTTCGCCGGCCCCCGCTCGACCTCGAACATGTCGTCGGCCGGCTCTGGATTCTCGAGAAGGACGCCAGCATCCTGAAGATCGAATGGAGCCAGACCTCGGTCGGGAATTTCGAGCTCATCCAGGACATCGCCCGGAAGCTGAAGGCGGAGCCGCAACTCGTCTCGACGACCGAGTATGGGATTGAAAAAAACGGCATCCGCTTCCCCAGCCGCGACACGACCGAAGAAGCCTATATCTTAAAGGATAACAAGAGAGTCGTCCGGTCCAAAACGACGATCGTTTACCGGGACTATAAGTTCTTCACCGTCGAAACGGAAGTCGACTTTCGCCGTTGATTCGGCCCCGAGAACCCCGGGCCTCCCCCGCCTTCGTCCGCCCGAGATTCAGTAAGCGAACCTCAAGACGTAATTCTCCCCCCTGGCCAGGATCGCCGCCGAATTCTTCTCGATGGTCAAGGGAACGATGGCCTGAGGTCCGCCCGTTCCGAAATCGAGTTTTTCCGCCGGCAGCTTGGAGAGGTTCGTCACCAGGCATCCGGCGCCGGGTTCGAACGGCCGGAACCGCTCCCAGCTCTTTTCCTTGATCATTCGCTCGAGCCCGGCCAGGTAGCCAACGTAGTTCTCCGTTGTTAAGGACGGCATCGCCGCCCGGATCTGGCCGGCTATCTCTTTGAGGGACGAAGCATCGATCCCCGCCCGGCGGAGTTCTACGGTGTGGAGCATGATGCCGTTCCCGAAGAACCGTTGACCGTATTCTTTGACCTGGCGGCGGACGTCGATCGGCATCGTGAGGTCGAAGCCGTCGCCCGGGGATTCGCGTCGCAGGCCGGCCAGTTTTTTCAGCACCATGGCCGACAGAATGTCGTTCGAAGAAAGATGCACGCCGGCGGATGAGGTGGCTTCCCGGATCAAAGATTGGACCTCACGCCGGGGAATTTCATCGAACTCGACGGTCAAATCTTCACTCTGGACTAAGGGCGGCACGTCGAAGGCTTCAAACGCGAAATCCTTGAGCGCCGTCCGGCGATGATGGGGTTTGAACATGGACTTGACAAACGATGACTTGAAGGGGACGAGAGTGGGCCGCGCGAGCGCCGCCAGCGCCGACAGAAAAAAGAAATAGCTGTACCCGTCCCCCGCCACGTGATTCATTTTAGGGACGAGCACGAGGCCGTTCTTGAACCGGATCACCTTCAAGAAAAAGAGCCTCTCGAGCTCCGGCAGGCCGTAGCGGGAAATGACCTTGGCGCCCGCCCCTTCGAGCTCCGAACGGTCGATCTCCCGGCCAACGGTTTCCTCAGCAAAGCAGTTTTCTTCGCGATAACGCTCGAAAACAATGCTGCCGTCCCTGTATTCGCCGAAGACCGGCCAGAAAATTGAGGACAACTGACGCAGGGCCCTGCGCAGCTTCCGCGTGGAGAATCCGTCCCGGTAATAGAAAAGCATCTCGACCGGATAGCTTCCGTTAGAGAACAGGGCATCAACCGGCGAGATGGGAACCCTTTTCATCCCTGTCCCTCCCTCAGCCGCCGCCCCACGTCCCCCTGAAACGGCGGGCTTTAGTTTTTCTTGTCGCCTTCGCGGAGGTCGGTGCGGGCGAGTTCGACCCGCGCGCCCTTCCCGCTGATCTCCAACTCGGCGCGCCACGGGTAATCCCAGTCGCCCGTCGTAACAAGGGGCCGCGGCGAGTTGGAGAT
>Ga0224495_10001621_pt1 | contig 15650 bp, 20 predicted proteins | sample SF_Jul11_sed_USG_FD_168128 | JGI IMG/M metagenome (GOLD analysis project Ga0224495, IMG submission 168128) | Sediment microbial communities from San Francisco Bay, California, United States - SF_Jul11_sed_USGS_4_1 | ecosystem: Environmental > Aquatic > Marine > Sediment | place: USA: California... | reverse complement strand
AGAAATCTTTACTTCGACGGGCATCCCTGCGGCAATAGTATTCTTGGCAGCAATGAGAGCATAGACGGCTTAACGGCCAAACAAATGCGGGATTACTTTTTAAAGCGATATTCACCGAATAATATGGTGTTGGCGTGTGCGGGTAATTTTGACTGGAGTCAAATCTGTTCCGTTGTCGAGGCAGACTGCGGCAAATGGCAAAAGCAGGATGTCGGAAGAGAGCTGGAGGATTTTTCGGGCAGCAAGAAAAATGAACGTATTGAGAAGGCGAACCTGGCCCGTGAACATATATGCCTGATGAGTCCGTGTGTGTCGGCTCAGGACCCGAGACGATTCGCGGCTTCGTTATTAGGGGTCATCATCGGCGATGATGTCGGCTCACGATTTTTCTGGGAGCTGGTTGACAAGGCGCTGGCGGAGGCGGCAGCGATGCAATTCGGAGCTATGGATGGTACGGGGGTATTTCACAGCTATATCCGTTGCAGCAGTGAAAACGTTACGAAAGTGCTTGATACAATCAAGGGCATTTTCGCCAGCCTTTCGAAAAATGGGATAGGCGAAGAAGAATTACAAAAGGCAAAGAACAAGACTTTGAGCGCATTAGTGCTAAAGAATGAGCTTCCGATGGGTAGGCTGCTTGACCTTGGCTTTAACTGGACCTATTTAGAAGAGTATCGCACTATCGAAGACGATATTAATTCTATAAAAGCTGTTACCGTTGACGAGGTATGTTCGCTAATAGAGCAATTCGATTTAGGTGAATTCACACAACTTTCCATAGGGCCTGCGCAGGATAGTTCGTAGTTGGTAGTTCATAGTTTACTTTTTTCAAGAGTTGAATAAAAGGAGGTGCGAACTGATATGGGTGAGCAAACAAGGAGAGAGTTTCTCAAGGGAGTGGGGCTGGCAGCGGCTTCGGCGGGGACGCTGTCGGTTCTGCCAAGCTGTACGAGTATGGGCGGAGTGACCGCGAAAGGAAAGCGGCCGAATGTCGTTTTGGTCATAACCGACGACCAGGGCTATGGAGACTTAGGATGCCACGGCAATCCGGTTATTCAAACGCCGAATCTTGACCGGCTGCATTCCCAGAGCATTCGCCTGACGGACTTTCATGTCGATCCTACATGTTCGCCGACGCGGTCGGCCCTTATGACGGGGCATTACTCAACGAGGACGGGTGTATGGCATACGATTATGGGCCGGTCGCTGCTGGGCAAGCACGAAGTGACAATGGCTGACGTTTTCTCGGCAAGCGGGTATCGGACGGGCATCTTCGGCAAGTGGCATCTGGGGGACAACTATCCGTTCCGGCCACAGGACCGCGGATTCGACGAGGTGCTGATCCATAGCGGAGGCGGGGTCGGTCAGGGGCCGGATTACTGGGGCAATGATTACTTCGACGATACGTATCAGCATAACGGCGAGTTTAAGAAGTTTTCCGGTTACTGTACGGACGTGTGGTTTGACGGCGCGATGAAATTTATTGAAGCCAATAAGGAGAGGCCATTCTTTTGTTACCTTACTACTAATGCGCCACATGGGCCCTATCTTGTCGCTGAGAAATACAAGAAAATGTACGAGGGCAAAGAGAATGTACCCAACGCCGCCTTCTATGGGATGATTACCAATATTGATGAAAACATGGGACGGCTTATGAAAAAGCTGAAAGCGCTGGGTCTTGAAAAGGACACAATTCTTATCTTTATGACCGACAATGGAACAGCGGCGGGGATTCGCAAGGGCTTAGTTTTTAACGCGGGTATGCGCGGAGCAAAGGGGAGTGAGTATGACGGCGGGCACCGGGTGCCTTGTTTTATTCGATGGCCCGGCGGTGAATTGGAGGGAGGCAGGGACGTCAGTTGGCTGACGGCACATATCGATATGCTGCCTACTCTGATTGGTTTGTGCGGACTAAAGAAACCAAATGGTGTGGAATTTGATGGAACCAGTCTTGTGCCTTTGCTAAAGAACAGAAGCGTCAGGTGGTTTGAACGCACGCTGTTGGTCCACTCGCAGCGAATCGAAAATCCTGAGAAGTGGCGGAAGAGCTCGGTTATGACGGACCGATGGCGGCTGGTCAACGGCAAAGAGCTATACGATATAAAAGCCGACCCCGGACAGAACAACAATATCGCCGACGAAAATCCGAAGGTTGTTGAGAAACTGCGCAAGGCTTATGAAGAGTGGTGGGCGGACCTGTCCAAGGTGTTCAATGAGTACTGCGAGACTATTATTGGTTCGGACAAGGAAAATCCTGTCCGATTGATGTCTCACGACTGGCATACTCCAAGAGTTCCGTGGAACCAGGGTGCGGTGCGCAGCGGGATGCAGGCGAACGGTTTCTGGGCGGTGGAGATTGAGCGTGATGGCAGGTATGAGTTTGCTTTGCGTCGCTGGCCGTTGGAGGTGGATAAACCCATCACGGCAGCCATTGAGGACGGTAAAGCTATTAGTGCAACTAATGCGAGACTCAAAATTGCGGATGTGGATGTTAGCAAGCCGGTTCCCACAGATGCGCATGCGGCGACATTTAGGGTACAGCTTAAAGCAGGCAAGACGCGCTTACAGACGTGGTTCACGGACGACAAAGGTGAATCCCGCGGTGCGTATTATGTTTATGTGAAGCGCTTATGATTAGGAGTCAGGAGATGAAGAATATCGGACAAAACAGGAGGGATTTTCTTAAGGCGGCGGGAGCTGCAGCGGGTTTAGTGTTTATGCCGAGGTTGGCATTCGGCAGGCGGAAGGCTGCAAGCAAACCTAACATCATGGTTATCATGTCTGACGAGCATAATGCAGGCGTTATAGGCAGCTATGGCAATGATATTGTGCGGACGGCTAATCTGGATGGTCTTAGCCGGAGGGGGGTGACGTTCGAGAGCTGTTACTGCAATTCGCCTTTGTGCGTACCATCGCGTCTTTCGTTTACTTCGGGCAAATATATTTCGCGAGTAGGCGCCTGGAGTAACAACTGCTGGCTTAGCAATGCGGATTGCCCGTCGCTGCCGCGGATTATGAACGCGGCGGGTTACGAGTCGGTGCTGTGCGGCAAGATGCACTACGACCGGACGCGGCGGTATGGATTCATAGAGATTGGCGGCAATATGAACAACTCCCGCAAGACGGGCAAAGGCGGACGCCGCAAAGCCGGTGACCTTGCGCCCAAGGCAGGGATGTCGGAACGTTTTGGCAATTTTCACACAGGGGACCAATCGAGTATTTTGACTCACGACAGAAAAGTAACGGCGGGTACGGTGGAGTTTCTGAATAATCGCAAGGCCGGTGACAAGCCGTTCTTTTTGTTCGTGGGTTATCTCGCACCACACTTTCCGCTGATTGTGCCGGAGAAGTACTGGGAGCCATATAAGGGCAAGGTCCCCATGCCGAAAATTCCCGAAGGTCATCTGGAAGCGCAGCCTCGAAATTATAAGCACCTGCGTATCGGATTCAAGGTTGAGGACGCGCCGGATGATATCGTGCGGAAGGGCCGCGAGCTTTACTACGGGCTGACGCAGTGGCTTGATGATGAAATAGGCAAGGTTCTAAAAGCGCTGGGCAACAGTGAAGCGGCTGACAACACAGTCGTAATTTACACGACCGACCACGGTGAGAACATGGGCGAGCACGGGCTATGGTGGAAGAACTGCATGTATGAGCACGCCAGCAGGGTGCCGCTGATCGTGAGCTGGCCTTCGCGGTGGAAAGGCGGACAGCGGCGAACACAGGCCTGCTCACTGGTGGACGTGGTGCAAACTATCGCGGAGTTAGGGGGAGCAGAGGTTCCGGGTGATTGGGACGGAGATTCCATGGTCCGCTGGCTTGATAATACAAACAGTGACTGGAAAGACCTTGCCGTGAGCGAATACTACGCCCACAACATTGCATCGGGATTTGCGATGATTCGCATGGGCAAGTACAAGTATGTTTATCATACGGCTGCTGATGAGAACCACCCGGCGGAGCGGGAGCTATATGACCTTGAGAGCGATCCTGGAGAATTTACGAACCTTGCTGGACAGGCAAAGTACAAGCGCCAGGTTGGCGCGATGCACTCTGCTCTTGTTAATGAACTGGGTGAGGAGCCGGACAAGACCGAGCAGCGCTGCCGGGCCGACTACGCCCGGGGTTATCTGCGGAGTGATAGTAAAAACATGAAAAAGAAAAAAAGGGCTTGAGGAGGAACAGCATGTCCGGTCAGCCAAGAAGAGAATTCCTGAGAAAAGCCGGGACTTTGGCATTTTCTGTGGGAACACTATCGGTATTGCCGGGCCGTTCAAGTGCAGATCAAATCGCAGGAAGAAAAGAAAATGCCCGCATGTTATCCTGATAAAGATCGACGACTAAGGGTGTGGTGATGTGCGGCCGTAAAAATGAGAAGGATTGATTAAAAGATTGTTGATGTCGAACGGAGTAAATCGTGTTTTTTTAAGCGTTTAGGTTAGGAATTTCAGTTCAGGAGAATTTGATGAGTTATTCTTGTACACGTCGAAGTTTTATGAAGTTCGTGGGGGCAGGCATTGCCGCCCTTGCTCTGCCGAACATGCGGGCCTTTGGTACGGATAAAGAGAAGCCGAATATTCTTTTTATATTCGCAGACGACCAGTGTTTCGAAACCCTGCGATCGCTCGGCAATGACGAGATACAAACGCCCAACCTCGACAAGCTGGTCCGGGGCGGTGTAACGTTTACCCACGCTTATAACCAGGGCGCATGGCACGGTGCGGTGTGCGTCGCAAGCCGTACAATGCTTAACACCGGACGATTCCTCTGGAATGCAAAAAACGCGGAACCAACTCTCAACGACGAAGCAGCAAAGGGGAGGTTCTGGTCCCAGTACATGAAAAAGGCCGGTTATGAAACGTATATGAGCGGCAAGTGGCACGTCAAGATCGATCCGAAGAAAATCTTCGACAACGTCACCAATATCCGCCCCGGTATGCCCAACCAGACAAAGCAAGGATATAACCGCCCCATCGAAGGCAGGGAGGATGTGTGGAGCCCTTATGACACGAAGTTCGGCGGCTACTGGAAAGGCGGCAAACACTGGAGTGAAGTCCTGGGCGACGCCGCCGAACAGTTCCTCACAAAAGCAGCAAAAAGCGACAATTCCTTCTTTATGTACCTGGCTTTTAACGCCCCCCACGACCCGCGACAATCGCCGAAGGAATACGTCGACAAATATCCGTTGGAGAAGGTAAAGGTTCCGGTAAACTATCAGGATGAATACGAGTACAAGGACGCTATCGGATGCGGCAAAAATCTTCGCGATGAAAAACTGGGCCCATTCCCCCGAACCGAATATGCCGTCAAAGTTAACCGGCAGGAATACTATGCGATAATCACGCACATGGACGCGCAAGTGGGGCGCATTCTCGACGCACTCGAAAAAACCGGCAAGGCCGACAACACATATATCTTCTTCACCGCCGATCACGGGCTGGCGGTCGGCCATCACGGCCTGTTCGGTAAACAGAACATGTTCGACCACAGCGTAAGAGTGCCATTGATGGTCACAGGTCCGAATGTCCCGAAAAATAAAAAAATCGACTCCCCCATCTACCTGCAGGACATTATGGCAACTTCGCTTGATCTGGCCGGAGTTGAAAAACCAGCGCAGGTCCAGTTTAAGAGCCTGCTGCCCCTGATCGAAGGCAAAAGTAAACAATCTTACGACGCTGTTTACGGCGGCTATATGACACTCCAGCGGATGATCACCATGGGCGGTTACAAGATGATATATTATCCCAAAATCGATAAGACGCTGCTCTATGATCTAAGAAACGACCCGCTGGAGATGAAAAACATCGCAGACGATCCGGCAAATGCAGGAATTATCAAAAATCTTAGAAAGCGTTTCAAACAACTGCAAAAAGAAACCGGTGATACGCTTTCGATTTCGAATTAAAAGTATCTATTTGTATTGATAGTTGTGAGTTGTGAAGATAATGAACCGCAACATTTTCCCGTTGGATGACAGCGTACACTGGATAACCAGCACGCCGGCAGTAATTACGGCTTAAAGTTTATAACGTCAGGTGTATTGGGAGCAGAGAAATGGGATTTTTGTTCTTGATTAATTGTGATAATCCGATTATAGTCAGAACTTGTTAATGTAGGTTATAGCGGTGATTATGGAAAATAGTAATGAACAATTTAATACCAATAGCGATCTGCGTAAAGCAGATGTTCTTCGCGCACGAGATATAATACCGGGTGTCCCGCCATACGGTAACATAGCCGGCCAGGAAGAAAATTTGCAGGAAACAGCCCAAAACAATCCTTACCCTCCTGCACTGCCAAAAACACCGGCCGAAACGGATAAAAAAACAAGCGAAATACCCAAATTCAATCTTGCCGAAGAGATTATGGCTGAGCATCGAAGAATCACCGCGATACGAAGAAAAGGGCCCGGTGAAAAAGATGAAGGTCAAAAGCAGGAGTTGGAAGCTGAGCCGGGCGGGGATGCAGCCGGGCAGCCGAAGCCGGCGTTATCAGAACAAAAACAAATCATTGCCGAGATTGTGGCCAGGGATATTGAAAGTCTGTGCAGGGGCGGTACCTGGGGTGGCCAGAAACAGGAATTTCAAGGACAAGAATAGGGGCGAGAAACAATAAATCCGGCCTCAATCATAGATGTGCTTACAAACCCTTGTAATCAGCTCAATGGGGATATTATTTGTGTGGAGTCTTTGCACAGCGTCGTAAAAAAATGCGGTTTACCAGTTATCTTCTTGCAATATGGGCCCGGACAATATAGATTAGGACAAAATTACTCGGAGAGGTGACCGAGTGGCTTAAGGTAACGGTTTGCTAAACCGTCGTAGGGGTATACGCCTCTACCGCGGGTTCGAATCCCGCCCTCTCCGTTTTTTGCATTTCTTATTTTTTCGAATTAAATTAGCAATATTTTCCCCTTTAAATTATATAATACTAAATGCTCGAAGAATGCATTTAAGGGATTGAAAAGATCCATACAAGAACCCGCATCCAATTAATAACGGTATAATCAAATAAATACAAAAGAAACCTTCCTCTTTTAAATCCTTAATAGATATTCCTCCCCTTACCGAAAACAAAAAAACTAGAAGCATTCCAAATCCAACTATAGCCATTATTATCATTACATAACTAGCAGAAGCAACATAAGCTGTTCGAGAAACTTCTTTATATTTGCCGTGACTTCCAAAATAGTAACGTCCGTCCTCAATTTTTCCATTTGCAGCATCACCGCCGAAAATAATTACTGTAATAATAAAAACCAAAAATGATATAATAAGGAATGTAACAAATATTTTTATTTTTTTATATAGATGCATTAAAGAACTTTGAAAATTATACTTTTTGATTTATTAGATTTTTAATTTATTCAAAAAAATAAAGCTGAATTTCAAATTTAATTAAAATAGTATATTTAAGTGCTTTTGCATAAATAACTTACTATTAACTAATATATACACAGTGTTTTCAGCTTTCCAATCATTCTTATGCTGTTTTTCCATGTCAGCACCGATGCTGATCATGTTGAGTTTGCTTACGATGGGCCTTCCTTCGAGGAAAATAATCCGCGCAATAAGTTTCTCGGCATGTTTCATCTCGTCAATAGCTCGCTTCTGCTCCACCTCATGCAGATGCTTATAGCCCCAATTCTCACACATTTCAGCGTGAACAATGTATTGGTTGATAGCTGTTAGTTCCTCGCCCATACGGGCATTGAGTTTCTCGATAATCTTCTCTTGACCTTTGATGCGTTTACTCCAAATCGAATTATTTGACTAATATTGACTGTGTGCCTTCAACCAATCACACGCTCCGAGCAACCTGAAAGACATCTGAATTTTCCACCAGCGCGTTCTTCCGACATCCCTGCCCTGCACAAAAGACGACAGGGCCAAGCTGACCGTTTCAATATCCGGATTAGAACTGACCGCACATATTGATTGATACCTCCGAAGCCCTGTTGACTTACTCACCTTTGACCTTGACCTTGGTAGGCTTGGCCTTCGGCGACTTCGGCAACTTCAGTGTTAGTATGCCGTTTTTGCACGCCGCTTCTATCTTGTCCGCATCTATCTCACTTATGAGGTTCAGATCTCGTCTGAAGCTGCCATAGGACCGCTCTACGTGATAGAAACCCTTCTCCTTTTTCTCTTCCTCTTGTTTTTTCTCACCCTTGATTGTCAGGACATTCCCATGAACAGAAATATCGACATCCTCAGGTTTGCACCCTGGGATCTCAGCCTTGACGATGAACTCATTGTCATTCTCAGCGATGTCAAGTGCCGGCCAGCGACTGCGACCCCAGGCAGGCCAGTCCCAATCTCCAAAGAAACCGCTGATGAGATTGTCCATCTCGTTATGAAGCCGGGCTAACTCGCCACTCTCTCTCTTTCTTACAGGTAACATTGCCATTTTATTTGCTCCTTTCTATTGCGAATTATTTTGGAATCCGGGCTGTACGGTCTGGATTTACAGTTCCACGGGTTTACAGAGGTTCTCGGCCTTATTGGCTTTTGCGCCACAGTTCTCGCACTTGTATTGCGGATTCTCGGTTAATGCCATGAACTTTACCGGTTTTTTCTTGTCGAAGCCCTCTGCTTTTAGCGCACACATGTGCATTTTATGCTCTTTCTTCTTACAATCAGGATTACCTGTCATAATAATATCCTTCGAGAAAATGGCTTTTTCTCGTTTTAATAGTACTACTTACTTCTACTGGGCCATTCAGCAGAAGTTCTCTTTAATTATTTCAAAGACTCATATTAAACATATCTCATTTAATCTTTTATAAACGATTATCATCAGTTATCTGCTGCCGACGGATAAACAAGCCGGTCAGTTGCTTTTGTCGCGATTTCCTCTGGTCCTGCTATCTTTTTTAATCTCGGTTTTTCGTTCATTGGCCGGTCGAGAAGGCGGGCTTTTCTTAAAGATATTCATGAAATCCCTCCTGCCAGTCACAGGTGAGGCCGGGATCTTTACCTGCTCCGGCCTGGTCTTAGGGACTTTGTTTTCCACAGATGACCGAACCGTTTTCTGACCTGTTGCCGGGGACTCCCAGCGGCTTCGCTCCTTACGGAACTTGTGTACGTCGGTCGATTGTATCGAGAGTTTCTCTTGTGCGTTGGTTTTTATATTCCCGAACTTCAGTGGGGACTTTTTGTCGGCAACGAAAGCGCTGATCGGCTCAGCCATCCGAAAGTTTCTTCGCTGCGGCTCGGGTAATCTGACCAGTCGATTCTCCATCTCTCGATATGTTCTCGGTGGACGAAGATCCTTATTGGCGCGGCGACGATCGTACTCATCCCGCTCATGCTCATCCCAGCGAGGGTCGGTCTTGCGTAAATGCCAGCGGTTATATTCATAAATCGGATCATACCACGTATGATATTGCTTAAATTCAAACCACGGGTAAATGCCGATGCTAATGTAAGTGTCATCATAATAATCGCCGAAGTAATAGTGCCAGTAACGCGGACGGGTAAACAGGCTGAATTGCAGATTACCAATGTCAACGACAATGTTGAGTGAGTAAGAAAATCCAGGTCTCTCGTAAATTGTCCTTGGGAAATAGACCGGCGAGAATAAAACCCCTCGGCGATTCAGCACGTAGTCCCAGTATCCTCCGACGAATACATAACCCCGCGGTGTCCAAACGTAGTGTGACGGCATCCAGACCCAGTCCGTCTTAGCCGCAAGCCAGTAACCCGGCCGCCGAATATACTGGCCCTGATACCAGTACCAACAAGACGGCACCCATATATTGTCCGAGTATGGCGGGGCACCAGGTGGTTGTACTTCTTCCATAGCAGGTGGTGCCGGCAAATACTCAATCTGCCCGGCGCTCGTCACCGGCATCCAGAAACCAGGCACCCACTGCCAGCCTTCTGGCGCTTTGCTCCAATACCCTGATACCCAATACATGTTGTGTGGAGCAGCTCTCCAACAACCGCTGATCCAGATATAACTGTTTCGTTCTGAATCCCATGCCCAATAACCCGGCACCCAGACGAATTGTGTTCCTACAGGCCTGTCCGTCGGTGGATTTTCGACTATGTTGGCAGGTGGCTGGGTTGGAGCCACTAAGCCCGGCTGAAGCTGCAAGTTTACCGGTTCGGCAAAGGCTTCATGCACGGGGCCGCGTGTCAAAACCTCCGGCTGTTCCTCCGCCGGCATCGGCGGAGGCTTTTCATCGGCGTTACCATATAACGGACCAACCGAAAGAGTCAATGTCATTACTATAATAATTGTTGTTTTCATTTGTTTTTTCCTTTCTGAAAGATTCTCTTCTTTCAATGAATACGACTTATTTAATCCCATTCCATAGGCTTTAAATTATCTAATCCGCATCATATGCACTACATGAACATGGGAAATCCGGGCTATGTGTTCTTTTACTATCTTTGAGAGTCTGTCTTCCCTGTCGGCTGTACTGGAGGTTGAGTCGGTTGAGTCACAGTCAAATGCTTTTTCGCATCCATAACTTTACCCAATTTGTCTATTTCCTGGCCGATTTTCTCGACGGCCTTGCCGACTTTTTCGGCTACCCAGCCGGTTCCCTCCACGAGCTTGCCAGCCAACAGGCCCACGTCCTTGATCTGCCACTGCAGACTCTTAATTGTTTGAACTTTTGATTCACGGCCTAATAATAACGTAGGCCTAACACGTGTAAATCGGGGTAATATCTGTTTTTACTGTCCATCAGAACACGCATATTCCTGTAGGGGAGAACCACTACGGTACTACTGCCAAAACTCCTCTCATTCCTTCCTCAGGGGGATATGATGTTCCTTGGCCATCCCAAAAAAATGGGATTTTCGATTGACGACCCGATTGATTCTGTTAGACTTATGTCCATATTGAATTGATAGTCTGTGTTTCTTGTATGGAATTCGAGAAATGCCTGCCAAAAAGGACACTGCCGAGCAAGGGCCGTTGGCAGAGGAGCATAGCTTATTAGCTGCAATCGTACACGACTCCAACGATGCCATAACGATACAGGATTTTGACGACAATTTCAAGCTCTGGAACCTCGGGGCGGAGCGGATATACGGTTATAATAAAACTGAAGCCTTCAAGATGAATGTCGGCCAAATTGTCCCCAATCATAAACTGGATGAAGTCCTGGTGTCTACGAAGATGTCGAGAGAAGGAGAAGAAGTCCGGTCTTTTGAGACACAGTGTCTGACAAAAAACGGTCGACTGATAGATGTCTGGATCAACATCTCGATACTGACCGATGAAGCAGGCAATCCGGTTGGCGTTACTACAACCGAGCGTGACATTACCGAACGCAAGCGACTGGAAAGAGAGTTATTGGCAATAAAGGAAAAAGAACAAAAGCTGATCGGCCGAGAGCTGCGACAGTATGGGCCAAATACTTACGGGCATTGCTGTTAAGAGCAAGGGATTGGAAATAAAACTTAACAAGACATTGGAGGAGTCGACCGATGCTTCAGAAATATGCAAGCTGACCAATGAAGCTATAGCGCAGACGCGTCGGCTTGCGAAAATTCTTCAACCGGTCGACCTCGAAGCCGGCGGCATAAACTCGGCATTACAAACATTAGTCTCTAATACTGAAAAACTATTGGGATGCTCGTGTCAATTAAAGTCTGAAGAACCTGTCGCATTTAATGACCCGGTTCAAGCCAAACAGGTTTATCGTATCGCTCAGGAAGCCATTACCAATGCGATTAAACATGGTAAAGCAAGGAAAATTAGTATAGAGTTGACCTCGGACAAAGACTAATATATCTTATCGGTCAAAAGCGATGGAAAGGATTTTCCAAAGGTCTTAACTAAGAAAAAAGGGCTCGGGTTGAAAATTATGGAATACCGCAGTAATATGATAGGAGGCTCCCTTGGCATTCACAAAGGTGATAAAGACGGTACAATAGTAACCTGTGTATTTGCAAACAAAGGGCATTAATCTCACTAAAAAAATATTATGGCAACTGTCAAAAAGCAGGCTAAAAAAAATGAAACAAAAACACAGATACTGCTGGTCGATGACCACCCGGTAGTACGAGATGGACTTACTGCGATTATCAACCATCAACGGGATCTTAATGTATGTGGTGGTGCTGATGATGCTCACCATGCACTGAAGGCTATCAGTGAATTGAAGCCTGATATTGTTGTTGTGGATATATCTCTAAAGAATTCAGACGGAATTGAACTTACTAAAAGTATTAAAGCCCAATACCCGAAATTACGTGTCCTTGTACTCTCAGTTCATGATGAATCGATATATGCCGAGCGAGCCCTTCGAGCAGGTGCCAGGGCTTATCTTATGAAGGAAGTGGTGTCCGAAAATATCGTCAACGCAATTCGTACAGTTCTAAAAGGCGAGATATACGTAAGTAACACAATTTCAAAAAAATTCCTCCAGGAAATTGCCGGGGACAAGGCGGCCACAATAAAAACACCGGTCGAAAATCTCAGCGACCGCGAATTTGAAATTTTCCTTTTGATTGGCGAAGGATATAAAGCCTCCCAGATAGCAAAGAGGCTTCATCTGAGTGTGAAAACAATTGAAACTTACCGCGCACGGCTTAAAGAAAAATTGAATCTTGCCGATGCGAATGAACTGCTACAGTACTCCATAAAATGGGCCAAAAATAAGGACAAGTAAAAGTTCTTTCTCATTTACACATCTTGATACAAACTTCTACCCTCCACACCCCACAAAAGCCCTGTAAAACTGAGGTTCACTTCATTTGGAACTGGGTGAATATAATGCCGCATCTACACAGCAAGTAAGTATTTTCACCTACATCAAAAACAGGTGCGCCCCCGATTTACGGAAATTAGAATTATGTTATTATTCGGTGTATAAGGGACAAAAGGTTTGTCGGCCGAACAAGACGCGGGCTGGTAAGCGTGGCAGAGAATTCTGATGTCCTTTTTCTTTTTGATCGCAGAATCTAAACTGAGCGTCAAATGATGCTCGAATTCAAAAAGGACAGAGTATGAAGACCTCAAGTACGGGTATATCGCTTATCAAATTGCACTGTGCCCCTGAGATCCAACTTTGCCCTGAGTGTGGGGTCCGCATGAGTGAATTAAATCGACTTATAGAAGGTGGACTCACTTATGTGTGGTTTGGGTGCAGCAGAGAAGAGTGTGACGGTCAATGGATGCAAATATGCATCGGTTCCATTGTTGTGAAAAAGGATAGCTTATGAAAATTGGAGTGATGTCAACGGGACCAACTCTTGAACACTTTGTAGGAGCATTAGTCAAGTTTTCCGGATATTTGCCGATTATCGACCTCAAGACATTGCAGTATTTAGCCGCACAGAATCCTGTCCACGCTCTAAGCGAGCCTGCGGCGGGAAGACTATTCGCACAGGTACTTGTGCAAAGTAGAGTGGACGCGATTTTAACGGGAAACTGTGATCGCAATATACACCAGACGCTATGTAAGGCCGGCGTACAGGTTGTTAGCGGCAAGACAGGTATAGTTTACAGGATTGTTGAAAGCTTCAAACGGTCGTACCAATCCACATAATCTTGAAAAATAGAAAGCTTAAACTATTATGGATGATGCGAGAGAACAGCACGGGACCAGCCAGGTGAGCAAGAGAATCATGATTGTTGATGACCACCCTGTGGTCCGCACGGGATTGGCGCAATTCATCAGCCAGGAACCTGATCTTGTGGTGTGTGCCGAAGCCGGAAATGCTCAACAGGCTTTCGAGGCTGCTGAAAAACAGCAAGTTGATTTGGCTATTGTCGATATGTTACTGGAGAATACAACCGGCATTCAAGTTACTAAAGATTTGAAATTGAGATGCCCTGGTTTGCGAGTTCTGATACTCTCACTGAGTGATGAGCGGTATTATATCAAGGGAGCCTTTCAAGCTGGCGCCAGAGGATATGTCACCAAAGAGGAGGTGGCGGAGGAAATCATAAATGCAATCCGCCAGCTCCTGGACGGCAAGATCTATCTGAGCGGCCGTGTAGCTCTGAAATTCACACGCAAGATGCTCGAAAGGATCAGGGCGGGCGATTTCGACGACTCAGTATGGGAATAATGACTATGCTGACTGTACAGTAAGCAACAGGTATCAATCGAGGGAAAGCCAGAACAGAATGCGATGTTGCACTTGAATCAAATAGTGAGCCCTAAATGAAAGTATTCCGGCGTTTCAAGCAACAAACAGAACAAAAACGCCACTTAACATATTTTGAGCAACATAAGGAAGTATTGTACATGCCATACAATATTCGCATTGTAAGTACATACCCGCCAAGGACGTGTGGAATTGGCACATTCTCACGCGATTTGGCCAATACCCTGGAACATTTTACAGGGGAAGTAGGCAACTTGCGTATTGCTGCGATTGATAACGACAATGGGCCTTATAATATCCCCGTGGACCTGACTATCGACCAGTACAATCCTGAATCATGGCGTTGCGCCATAAGGGATATTATCGCAAGGTCAAACGAGAGCCCTAATCCGACCGTTGTTCTGCTGCAGCATGAATACGGATTACCTTATGGATCTCATGCAAAACGCCGAACTGAGACAGAAGATGGGTGAAGCTGGAAGAAAACGGGCTGTTGAGAGCTGTGACTATCGGGTTGCAGCCAAGAAATTTTTCAAGCTTGTCAACGAAAAAATGGGAATTTCATGAAGTGAATAAATATGAGAACAATCTGATTGAGCAGGCAAATGAATCTGCAATTGAAGTGTTGCCTCACAATATGCATGGCCCCTGTTGGGGACTTCCAAGAACAGTATGATGGGATTAAGCAAGAAAGAGATAGAAGACAATGCGTATCGGAATTGCAGCAGACCATGGTGGTTTTGAACTAAAGGAACTTTTGGCGAAGGCCCTTCGTGATTTAGATTACGAAGTCATGGATTTTGGTGCCTCTGGCCTAAACCCAGAAGATGATTACCCTGATTTAGTCGTTCCGTTGGCTAAAGCAGTATCCGATGGCAAGGTTGACCGTGCAGTGGCGATTTGCGGCAGTGGTGTTGGTGCTTGCGTTGTCGCCAACAAAGTGGCAGGTGTACGTGCGAGCTTGATTCATGAAACTTTTTCGGCTCATCAAGGAGTTGAGGACGACGACATGAACATGATCTGCCTTGGCGGCCTCGTGGTCGGCCATGCGTTCGCATGGGAATTGGTAAAAACGTTTCTCGATGCTAAATTCAGCGGTGCTGAGCGATTCAAACGCCGCCTGGCGAAGGTTGCGGCACTGGAAAATAAGGAGGCAAAATCATAAAAGACAATCCTTTGAAAAAATTGGGAACGCTCGGTCAGTCCATTTGGCTCGACTACATCAGGCGTGATCTGATCGCAAACGGTGATCTTCGACGTTTGATTAAGGAGGATGGACTGCGCGGTATGACCTCGAACCCATCCATCTTTGAGAAGGCGATAGCAGAAAGCCATATTTACGACCAGGACATTCGTGACATCGCCCTTAAGAAAAAAGATGTTAAAGCAATCTATGAAGCTCTCAGCCGGCACGACGTACAGAACGCTGCTGACGAGTTCAGGTCCGTATATGAAAAGACTGACGGCAAGGACGGATATGTCAGCCTGGAGGTCAACCCTCATCTGGCGCATGACACCAAGGGTACAATTGAGGAAGCACGCCGATTGTGGATTGCACTAAACAGGCCCAAC
>Ga0224495_10001619_pt1 | contig 15656 bp, 18 predicted proteins | sample SF_Jul11_sed_USG_FD_168128 | JGI IMG/M metagenome (GOLD analysis project Ga0224495, IMG submission 168128) | Sediment microbial communities from San Francisco Bay, California, United States - SF_Jul11_sed_USGS_4_1 | ecosystem: Environmental > Aquatic > Marine > Sediment | place: USA: California... | reverse complement strand
GGTTAGTTCGATGAGGGGGCGAAGCAGGTCAATTTGGAAGAAAAGAAGAAAGTCAATTTCGATACCCCCATTTTTACTCAGGCTGAGATACAGCAGAAAATCGAAGCGCTAAAGGAACCCGGTAACACGGCCCTCTTCTACATGGCCAGGGGCGTCAAAAGCGGAGGTCCCCTCGGCATGGGTGCTTCTGTTATCGAGCTTAACCCCAACTACCCGGGCAAAAAGCAAAAGAAATATATTGTGTATACAGCCGATGTGACTGACATGCAACCTGCAGGCAAGGGAGACAAAGCGTTCGAGTCAGACAAACCAAAAGATATCGCCCGTTGGGTTAAAGAGGCCCATCACAAACGCATGTACTGAGATAGGCGCACGTGGCGCACGTGCTAATACATGTTATGTTGTACAGCTGATAAGAGAGAAAGGAGTTGATTATGAATAATCTACTTAAATTACTGGGGATTTCACTCATGACTTGTCTCTTGGCTTTGCCAATAACCGCTTGCAAGCCTTGGGAAAGTGCGATGACTCTAATTATGACGGTAGACACCCCTCAGGACGGGGCTACTGTAAGTGGCTCTCCGGTCACGGTAACTGGCACAGTCAATAAGACGGCTGAGGTGAAAATTAATGACGTGAAAGTGCCCATTAAAGGGGGCAAGTTCTCTACCGATTTCAAGTTGACCGAAGGCAGCAATGTCATTAATGTTGTCGGTACATCAGGTAAGGACACGGTACAAAAGACAGTGAGGATCACCTACAATTCAAGTAAGCAGTAAGCTGGCTAAGAACAGGAATCAAATTCCGAAACTAAGGATAATTTACGGAGGAGAAGGCTAAGAATTTCCTAGGGCAAATTTGTCTACCTAAATTATTAGGTACTACAGGGTCCAGAGATATTTAAGTATTTCTGGAGGTTAAAAAGCTTGATAGTCGGGCCGCTATCTGAATTTAGAGGATAGCGGCTTTTTTTATGTAATGAACTAATGTGATGTTTCAAAAATTCGATTCAAAATTACGCAAGGCGCCAGAATGGCAAGATGGGCATTTCTTACGAATCATGCAATAGTACTTTCTTTTCTGGCTAAACATCCATTAATAACTGGACGAAAGTTGTCAGGATTAATAGGGATTACCGAAAGGTCAGTAAGAAATATTACTTCTGATCTCGATTCAGCAGGGTATATCAAAAGGTCCAAAGAGGGAAGGCAAGTAAGGTATAAAATCAATCTGGATTTACCTTTTCGGCATCACACTCAGAGGGATAAGGCAATAAGAATTCTCCTCGAAGCATTAGACCGGGGACAAATGCGAAAAGGAGCCAAGAAATAGAAAGCATCGTCGAAGGTAGTTCTATAAAAAAAGGGAGTCCAACTCCTTTTTGATTTCAGGAGGCTTTTCTCCCTGAAAAGAAAAGCCTCACGCTGCTGTCTCCACTCCCAGGAGTAGCATATCCAACATTTATCTCTTTCCGGTAAGGAAGGCGCCTGTATCTCCTGTTTCATCGTGTCACCTATGTATTCAGGTCAAGTAACGATCAGCCCTTTTGTTTCAATATTTCAAACGCAAATCAATAAGATAAACTCCTATCAAATTGGTTTCTCGAAAGTTTAATTAATTCCTTAAATAATTTTCACAAACTCATTTCAAGGATTGACAAAAAAGTCATTTTAGGTATGTGAACTTCATTTGGACAATTTACTAAACTCCAATTATAATTTGATCAATTCGCCAACGTCTTTTAACTTCAAGGACCGTTCCTGAGATGCGCCGTTACCTCATTTTCGTCTCTGTTGGGCTGAGCCTTTTTATGTACTCGATTGACATGACAGTCGTGGCAGTCGCTTTCCCCAACTTTATAAAAGACCTCGGCACCAATGTCCTCTGGGCAGCATGGACTATTTCAATTTATCTGGTTGCGGTTACGAGCGTTATGCCGTTGCTGGGTAAACTGAGCGACAGCTTTGGTCGCAAAAAGGTCTTTCTGATTTCTCTCACCCTTTTTACAGCCAGTTCCCTTGCCTGTGGCCTTGCGCCCAATATTTACAGCTTAGTGGCATTTAGGTTCCTTCAAGGCGTCGGAGGAGCAAGCTTTCTCCCAACGGCTGCAGGCATCGTGAGTGACCAATTTCCAGAGCATCGGGAGAGAGCCATTGGACTCTTTACAAGTATCTTTCCCATAGGAGGTATTGTCGGCCCAAACTTAGGGGGCTGGATTGTGAGTCGATATTCCTGGCGATATATTTTCTATATCAATTTACCTATCGGCATTATCCTGATAGCTCTTGTTCTAATTTTACTTAAAGACTCGAAGATCCTCTCTCGGCCCCATATAGACTTTGTGGGGGCTTCCTTTTTCTTTGGAGCAATACTCTTCCTCATGTTTGGCCTGAGTCTCATTGCTGAGAACTTCTCTATCTTGTCCCTTCTTCTAACCATCATCTTCTTAGCCGTCAGTTTTTCTTTTCTTTACCTATTTTTTCGTCAAGAGGAGAAGGATTCTAACCCAATCTTGGATATGGCTTTGCTGAGATCAAAGCCTTTTCTGGCAGCAAACCTGTATAACATGATGGTAGGTGCTGGAGTCTTCGGAATCTTTGCCTTTATCCCACTCTACGCCACATCGGTGCATAAGTTGTCGACCTTGGTTAGCGGCATGATCCTAACTCCTCGCTCTCTCGGAATCATTCCCGCCTCAGCTGTAACCAGCTTCCTGCTCAAGCGATGGGGCTATCGCTGGCCCATGGTGCTGGGGATGTGCATAATCTCTCTTACAACAATCCTTCTTGGGGCCCCAGGACTCCAGCTATCGAGAATGATAGGTATCCATTTCGGAGTGGCTGAAACCCTTGCCTTCATAGTAATGGTTTCTGGAATTGGTGTAGGGATAGCTCTCCCCGCTGCCAATAATGCATGCATCGAACTGATGCCCGAGAAGGTGGCTACCATTACAGGACTTCGAGGAATGTTTAGATCTGTTGGAGGAGCGTTTGGAATCTCATTAATTACGATCATTCTTCATTTGAGTTCTACCCCTGCAAATGGGTTTAGAATTACTTTCATCTCTTTTGGTTTGCTGCTTCTATTTACTATTCGCCTTATCTTTCTTATGCCCACCGGGAAAGAAAGGATGGAGACAGGCTAAAACCTATAACCCCGAAGAGGAAAGGTAAGGTCAGAAATGCCACTGTAATTTTTTTTAAAGTTCCCCGCCCTTGCTTTCTATTCGTAATCTTCAACCTTGTAGTATAGCTTGGAGCGAAGAGTAGTAGGTGAAAGAGATGGCGCTTTTTTTAACTATGATAATTGAATTAGAGAAATTTCCGAATTTATAATTTCGTTCTTTCTACAAACATTGGGAAGTTTCCCTAATTTAGTGTCCCCGCTTGATGACTTTCCCTCTCTCTTATTTTTCCAGCATCGCCTTCATCGGCTTCCAATAGCGATCTCGCCAACCCTGGCTTATGCCCTAATACTCCCGATCAGGTACTCCGATTTGAGTGAAGACAAGGCGGGTGCCAGCCTTAATTCTTTTCAATGAAAAAGTAGCAATCGAATAGTGGCCTTTCGGCCAATCGTTGCCCCGCCATGCCTGAACAATCCTCCTTCCCGACACCAAGTCCAGATTGATCCCCTGAATATACTTCCCATAGGCAGAACATCTCCCGCCGACCTTTCGGCTGATGCTGGCTTTTTCCCCGGTGAATTTTGAATGCTTGCGCGAATCCATCAGGGCTTCATAGACTTCATGAGGATTCACCTTGATCGTCACAGACTGTCTTATCGTCTTAGTTATCATGTGCTTCCTCCAGAGTTTCTATCAGCGGACAAACTCTAACACCTGATCCACCGACTTTCTACCCTTCTGGGGGGACTCATCAACATAACCTACGGCTACCAGGCAGATCAGAGAAAGATTCGACGGTACCTTTAATAGGGTTTCGATCTCTCTCTTGGCCATCAGAGGCGCACCCAGCCAAACGGCACCTAAACCCATCTGATGAAAGGCAAGGAGCATCGTTGTCACGGCAGCCGCTGCGCTCTGGATCGCTGTCGGGGCTGATCGCCGGAAGGCCAAAACCTGTTTCGCCTCCGGATCAAAGGACTCCCGGGTCAACAAGACCTTATCCATCACGCTCTGATATCCCCCCGTGAAAACGGCAATGACAACCGGGGCGTTTCTAAAAAAGGAGGCATTCTTTCGATACCGGTCCACATCCCCTTGCCATTCTTTGGCCTCCGGCCAGCCAGCAATCCGATCGGATATGGATTGCACCGCATCCGCCATCTCCACAATGACCTCTTTATTCTTAACGACGATGAAACGCCAGCCTTGATAATTCCCACCATTTGGAGCCCAGGTGCCAAGTTCAATCGCTTTTTTGATTAATTCATCCGGCATCTCTCCTTTCTTCCATTGTCGAACGGACCGCCTCCCTTTGACCAATTTCTCCAATGCCTGAAGCTCCATGTGACTTACCCTCCTTAAATGTTCTTATGTTTTTCTGAATAGACAAATTCTCTACTGCTACGGTAAACACTGCTGTTTCAATCGTCATTTAAATGCTCCTTTTGAGACATCAAACCAAAATCGAGATCCCGAAACAAGTTCGGGATGACAAGGGAAAATGCCACCCAACGTCATTCTGTGATATCTTCGATCATCAGATGATCCCGGATCTGGATGCATCCGATCACACTCTGGGCTGCAGGGCAGGACGGAAGGTAAGTGGAAAAGGCGCCCTTTGCTTCTCCTTCTTTTCCCTTGGGCACTTTGAGGTGATACTCGACCCGAATCTGAGCGATCTTCAAAACCTTATTTACATTTTCAATATCTCCCTCCACCTCAGCCCAGTAACGGTCTTCAGGAGTGGGGATCTGTTTCTCGGCCAGAAACCTGGCCAACGTCCCCATCATTCAGCCGGCTGTGGCAGCCACAATGTGGTCGAGGGTCGCCGCATGTTCTTCTTCTGGCTCGATCTTGTAGAATCGCTTGATCCCGCCATGGACACCGTAATAGATGGGTTTATCAAACCCTTCGATCATGGCTCTCCGGGTGGGACCTTTCTCTCTTACAATCTTTATCCTTGATGTATGAACGATTTCTCCCATGGTCTCCTCCTTTTTCAAACGAATTATTAAAATTCATAATCCCCCTCCATCCCCCTTTATAAAAGGGGGAATTACTACACCTCCCTTTAACAAAGGGAGGCGGGGAGGGATTTTAAAGGTCGTTTATTGGCAATTCCTCTATTGAATTCATTTTCATCGGCTCGGGGGAAGGTCCTCAGATCCGGGGAGACGAAGGTCCGGCACCACCATCATCGTAGCCGTTCCATGGGCCACCAGACCTCCTTCGTTATTCCTGATCTCTGCGTCTCCCAGAGCCAAGGTTTTGCCCAGCCGGATACACCTTCCCTTTGCTACGAGCTTTCCTTTCTGGGCCGGGGCAAGAAAGTTGACCTTGATCTCCACCGTGGTAAGTCCCATTCCGTTTTCCACCTGAGGAAAAACAGCCCAGTAGGCCGCTGCATCCATAACGGACGCGATCGCCCCCCCATGGACGAAGCCAAAAGGATGAAGATGTTTCTCTCCAAGTTGAACTTCCAATAAAGACGTTCCCCATTGAAGATCCATGATTTCCATGGAGAGAAGTGAGAAATAGGGGCTTTGGTTTACAACCTTTGCCACTGCTTTCACATATTCCGGATTTAACTTCGGCTCAGACATTGATGTTCTCCTCGCACTTATAGATTAACTCGCCCGCAGGGCATCCACAATCACCATGCGCGATGCCCTGAGAGCTGGAAGCAATCCGCCCACGAAACCCATGATCAAGGAAAAGATCATTCCTTTGTATACGATTTCAAAGGATAAGGTGAAACGAAAAGCAAGCTCTGAAAAAGTCTGAAAGTTCACCGTAGAGATGGTGATGAACTGCATTAAAGAAGCAAAGAGAAGCCCCGACAATCCCCCCAAGAAACCCAACAAGAGTGATTCCAACAGGAAAGCTAAAAGAATATCCCTTCTTTTAAAACCCAGGGCACGAAGTGTCCCAATTTCAGCGATCCGGTTTGCCACTGCGGAGTACATCGTGATCATGGCTCCGATAATCGCTCCTAAGGAAAAAATGATCGTCAGGGACATTCCTAAAATTCGGAGAAACTTTGCCATCATCTGAGATTGTTCTGCATAATACTTCGTTTCCCGTTTAGCCTCCAGAGTCAAACGGGGATCACTTTCAACCCATGATTTCACATTCTGGAATTCGGAAGGATCTCTCAGTCTGAAAATAACGGATGAATAACCGGGCCGTCGGAAGGCCTGCATGAACTGGTCGACGTCGCCCCAGATCTCAGAGCTGAATCCAGAACTCCCGGCATCGAATATCCCCACCACTCTCCAGTCACGCATCGCCCAGTAGAGGGTTTTGTCCATTTCGGCCCCTTTAAACCCCCTGGCGATGCTGGCCCCCACGATCACCTCGGATGAACCCATCCTGGGAAGACGCCCTTCCACCAATTTAACCTGAGGCCTCAAGAGCAATGAATCCTCTTCAATGCCCCGCAGAATGACATTGGAAGGTTGTCCGCTCCCCTTCTTGGGAAGGGCAATGAGAACCACAGCTTCCTTTGCCAAGAGCTTCTGGCCTTTGGGGCCGTATGCGATCTCTGGCAATGTTTCTAAGACGGAAGCCTGGTCCCTTGACACACCGCTGACCACTTCGGACGCTGCACCTTTACGAAGAAAGACGACATTGTCATAAGAGCCGGTTTCAACCAAGGTCTTCTGCAACCCTTCGGCCAGCATCAGGGTGGAAGCAAAGACAAAGACCACCAGCGCCATCCCACCAATGGTCAGCACCGTGGTGAGCCGTCGCGTCCAGAGATTGCGAACATTGTAGGAAAGGGGAATGGCCATTAACCAATCCTCCTGAGACCATCGGCAATGCGAATTTGAATGGCTCGACGCGTAGGAAGGATCGCCGCGACCAGACCCACAATCGATGAAGCAACAGCATTGAGAGCGAGAGTCTCTCTCTCCACGTTGAACACAGGAAAATACGTCCCTAATTCCTTGCTGATGATTCTTGCCGTCGGGAAGAGCAGCAACACTCCCAACAAACAGCCCATCGCCGTAATCACCAGAGATTCCCCAAAGATCAGACCGGCGATATGCCCCCCCCGAAACCCCAAGGTCTTCAAAATGGCATACTCTCCAATCCTTTCCCGGGTAGTCATAGACATGGTGTTGGCTACGACTGCCATAATAATGATGATGACAACGAAAGAGACGATTTGAATCGCTGTGACAATGGCTCCGCTCATGGCGATAAAGCCTTGCTGAAAAGCTTTCTCCGTTTCGGTCAACGTCTCTGCCAAGGAATTCTTAAATTGCTGATCAATCGTGATGGAAACCTCGGTTGAAAGTTCCGGTTGGGCCACACCCACCATATAGAAACCTACTTGATCTGCCCAGACATGACCCCTCTTTTTCAACCCCTCATTGAGGTAATCCCAATGGAAGAAAAATTGCGTCTCATCAGTCGTTTCATCCTTGCCCCGATAGATCCCACGGAGAACAAAATCCCAGTTTCCAACGAATATCAATCCTCTCAGGGTGACGATATCTCCGATCTTCCAGCCATGTTTGCTAACAAGTTTTCTCCCAGCTACAAAACCCTTCCTGTCCTCGAGAAAGGCTTCTTTCTCCTTTGGAGAAAGGATGAATTCGGGGTAGAGTTCGAAATAGGTCTTTGGTTCTACAGCAAAGTTGGGGAAGAAATTCTTCTCATCGATATAGACGCCCCCGAACCAAGTCCCGTGGGAAACCATTTTTACACCGTTGACCTGGCGGATCTTCTCCTGATAAGAAATGGGAAGGGGAAAAACGATGGAGACGGCATTTCTTGTGACGAGCCGGGTTGCGGAGGATGCTTCCACGCCTGCATACCAAGCAGCGATAAAGGTGCGAAGGAGGCCAAAGGCCAGGATGGCAATGGTCATGCCCAGAATGGTTAGGCTGGCGCGGAGTTTGTTTCGAAAGGCATTTCTAATGAGGATTTTGAGGAAGAACATTATTTAAGAAACCCTTTTCCAGTTGCCGGAGGACCCTCGCCCTTTTTGCTGCCCGCGGGTCATGGGTCACCATGATGATGGTCTTTTTCAGTTCCGAGTTGAGGCGGCCCATCAGATCCAGAACTTCCTCGGCTGAAACACGGTCCAGGTCACCCGTTGGTTCGTCTGCAACAAGGATCGTCGGATCCGTCACAATGGCTCGGGCAATGGCCACGCGTTGCTGCTCGCCACCCGAAAGCTCTTTCGGGTAATGGTCAACCCGGTGGGAGAGATTGACAAGCCGGAGGGCCATCTCTACATGTTCCATTCGCTCGCTTCTGGAAAGGCTTGTCAGATGAAGTGGAAGCTCCACATTCTCAAAGGCTGTAAGAACCGGGATCAAATTGTAGAACTGGAAGATAAAACCTACGTGGGTTGCTCGCCACTGAGCAAGCTCTATCTCAGACAGGGATGTGATTTCAACCCCCTCCACCCTGATCGAACCGCTATCAGCCCGGTCGATGCCCGCGATCAGATTAAGAAGGGTCGTCTTCCCTGAACCGGAAGGCCCCATGAGCGCAAGAAATTCGACCCCACCAATGTCGAAGCTAATGTCCGTCAACACACGAACGACTTGATTCCCTCGATGGTAGGACTTGCTTAAATTCCTGACTTCCACAATCGGTGTATTCCCATCCATGTCACTTCTCGGCAATCTTTATTCGGGACCCACTTTTTAACCTTTTGGGTGGCTTCAAGACCACTCTTTCCCCGGCCTTCACTCCTTCCAGAATTTCAATCATGTCCCCCAGTTCTTCACCCACAGTTATCCTCTTTTTTATGACTCGATTTCCCTCAACGACAAAAACAGTGGAGTTGCTCCCACGGCTGATGAGGGCAGAACGATTGACAGCCGTTCGGGGCTTCTGCTCTGCAGCCTTGACTGGCCGGGAGAGAAAAGATACCTTGGCCCTCATTTCCGGGAGAATACGGGGGTCTTTATCGAGAAACCGAACTTTGACCATGATGGTTGCCTTGGTCCTATCTGCAGTTGGCACAATGGTGTGGACAACCCCGCGGAAGCGGGAACCGGGTAAAGCGTCAAGCTGGATTTCACAGGGCTGACCCGCCTTCACCAGTCCGAGGTTGGTTTCCGAAACATCTGCTTCCACCTGCAAGGAGCCCAGGTCGGCGATCGTGACGACGGCGGCCTTGGCATTGGCCGCCGCTCCCAGAGGAGTCACAATGTCTCCAATATCGGCATCTTTTGTCAGAACCACGGCATCGAAAGGGGCCCTGATGAGGGTATATTCCACAGCGACCTTGGCTGCCTGAAGGCTTGCAACCCCAGCTTTCACGGCGGCCTCAGCCGCAGCCACCGAGGCCTGGGTTCGAAGGTATCGCGCTTCTGAAGTATCGTATTGGGCTTTCGCTATAATCTCTCTCGCATAAAGCTCTTTATTCCGGTTGAAATCCAGCGTCGCCTCCTTCAACTCGGCTTTCGCCCCCTCGAGATTGGCACGAGCCAGATTCAAATTCGCTTCTGCCTGGTCCCGTGCAGCAATCGCATCTTCGTTTTCGAGACGAGCGACGATCTGTCCCTCTTTAACCCGGCTTCCCTCTTCCACCATCAGTTCCACGAGGCGACTGGTGACCTTTGAGGCTACGGCGGCTTTCCTTTGGGCTACGACATAGCCACTGGCGTTGAGCTGCGAAAGGGTCTGGGAGGGGTAGACCTGAGAAACGGTGACGACGTCCACAGGAACAGCGGGTGAGATGATCCCACTCAAATAGAGGCCTGCCAGGACGATGAGAATAAGAAAAAGTGCTCCAAGATAGAAAAATTTCTTCCGCTTAGCCGGTCGAAAAGCGCTAACCGACTTATCAATCTTCAGTTTTGAAAGGTCTTCATTGGCCATGAGGGGTTGCTCTCTCTAATCCCCCCTCGCCCCCCCTGCCTACCGGCAGGCAGGCTTTAGCAAAGTGGGGGAAATACTGCTTCTCCCCTTTGTAAGGGGAGGTCGGGAGGGATTAAGACCTGACAAAAGCCATCAAAACTTTCTGGCATACCGCCGAGCAAGGTCAAAATACTTCCGGGCCCTTTGAAGCGCCTCCTTTTTTTCTTTTTCCGGGATATGGGGATCATCCAGTCTGAAGCTCTCCACTTTTCCACGGACATAGGCACGGTAGCATTTATAAAAGTCTAACATAGAAAGTAGTTCTTGATCACCTGATTTTTCTATATAGGCTCGAATGAGATGCTCGGACAGATCTTCCCTCCCATGGTAATCGAGATCCATAGCCAAGAAGCCGATATCCGCGGCCACATCCGTGTATCGGAATCTCTCATTGAATTCGACGCAGTCGAAGATTGCAATCTCCTTCCCCCAGAAGATATGCTCTAGTCGCAGATCTCCATGACAATCTCGAATCCGATCGGAAACAATCCTTCGATGAAACAGCGCCTCTTGGCTCCTGAAAAATTCATTCGTTCTTTTCTCAATCTCTTCGTAAATGGGTTTGGAAATGACCACATCGATATACTTCCCTGTCTGCTCAAAATTCTCATCTGTATCCTGTTTGACACGCTCAGGCTTTGCAAAACTTTTGATATGCTCGTTTGTCTCTGCCGAGGCATAGAAACGAGCTAGCCTTTCTGAGAGGGCCTCCATCATCTCCCCATCCACCTGCCCTTTCTCAAGCAATTTATCGAGAAGTAACTCTTCCGGAATCCGCTTCATCTGAACGGCATACTCCTCCACCTGACCTTTCCCGTTGAACGAAATCCGGTCCCGGTCAAAGGTAATTTCCAACACTCCCAAGTAGATATTTGGAGAGAGCCGGCGGTTCAACCTCACTTCCTGTTCGCAGAAATATTTCCTTTTATCGAGGGAGGTAAAATCGAGGAAACCAAAATCGACCGGCTTCTTCACTTTATAAACATACTTTCTGGTAAGAAAAACAAGGGAAATATGGGTCTCAATAAATTCAACTTTCTTAGGCAGGTCCGGATAGATTTTGGGATCGAGGAGCGCTTTCTGAAGAGAGGGAAGGTCCATAGGCAGCTGCGTTCAATGTCAAATGTCAAATGACAAATCCCAAATCAAGTCCAAAGTTCAGATCTCAAACATCCGGTTTTTTGAAATTTGACATTCATTTGGCATTTGCATTTTGACATTTGAAATTTATCTATCATCGTCATCGTCTTTCAATCTTCCTGATCTTCCAGCCGGGGGGCGTCTCCTGCTCCGTGTCAACGGCCAGGTGGATCATCGGAAGATTTCTAAACTTCTTTTTGAGATCATCGACATCGACGGCCTGAAACAGCGCCTTGTTGTTTAAGTAAGCTTCTCGGGTCAGGGCATTCGATTCATAATTCTCCTTCGTTCTTTTTAGAATGCGCTCGATCGACTTCTCCTCCGTACAAACACACTCGGCAATGACAAAAGCCCGATGGAACTTTTCCGCCAACTCTGCAGCTCGCCCTCTCAGTTCCTGGGTGAAGAAGGTGGCATCCAGGATCAGCCCGGATGGATCGTTCTTCAACGCAGTCTCTGCCCTGTGAAACATCTCTTCATAAACCCTTTTTCTTCTGTTCGGATCGGAAGCTACCTTATTGTCGAAAACATCTTCTCCCTTGAGTACCTCCAATCGAATCATATCAGACCGGAGGATCCGAAACCCCTTCATCCTGGCGATCTCCTCGGTCACCGGGCTTTTCCAACTTCCCGGAAGACCAACAGAGATCAGGACACTACCGCCTGGGACTTCGGATTGAATGACTTCTTTGAAATCTTTTTCCATCGATATCCCCTTCCTGAACGTCTGGTGCCAAATGTGAAGCTTCCCCGCCCACAGGGCGACGCTTCCCGGCAAGGTAATCTCATTTTATATTGCGCCCCTTGACCCCGCCTACAAGGCGGGGCTTACGGGGCACGTTCCGGTCAAATCTCAAATTCCAAATGAAATCCAAAATCCCAATCCCAAAATGTTTTATTGGGGAAATTAATTTAACACTCGGAATTCAGTCATTTGTCATTTGTTTGACATTTGAACTTCGAAATTTGGATTTACGACCTCTATATTATCACATCTTTAAAGCATTTAGAACGACATCGTGTAAAATCCCGTTTGTAACCAGGATGCCTTGATTCTTCTCCATCTTCACTCCGGATGAGAAATCTAATGGGTTCCCTAAAGTATCTGTCACCTTGCCTCCGGCTTCTTCTGCGATGATCGATCCTGCAGCATGATCCCAGATATTTTCTTTATAGCCGGGCTCCGAGGGCGAAGGAACTCTCAAATACAATGTTGCCTCTCCCCTCGCCACAATCCCGTATTTGGCCTGGCTGTCCATCCTCAGGGAGGGTCTTGAAATATTCAATTTCTGGGCGAGGCGTTGATGGAAAAGGTGATCGGCATGGTCAGCCTCAACGCTTTCAGTAAAAAGAACTTCGGAGGGAACCGCGGTCTTTGAAACAGAAAGAGGTCGTTTGTTTCCCCCTTGGAGGTCCATCTGGAATGAGCCCTTCCCTTTCGTAGCCAGAAAAAGACATCCTCTTTTCCCTTGGGGTTGATCTTTATCCAGGTAGAGATTCGGGCAAGCCATGAGCCCAAATTTCACTCCCCGCCCTTCGATAAGCGCGAAAGCAATGGCATATTGTTCTCCCCTGAGAAAACCCTTTGTTCCGTCAATGGGGTCCAAAGTCCAAAACCTTTCTTGGAGCGTGTGGGAACTATAATCGATCCAGGAACATACTTTTTCCGGGGAGGCCTCAGGGATGAAATTCCGCACGTGACGAGTGACCTGCTCTAATATCTTTGAACGGCCGGGGTTCCTGAGTTCCGTGGAATCCTCCTCCGCTACGATGATATCGTTCGGGAACTTCTCTTTGATCAGTTTACAGATGACGGCCTGAGATCCGAAATCGGCAATGGTTACCGGGCTTCGATCCCCCTTCAGAATTGGCTCCCCTGCCGCAAGATCCTTTCTGACTCTCTGACAGAGCTCGGCCGCCATGATCGTCGCTCGAATCGCCGTTATGACTTCAGGAGAATGCTCATCCATATATAAAACCCATTGCGAATAAATCGAATGATAGCGAATAACACGAATGTGGTTCTATTCGTGTAATTCGATACCATTAGACTCATTCGTTTTGTATTCAAAAAAGAAGAGGAGAGTCACCTCTCCTCTCTTGCATTCGATGGTGCCGAAGGGGGGATTTGAACCCCCACGGGGATTACCCACCACCCCCTCAAGATGGCGTGTCTACCAATTCCACCACTTCGGCAATCCACCTGCTTTCAAAAAATCAGTTCAATGCTGCAGTTATGCAGTTTTGCGGTGTTGCGGTTCGAACGGCAACACAGCAGCACTGCAATACGGCAACACTTCCTTACTTTTTCGGCTCAGGCACAGGGACCTGGGGTTGACTTGGAACCTTTTCGGGCTCCACAGGAGCCGACTGGGCGGGTCTTTCTCTCATTAATGAGGAAGCCTGCCTTGAAGAGGCCAAGGCCAGAAGCAGTGAGGTGATCATGAAGATGACGGCAGCAACGGTCGTCAATTTTGAGAGAAACCCCATGGCCCCCGCACTTCCAAAGATCGTCTGGCTTGCTCCTCCGAAGGCCGCCCCTAACTCCGCGCCCTTTCCTGCCTGAAGAAGGACGATCAAGACAAGGGCAAAACAGACAAGAACATGCAGAATTGTGATAATTGTGGACATAAGTTCATTTCCTCTTTGGTTTATTAATTTTATTTACCAGCACTACCTCTTAAACATCCTTTAAATTCGAATATCGAAATAGAAATTAATGGTTATCCGGATATCAGGGTATCAGGCTCTACAACCTTTTAGTCTTTAACCTTTCCCGATATCCTGATGTCTGATATCCTGCACCCTGATCTCCTGGTACCCTGATTACCCCATAGAATCTCGTGCTTCGTATTTTCGGTATATTTATATATCACATTTCCCTGAATCTGACAATCTTGGAGAAGGTTTCGGATTTCAGGCTCGCCCCTCCAACCAGTGCCCCATCAATATTCTCCTGCCCCATCAGACCTTTGATATTCTCCGGGGTCACGCTCCCACCATACTGAATCCGCACCCCCTCTGCAATCTCCTGTGAGTAAAGTTCTGCCAATTTTTTGCGAATAAACCGATGGACTTCCTCAGCCTGCTCGGGAGTGGCCGTCTTGCCCGTTCCAATGGCCCAGACCGGTTCATAAGCAATGACGATGCTTTTCATTTCCTCCTTACGGATATCTTTCAACCCTCCTGGCACCTGCCTCTCAATCACAGCGAAGGTCTTCCCCTCTTCCCTCTCTTTTAACGTCTCGCCGATACAGAAGATTACTTTAAGCCCCTGGCTGAGGGTGGCTCTTACTTTACGGTCCACTGTCTCGTCTGTCTCTCCAAAAAACTGACGCCTCTCAGAGTGGCCGAGGATTATATAATGGCAGCCCACTTCTTTGAGCATGGAGGGAGCGATCTCCCCGGTAAACGCCCCCTTCTCTTCCCAGAAAAGGTTCTGAGCTGCAAGTTGGATGGGGGAGCCTTCCAGCTCTTTTCGAACGGCAGAAAGAGCTGTAAAAGGAGGTGCCACAGCCACCTCCACTCCTTCGATTCCAGATAAGGAGGCCTTCAATTGTTTGACGAGATCGATGGCTTCCGCAACGGTTTTATTCATCTTCCAATTACCAGCAATAAAGGGCATTCTCTTCATCCATCACCCCCTCCTCAGGGCTTCAATACCCGGCAATTTCTTCCCCTCAAGAAATTCGAGGGAGGCTCCGCCACCTGTCGAGATATGACCGATCTTCTCGGCCACTCCTGCCTTGTTCACTGCTGCTACGGAGTCTCCCCCTCCTACAATGCTGAAGGCCGAGGACCCGGCGACAGCCTTGGCGATGGCGAATGTTCCCTGGCTGAAAGGCTCCATCTCGAAGACTCCCATGGGACCATTCCAGACGATCGTCTTGGCCGATTTAATCTCTTCTGAAAATACCTTTACCGTCTCTGGACCAATATCGAGACAGATCCAATCGGAGGGGATCTTCTCGCTCTTTACAATCTCTCTTTTCGCCTGAATATCCATCCGCTCCGCTGCAATATGATCCTGGGGAAGGAGAAACTTCACTTTTCCCCTTGCCCTTTCTAAGAGAGTGCTTGAAAATCCGACCTGATCTTCTTCGACCAACGATTTTCCCACTCCGAATCCCCTTGCCCTAAGGAAAGTATAGGCCATCCCCCCTCCCACAAGAAGGGTGGTCACTTTATCCAGAAGATTTTCAATAACGCCAATCTTGTCCGACACCTTCGCCCCACCGAGGATGGCGATATAGGGCTTTTGAGGGGTGACTAAAGCCTTCTCCAGGCTCTCGATTTCCTTCATCATCAGAAAACCTGCGGCCAAGGTCTTCACATATCGCGTCATCCCCTCCGTAGAAGCATGCGCCCTGTGGGCAGCACCAAAAGCATCATTTACATAAGTATCGCAGAGAGAAGCCAGGGCTTTCGAAAAAGTTTCGTCATTCTTTTCTTCTTCAGGGTGGAACCTCAGATTTTCCAGCAGGAGAACCTCCCCTGCTTT
>Ga0224495_10001618_pt1 | contig 15658 bp, 15 predicted proteins | sample SF_Jul11_sed_USG_FD_168128 | JGI IMG/M metagenome (GOLD analysis project Ga0224495, IMG submission 168128) | Sediment microbial communities from San Francisco Bay, California, United States - SF_Jul11_sed_USGS_4_1 | ecosystem: Environmental > Aquatic > Marine > Sediment | place: USA: California... | reverse complement strand
TAAAGAAATCCAGGTCCTCGAGCTAGGAAATAAGATCCAATCCCAGGTGAAAGAGGACATGGATCGAACCCAAAGAGAGTATTATCTCCGGGAACAGATGAAGGCGATCAAGAAGGAGCTGGGAGAGCTGGATGAACATTCCACAGAGATCAAGGAGCTCCGTGATAAGATCAAAAAGGCCAAGATGCCTCCAGACGCCCTGGCTGCTGCGGAGAAAGAGTTAGATCGTCTGGCCAAGATCCCCCCAGCCTCGGCGGAATATACCGTGGCCCGAACCTACCTGGACTGGCTGGTTGAACTTCCCTGGTCCGAAACGACGGAGGACAACCTCGATATTGACAATGCTCAAATTACCCTTGATGAGGACCATTACGATCTGGAGAAGGTGAAGAAGAGGATTTTAGAATATCTGGCTGTCCGGAAATTGAAGGCCAACATGAAGGGACCGATTCTTTGCTTCGTTGGCCCGCCCGGGGTGGGAAAGACCTCTCTCGGTAAATCGATCGCCAGGACCATGGGGCGAAAATTCATGCGGATCTCTCTGGGCGGGGTTCGGGATGAAGCCGAGATTCGTGGCCACCGCCGTACCTATGTGGGCGCCCTTCCTGGCCGGATCATTCAGGGGATTAAAAAGTCAGGATCGAATAATCCGATCTTCATGCTGGATGAAGTTGATAAGATCGGAATGGATTTCCGCGGGGATCCTTCTTCTGCGCTTCTTGAAGTATTGGATCCGGAGCAGAATTTCTCCTTTTCGGATCACTATATCGATGTTCCTTTCGACCTTTCAAAAGTGATGTTCATCACCACGGCGAATGTGCTCGATACGATTCCGCCTGCCCTCAGGGATCGAATGGAGACGCTGGAGCTTCCCGGATACAGTGAGGATCAGAAGATCATGATTGCCAAGCAGTTTCTGATTCCCAAACAGGTTGCCGAGCATGGATTGACCTCTGAATATGTTGAATTCAAGGATGATGCCCTCCAGACCATTATTACCTCTTACACTCGGGAGGCAGGGGTTAGAAATTTGGAGAGGGAGATCGCTGCGATCTGTCGTGGTGTGGCAAAGGATGTGGCCCGAGAAATTAAGGAGAAAGTGGCGATTGGTCCAGAGAGTTTACACAAATTCTTGGGACCGATCAAATTCTTCTCCGAAGTGGCGGAGCGGACTTCACTTCCGGGTGTGGCGACCGGCCTGGCGTGGACCCCTACCGGGGGGGATATCATCTTTGTCGAGGCCACGAAGATGAGGGGGGAAAAAGGATTAACCCTGACCGGTCAACTGGGAGATGTGATGAAAGAGTCAGCCCAGGCGGCGCTGGCCTATGTTCGCACCAAATCGAAGGAGTTGGGTATTGACGAAGACTTCTTCGCAAAGAACGACATTCATATCCATGTGCCGGCGGGCGCTATTCCCAAGGATGGACCATCAGCGGGGGTCACCATGTTCGTGGCGTTGACCTCGCTATTGACCGATAGCCCAGTCCGCAGTGATGTGGCTATGACCGGGGAGATCACCTTGAGAGGGCTGGTTCTTCCCGTGGGAGGGATTAAGGAAAAAGTCCTGGCCGGAATGCGTGCGGGAATCAAAACCATCATCCTTCCAAAGAAGAATGAGAAAGACCTGGAAGAGATTCCGGAGCATATTCGGAATCAGATGAATTTCAAGTTTATCCAGAAGATGGATGAAGCTATTGAACTGGCACTGAAGCATCCAGACCCACGAACCACGGAACAGGGAACCGTGAGCGCTGCCATGGGCTAAGATTTTTTTCCGCCTTTCTTTAGCTTTCCGAAAACCGTCGCTTTCGCCTGAGATTATCGGTGGATTTCCCGAAACTTCGAAACGTGAATATTTTTCCCGTCCGGATGTCGGGCCAGACGATGGTCTGCCTTCAGGATCCTCAAAACGTCAGTGAAACCGTCCTCTTTCTACCCCCTCCGGTCGATTTCATCGTCTCTCTTCTTGACGGCCAACATTCCATCCTGGATATTCAGACCGCCTATATGAGGAGATTTGGTGAAATTCTTTTTTCGGAGAAGATCCAGAAGGTCGTCGAGCAACTGGAGGAGAACCTGTTTCTGGATGGCGAACGATTTCAGGAAGCTTTGAGACAAGCCGAAGAGCGCTTTAAGGCGGCCCCGGTCAGGGAGGCTGGATTTGCGGGGAAGAGTTATGACAATGACCCTGAACGGCTGAGAGCACAAATAGAAGGTTATTTCGCTGGCCCCGATGGTCCGGGACCCCTCGAAGAGAAGAAGGAAACAGATGGTCTGAAAGGGGCGATTGCTCCCCATATCGATTTTCAAAGAGGAGGGGCCTGTTACGCCTTTGCCCACCGGGAGATAGGGGAGAGAAATTCCTCCGATTGCTTCGTTATCTTCGGGACAGCCCACGCCTTCACCGAAAAACCTTTCTGCCTCACCCGAAAGGAATTTATAACTCCTCTCGGACCTTTGCCGGTGGATCAAGAATTAATCGGTGCCATACAATCCCGATGTCAGGACGATCTCTTCAAGGACGAAGGCGTCCACCGAAGTGAGCATTCTATCGAGTTTCAATGTGTCTTCCTTCGCTACTTATACCCCAATCCCATTCCTCTGAAGATCGTCCCCGTTCTGTGCGGATCATTCCACGAGGTGATTGAGAAAGGAATGTCCCCCATGGAACAAAAGCCTATCCGGCAGTTCATTGAGGCCCTGAGAGAATCTATTTCGTCCTTAGGTCGAAGGGTCTGTTACATTGCCAGTGCCGACCTCGCTCATGTGGGCCCTCAATTTGGAGATCCGGAAGGAATAGGGGAATATGATTTGCGAGTCCTTGCGGAAGAGGATCAGGTAATGCTGACATATGTGGAGAGGTTCGACGGGGAGGGATTCTTTTCGTCTATTTCGGAGGAAAGAGATCGAAAAAGAATCTGCGGTCTTCCGGCCATCTACACCCTGCTCAAGACGATGGAGGCCAAGGAAGGAAGGCTTCTAAAATACGGTCAGGCTTTCACTCCGGATACCCAATCGGTCGTCACCTTTTCGAGCCTCGCGTTCTACTGAAAGAGCATAGCGCATAGAGTTTAACAAGAAGGGAACAAAATTCAATCAACACGCTTGGCGCTAGGCCCTATGCCCCATGCTCGATGCAGAAATTAGGACGGTTTTTGTTTTAATTTTTCAATGGCGGGATAGAGCTCAATCAGGCTTTTCTCCAGGTCCGGTGGAAGATCAACGGAAAGGTTAAGAATTTTTTCTCTGAGGAGAGCCAGAGCTCCCAACTTCTCACTTATTTCTCGAGGAGTAACGCGGCTCAATTTCTTGGATACCTCTTTCACCTCTTCGTTGAGAAATTCAACGAGCTTCAAAATTTCAGACACCTTTTTTTGAGACATCCCGGGACCGCCTCCTTTTCAACCCCTCTACCATATCTGATTTCAAGGGAGAATTCAAGAAAATCCTTCACAGAAAATCCTTCACGCTATTCAATGAGAACATCTTCTTTTTCAAACTCAGAGAGGCTTCGATCACCTTCCTCTTCGAATCTCCTGATCCAGGCTTGAACACGTTCCGTGCCGTAAGACTTTTTCCAGCCGATCACAATATCCTCTACCGGCACATCGGCAAAGATTCCATGGATTTTGATATATTCCATGAATTTTTGATTGTCCATATTATAGGGCTGAAAGAGAGAGTCTTCACGGCCATTGAACTCAAGGGGCAGCACTTTGTGTCTTCTGCAGAGGCTGCTGTTGAAAGCCGGCGTCGCTTTCACCCATTTCCCTTCCAGGTAAAACTCTACGAAGCCATGGTAGACAAAAAGATTGCTACCAATGAAATCAATGAGCTGCTTTGTGGCAAGATGGTTCCGGACATCCGCAAGCCCAACTCGTGACGGAATCCCAGAAGCCCTTCCCAGGGCACAAAGAAGGGAAGCCTTGGGAACGCAGAAGCTTTTCCCCCGTTTCAAAACATAGCTTGCACGAAAATGTTCGGGGAGATAGAAGGGCGAGTAGGGGTCATAGAGGATGCCGTCGCGAACGGCAAGGTAGAGTTTTACGGCCCTATCTACAGGATCCTTGCTTCCATCGATAGTTTCCATTGCAAAATCGCGGACACGCTTATGATCACTATCGATGGTGGAAGTGGGGGTTAAATAAATTAGATGTTTTTGCTCCATTCTTTCAAAACCCAATTCCATTTTGTCATTCTGAACTTGGTTCAGAATCTCTAAAGATGAGACCCTTTTAAATGGGTGACCCCATACCTTTTATTCAGACCCTATGCAAAGTCAAGGGGAAGAATCTCTTCTTCCCCTCTATCCCCGACCTTCTGAACCTAATTCCATCTCTCTATCAATCTTTATGGAGCCTGGAAAGAATACAATATGCAATAGAGCGCCAAAGGCAAACCCTAATGCTATAAATAGAATTTTGTTTCTGAGCGTATCGATGAAAATGTAACTATACAGACCCGAAGTGCTCAAAGCTGACAGGACAAGGCTAACGAGTCCCACCATTCGAGTAAGCAATAGGAACCTTACGCCCCACAAGAACAAAAAGCCGACGATAAAGCCAGCGGCTGCGGGTAAAAGGTCTAATTCAGGGAGATAACGGAAGATCGCAGCAGGCATCTTGAGAGTATGCGACTGGCTTATTACGTATCCGATGAACAAAACCAGACCCGCCCAGAATCCTGCCCTTGCCGATGTTTTTCGTTCATCATAAGAAGTACGCCTGACAATCATCAAACCGAAAATCAATAGAGCGACAAAAATAGCTGGTGCAACTCCCCAGAGAACAACCAAAGAAATTATCTCCCGCATTACTATGGACCTCTCCAGTATAAATTAGCAGGTTGCTGAAAAATGGCCATCTGCTGCGTTGTCCGGCTGTCTCACCGTCTTGTCGGCGTGGCAAGAAGTCGCTCCTTATTCGTCGCGACGCCACCCCTCGTCCTCGCCCCGTTAGATGAGGTGAGCAAAACCTTCGAGACTAGTAATAATGGCGGCCTTTCAGGAGCAAAAAAGCCGTCTGTTTTCTATCTAACAGGGCAAGTCGTTGCGGCGTACCGCCAAGTACGCCTCACTCCTCAGGATTTCGGAAGCCTTGCATCTGGCCCCTTTTGAGCAACCTGGAAAAGATGACTTTTTCAGCAGGCTGTTAGCGGCCCAAGAGTGGTTCGGATTATATCACATTTCTATCGGATATGTCTGCTAAAACAGAGGGCGGGAATTCCAGCCTTTTGAGAGATTTCTGAAAAAGTCTGGAAATCTCTCATTAGAGTCCTGCCTGCCCCGACCACGGTCGGGACCGGGGCCGGCAGGCAGGGATTATGAAGCGATTCCGCGGATCAAAAATACTTTGATGAATATGAAATTGGACAAACCCAATGAACTCAATAGGCCCAATAAAACTCGGAGTTTTGACGTAAGTCAAGGAAAATCGTGGTGCCATATTTTAAATTGATGATTAGGGAGGAAATAATATGAAATGCCCGGGTCAGGATTGGAGATACTGGAAGCCAGGGGATGTCTTTGAGACCCAATGCCCCAAATGCGGGAAGAGGGTGGAGTTCTTCAAAGACGAGGTCAGACGCAAGTGCAAGTGCGGTCACGAGATCGTCAACCCGAAGATTGATTTTGGGTGCGCCCAATGGTGTCAGTACGCAGAGCAGTGCATCGGGGCGGTCCCTGATGAGGTTAAGGCAAAACAGAAGGATGAGCAGAAGGATTTATTGCGGGAGAGGATCGCCTTTGAGATGAAGAAATATTTTGGCACAGATTTTAAGCGGGTGAACCATGCTCTCAAAGTTGCCAGGCACGCAGAGCAGATCCTGAAGATGGAGGGAGGAAATCCGCTCGTCGTCATGGGAGCGGCCTATCTCCACGATATTGGAATCCATGAGGCAGAGAAAAAATACGGAAGCAACTCTGGGCAATATCAGGAGAAGGAGGGGCCTCCGATTGCTAAGGAAATCTTAGAGCGACTGAGTGTCCAGAAAGAGATGGCTGAGGAGATCTGTGATATCATTGGTCACCATCACAGCCCGAGAGAAAAAGAGACCCTGAATTTCCAGATTCTTTATGAAGCGGACTGGCTGGTCAACATCGAAGAAGACGGTATTTCAAAAGATCGGGAAAAGGTTGAGAAGATCATCGGAAAGGCTTTTAAGACCGTTACCGGAAAACAGTTAGCTGAAACCCTTTATCTTAGTCCGCCGCCCCATTCTTAATCGAAAGGCAATCCCGGCAGGCAGGGAGTGGACAATCATCGTGTAAAGGAATTCACGGACTGACCCCTTGGCCATGCCATATCGTCATTGCGAGCCCGTAGGGCGTGGCAATCTCGGTTGTCTTGAGATTGCTTCACTTCGTTCGAAATGACAATTCAATTTATTCATTTAGTTTATATACGACAAGCTCGTGAGCATGCTGGATCGTGGTCTTCGGGTCAGCCAGGAATCGACCTCATCTTTTGGCCTTTTCCATTTCTCCTTGAATTCATCCCACCTGAAATGAGAGATTAGCTTCTTATTTTTGAAAAAGAGGATTCGATTCCTTTTCTCGTAAATCCAAGCAGTATATTCCTCTGCGTCACTCTGTCCCCAATTCATAAAGAGAAAGTCTAACTTGAAGAAGCCTGCGAGCCGGCCGACCCCCATCTGAAACTCCGGTGTCCCCCACTGATTTAGAAACGTATTTTGATAAATACCCGACATCATTAGATGAAGATCTAGCCGCACTGGTGGAATGGGTTTTTTCGAGAAAACCGCTGGGGAAGGTTTCCTCCAAAAAGTTGAAATGATGTTCGGAACCGAGCTTAACATAGTGTCACTATTCATCCCCCGCCTCTCCGCAGTCGGGGAGAGGGGAGAGTGCGGTAAGACTCCAGAGAGATTTTGACGCCAATTTCGTCCAATTTACAGGTCTCGACAGCTTTACATGAAATATACGTTTTGAAAAAAGTAATGACCGGGACAAAAATTTTCATAATTGAACCTGACAAATTCCGGCACAACCAAATATTTCTCGCACGGGCAGTTTTAAAAACTTCTTTCAATTTCAGCATGTTACGAATTCTCAAACCCTGTGGCATGCTATTTGCTTTTTCAGGGGTGTCGGTTTGAGATTTAGTAAATGCAAGATGAATTCCAGAATTAAAGAATCAAGGGGTGTGGCAATGAAATCATCAATGGGATCAAAAGGTTTTTCTCTGGTAGAAGTCCTGGTCGCCTTATTCATTTTGTCCATTGCTCTGTTAGCCCTTGCCGGTCTAATGGTCACAACGACAAGGAATAACTCCTTCGGGAGCAATATGACCGAGGCAGCCACGTTCGCTCAAGACAAGGTTGAGGAGCTGAAGGTCTCTTCGTGGGGAAGCGTCGTTTCGGGTGCGGATGCGAGAACAGGCTCGACGGGAATCAGCTATGCGCGGACCTGGACGGTGACCGACAACGCGAACGGGACTCAAAGGTGGGTCAACATTACAGTGAGTTGGAATGACCTGGCGGGTCACTCGATTAACTTTCTTTCTGTGATTCAACCCTGAGTAGAACGGAGAAAGAGATGAAGTTTCAACCGATATTCAATAAAAGAGGAATTACACTGATTGAACTGCTGATCGCACTGGTGATTTCGGCGATCACGATGGCGGCCATTTATAGAATATTTCTCGCGCAGACCAAAGTCTATTATGTCCAGGATCAGGTTGTGGAAACCCAGCAGAGCATAAGGAGTGCCATGGAGATTCTGTTAAGAGACCTTCGCATGACCGGTTTCGATGACGACAATCTCAACTCAAAATACACTGACGGGCTACCTATTCAGGTTGATAATCCTATTACCATTGGCCATACCTCCATCACGGTGACCTATGAATATTTCGACCGGACCGTGGGATCCTCAGGAGAATATCAACTCCATACGGTGGCTTATGCAGTGGACGGTTCTTCAAACCTGGTCCGAACAAGGACTGTCACAAAGCCAGATAGAAGTTTCCAAACCGCACCGGAGCCTCTGCTGCCCAATGTGAACCTCCTCAGATTCGGTTATGGCGTTGACGATAATGATGATGATATCGTGGAACGTTGGGCTACCTTTGACGCTGTGGGGGTGGGAAGGGTGATCGCTGTCCGGGTGGAGTTAACGGCAAGACCAGATCAGACAAACCCGGATGTCAAGAAGATGGTGTACCCAAGGACGCTGGACTCCATTGTGACGATGAGGAATCTTTGCCTGAGGTAATGAATGTGAAAAATCCTTTCAACGGGAGGAGGAGAAAGAAGTTATGGGAAAGAAATCGAATCTCATTTTGAGAAATGAATCCGGAGTGGCCCTGGTTGTCGCGCTTTTGATGATCGTTATTTTGTCGCTGATCGGGCTCGCCTCGTCCTCTAACTCGACCTTTGAAATCAGACTCTCCGGGAATAAGAGAGGGGCGACCGATGCTTTTTACACAGCCGAGGCGGGGTCTCAATCCGTTATGGCCAACATTGGAAATTTTAGTACTGCATATTATACGCCAGTTGACCCGGCAGTCGAATTTGACCCGGTTATGCATCCGGAAAAAACGGAACTTGGGAGCGAAAACATTGATTCGAGATATCCCCCTGACCCCCAAAATCCTCCCTCCACCATGTTCTCTTATCCCGGGGGTGTTTCCTATCAAGAGTCGCCCGTGGTGACCATTTATCATACAACCACAACGAATCCTCCAAAGGGGTTAGGCTTCAGTGCCCTTAACTTCGAATTTCAGAATTACATCATCGATTCCATTGGAAGGGACCAGTTGGATGTGGGTGCAAACAAGTCCACCTGCCAGATCAGAGAGAAAGTAGTGAGGCTCGTCCCCACCATGCAAGGAGGTTATTGATATGAAGTTGATCAAGATTTTGTTTCTTATTCTTTTTCTATCTCTCATGCTTGCGGCTGATTCCTCTGCCCACGATACCGATCTCTATGTGGGAGGAGAGTCGACGATCAAGCCCAACATTTTGATTATTTTCGATACGTCAGGAAGTATGGGCAGTACGGTCGATACAGGCAATTACTATGATCCTGCCATCACTTATCCGACCCATCCGGATCACCCCACGGTGGTCGCGACAAAGGTTTATAATAAACCCAATTCGGGAGACTGGTTCAGTCCGTTGACGGTATTTAAGAATTCAATCGCCGAAGTGGATTGCTCCAATGCTCGAAGTGTCCTGACCACCAAAGGTCTATACACCGGCCGCACCAATTCCACTTGTACGAAAACGACCCGAACCCTTGCCACTGGAAATTATCTCAATTTTTTTCTTGCAAGTGACGGGATTGTTGGATACGCGAAAAAGACCGACATTGCCAAAAATGTTATTAAAGATTTCTTATCTACTGTCAGTGATGTCAGGATCGGTCTGATGCGCTTTGGCAGCAGAACACAAAGTGGAAGCTGGGATAGCGATGAAGGCGGGAGTATAGTTTACAATATCCAGGACCTAACGGACAACAATCGAGATGCAATAAAGAGCGCGGTGGATACCCTTCCGGCCAGCGGATGGACACCTTTAGCCGAAGTTTTATATGAGGCAGGACTCTATTTCCAGGGCGCACAAAGTTATTTCAATCATAATGCTGGTGTCAAAATCCCGTACACTTCGCCTATGGAGTACTATTGCCAGAGAAATTATATCATCCTCATGACCGACGGGATTTCTACTCAAGATCGTAACAGCATCTTGGCGACCATCGGAGATAAAGATGGCGATCTCAGGGAGCCTATAGGAGCTCCCAATGATCCAGGCTTTGGAGATGACGGATCGGATTATCTGGATGATGTCATCAAATACCTTTACGACACGGATCTCCACTCGACCTTCGTAGGGTCACAGAATATCACGGCCTATACGATCGGTTTTGAACTTGATAGCAGCGACCCCGCTAGTGCTCCTTTGGCGAAAGACCTTCTCACGAGGGCCGCGAGTCATGGCCACGGAAAGTTCTATACCACCTCTGGCACGGCGGGCTTAGCCGATGCCTTTTCAACCATTCTTGGTGAGATCTTTGCAAAGACCACCTCCTATGTGGCTCCTATTGTGCCTGTCAGCAGATTCGAGAGGACGACCGCAGGAGACAAAATCTACCTTGCCTTATTTAAACCGTCTGCGACCGGAATGTGGAAGGGGAACATCAAGAAGTATGGCGTGGCTCAGACGATGAATCCTTTCACGAGAACCAACGTCGGGGATATCCTTGACGTGAGCAACAAGAAAGCCGTGGATGCACAAGGTAATTTTTACCCTTCGAGTAAATCCTTCTGGTCAAGTGTTGGTGACGGAGGGGAGGTAGAGCTGGGAGGGGTGGGTGATGTTTTGCTGCGCCGAACTACTGCTCGAAAGATCTACACCCTTTTGCCGGGGGATGACAGCGATTTAGATAAACTTGCGGGTGATTCTGACACTTCTTTCGATTTAACCAACTCCTGGAATGCCTTTACGACAACGAATGACAGACTCACAGCTTCTACATTAGGGGTTTTAGATGCCGACAAAAACAACCTTATCAATTTTGTTCATGGCCTTGATGCCTACGATGATAACGCCAACACAATCACAAATGAGAAAAGGACGTGGATCCTGGGCTCCTTTGTCCATTCAAGGCCCTTCATCATCCATTATCCGGACCGGACGGTGCTCTATGCCGGTGCCAATGACGGGATGCTCCATGCCTTCGATGATGCAACCGGAGAAGAGCTCTGGGGCTTCATCCCACCCTGTCTCCTGGGCAGGCTGAAGGAGTTGCATACGACCACGCCTGGAATGTTTGTGGATGGTTCGCCAAAGGCTTATATCACTTATGACGGTAGTGGCAACGTCACGAAGGCGATTCTCATATTCGGGTTGAGGAGAGGAGGAAATTATTACTATGCCCTTGACGTTACCGATCCTTTAGTTCCTAAATACCTATGGAGAATCTATAAGAATAGGAAGCAGGGGGGCATAAGCTACTATCAAGAGGTGGGACAGACATGGTCAGCCCCGATCGTTGGGAAGGTCGCTCATGGAACAGGGGAGAAGTGGGTCGCTATCTTCGGAGCTGGTTATGATGAGGGTCAGGATGTATTACCCAATGCTCCTCCCGATGACATTGGTAGAGGCGTTTATATGGCGGATGTGCTGACCGGGGATTGCGTTTGGTACCATTCGTACCTGGGCGGCGATTTCAGCATGAGCTATTCGATACCCAGTGATGTTGCCAAACTGGACATTGACGGGGATGGAAAGGTTGACCGGCTCTATGTAGGCGATGTGAATGCCCGGATGTGGAGATTCGACATTGGAGATCTAAACCAAAATGGATATTCGGATCCAAACGAATGGACGGGGAGGATCATCTTTAAATCGAATGCGGGCTCGAGCGAGAAGAGAAAGATGTTTTACCCGCCCGATGTCACATTGGAAGAGGGCTATGAGATGCTCTTCTTCGGAACAGGGGATCGGGAAGATCCAAAGGGAAACAAGGACATGGACCGGATTTATGGATTTAAAGATAAAAATGCGATGACGATCAAGTGGGAGGGAGATCTGATAGATGTGACATCAGATTTACTGCAAACCGGTACCGAACAGGACAAGAAAACGATCGAGAGCGCATTGAACGCATATTCAGGGTGGCTTATCAGACTTGACAAACAAGATGGGGAGAAGTGCTTAGCCTCTCCGGTGGTCTTTTACCGCACGGTATACTTTACCGCTTTTGCGCCTACGGTGGGATCCGTTAGTGATCCTTGCTTCGTGGGCGAGGGAGTAGCCTGGCTCTACGCCGTGGACTATAAGAATGGGAATGCGGTATTTAACTTCGATCTGACCAATGATGCGGGGGGAACCGTTTTAGCCAAGAGCGATCGGATCCTCAAAATCGGCACTGCCATTCCATCCGGTGTCGTCATCACCGTGGTAGGTAACACGGCAGTGGGGTATGTCGGCGTGGGCGGCGGCATTTTTAAACCGCAGATGAAAAAGACCAAGATCTTCTATCCTATCCATTGGAAGATTGTTTTCTGATTTGAAAGGAGGTCGTCAGACCGTGAAGCCAAAATCTTTTTATAAAATCGTTACCCTTGCTCTTCTCATCCTCATCCTCTTTTTCTCTCTCCAGGCTTTCGCCGCAGAGCAGGGGATTCTGAGGCTCGATGGCTCACTGATGGAGATCAATTTACAGAAGAACATGATGGTGGTCAATGAAAAGACTTTTGTCTGGGACAAAAAAACCACTTTTCTTAATGAGAGTGGTACCCCCATCACGCCGGATCAATTGAAAGTCGATCAAAAGGTCTATATCGAAGGGGAACGGATGAGCAACAAAAGAGCCATCCTAATTAAGGAAATCCATCTCCTTCCCAAATGAAAATAGGAAAATAGGGACACTTCCCATTTTCTCATAATCCCTCCTTAAGAAAGGGGACAGTCCTCAAAATAATAGGGGGCTGTCCCCTTTCTCCTTCCCGATTACGTCATTCCCGCTAAGACAAGGATAAAGGAGACAGCCCACTTTATCCTTCACTGGAAACCATTTTTTTTAGGGTGAGGGCGTTTTTGACAGCGAAGCCATAGGCATCATTGTTGAAATAAACAAAGATATCCCTGCCTTTCTTTTTCCATTCTTCAATCTTCTCAGCCCACCCCTTCAACTCCTTATCCGAATAATTGGACCCATAGAGAACTTCGCCTCCATGGAGACGAAGGTAAACAAAATTGGATGTTAGGTTTTCTGTAAAAGGAAGACCTGAGCCGTGAGCAATGCAGAAGGCAAAATTGAATTCTTCCAGTGTTCGGAAGGCCTCCTGACAGAACCATGTTTCATCCCTGAATTCGAAGGCGTGCCGCAGGCGTTTCGAGCGGGGGAGGGTAGAGAGGAGAACGCAGAACTCCTCGAGTCTCTCCTTCCGAAATTTGAATCGCGGTGGGAGCTGCCAGAGCATCACCCCCAGCTTCCCTTTCAATGGGGAGGCATGGTCCAGGAGGAGGGAGAGAGGTTCCCGGCAATCCTTTAACCGTTTCATGTGGGTGATAAAGCGGCTCCCTTTGACTGCAAAGGCGAATCCTACCGGTGTCCGTTTATACCAGCCTCCAAAGACCTCTTTCTTGGGGAGGCGATAAAAAGAGACATTCAACTCGACAGTATCAAAATATTGTGCATAGAATTCCAGCCACTTTCTCTGAGGGAGATCGGAGGGGTAGAAGACACCGTTCCACCAATGGGGATAATTGTAGCCGCTGGTACCGATGAAGATCATCTCTTCCCAATGCGGAATACGGATTTCGGAATTAATGGGTAGGGGCGACTTCAGTCGCCCAAAAGGGAGGCTAAAGTCTCCCCTACCCGCAGATTCTGGAATTAAAAATTACGTATGAGTTTACGTTTTTGAAAAAGGAATAATCCCTCCCCGCCTCCCTTTACAAAAGGGAGGAGAATTGAGGTTTCCCCCCTTTTTAAAGTCGGCGCGACTCGAAACCGAGGGGGGTAGGGGGGATTAATGATAATAATTCTTGTCCTTGGGGCCTCTTTGAGACCACTTGCGCTTATAATATTCGCGGCGAATTTTCAGTCGAATGTATGGGTAGGCCATATAGATAAGGCCAAAGAGAAGGCCGCCTAGATGGGTCAGGTGAGCGACACCCCCTATCGTTCCTCCTCTTGAGAAATATAAGAATTCAAGAAGCCCAAAGATGATCACAAAATACTTGGCAGGAATCGGGAAGAGAAAATAGAGATAGATGGGCCGATTTGGAAAGAGCCATCCATAGGCCAGGAGGATTCCATAGATCGCTCCGGAGGCTCCGATCACCGGAATGAACTGATAGGGAGAAAAAACGACGGTGCAAATCCCTGCCCCGATCCCGCAGAAGAAAAAATAGAACAAGAATTTTCTCGATCCCCAGTAGCTTTCCAACTCTCCGCCAAACATCCATAGGGCTAAGAGATTGAAGAGAATGTGACCGATTCCTCCATGGAGGAAGATATAGGTACCCAGTTGCCACAGAAAATATTTCTTCCAGACCAGAATAGGGACAAGGCCAAGGTAAAGGTTGATGGTTCTGCTCACGACCATCTGGAGCAGAAAGACAGCACCCATGATGATCATCATTTTCTTGATGACAGGTGTTAAACCATATCCAAAGGAGAGACGGTAGTAAGTCATTGTTTCACCTCAATTGAAGGAATTTCAAATGTCAACGTTCAAATGCCAAATCAAATCGAAAGTTCAAATGTCAAATATTTTTGGATTTTGGTTGGGTCGAGGAGGCCTAAGCCTCCTTTCCGAGAGGGGGACCGAAGTCGCCCCTACCCACCCGGAATTTGGTGCGCTCGGGGATCGCACCCTACAAAGACAGAATAGAAATTGTAGGGCCCGGTCCCCGAACGGGCCTAAGACAAAGAATCATAATGAATTTTATATTTCTTTATTTTATATCGCAAGACCCTCTCGCTGATGCCAAGGGTTTCAGCAGCCCTCGTCTGAATCCCCTGATGCTGGTGGAGCGCCTTAATAATTAGATCCTTTTCGATCTCTTCCAGAGACTCGGGCAGGCTCTTCTCTTTTTTCTGAAATTCTATTTCAGATTTCCCTTCCTGCAGATGGAAAGGAAGGTCCTGGGTCGTGATGACTTCTCCACGACAGAGGACCACTGCCCTTTCGATCAGATTCTCCAGCTCCCTTACATTCCCCGGATAAGAGTGGCGAAGGAGAAGGCTTCTCGCCTCCTTGGAGATATCGGAGATTGATTTCTGATTCACCTTTGAATACTTTTTTAGAAAATAGTCGATCAGCAGTGGAATATCTTCCCTTCTCTCCCGCAGGGGAGGGAGAGGGATAGTGATGACATTGATCCGGTAATAGAGATCCTCTCGGAACAAACCTTTTTTCATGGCCTCTTCAAGATTTTGGTTCGTAGCGGCCATCACTCTCACATCCGTTTTAAGGGTCTGGTTTGATCCCAGGCGTTGAAACTCCCTTTCCTGGAGGATCCTGAGAAGTTTCACCTGGGTCCCCGGTGAGAGATCCGCGATTTCATCCAAGAAGATGGTCCCGCCGCTTGCCTCTTCAAACCGGCCAATCCTTCTCTGGTTTGCTCCTGTGAAGGCGCCTTTCCCGTGACCGAAGAGTTCACTTTCAAGAAGGGTTTCAGGGATCGCAGAGCAGTTTACCTTGATCAGGGGCATCTGAGAGCGGGGGCTTGCAAAATGGATAGCATTGGCAATCAGTTCTTTTCCTGTTCCGCTTTCTCCTCGAATGAGGACCGTCGCTTGACTGGGTGCAACCCGAGCGACCAGCCCGATGACTTCCTCCATCTTGGGACTTCCATAAATAATGTTACTGAAGGTGTAGCGCTCCTGAAGCTGAGCTTTCAGTGCTTTATTCTCCTGAATGAGTTGCGACCGTTCGATCACTTTATGGAAGATGAGGAGAAGTTCATCAAGATCGATGGGCTTGGTGAGATAGTCCAGGGCTCCCTCTTTCATGGAGGCGACAGCCGTCTCCACCGTTCCATAGGCGGTCATCATCACGACAGGTAGATCAGGATAGAGCCGCCGAACCTCTCGGAGAGTTTGGAGTCCATCGAGTTCAGGCATTTTGTAGTCGAGGAGGATGATATCGAAAAAGTCTCTTTCGAGCTTGTCAAG
>Ga0224495_10001617_pt1 | contig 15664 bp, 17 predicted proteins | sample SF_Jul11_sed_USG_FD_168128 | JGI IMG/M metagenome (GOLD analysis project Ga0224495, IMG submission 168128) | Sediment microbial communities from San Francisco Bay, California, United States - SF_Jul11_sed_USGS_4_1 | ecosystem: Environmental > Aquatic > Marine > Sediment | place: USA: California... | reverse complement strand
CAAGAGTCCACCCTGTGCATTGCCGGCGCCGGCCCGGTTCAAAACAATGCCATACTGATGAGCAATCGAAAATGGACCATCGATGCCGATCGAACAAGAAAGCATTTTAATTTTAAACGCATTTATTTGCTCAATGATCTTGCCGCAATGATTTATGCTATTGATTTTATTGACCCAAGGGATATTACAACGCTTAATCAAGGCCAAAAAATCCATCATGCCAATGCAGCCGTAATTGCCGCCGGCACAGGGCTTGGGGAAAGCATGGGCATTTATATCCCGGGAAAAAATTACCGGGTGGCTATTGCGGGCGAAGGAGGCAACGCTGATTTTTCTCCCGGCAATGCAACAGAAATTGAGCTCTACCAATATTTGCAATCACAAAAAGAATATGTTTCCTGGGAAGACCTGCTTTCCGGAAAAGGTCTGAAAAATATATACGAATTTCTGCTGCAAAAAAATATCTCCGTAAATTCCGCCGCTATCCCTTCCGTCGGCAATAAAAGTTCCGAAGAAATTTCCCGTGATGGAGTTTCCGGGCATGACCCGACATGCCGCAAAACTCTGGAAATATTTTCCGAAATTTATGGCGCCGAAACAGGAAATATGGCGCTTCGATGCCTCCCCTGGTCCGGAATTTATCTAATGGGCGGAATTGCCCCGGCAATAGCGCCCATCCTGCAAAGTCCCGGTTTTTTAAAGAGATTCGTCGAGAAGGGAAGAACAAAAGAATTACTGAAATCCATTCCTGTCTATCTGGTGTCAAATCCCGAATACGGGATTATCGGCGCAATCAATTACGCGATCATTCAAAGCACGCAAATATAAAACTGTTTGACAACGCCGTATTTACCTTTCCTTTGTCAGGTATGCAAGAAAATTCTGTCGCCAGATATATGACCAGATCCCCCATCGTGATTTACGAAAACGCCAGCGTTCATGGCGCATGGGATCTGCTAAAAAACGAAACCTTTACCCATCTGCCGGTATTAAACTCCAAAGAGGAACTTACCGGAATACTGTCTTTAACAGATCTTGAAAATTTAACCCTGCTGCTTCAAAAATCCAATAAAAATATTATTCCGCTCATTGAAGATATGGAGGTAAGGGATATTATGACCCTGCATGTCCAATCAATTGATATAAATAAATCCATTGAGGAAGCCAATGATATGCTCCTGTCCGGGGGAATTCATGCGCTGCCGGTACTTGAAAACGGCAAAATCGCCGGAATCATTTCTGAAACAGACATTTTGCATTATTATAATGAAAAATACAAACGATAATAATTATGAGATTTATCGTACAACTTTTTTTAAATATATTATTTTTCTTTCTGTATGCGGTTATCGGGCTGAAAGGCGCCGATGAACTTTTTTTGTTTACCGGACTTGACTCTGAAAATAATCTTTCTTCGTATCTGTCCTGGGGTAAGTTTTTTCTGGTATTCATATTTTTTATTGCCATTGCCCTTCTTTCTGTTTCTACCACCTATGCAATTTTGCGAGAAAAACCGCGCCTCACAAAAGGCGAACCATCCATTGCAATGGATGGTCAGGATGAAACGCCGGAAACTGTGATGGATCTTATTGATGACAGGGCTGGCAAGATTAGCGTAGAACCGCCAAAAGTAAACAGTACAAAAAAAACAAGCCGGACTAAAAAAACCGTGCGTTCCAAAAATAAAAAATAATATTTTTTTAATTACTTCTTAAAGAGACTTTTAATATGCAATTCCCCAAGCTGTTTCTCGTCAACATCCGAAGGCGCCTCGCTCATCAAGCATTGTCCCTTTTGTGTTTTTGGAAATGCAATTACGTCTCTTATGGATTCGCGCTTTAGGGCAAGCATCAGCAAACGGTCTACGCCAAAGGCGAGGCCTCCATGCGGCGGAGTTCCAAATTTCAACGCGCGCAGCAAAAATCCAAATCTTTTTTCGGCATCTTCAGGAGTTATGTTTAACACCGAAAAAATGGATTTCTGCAATTCGCTGTCATGTATACGAATACTGCCGCCGCCAACTTCAACTCCGTTTAGCACAAAATCGTACGCATCCGAATTAATTTCCATCAACGCTTTTTGCGCCTCTTTAGTTTGTCCCTTTTCCAGAAGATCTGCGGCGCCGATTAATTTTTCGATGTGTTCTTCAACCGGCGATGTAAATGGGTGATGCATGCTGTTTAAACGCTTTTCCGTTTCATCATATTCAAACATGGGAAAATCCACGACCCATAAAGCTTTCCAGTCGTTATCCTGAATCAACTTAAACCGCTCGGCCATCTTGAGACGAAGATTTCCCAGAGTGGCAAATACAACGGAGGCTTTGTCTGCCGCAAAAAAAATAATGTCTCCTGGCTTTGAAGCGCATCTCCGGATCAATTCTTTTTGACTCGGCTCTAACAGAAATTTCGCGATTAAAGATTCCAGACCGGCATCGGTATGTTTAATCCAGGCCAGCCCCTTGGCCTTGAAATCCTGCCCCACCCAATGCGTCAAATCATCAATTTCTTTACGCGAAAGCCCGGCGCCGCCAGAAACGCAAAGAGCCTTTAATCTTCCGCCATTTTTTACTGTGTTTTTAAATACCTGAAATTCTGTGGTATCCGCCCAGTCTCCAAGCTCCACAAGCTTCATGTCAAAGCGAATATCCGGTTTATCCGATCCGTAGTTTTCCATGACATCGTGATATTTCATTACTGGAATATTTTCGCCAACGTCGATTTTAAAAGTTTCTCTGAGACTGTCGCGCATCATGTTTTCCATCATTTCCATGATAATCGAGCGAGTTATAAAACTCATTTCAATGTCAATTTGCGTAAATTCCGGCTGCCGGTCTTTTCTTAAGTCCTCATCGCGAAAACACCGCGCAATCTGGTAGTAGCGCTCCGTCGAGCCGATCATTAGAATTTGTTTAAATATCTGCGGCGACTGGGGTAGTGCGTAAAATTCCCCCGGCATAATTCGCGATGGCACTAAAAAATCGCGGGCGCCTTCGGGCGTTGATTTGTTCAGGATGGGAGTTTCAATTTCCCAGAATCCAATTTTGTTGAGATAGTCGCGTACTTTGTGTATAAATTCATGGCGTTTCTTAAGCGCTTCCTGCATGGGCCCGCGCCGTATGTCCAGATAACGAAATTTTAAGCGGTTGTCTTCCGAAGCTTCGCCTTCATGTTCTGAAATGGGAATCGGCAATGGTCTGGACTTGCTGAAAATCTCCAGGCTCGCAGCAAGCAGTTCAATTTCTCCGGAGGGTATTTTTTTATTAACAGCTTCGCTGGAACGCAATCTCAACCGACCCGAAATAATCACCACATCTTCATCACGAAGCTGATCGGCCTTTTTTAACAAATCTTCGCTTTCGGCCAGATCAAACACAACCTGAAGAATACCGGATCGATCCCTCAGATCCACAAATATTACACCCCCCTGATCGCGATAACTGTTCACCCAGCCCGCTACTGTAACATGGGTTTCATTATTTTGTTTGTTCAGAGATCCGCAGGAAATTCTTTCTTTGAGAGATGCTTTCATATTACGGAAGCTTTTGGATTAAAAGACGCTGCGTCAATCATTAGGGCTTTTTAAATATCTCGGATAGCTTTCTGTTTATGGCGGGCGGAACCTGGTCGGCAACATTACCGCCCAGAGAAGCTACTTCTTTGACAATGGTCGAGGATATGAAAGAGTTTTCGCTGCTGCTCATAAAAAACAGCGTTTCAAAATCCGCATACATCTTTTTGTTCATCAAAAAAATGGCATGCTCAAAATCAAAATCTGAAACTGCGCGAAGGCCACGAATGACAACGGTAGTATTTTTGCTGCGGCAATAATCCACCAGAAGACCTGAAAAACTTTCTACCTGCACACGATCGCCGTATTTTTTCAGCACTTCCGATATCAACTCTATGCGTTGATCCAATTCAAGAAGACTTTTCTTTGTGGTATTTTTCAAGACAGCAACTACCAGCTCATCCACTACGTTTAATGCCCTTTCCACAATATCAAGATGTCCGTTTGTAAAAGGATCAAAGCTTCCCGGATAAATAGCGCGCATAATCCATTAGGGGAATATTTATGGATTTGTAAAGGGATAAATAATGCTTGTATATGAAACCCAATTTAACGCTTGCAAATATACTCATCCGGATCAGCCTGGTTACGTTTATAATGAATTTTCGGGAAACTTTACTCCAATGGCGCGCCATTTTTCGGGATATTCCTATTCAGATCTGGCAAAAGCATTTGCTATTGTTTGCCGCTACTTTTTTTTCCATGATGTGGACGTATTACTCCTTTTCGCCGCATCTCCAGCCATGGGACAAATTTTTGGATGGATTGATGTACAGTCTCACCCTGATTGTTATATTACTCTCCCATGAGCTTGGACATTATATGCATGCCCGCCAGTATGGAGTAGAAACCACTTTGCCTTTTTTTATTCCCATGCCGTTTCTATCGCCCTTTGGAACTCTTGGCGCATTTATTCGCATGAAAAGTCTTCCTCCGGACAAAAGAGCCCTGTTTGATATCTCGTATTGGGGACCGGCGATGAGTTTTTTTACCAGCATTCCGGCCATAATTGCAGGACTGCTATTATCAAATTCCATCCCGACAAATATGCCCGATGCCGGGCTTCTTGTGGGCAAAAACGATCTTGTTTTTGGAAGTTCCCTGTTATTCGAAATACTGATTAAGATATTTGTTCGAATTCCGGATGGATATGCCCTGGTTTTACACCCTGTTGCCTTTGCCGGCTGGGTTGGCCTGTTTGTAACTGCCATTAATCTTTTCCCTATTGGTCAGCTGGACGGCGGTCATATTGCCTATGTTTTTCTGGGCAAGCGGCAAAAATATATTGCGTATTTATTTTTTAGCCTTCTTGTTTTTCTGGCATTGTCGGTTTCATCCGGCTGGATGTTCTGGATTTTCATGTTATTTATGATGGGATTAAAACATCCCGTAACCAGAATTCTGGAAGCCGGTATTCATGTAGATAAAACCCGAATACGCCGGAGCCTTCTTGCGGCAATTATTTTTATCATTTGTTTTATCCCTGAACCAATTAAAATGAATTTGCGCATGCAAATCCCGTCCCCTGAAACCCGCCCAAATGATGAAAGCCAATTTCGAGATTACCACGAAATCAAGCAAAACCGCAATAACAAATTTACAAGCAATTACTTTCAAAAAATAAATTTCTTTTCCGGGCAATATCCATGGAAATAATTTACTTAACGGATATTCATGATGATTTAAAAAATCTTCGTCAGGTTCTTTTGCAAACCAGAGCCGATTTATATATTATTTCCGGAGATTTAATTTACAAGGCATTTTTTACAGAAAAATTACTGTATGAATTTGTTTATATTCAGGAAGAGTTTTTTGCTTACCTTGTGCAACATAATATCAGAGGGACTCCGTCGGAGCTTGCGGTGTCTGTTTTGAGAATGCCCGAAAACTATTCTTCCGATTTTATCCAAAAAGCAAAAAGTTATGAAAAACTTTTCCAGAAAGCGCTGGCCAATATGAAGGCCAAATATGAACTTTTGAAGGGGCTTGTTGAAAAATATACGAACAGTCAGCTCATGCTTCTTCCCGGAAATTATGATCTGGATCTCCAGTTTACCGCCCTGTATCTGCATGACATGCACATGAAATGCAGAACAATTAATGGAATAAAATTTTGTGGCTATGGAGGCGCGCCTATTGCTACATCGGGAATCCCGGAACAGGTTTCTGTGGTTTTTTACGAGTATATTGTTGATGGCAAACTGCACAGCGAGCCGCAAACTTTTTTTGAATCCAGCGATCCTGATATTTTATTGCTTCACAATCCTGCATACGGCACTCTCGACAAACTTTCTTCCTTTGGCAGAGTCGGCTCGCATGGCATAAGGAACTATATTGACGCCCGCAAGCCTGCTCTGGCTTTATCGGGTCATGTTCATTCCGATTACGGGATTATGAAAGTAGACAAAACAATTTGCATCAACCCTTCCAATTTTGGCAAAGTAGATACCCTTGGCGGCCATGAATCCGGAGGATATTATTGCAAAATAACTCTTGAAAAGCGCGAAAGGATAAATCTGCAATCCGTTGTTTTACATCGCATTAAAGATAAAATAATTCATGATATCGCAGAGTTTTCCTTCCCGGATTCTCTGGAAATATCATGCAACGTTCTTAACAATGAGGAATATGATCTTACAGGAGGATTTCTGAAATGAGAAATCCATTCCCTGAAAATGACGTGTTCAAGCAGTTTTTGGGGCTTAAAGACTACTTTAAAAAATTCCAGACACGCGCAAGCGTAAACAGAATCCGGGAAATCGCAACCGTGGCGCGAATGATAAGATCTTCCGGCGATATTATTGCCTTTGACTTTCTTGGTTCAGTAAATTTTGGCATGGCCGCAAAAGAATCGGATGTTGATCTTGTTTTATATCTGGATTGTCCGGAAGTACCTCCGGGAATCGAGATGACCCATGAGAATTGCCCGCGTTTAAAAATGTACGAAACCTTGATTATTCCTACCCTGATTCATTCGGTAAGCCGGGAAAAATATAACACGCAAATTGTAGATCATATTAATTTATCTGCTCTTCAAAAATGTATTCTGGAAGAAAATTCGGAAACCGATATCATTGCCAGATTTGTATTCTACCGAACCATCTGCAGGGGAGTCAATAAACGTTTTCTTCATCCGATTGAAAAACTTCTTACGGACAGGCCGCATTTGTTTAAAGCCATAGAGAGTATCCTTACAGAGGCTTTAATAGAATTTACCAGATCGTCCTCACATGAGTCCTCGTTTAAAAAATATATAAACCGGTTAAAGGACAAAAATATTCGCATTCCCGAAACGATAATTAACAAAATCGTAAAGTACCTGACACTTTCACGCCAATAACTCCAGGGAATAAATATTTTCCGGCATTTGCGGACGGCGAATCAACCGGATACTTTCACCGGTTACAAGAAATTCAGGAACATAGGGGCGGGAGTTATAATTTGAAGACATGACCGAACCATAGGCTCCTGCATGAGCAATGGCAATTTTATCGCCTTCCCTGAGCTTATTTAGATTCATTTTTCTTGCAAAAAAGTCTCCTGACTCGCAAATTGGCCCAACAACATCATAATCAACCATTTCATCTGATGACTTAACTATCGACAAAATCTTGTGAGTTGCTCCATACAAGGCTGGACGAATAAGTTCGCTCATCCCGGCATCTGTAATGGCAATGGTAAAATCATTTCTGGGCTTTATGTAAAGCACGTGCGCCACAAGCAATCCGCTGTGAGCCGAAATAAATCTTCCTGGTTCAAAATCAATACGCCACCTTTGATTTTTTTTACCTGCAAGCCCGGCTGCAAAATCACTTAATGGAAACTCGACGTTTATATCGCCGGTAAATGTAGAATTATAGTCAATGCCAAATCCACCGCCAAGCGAAAGGTATTCAATTTTTGTGCTCAGGGAACTTTCCAGATTGTGGGCGACATTCGTTAAAAAATCGAGTCCTTTAAAGTACACTTCTTTATCAAGCAATTGCGATCCAAGGTGAACTTGAAGGCCAACCAGAGAAATGTTTTCAGATTCCTTTATTATGGAAACCGACTCAACAAGCTCTCCGGCATTCAAACCAAACTTTGCGCCTTCCACTCCTGTTTTAATATACTTATGGGTATCTACCGGAATATCCGGATTTAAACGCAACGTTATGGGCGCCCGCAATCCTTCACGTTTGGCAATCCGTTCAATTTGTCGAATCTCGGAAACAGATTCTACATGAAAGCTCTTTAGGTTTTCCCTGAGCCCCAACTTGATTTCTTCCTCTGTTTTCCCCACTCCGGCATAAACCATTCTGGATCCTTTAAACCCGGATGCAAGGCCGCGCTGAATTTCTCCTCCGGAAACAACATCAAGACCAAATGATTTATAACCTTCGATTAACTTTAGTATATGAATATTGGAAAGCGATTTTACAGAATAATATAGTTGAGAACCTGGAAAATTATCCACAAACATTTGCAACCTTGCTTTTAATATATTCTCATTGTATAAAAAGTAAGGTCCCGAATAGCTATATTGTAATCGCAAATCTTTTTCTATTTTGTCGCACAGGAGACTTGTATTATCCCCATTCCAGAAAAGAATGTCGCCCTGATATGTATAAAACATGAATTGCTTCAGGATTTGGACTCGGAGCGCGCTAACAAATTGTTTGGATGAAATTTGATCAATTTCCCGCGATATTTTTTTGCAGAATCATCGTCTCCTGTCATCTCGGAATTTTTTATCAGCAGATACCATGTTTCAGGCGAAATTCTTCGCTGATCTTTGGCAAGCTGGGTCACTTCAAGGAGGCATTTAATAGCTTTCCCATATTCCCCATATTTTGTGTGCAAAAGCCCCAAATTGTAAAATGCGTCCATTTTGTCGTATTCACGAACTGCTTTTGACAGACCCGATTCAAGAGATTTTACAGCTTCCGGATATTTATTTAGACCATCATAGGCAAGCGCTAAAAATTTCCATTCCTGAAAAACTTCAGGGTGAATCAAGCTGTCAATCACTTCCTGATACTTCCCTTCGCCAATTAATTGATGGTAGTCAGGGGCGTTTGCACCGGCATTGTTTTGGAGCGATGGCTTGCCTCGAACTCCCGCAACGATGGTGGGTTTTGGTTCATTTTCTCTTCTAAGTATTTTGTTGAAAAAACTTGAGTTGGAGGAATCCTGCGACCCTACGATTTCCTTTAAATGAATCGTTTGATTGGCCGAAACTCTGTATTGCCCTCCCCGGTATGAGAACGAAAGCATCGAGCTTGAAAGTGTCTTGATTTTAGACTCGACTGCAAGCTCCTGTCCGATAGATACCGGGGCTTCATTTTTATCGGCAATGACAAAAACTTTCCCTTTTAAAAAAGTCACCGTAACCTTTTCTTCTCCGGCAAATACCGAAACCTGGAAAGCAAAAGCCAGCAAAAAAAATTTAAGGGTGGTCGTTTTCATCCGAATAATATATTCCATTAAAATCCCATATTCAAGCCGACATGTACTCCAACAGTTTTATCTGAGGCCAAACTGGCTATTACAGAAAGACTCAAAACATTGTTGGGATTCAAGGGAATCAGGTTTATCTGGGCGCCCAAAAACACTCTTGCATCAATAGGGGCCGATGGCGCTTTTTGATGCACAGTTACAGATCCAATTTTTTCAGGAGTACCTCCAGTAGAACCCATAATGTCTAACTTGGCATTCCCTGACTTGTCATTAACTCCAATATCGGAACTGCCCATATTAATATCCACACCGCCTCCGAGCATAAAAGTAAAAACCGACAACAGGCGGACACTTGTAGAGACTTCAATGGGAATGGTCGCTGTACCATTTGTAAATGTCAGACTGGATCCTTGAGGTACATTAAAAGTAACTATATTTGTAGTTCCAGATGAAATTGATGAGGGAAGCAAAGAACTAACATCCATTGAGATTTTATTTGATGTAAAATCCATGCCCGTCGTAATGTCCAGTCCGCCCCAATAGAATAAGAAAGGGGATCCATCACTCTCTTCATTGGAATCATTGGCATCTTTTTTGATGCTATTTTTTGCTCTGTTCGGACTACCCTCAATAATCTTATACTGGACATGCAATCCAAAAGAATCTGTTTTCAGGTTTACAGGGATTGGCGGAACAACAGGGATTACCGGAACAGAAAGAGTAAAATAATTGACAAATATGTTTAGATTCTCAGGCTTAAAAAAGCCAATCTCTCCCAAACCAAATTGTTTTAATGAAACCCCCAAAACCACGCTAGCCTGGGCGCCAATGCCAACGGAAGGAATCCTACCCGGACCAATATTCGATAGTTGATTGCTTATTTCTGCTGGAGATAAAAGGGGGCCAGCTCCTGCATTTACTGAGGCGCTAATAATAAAAATCTTGTGATTGGTTCCATAAGTAACACCCAGACCTCTGGTGGCCATATCCTGTGAATTGGCCATCATCTTGAGAGTGTCCCCGAGGGTTGTGGTATTTACTTGTTTATCCAGAGTTGTTAGCAGGCTATCAACCTCTTGCGCAAACAATTGTTCCGGATTTAGCCCACCAAAAACAGCACTTGCGCCGTCGCTTAACGTAATGGTAAATAGCCCACTTTTGCTTTTATGCTGAGCCGCATAAACAGATTGCGCAAAAACAATAAAAATAGTTAATGCAAAAACATTCAGTCCTTTTTTCATAGATATTTCCTTTTCAGCAACATGCAATCCGTCAAGTATATTGAAAAGCAAAAAATTACATTCGATAAGACCGCTCAAAAAGCAATGAAAGCTCAGGCAGAATGATTTAGACTGACGCAGTTTTGGGGCGCGAAGCGCCCCAAAACTGCGCATTACAAGACATTTTGATCTGATTATTGAGGTTCATGCCCATACTCCAAACTCTTTTCGAGCAGTTCATTATATTTTTGAAAAAGGGTTGTCAATCTGTCGTTTTTTTCTACTTTGTCATATTCATTTGGAATAATACGGAGGAATAATGGCTCAAAATAAACAGGGACAATATGAAATGACTTTTGTACTCGTAGAAAAAGATGCGGCAGCGCTGGATACAATTCGGGAAGAAATAAAAACCAATCTTGTCCGGAGAAACGCTCAAATTTCAAAAGCCGACAACCTTGGAAGCAAACCATTATTCCATGAAAAGAACCATCACAAGCGCGGCAACTTTAACTGCTGGCAATTAACGACAGGGTCGGAGAATCTGTCTCAGATAAATGCCGATTTGCGAGTAAATTCCAACATATTGAAATCCATGATTGTAAAAGCGGGTTAATAATTTGGCGAATGATATCAACAGAGTAGTTTTAGTCGGGCGATTGACTCGCGATCCAGAACTGAAATCAACCAATAACGGCAGTTATTTATGCCGGTTTACCCTTGCTTCAAACAGAACCATTTTTCAAAAAGATGGAGAAAATAAAGAAGAGGTCGGTTTTTTTGACTGTATTGCATGGGGCAAACTGGCAGAAATCATCAGCAAATATACTCAAAAAGGACGCCGGGTGGGAATCGATGGCGCTTTGAGATTTTCATCATGGGAAAATGCTGAAGGTAAAAGACAAAGTAAGGTAGAAATATTTGTTGAAAGCTTTCAATTCCTGGATTCAAAAGGCGCTGGCGAGGGCGCAGTACCGCCTGCTTCCACAGAAACAGGCGACAGGGCAGAAAATAATTCAAGTGGGTTCTCGGAACCTTTTAACGATGACATTCCTTTTTAATACAGGAGAAATAAATGGAAGAACATAGCGAAACAAGAAATCAGGGGCGATCAGACGACGACAGAAGACAGGGACGAGACGGCCGAATGGCTTCAAAATTCAAAAAACGAGTATGCCGACTTTGCTCCGAAAAAACAGATGTATTAGACTACAAAAAAACCGAAGTAATGGTTAAATTTGTTTCCAATAAAGGGAAAATTCTACCAAGACGATTATCGGGAAGCTGCGCGAGACACCAGCGAGTGGTTGCCACGTCAATAAAGCGTGCAAGAGCAGCTGGATTTATGCCTTATTCGCCTAGATAATGCTATATTCTTTAACAGGTTTTCCATTTGACCTGTTATGGGCAATCCTTATAGCCCTTATCTATAGACCAAAATTTAACTTTTATTTTCTGGGAATAATAAGCATGTCGTTGATTATTCCCGGATTTATAATGCCGCCGTCCTTTCAAATGATGTACTGGTCTCCCGGCGGCGCAGCGATGGTTTTAATTTCTACATTGATTATCCTGTTTGCTTTGACCCACGATTCCTGGTTAAAAGATAAAAAAGTGGAATATATACCAGATCGCAAACATATACGCGAAGAAATTGTTAAAATCGAACAAGTTGAGGTACGGCAACGGGAATACCTGAAAATTGTGCAAAAAATTGGAATTTCCGTAGAAAGAAATAACCCATTACTACTCGTTCCAAATACCATTTTTTTTATTGGTTCGTTTGTTTTGCTGTTTCTGATTACTTTTTCTGGTCTTGCTTATGTTCATCTGAAAAACCCGGATCATATTAAAAATATTTTTTTAGAATTTTACACGACTGTTGCTGCAAGCCCCGGCAGTTTTGATGAATGGTACAACTCCTTCATGCAACTGGCAGCCTTTCAGGTTTTTATTGCTGACATGATTTTTTTTCTGCTGATATTAAGTGTAATGAGCAAAATTCTTGTTTATCGAAATTTGCGCAAACCTGGCATGGGAGACATGGCGTATGTTCAAATTCCCTACTTTTTTTTATGGATATTTATTGTTTCGGGAGCCTGTTTCTTTGCCGTATTAAAGCTCGAATATCATGGAATATATTTATTTATCGCCAAAAACCTCTTCTTCATTATTTCCTCTTTTTTTGTATTTCAGGGAATAAGCATATTCTGGCTTTATCTTCAGGTTCGTCTTTTGCCTGCAGCATCCATTATCCTGTCTATTATCATTACGGCTTTTTTGTTTGATGTTTTATCCATGATTATATTTTCTGTATTGCTTCTTGGCGGTCTTACCGACTTCTGGTTTGAATTTAGAAAAAAGGCTTTACACCCCAAATTATTTTCAGATGATGCATAGAAAATCAATGTAACGCTGCGGTTAATCCGGACGGCGACTGAATAAATCGGGAAAAACAATGAAAGTAATATTAAAAAAAGATATTCCAACGCTTGGCTTTGCCGGCGACATTAAAGATGTAAAAAACGGTTATGCAAGAAACTATCTTCTCCCTGAAGGGCTCGTAATTACTGCCGATGCCAGGTCTAAAAAAGAACTTGCCTTTCTTACCCAGGTTCGGAAACAGAAGCTGGCCAAAAGAGAAAAATTAGCCAAAGAGTTATCATCAAAAATGGCTGGTATTGAAGTCCGAATTACCGCCAAACTTGGCGAAGATGGTAAAATGTTTGGCAGCGTTACCAGCATGCAGATTCAAAAAGAACTTGAAAAGCTGGGTCATGCTGTCGACAAAAGGCAAATTCATCTGGATGATCAAATCAGAACCCTGGGTATTTATAATGTAACGCTCAAATTGCATGAGAATGTAAATCCTGTCGTTAAAGTATTTGTACAGGATGAAACAGGCAGCACGGAACCACCCAAAAAAGCAAAAGCGGAAAAAGAAGTCGAGTCCGAATCCCAAGCTGAAGAAAAAGCGTCTGACTCAACAGAAAACTCTACTCAAGAATAGGCTGTGAAGGATGGCTCTATTTGATGCAGAATCTGAACAAATCGTTCTGGGTTCCATTATTCAGAGTCCTGATGTATTTAATGATGTCAGTCAGATTGTATATACCGATGACTTTTATTTTGAACCGCACCGTATAATTTACAAAATAATTTTTGATTTATTTGATCATCAAAAAATTCCCGACGCCATGATGGTAATTTCGGAGCTCAAAAATCAAAACCTTCTTGAAAAAACCGGGAATCGAAGCGCCATTATTCAAATGGCCGGATTAAGCAGCCCAATTGCAGCGCCCACCTATGCCTCGCGTGTAAGAGAACTGGCGCTCAGGCGACGCCTGTTAAACGAAATAAAAGAAATTGAATCTTCTGTGCTGAACCCGGGAACAGATCTTAATGACATCCTTTCCAAAACAGAAAAATCTATAGTATCCATATCGGACAGACATACGACATACAACGTACGCCACATTCGCGATATTAATGCTGAATTTCTGCAATTTCTGGAAAACCTCAAGTTATCCAAAGGCGGTATCACCGGCCTTGCAACAGGATTCCATAAACTCGATCAAATGACGAGCGGATTTAAAGGTGGCCAGATGATTGTACTTGCTGCCAGACCGGGCGCGGGTAAAACTACACTTGCCTTGAATATGGCTCAATATGTTGCAATGAAATCACAAAAACCCATATTGTTTTTTTCCCTGGAAATGACGAGACTGGAATTATTGCTAAGACTGGTTTGCGCCGATGCATTCCTTGAGTCATCAAAAATCCAAAAAGGTTATATCAATGAAAAGGAAATGGGAAAAATCATAAGCTCTGTGCAGCGGGTTCAGTCAGCAGATATTTATGTAGATGACAGTCCTGATCTAACATCATGGGAATTCCGGCAACGATGCCGTCGCCTGTCGGGGCAGCTAAAATCGTACAATAAAGAGCTTGGGCTTGTTGTGGTGGATTATCTTCAGTTGATGACAGACAAATCTCGCGGGATGGAAAGCCGTCAACTTGAAGTTGCAAGCATTTCGCGATCATTGAAAATTATCGCAAAAGAACTAAATGTACCGGTACTTGCGGTGAGTCAGATGAATCGTTCGATAGAGCAGAGAGGAAAAGACACAAGACCCCAGCTTTCTGATTTGCGCGAGTCCGGAGCCATTGAACAGGATGCAGACATGGTCATGTTTATTCATCGCGAAGATATGTACAATTTTGATCTGCCGCCAGAGCAGGCTGGTCAGGCAGATATTATCATTGCCAAACACAGAGCCGGCCCAACAGGCTCGGTTAAGCTGGCATTTCTCAAAGAAAAGAATTTGTTTATGGATACAGAAACCCATGAGGCAGAATCGCCTTCCGGGGATTTTTAAAAAACCGGTATTACTTTCTTTAATCGCGTCGCAGGCAATCTTTTTAAACGCTGGTTTTGCGGATCCACTTCAATACCGACGGATTCAAGCGCGGTTACGCCCAATATCGGTTCAACGTCATCGGCGCCAAAGATTACCGAGCCATACACAATTTCCCCCATGAACTCAAATCGGGCTCCTGCTATATCCATTTTAATTTCGCTACCGTCAGCTAATTCATAAGATCGTTTTGATTCGGGCATGATTCCGATACTCTCCAGAGCATGCCGCGGAACCATCGAGTCTATCGCGCCCGTATCTACAAGGAAAAGACCTTCCCAGCGTTTTTCTTTATCAGCCGGATTTGATACTGCGACTGTGACCTGTGTTACACCCATGTTTCACCTTAATATTTTTTAATGTATCTGTCAACCTGATTTTACAAAAGCAGTCCTTGGCGTTTGTCGATCTGCCAGTTCATACATTTTTTCTTTTAATTGTCTTACTCCTTCCTTGTTATGCGTATTCCCCCAGATGGCTTCCGGAAAAAGTTCAACCAGTTTTTTTCTATTTTTTTCAAGGACAAGATCATCCTTATTTAAAAAAAGTATAATGTTTTTTTCGGCCACGTTTAATTTTTCCAGTTCTCTTTTGACTACCCCTATTTCTTCGGAAACCCTGACCGATGAGGCGTCGGCAACGAGAATAATATTGTCCACATATGTAATTTCCTCAAGCGTAGACTTGAAGGCCGCAACAAGATTTACCGGAAGATTTCGAATAAAACCTACCGTATCCGTGGCGGTAGCATACAATGGCCTGAATTCTTTCTCGCCAAGATAAACTTTCCTGGTATACGAATCCAGGGTGGCGAACAATCGATCTTCGGCCAGAAGATTTTTGGACGACGAGCCTAAAATGTTGAGCAAGCTTGTTTTCCCTGCATTTGTGTAACCTGCAATGGCAAACGATGGGGTAATTCTTTTTTTTCGCGTATTGGCGCGGTGACGACTTACTGATTCCAATTCTTTTTTAATGGTCACAAGCCGACGGCGAATATGCCTGCGGTCGCTTTCG
>Ga0224495_10001616_pt1 | contig 15668 bp, 17 predicted proteins | sample SF_Jul11_sed_USG_FD_168128 | JGI IMG/M metagenome (GOLD analysis project Ga0224495, IMG submission 168128) | Sediment microbial communities from San Francisco Bay, California, United States - SF_Jul11_sed_USGS_4_1 | ecosystem: Environmental > Aquatic > Marine > Sediment | place: USA: California... | reverse complement strand
GCTCAATTGCTGAGAAAGTAAAAACAGACTTGGCGCTTAATCTTGGTAGAGCATTGGGTACATTCCTAGATGGCAAGGGTACTGTTGGAATCGGAACTGATGCAAGAACATCTAGAGAGATGTTAAGGAACAGTATCATAGCTGGTGTTCTATCAACTGGTGTTGATGTAATAGACTTGGGAATCGCACCAATGCCAACAACTGCGTACTACAGTCAAATTGACGGAGTTTCAGCGTCTGTTATTGTCACAGCTAGTCACAATCCACCTGCAGATAATGGATTCAAATTCTTTACAGGTGGAAGAGAGTTCATCAGAACTGAAGAGATTTTCCTAGAGGACTGTATTTCCGAGAACCGATATCTTGCAGCGAATTGGGACGGTTGTGGAGAGGTTCTATACCTCGATACCAGGAATCAGTACCTAAACTATCTCAAAGATTTCTTGTTAAAGAGAGGCAAAAGAAGTGATGGTACAAAGGTATTGTTAGACTTGGCAAATGGTGCGGCTACAAACTACACACCACACTTACTCCTAGAGATGGGATACTCTGTGACAACTATGAACTCTCACCAAGATGGACACTTCCCAGGAAGACCTGCAGAACCATCACCAGAGAATCTTGGTGATGCGATGAAAATGGCGGCAAGTTCAGATTTTGCTGTAACAATGTGTCATGATGGTGATGGAGATAGACTTGCAGTTATTGATGAACAAGGAGAGTTTGTCGATCAGAATCGTGTTATCGCTCTCTTTGCAAGGGACGAGGTCGTAAGAAAGGGTGGAGGAATTGTCGTTGTGTCTATTGATACCTCTAGTGTTATTGACGAATTGGTTACAGCAGCAGGTGGTCAGGTAGTACGAATGCCATTAGGGTCTCTTCAGGAGTTTCTGGCCACAGATAAGGGAAAGGATGTCGTCTTTGCCTCGGAACCTTGGAAACCCATCTTCACTGATAACGGTTGGTGGATGGATGGCATTGTTGGAGCTGCCCGATTTGCACAGTTAATGGATGAGCAGGGTAATAGTAGTTGCATGAAACTCATGAAGAGCATTCCAAAATATCCAATGCTCAGAGACTTCGTCCGATGTCCAGACAATATTAAACAGGCGTTCCTACCCAAGGTTAAGGAGTTATTAGTTCCGCAGATGAGTGGAATCGATAAGATACTCGAGATAGATGGCATACGGATTGAGTGTACTGATGGATCTTATGTACTTGTGAGGGTGTCAGGAACAGAACCAAAGGCAAGAGTCTACATTGGAGCAAAGAAGCAGTCCACTGTTGATAGACTTGAAAAGCTCACTGAGGGAGTTATGAATCAGGTTCTAGAGGAGCTTCAGAGAAAATAACAATGCTTCTAGGTTCTCCCAAACGGTATCTTTTCCGCTGGCAGGTGCATATACAAAAGTAAATTAACCATTGTTAAGAATATCGCTAATAACTTGCTATGATGTACGCAATCTAAGCTGAAAACATGCGAAATATAGGAATTGGTGCGATACAATGGCGTCATTTGTTGTTCTTTTACCCATGTTTACTGTAATAATCAGTATTCTTTTTGTCTATGCGCTTTTCAATCAATGGAAACAGAGAAGGAGAATCTATCAACTAATCTGGCTTGTGTCTATATTGTTGTTCATAATCACTGCATCAATTGAGGTGATATCAGAGCTAGTAGGATGGCAAATTGATCTCTACAGAATATATCTGGTCTTGGCAGCTTCGCAAGTAGCTCTTTTGGGCGGGGGAACATATTATCTGATGCTTCAAAAGAATGTGTTCAAGAGTCGAGGACTCGCTCTTTTCGATATCATTCTCCTAATCATTATAGCCTTCTTCTCTTGGATGATGACACTTAGTAGCATTACTGATTATTCAGCTCTCCTATTTGGCAGATGGGAATACCCCATTATTGGTATTGGTATATTCTCTCTGGCAATCGGTTGCGCCATTCTTATTGGAAGAGGACGGGATGATAGTCATAAAGGCGTTCTCCACGCGCACGCCTATCTTATCTTCAGCATAGTTATCACCCTCTGGATGGGAGCCTATGCTGCTGTTGCTGAGGTAGATGTAGATCAACTAGTGACTGGTACCGTTGTCGCAGGGCAAGCGATGGCTCAGCATGTTCGAAACTTTTCACCACTCTTATCGGTTAGTGGAGGGTTTTTGCTGATTGGTGGAGCGCTTTTCTCATATTTCAAAACTCGGCTAAGTTTTAATTTGTGGATTGCATTAGGTGGTCTTGCCATTGCCATTTCTGGAGCGATAGCAAGAACCAGCCCAGAACTCGGAATAATTCTATATATAGGTGAAGTTGTCGGAATACTTCTGCTCTATAAGGGGTTCATAGATTCTGATAGGATTGCAGCTGCGTCCCAGATGTCTACTTGACATGATGCATTTTCAACGATTGATGATGACCATGAAACACATCTAGTTTCTGCGAAATGATTAATCAAGAACCTCATCCATAGATTTAGGCTTATTCCGATACAATAGAAAGATAGGTGGCGCCGAGGATGAGATTCGAATTCGTGCCTCGTGTCTACGATTTAAACGGGGTCTCACGAGCCTCAAGGGCAACGGTTGGCTCGTCTACGAATAGTTTCGAGACCGTCTCCGTAACCGCTTGGATACCTCGGCTTGATTATTTGCTTCGGAACAAGGGATATAACATTGATGTTTGAGATAATCATTTCTTAATTTTTGAGTCGTATCTTTTTGTATCACTCAACTGAAATAGAATGACCAAGTTGAATAAGTTGATTATTTTAATTTCCTAAGAGTACTCTTGAGGTACTTGGCACACTCAGCCACATCCTTTTCACCTTCTTCACGATAATGCGGATATTTCACAATGTTTCCTTGATAGAAAAACATGAATTGGGCAAAACGTGCCGCAACAAAGAGGTCAAGGTATCCCAGATCTGACTCAGCAAGAGGACTGGTTTCCAGATATCCTTCAATCAACGCTTCACGTATCTTAGGATTCCTACCATCCCGTTCATACATGTAGTCTGCAATGACTGCTCCTAAATCAAACATCCAGTAGCTGAAGCCACAATCATCAAAATCGAAAGGTCGTGCTTCTCCCCTGTGGTATACTACATTTCCAAGGTCCGCATGAATCAAGCCGTAGGCCTTCTTTCCTTTTCCAAGCTGCCCAGCAGCTTCATCTACACGGTTCAACACATCGGTGAATTCATCTTGGTATTTCTTGGGGATTGCCTCCCGAGCCTCTATTGCAGAGAATCCGTAGTCAAATCCATCACCATAGAGACCTTCCCAGTCCCAATGGGGTCGTGCGAAGCCCTCTGGCTTCCTCCAATGCATCGATTGCTCATGCATTTTTCCCACGACTCTGCCCAGTGACTTGTAGTGCTTTGGCCGGACACCCTTCATGATTTCTCTGCCCTCTACCCAGCTTAAGAGAGTGCAATTTCTATGCGCCGGGGGAGTATGTTCACCTTCAACAACCGTCAGCCAATTACCCTCCGAATTCCTGAACGGGGCGGGTACACTAATGTTCGCTCTACGCAACGCAGATAGCCATTCCATTTCAGAAGAGATGTATTCTGGTTTCATGTAGTTGGGCTGGTGGAGCCTTAGAGCGTAACGCCCTGGTGGAATGGATCCTTCAGATTTTCTGGCTAACGGGACATCGACTTGGTACAGTCCGTTTCCACTATAACCCTTGAATTTAGGATTCATGCCCTTCAGCCCGTATTGATCAAGCGCTTTCTTAGCGAGATTCCTCAATCTCAACAAAAAGGATCGATAGCTGACTTGCTCTCCTGATGACATTTCTTTCGCCTACCTTTCTTTTAGAGTGGCTCACTACAAAAAATCACTTCCCCAAGTTAGGTTGATTTCAAAAACAAGCTCCAAGAGCCATCAATACACTGATAGAAGTGATTCTGGTCTTGGTTAGTAACTCATTATTGGGAGCCTCGTTTCTTTGGTCAGGTGATTTCCTTATATTAAAGCTTACCAGCGCAGCTATGAGAAGTTCCAATCAGCTAGATTTTCAATTCTAGGCCATGAGCGACGAAATCTACATACTGCTTGATTCATTCTATGAAAACAGATAATGTGATTCTGCCATTCCACCAGCATGGGCAATAGCCAAATATCTGACTTGAAACGGTGTTGTTCTGACGTTAAGAGCGCGCTGGTATCACAATATTCATTTACCAAAATTAATGAGAAACATGAATTCTAATGATTAAGGACATTACGACAATCATTTTTGGAGGATTTACTGGCAATTGTTATCTTCTTGAAACGGACATAGGATTTGTTATAATTGATACAGGAAGGAAGTCTGTTAGAAGTAAACTTGAACAAGAACTAGTAATTGCAGGTTGCCAGCCAGAAAATCTTGACTTGATTATTTTGACCCATGGAGATTTTGATCACACAGGAAATTGTGTCTATCTTCGCGAAAAGTATGATACAAAAATTGCTATGCATCGTTACGATTCAGACATGGTTGAATACGGAGATATGTTTAGGAATAAAAAAACTGGCAATTGGATTATTAAAAAAATGATTAATGTATTCTTTAATATAGCTAAATTCAAACCGGATTATATGATTGATGAAAAATCGGACCTATCTGGATATGGTCTTGATGCTGAAGTCATTCATCTTCCTGGGCACTCTAAAGGCTCAATAGGTATATTGACAGCTAGTGGTGATCTTTTTTGTGGTGATTTATTTACTAACACGAAAAAACCAGAACCAAATTCTATGATAGATGATTTGGATGAATTCAATGAAAGTATCGATAAAATCAAAGGTTTTGAGATAAAAATTGTTTATCCAGGCCATGGACAACCTTTTCCGATGAATTCGTATATTGAGTGATTAACGAAGTATAGAAAAGTGGTGCGGAGGGCGAGATTTGAACTCGCGAACTCCTACGAGATTTCCCTGGTGGCACACAAAGTTGCGACCAGCAGGGACCTAAACCCTGCGCCTTTAACCAGGCTGGGCAACCTCCGCATCTTGAAAACGAGTGAAACGCGGACCCATTTTAACCGTTTTGTATACACGATTCTACTTGTCAACGGTTTCCCAAGTATTGCTACAACGCGGACAATGCCACTTCTTTCGGTATTTGCCGCTCGCCAGCATTTCTTTTCGTACAAGAGCGACCTCTGAAAATCCACAGCGGGAACATACAATTGCGTCCATATCATGCATCTCAGTCCGCATGATGACTGATGGTCATATCTAGTTTTCTCGTCAGGACTAGATGTTCTATGGTCTTGATAACCGAGTCATGTCACAACGTTTTTATTCGACTCGTTGGATGTCGGCGCGGTCCCAATGGTATGACCATGGACCATTTCGTGATTCTCTGGACTCATTGATTTGTGTCCAGTGTGAGCGTGATATTCAGATGTCCTCAAGAAGCAGACAGTCAGCAGCAAGAACTCGAGATAAGTGGAGAGAGAAGATTTGGTATCAAATCGTTGCTCCGGACTATTTTGAGAATAAGGAGATAGGAACAACTCCAAGTGAAACTCCGGAACAGCTGATTGGTCGAACTATTCAGCCCACACTCTATGATTTGACTGGAGACTTCGATAAGATCCACGTGAGACTCCGATTTAAGATTCTTGAGGTTACGGGTCAACAGGCTAAGACTAGCTTTTATGGGCACGAGTGGAGCTCAGACTATCTGAGAGGACTTGTAAGAAGAGGCACTTCAAGAATTGATTGGATTGGCCCTATTCTGACAAAGGATGACTACCTTATGCGAATTTCAGTGATTGTATTTACAACCACTCGTTCGAAGACAAGTCAGGAACACTCAGCACGAAAAGCAATTGAAAAGGTCATTAGAGCTCATGCAAAGAAACATACTTTTGATGAACTAGTCACTAAGGTTATTCTGGGAGACCTTGCGGGCGAAGTATACGAGGATGTGAAAAAGATCATCCCGATCCGAGAATGCGAGATTCGTAAGAGCAAGGTGCTAAAGGGACCAGAGGAAGTAAAGACGAGAAGAGCTCGTCTAAGACGAGGCACGGCTGCTGAAAAAGAAGCAGAGTGAGCATATCTCTTAGTTAGTATAACAAAAGATCATTATGGGAAGTAAGAGGTCCTTACTCCCTCATATCTTCCAAGTGATGGAGAGATTGTAGAAGAAGCACCATTAGATTGGCTACTCTGGTAAGTTTTTCTATGTCATTTTCAGACTCTACTAGCTCATTCAGTGCTTTTAGTTTCCCAATAAGAGTCACTCTAAGCTCTGGTATCAATGTCTTCACTGCTTGCGTTTCAACCTCTTCGTCTGATTTAGCATATACTATACGCCGGTCGCACTTCGCACAGTAGGTGTCAGTACCCACTTTGAAAAGCGGTGATCCACACTGTGGGCATGATTCTGCAAGCATTGTCGCACCACGGCGTAATAGCTCGGCCATCTTCTTGACAGAAACATCATCTTTCTCATTCATTTCTTGCACAATAGTGGGTTCTCCAAACTTCGATATAAGAAGTGCTGGTTGGATGAGCCATTATGAAAACGTTGATATGGTCAGAGCCTGCTAGGTCCTTGTTGTTCACACACCATTTGTGTGTCAAGACCATTTAGAGGTGAGTCCATTGGACCCCGAAACGCAGAAGAGCATCGATCAATCAAAACACATTCTTAAACAAATATCGGAAGATTCCTCAGTTCCAAGGAACATCCGGCGTGCTGCTAATGAATCGATAGCAGTCCTTGAGAATGAATCAGACTCTCCCGCCGTGAGAGCTCAAAATGCAATATCCATCTTGGATGAGCCAAGTCAGGATCCGAACTGTCCGAACCACGCTCGGACAAAGATTTGGCATGTGTCCAGTCTATTGGAGCCAATACGTGACTAGACCAATTTGGTCTTGTTTAAACAAAAAAGCCAGTCAGTACCACTTCTGGGAAAGGACTGGTATTCAATACCAGGGCCAGTGTCTATTCATGATTAAGGCGAAGATAAGAGGAATCTATTCACAATCCTTGACTCAGATATTGCTGCAAAACCATTTCGAGATGGTTCAACCCACTCCTGAAGTGGCTAGAAGGTTTGGGCTTCCATATCGTAGTGAGATTCCAGATATTGATATCTGGGATCGAAGCGACCTGCAAGGTATAGTCGCAATCGCATACGAATCAATATTGAATCGACTTACTGATGTGTTTCGTAGACGTTTGGGGGGCGTAATCACTAGAACGCCTAGAGTAGCTAAGAGTTCAATATATCGTGGAATTGTATCAGGGAGAGACGAGAAAACAGGACAGACAAAAGTCGATTTAGGAGCTATATCAGGATTATTACCAGACAGAGGGCTAGAACGTGGTCAACCGCTAATGGTCCAGATTCGTGCTCATGATTATGGACGTAAATCTCCTGTTTTGTCTTCCAGTATTACCATACCAGGTCGAGCTGCAGTTCTTCTCCCCGAACCAGTTGTACGACTTAGTACGAAAATCAAGGAACAAGAGGCACGAAACAATCTCGCAACACTTGGTAGAAAGATTCGTGAACATACTGACAATTGGGGAATTCTCTGGAGAACTGCCGCAGAGAACCTAACCGATAAAGAGCTGCAGGACGAGGTTGATGATCTTCTTGATATTGCGCAGAGAGTGTATAAGAACTACAATGAGATGGCATCAACTGGCATACTCTTTGAGGGAACCAGTAATGCAGATATCGAATTCCCTTCAGAAGTCAAGGAAGCTCTTGATAAAACGAGAGCAAAAATCAAACCAACAATTGACAAGCACCACTTCTACAAGAGCGCAGGGTATTCATCCCTTGTCGATCTAGCAGAAACAATTATCGAAGAGCGTCCCGAAGAACGCGCGTACATCACCTCCAAACTCGAAAAAATTGTGTCAAAAGACATGCCAAAGGTCGATGATACAGTCAATATTGAACATGTAAAATTAGATGGACGGAATATTGTACTAGCTAGAGGGAGGATAGTAGAAAATAATCCCAAGGGTTTTGTGATTATGAGACAGTTTAGGCATACCAACCGAAAGCTGAAGTTAGTACAGGAGTATGCTGAGGGTGTTGATGTAGTTGGAGATGAAGGAGATTACGCTCTTACTCAAGTGCAACCAGGTGCTATGACTCTTTTCACAAATTATTATTCAAGAAATGGTAGAGTAAAGGGAACATATGTCAATATCAATACAGGGGTAGAAGTATATCCGAGTAATGGAGGTAATCCGGGAAGAATTCGTTACGTTGACCTTGAGATTGATGTTGTTAGGGCACCTGTTGATCAAGAACCTAGAATCATAGATCAGCATCTTCTGAAACGTGCTGTTCAACGGGGATTCATCACAGAAGAAATGGCTGAGCATTCACGAACAAGAGCTGAAGCTGCTTTCCAGCAACTTATCGAGGGTATAGGCATAGGTGAAAACTTGGAGTGAGCTGTCATTTATCTTCTGTTTCTACAGATTCAGAGGTTCTTATCGATAGGTCTATCGCACTCATGATGTCTTCCAATGTGGCACCTAGACTTTCGATACTCCTCTCGCACTGAACCTTTACAAATAGAGATACATCGCTCACTCTGCACGAGATGGTTAATCCAACTGGGAGCGGAGAGTTATCAGGGGATATTGCTTCTAAGACCCTCTTTGCGATTTCAGGTGATTGAAACTCAATCTTGATATTTGCTATCATTATTAGCTACCGGCCTTGTCGATGTTTAAGATCAGCTGAAGTACCATTTCTGTAACTTCAGGACTATTAATAATCGTAACAGATTGAGATGATGAGGTGAGAGGAAGAATCCCTTTTTTCAATAGACTTCGAAGAACTTGTTTGGTGTTAAATCTAGAATATGGCCAGATAATGGTCGAAGACTCTTCATTATCCAGAACAAGCGGCTTATCAGGATCAACAAGCCTATTACTTAGAGCAATCCTCCCTGCATCAGGCAGTATCTCAGCTTTTGAGCCGATTAGCTTCACTATTGTAGCAGAAGAGGTGGACTCCACAACCAATCCTGAGTCAAGTCTCTGAACAGAGGATATGACATCCTTATTGTGACTCATATGACTGTCAATCATAACTCTTAGGGCTCGTCCTCTATCTCCTAGCCATACACTCATTATTGTGCCCAACTCATGCCTTGCCCATGCTGTGGTAGCCACGATTTCAACTCCTGAAACATATCTTATTGGGCTGGATTCACGCTCGAGTTTGAGTATGTAGTCTTTGCCTAGGAGATAGGGTATTACTCCAGGATCCAATCGCGTAATGAGATTCGATGTGAGTCGCTGGGCTTCTGATGTATTGAGATTGTTCAGGGGTGATCGCAGTTTTTGAACAGGTATTTCTGAAGCAATTAAAAGCTCGTCGCAAGCTTTTTGATTTCCACTAATTGTGGGTAGATAGGGGTGTGTACTATGAAGTAGTGCTTCGTCAAGAGGCAACATCCCTACCCCAAACAATCTGAATCCTTTCCGTTCTTCTACCAATCCTTCCTTTTCAGCCAGATCTGTGATTTCTTTATTAGCTCCTTTCTTGGTTCCGTTCATTTCGTCTTGGATTAGAACGCCAGTAGCCGCAAGCTGTAGGTCATAAGAGCTTACATCTATCTGCGACTTAGCTAACGCATATGCAGCTGGAGTTATGGTGAAGTCAGTTCCGATAGTGATTGTATGTAATTGTTCTGACTCTGAGGTTCCTCCGATTAGGATTGGATAACTCTTGCCTTTCTTGATTTTCTTTGTTCCGAGAACATCAATGCCAATTGCAATGACCGTTGAGGAGTCAAACTTAGTCTTGATTTCAATAAGTGATTCTACTGTCATCACTGGTTGAACAAAAGTGACATGGAACTTTCTATTCGATCTTAATAGCGCTCTTGACAAAATTGCACTAGCTAGAGTTGCCTCTGGGTATGGAGATGTTACTAGAAGGGTTTGGCTGCTGCTATCAATATTGACTGTGCTGCAGTCTTTCTCCAGCATCTTTAAGGAGGGAATGCTACCTGTCTTTTGGCTCATCTCAAAGATAGAGAGATGGTTAGACATGATAAAACTATCTTAGTAGCACAGCTGCTTGATCAGGGCTGTATTTCCAGTCGCCTGGCAAGACTTTTGTTTTACGATAATACTTCGAAAGTCTGTGTATCTTGTTTTCGGCAAGTAGTAAACCACGTTTGGAAACATGATCCTTTTTGTTCTCTTCAAGATGTTTTCGAATACTGGCTGCCTTAATGATCATGTTTCGAAGGTCTTCTGGAACTCTTCTTGCGAGATCGTTCTCCCTGAGAATGGCTAACACGCTCTTGTTGGTGACGACTTTTGCCAAGGGTACGCCAAACTGGTCTCGCAATATCATACCTATCATAGATGGGCTGTTACCCGCTTTGGCAAGCTCGATAACTTTCTCTTCTACCCACTGGGCATTCTTTTCCTTGTCCAGCCATTCGGGTACTCGCATTGTTGAAGGACGCTTGCTCCCGGACTGACCTTTGCGTCTTGTATGCATTCTTGCCATCGGGACAACCTCTAGGTTATCTATTCCCAAAAAATCGGGTTCTGTTCCCTTGCCCTTGTGCTGTGGATATAAAGATTACCTTGTGGTGACTTACGTGGACTAGTTTATTGTTGTATCAGTGATATCTTCCACGTTCTCGAATCTCATTCATTCTTGACAGCGAATCTTCAGCTTCTTTGCCAATTGTATCAATATAGCCTTCTATGGTAGCATTCAACATGAGTTCTTGCTTATCCCAATGAGTAGTTTCAAGTGCTCTACGAATCAGATGAAGGTCAACACCCTTCATTTCCACAGTGGCGTTCATCTCAGATAAGCCAAAGTCAATAAGCCAGAGGTGGAAATGCTTGTCGACTATTACATTACTTGTTGTTGGATCACCATGAACAACGCCCCCTTGGTGAAGTTGAGCAATTGATTGCCCAAATCTTTGGCATAGTTCAAGAAGCTGCTTCTGATCAAGTCTTTCTACAAGCAGTTTGAACTGTGTTCCTTCTATGAAATCCATCAGTATTGAATAATTGTTGAGGTCCACGGAATATACGGCAGGTGTACGCACACCCAGCTCACGAGCTATTGTGAGGGTTCTGCATTCTTTACTTGTTCGTGTTTTCCTTAGCAGGGTATCAATCTCTTCCAAGAGGTAGGGCTTTGTCTTACGCCACTTTAGGACAAAAAACTGATTCCATCTCCGAGTCTTGAAAATAACGGACTCGGCACCAAGAGCAAGAATGGTATTACTCATTCTGCCCCCTCCAAATTATGTCCTGTTCATCAGTTCTCCATTTTGGGAGAACATGAGAATTGCTGATTTTAATTTCATGACCAGATAGGTATTGTAAGATGCCATTCCAAGCAATCATCGCTCCCTGATCGCCAGCGAGAGAGGGAGAAACTCTATGAAATCGTGCTTCGTGCCGTTCCGAAACTCCTGTTAGAATCTCTGTTAGGCGATTATTACGTGCAACACCTCCAGTGAGAAGAAGTTCGTTTTTCTTCGTGTGCGCAAGGGCTCTTTCAGCAATCTCTGCCAGCATACCGAACGAGGTTTCTTGAACACTGAAGCAGATATCTGGGATTGGGACTCCTTCCGAGAATAGTCTTTTTGCTGAAGTAAACATTCCTGAATAGCTGAGATCCATACCCTTGACAGAGTAGGGAAGACTATGGAAAGTTCTACCCTCCTTTGCTGCTTTTTCTATCATTGGACCTGCAGGAAAAGGCATTCCAAGATGGCGACCAAGTACATCCAACATGTTTCCGATTGCAATGTCTAATGTTTCTCCAAAGGTCCTGAAACGTCCTCCGGCAAATGCAATTATCTGAGTATTTCCCCCTGAAACATACACAGTTACTGGGTCATTGAAACCAGACTCTAGGTTTCCTATCTCTATATGAGCAACGCAATGATTGACATCTACAAGAGGAATTCCAAGTTTTGCTGCAAGTGTTCTAGCCATGGTGGCTGTAGTTCTCAGGCAAGGACCTAAGCCAGGACCTCTAGAAAAGGCTATCAAATCAATATCCTTGTAATTGACGCCCGCAGTATCCAATGCCTTACCAATAATACTTGGACCTAAATCAGAGTGATGCCTGCTTGCTTCACGTGGATGGATGCCTCCCTGGGAGGGTTTTAACATGTCCCACTCATTAGCTAGTACGGCACCCTCACTAGTGACTATACCAGCACCGAATGAGTGTGCAGTTCCTTCAAGTCCAAGACAGATAATTGGCATTTTGGTAACCTTGAGTTAATTGGATTCTTCAAATTGGAGATATGTCAACACAAGTTGACTCTTCCGCTTAGGTCATAATTTCCAAAGTTCTTCTAGCAAAGGCTTTATAATCCTCGCAATCGGCCACTTTCGAGAGGCGTACAGCTTGTCCGAAAAAATGCCCATTAAAGCACTTGAACAACAACTTGAAGATGTAATCTCTGTGAAGCTCAAAGATCAAAGGATTTTCAGAGGCCACCTAACTAGGTGTGACATGTACATGAACCTCACACTTGCAGAAGCTGAAGAGATGGAAAACGAACAGATTTTAGCAAAATACGGTCAAATCTTGATTAGAGGCAACAATATCCTTTGGATACAGATTCCGGAATAAACACTATCTGAATAAAGAACCTAACGTTCTATCTCTCGTTTATATCGCTCAATCATTTGTACTAGTTGTTCTTCACCCTTCTGCCTCGCCTGTTCGCGTACATCCTTAATGAAGGATTGAAGAACACTCTCAAACTTTTTACGACTGATGAATGCAAATTCATCAACTCGTCGTAACTCCACATCTTCTGCTTCAATAATTGGTATAAGAGCTCGAATGAGCTCTTCTCTTGGAAGATGTGAAATTGGAGTGTCAACAACGACGGCACGAATCTGTTTTTCAATTAATAGCCCTGCAGTCTGAGGACCTCCGCCTGATGCATCCTCGAATAAGACGATATCTCCTGACTTAAAGCCAACCTTATGATTGTACTCTTCTAAACTCTCTCGGGTGAAATGTGGAATCACTTTTACAGCTAACATGTCACCCCGCATCTCAAGACGCTTGACACCTTTGAGAAGCTCTAATCTACTCTTCAATGTTGCCTCTTGCTTTTGAAGTTTGATGATGTCAGCTTCAGCTTTCTTTAGTGAAGATTTTGATTTCTCCACTTCTCTGTCCCGTTTTATTCTCCAGTAGTTATCTTGAGTTACTATCTCAAGGCTGTGCTTGAGCTCGCTTTCTCTGAACCTGAGATACTCTACGAATCGTGTGAGATCTTCCACTTTTTCTGCAAGTACCTGATTTTCATCCTCTATTTGCTCAAGACGATTCTTGAGTGCGTCAAATCTTTCTTGTGTCAGCTTCTCCTCAGATGGTTGGACTGGTTGTTCCTCTGGTATACTTTCCACAATCTCTGCACCAGAACGTTCTAAACTTGCTAGAGCCTCATTAATCGGAGTACCCTTGATGACAAGAGCCTTCAGATGATTTCGATCAACCGTGAGCTGCTCTTCTCTTATCATTCGATCAATCTGCTGTAATTTTGGTTGGACAGATCTGAATGCGTAGATTGCAGCTGTTAGCGCATCTCGTTCATGTGCATTACGAACCCTAGTGTTATTGCCATATGATCGTACAAGCTCTTGTTTTTCAGCAACAGGAATAGCTTTTGCAGGAGTATACACGATGGTATTAATCGTACTTGCCATCTTCTCAATAAAATGGGGTGCCTGTGGAACATCGGAAGCCAACATGATTGGAATACCAGTTTCATAGACCTCGCGTATCATATCAGCTCTTGTAAGCCCTTTCCTGCTTCTCAGAACCTTTACATTTCCATCTAAAGAGAGAAGACAGTATGCGGCAGTAATTCCCGGATCAACTCCAAGTATGTAATATCTTGGTTTGGTTTCAGAAATGCTCGGCATTGGTTCAAGAGGCACGAACTCAACACGCTTACGAACAGGTGAAATCAGAATGTTGAAATCACCACCTCGCTTGGCCTCAATTTTATTTCGTATTACTGGGAGCGGCGCATTCGTTATTAGTCGCGCACTTGCGTATCCAAAATCAGATGCGCGAACATCAATGTCGTACTCGATTTCAGCAGCTTTGAGTTGAGATTCAATGAACCGGGTCATCTGTTGAATCTCGGAGTGAATTCTGCGTCTGTACCTATTCGCGCTCTGTCCGCCACTACCGGGTTTCCGAGCCCTTGTTACTTTAATCTCAGTCTGTTCGCTGAAACACTCCAATGAGTGACCAATACCTTTCGATGCAAGTTGAGCTGCAATTGCTGCTGATTCTAAAGCACTTGGTTTTCCTCGTACGTTTATACCATGGCGTCGAGCTAAAATTTTGAGCTGAATTTGGTGCGGTGGCACACCTGTCACTTGTACAATTCTTGTTTCATTGGGGATACGACTTGCAAGTTGGAATAGTGATTTGCTGTCAGGGACTATCTCGAAGATATTATCGGTACAGAACCACTTTGGTGAAATTGTTTTTACTACTTTTAATAAAGCGCCTCGAGATAGTTCTGGATACTCATTCAGAATGATTCCATCTCTCATTATTACGCAAGCAAATTTTGGGGCAGACTTCGCTCCAGGACTGTGTGATGGCAGTATATCAAAACCAATGATGAATACTCTTTCATCGCCCATTCAGCTCAGCACTCACATCACAATAATTTAGACTGGCTATGAACCCTTTTGACCATTGGGTTATGTGAACGTATTATGAAGACTTCCCAAACAACAAGTATAATAAAGACTTGCTTAAGCAACACGCTAACGCTCGCATGAGGTGCAAGAACTGTCCGAAACACTACAAATTGATAACGATGATGCAATACTACGTATTGGACGCGCGCTATCTTCTGCAACAAGATTGAAAGTACTGAAACTCCTTCTTCAAGGTGAAAAAGATGTAACACGAGTGGCAAGGCATCTTGGTGGAACCGAGGCTAATGCCAGTGCACAAATCAAGATTCTCTATGAAGCGGGTCTTCTGGATTGTAGATACGAACCAGGTCAGCATGGTCTGAAGAAAATTTCAAAGACAAAGGTAAAACGCGTCATACTTGACCTAGACTAGGTTAATCCGGTCTTTACCTATTCTGCTGGAGAGTCTGAGTAGCTAACTAGGTGGGCTTTCCAGCGGCGTATTCTTTTTAGTATATTATCACGCTCTTCAGATCTTATTCCTCTCTTTCCCCGCGCTTTCAGAAAATTCAAGACTATATCCATGTCCCGTGCAACTTTCTTTTTCCGTTCATCCTCGTCAATCAAGTACTCTTTCGCTGATTGAAGATAGTCCATGATTATGTCCGCAGTTGCTTCACCGGTGCGTAGCTCTTGCGCGATTGGATCGAGAACACGACTCACTTTTGCGCTTGTTGCAGTTGAGTCAATTGAATCAGCAGCAGAGTCAATATGGTCTTCTAAGGACACAGAAATATCTTCGGGAGAAGGAGTGGAGGGTGCAATCGGATGTGTTCCCGGATCCTCGTTGTTGATAATTGTTTCATTTGAACTCTCAACAGTATCCAATTCAGTATTATTATCATCAGATGTCTTAGATGTCTTTTTGACTTCAGTAAAGAGTGGGAGAATTGATGGATTATCACCCATAGGTGGTTCTGGA